>Ga0247727_10010522_pt1 | contig 16378 bp, 28 predicted proteins | sample WisWelCaveWW1625_FD_202498 | JGI IMG/M metagenome (GOLD analysis project Ga0247727, IMG submission 202498) | Biofilm microbial communities from Wishing Well Cave, Virginia, United States - WW16-25 | ecosystem: Environmental > Aquatic > Deep subsurface > Groundwater > Cave microbial mat | place... | reverse complement strand
AGATGGGTGCCCAGCCTCCAGTCTCGGCCCCGACGGCGGGCGCCCCCACCGCCGGAGGGAGCGTGCCCAATGGCGCCCATACGTACAAGGTCACGTTTCTCTACTACGACTTTGAGGAGTCCAACGGAAGCCCCGCAAGCGGCGTCCAGACGGCTGGCGCGGGAAACAACACTATTCCCCTTTCAAGCATTCCAATCGGAGGATACGGGGTTACGGCCCGAAAGATTTATCGGGACGACAACGATGGTAACTATCGCCTCGTGGGCGAAGTCTCCAACAACACCGCGACCATCTTCAGTGACACGGCCCTTACGGGTACCGCCGAGATTCCCACGGACAACAGTCTGCCACCGAACTTCTCCCAGATCACGCTCCATCTTGATCGGCTTTGGGTCTCCAAACCTGGAGACTCAACCATCTTTCACAGCGAGGCCGGACAGCCCGACATTTTTCGCTCCACCAACTTTATCCTCTGCAATCCCCGAGACCCGATCTTGGGGCACGTTGTCTACGCCGATCGAATTATCGTCTTGAACCGGAACTCCCTTGGTCAAATTCTGGGTCGAACGTCTGACACCTTTCGCTACTCCGAGATTCCATCCTCCGTGGGTTGCGTGGACAACAGGAGCATTCAAATTCGGACGATTCAAGGGATTCCGGTCCTGGTGTGGCTGAGCGACAAGGGACTCTACCAGTACAATGGGAGTTCGATTGACTATATTTCCGACCCTGTCGAGGACCAGGTCAACTTCAACATCCAGCAGGCCAGCCAGGTAAAGGGTCGCAATAGCCAGGACACCCAGGCCAGTTTCCAGGGTGGAACCTCCAGCCCCGGCATTGATCTCACGTCCTCCCCCGGCTTTATTACGACGCCGAATCCCCGAAGAATCTGGGATGATGAGGGAGACTGGGAGGGGGGCTCCAGCCTCACTAATGTAGCGACAAACAATACCAACAGTCAGATTCGGGTCCCGCTTCGGTATGAGCCCAGCGTCGCTCAAGGGTCGCTCAACAACCTTATTCTCTCTGGAGGGAACGCCCTTAGAACCCCGGTTGTCGCGGACTTCACGGGTGCCAGCCGAGTTGGGGTCTTTCAGCATGCCAATGAGAACCATTCTAGCCTAGCTTATTCTATTGTCCCCGAACGAACGGGCACAATCTCGTCGCTGACTCTGCGTCTTTCAGGCACCTTTAATTCAGGCATGACTATATGGAGTGACTCCTTTGGCATTCCAGGTGCTGTTCTTTTTACGGGAGCCGTGTTTGTTCCTTCTGGCGATGGCTACGTGACTCTTTCTCCGAATATCGTGCTTACCAAGAATGTCCGCTATTGGGTGGGATTTAATAGCACTACAATTCACACATTGATAAACGTGACTCCCCTTCAGGGAGGGGCATTTGAAACGACGACAAAAATTTTCACGTCATCCTGGATAACTCCAGTCCTGCAACCAAGCCAGTCGGTTGGGACATCATCCGAAAATTACGTTCTTACGGCTACCCTTATTCCCACTTCTGGGATTTGGATAGGACTTACCCATGATAGCCTATCTGATGGTGCAGTCGCGGCGACGGTGGCCCTGACCGGAACCTATCCAGCATCCACGTCGTCTATCACGACTGTTGAAGGCGCGGTCAACTCATCTTTCACCAGCGGGCTCGTATCCCAAACTTTTGCGAATCTTTCCGGTTCTTCCGCCGTCACCCTGGCCGCAAGGCGCTATTGGCGAATAAAAATTCAGCTATACACGGCTGATGATCGTGTGACTGCTACCGTTTCGGGGCCAGTGCTTAAATTCTCCACCACGGCCACCTGGATTAGCGAGGCGATTGACCATACGACCGACATCACCGTGCTCAACTCGCTCTCGGCGGTGTCTTCTTCACCGGCTGGAACCACGGTGACCGTTGAAATTGCCACCTCAGCAAACAACATTGTCTATACGGCCTTTGGGCCATTGGGAAGCGCGACCGTTCAACGATACTCAAAGATTCGAGCCACGCTTACCACAAACGTGGACGACACGGTGACTCCCACGGTGAATAGCATCACGCTCACATGGACGCTTGTCTCTAACCTTGTCTCAAGCGCCATCGACACAGGCTCGGTTCCCGCTGGCTGGGACATCTTTCAATCGTCCTTTCAGCTCAATGGTGGTACCGTGGTCTTTGCCATTCGATCAGCGGCCACTGCGGTAGGGCTCACGGCTGAGGCTTTTGTCGCCGTGACCAATGGTTCATTTCCAGCTATTACCTCCTTTCGATTTGTTCAATGGCGGGTGACAATCACATCAACGTCCAACTCGGCGCCCGCCATCGACAGCGTGACCGTGAATTGGTTTATCTCGCAGGTAGAGTCCATCCGCGTGGCATCCTTGTTCTTTAACCGTTCCTACTATCTCGCAGCGGCGGAGTTTGACAATTCGACCAATAACGTCGTTTTTAAGCTGGATGACGATAACAACTGGCGAGTCTATAGGGGACTCTCCATAGCGACGCTTTCCTTCTTCTTCAATGACCCCTTCTTTGGGTCCAGCACGGAGGGGGTGGTTGCCCGATTCCTGGAGGGAGCCTCCGACCTGGGAGCGAACATCGTGCTGGACGTGAGAACCAAGGCGTTTAACTTTGGCAAGGATGACAAGACGAAGATTCTGAGAAAGGTGTATGTCACGGGAAAAAACACGGGAGCCAGCTATCAATTCTTCTTCTCGGTAAACGAGGGTGCCGACTGGATTGCCCTCGCGGACCCCGAGACGGGCGACACTACCATCGTCACGACCTCGGATGACCTGCGGTTCGTGAAGCGTCTCCAGCCGATCTTTGTGGAGGGGACCCAGACTCAGGGTCGGACGATTATTTTCCGCGCCCTAAACCAGGACGACAAGGACGTGGAGCTTAGGGTTGTCCGCATCGAGGCTTGGGTTCGTACGGGCGAGCTCCTGGGGGTATAGTGCCTCGATTGCAAAAAAGACCCATTGTTCCCCCGTTGCCCGCAGACAAGGGGCTTGGTGACTTTAGCCAGGTCGTGCAGGAGAACGCCGAGGAACTCTTTGAGCTGGCGCACCTGCATGACGTTAAGACCGCCGTTCCCAGTGACACGGAGGGAGAGGTGGGGGATATTAGGCCGGTGGTCGTGGAGGGCGTGTTTTACCTGTACGTTAAATTTTCCGCCGGCTGGAAGAAGGTCACGTTAACCTAGGGAGGCTATATGAAGTGGACTGAAGGATTTTTTTGGGCACTGCTTTTCGGAGTCGCGGGCTTGGCGGACTATTTCTTTGGCACGGTCCCTAGCGTGTCTCTCGCTCTAGCACCTTTCGTTATTCCCCTCGCCATCGGCGGGGGATTGGCGGCAGGAGGAATCGCTGGGAGTGTTTTGGGCAAAAAGAAGGTTTCACCCATCGACATCAGCCCGTTTCTAAGCACGATCAGGGCGGCGGAGGAACGGCAGCGGGGAATAGCATCCGGTCTCCGTGGCCAGCTCACTCCCTTGGGCGTGCAGTTTCAGACTGGAGTCGGCGCAGCCGCCGATACAGCCCAACAGGCCGCCCGAGAAAGGGCGCAGCAGTTTCTATCCGAGATCGCTGGGCCGACTTCGGAGATCGCCCAGACCCAGCGGGCCCAGGCCCGTCAGAGCATCCTCGGTAACATTCCAGAGGCGCAGCGAGCAGTGCGCGAGTCAGCCGCAGCGACCGGAGGGCTACAGAGGGGCGCCGCAGTCAGCGCCCTGGCCGAAGTCCCCCGCCAGGCTGTATCAGACCTGGCCCAAGTCGAGCAGGGTATCTCGCTCCAGGAGCTTGGCGTCAAGCAGCAGGCCCTGCAAAGCGTATTTAACCTTGACGAGCAGCTCATTCAAGATCGCCTCGGGATTGATCGAGACACTCTTGGCGCCATCTTTCAGTCTGGGCGGGAGGACCTGATTCGAGAGGCGACATCACTTCTGGGAATTAGCGAGCAGAGCACATCTGACATCCTCGATGCCCTGGGCATTCAAGCCACGGGCCAGCAGGCAGCCCAAAGCGCCGAAGCCGCCCAAAGACAGGCGTTGTTTAACGCCTTGATACAGGCCGGTGGAACGGTAGCCGGCGCCGGCTTTGGGGCCGGTGGAGGCTCCCCCGGCGGCACAGCGCCACCGGCAACAACTGGAATGGGGTTGAACTTACGCAGCCCCTACCAGCCTCGGAGGTTCTAACATGGCCGAGCGTGGACGTATCTCATCGCGGCTTCCAAGTTTCGCGGAACTATTGGCGGCGCAGCAGGCCGCCGGAGGCGAGGGTACTGCGGCTCAAACCGCAGTCTCCAGCCTGGGTGAGGGCTTCGCCCTTGGTTCCCAGATTGCCGCCAGAAGGCGCGAGGCCGAAAAACAGGCCGCCGAGATGGAGCTGAAAAAGCAGGAGTTTGTCCAAAAGGTGGCCGAGTACCAGGGCCAGAGCCGTCCGGTGTCCCCCCAAATCTCAGAGCTTGGGGTCCCCACAGGCACGCCCCTTAACGAGTTGGCGAGCGCCGTCGCCCTTCTCAACGCAAGGGAGGCCACCAAGCGGGCGGGGCAGGAGAAAACCCAGGCCAATAAACTTGAGCGGGAAAAGACACTCTCCACTCTGTTTGGCACGCAGACTCGGGCGCAGGAAGAAGCAGCGAAACTGCGAGGGCGGGTGGAGCATCCCGGCCTGCTACGCAAGGCCGCCAGCTTCCTGACTATGGGTGCAGTCCCAGAAAAGAGTGCTGAGGCAATCGCCGCCGAGCAGTCCCTGGGTGAGCAGCAGAAGTCCCTGGGACAAATAACGAACGTTATTCAACGGCTTCTCCTTGAGGAGGAGCAGGTGCCCCAGTTTGACACCGTGGCCCAGGCCGAGGCCGCCCAGCTTCCCAAGGGCACCACGGTCAAGATCAAGGGCCGGCCAGCCGTCATCGAATAATGGCCATACGCTTCCTGGATGAGCCGGCGCCCCCAGCGCCGGAGCCCGCCAAGGGCACCGTCAGGTTTCTGGACGAGGCGCCGCAGGCTCCAGAGGCCACGGGGAGGGTACGCTTCCTGGACGAGGCTCCTTCAGAGCTCAAACCCTCCTTCTTGGAGGGCGCCAAGGAGACCGCCAAGAAGATCGCGGTCTCGGGCCTTGCCCCCCTTGCCGGTCGCCCGGAGCTCCAGCCGCTTCCCGCAGTCCCCACCCTTCCCGAAGGCCCCCTCCAGGCCGCCAAGGCCACGCTAGAGCTGCCGATCAGGACCGGAGCCACCCTTGCCATGCGGGGACCGCAGATTTTGGACGTGGCGGGCGAGAGAGCCGCAGAGGCGCTGGGAGAGAGGGGCCTTCCCAAGACGGGAGCCGCCGTGGGAACGGCCATCTCCCTGGCCCCCGACATCGCCCTTTCCGCCTCGGCACTCAAGGGCATCCTTTTGAGGGGCGCCAAGTCAGCGGCCTCGGCCTCAGTCTCGGCCAGCGCGAAGGGCATGGAGCAGGCCGCCAAGAAAGCCCCGGTTCCGCTTCCGGCTGGCGAAAAGCGCCTCCTTCTTCCGGCCCCCAAGCCTCCCACCGAGGGAGTCGGCTTCTCCTACCGAGAACCGCTCGCCACGGACGTGGGACCCGTGGGGATGAGGGAGCGTCCCAGGGAGCTTCCCTTCGCCCAAGCCGTCCGAAGGGAGCCGGTCATCCCCTTTTCCCAGGCCAAGAAGATCGCCCGCGCCACCGAAAGGGGCGGCGGAGCCACCTTCCACCCCACCCAGGGCGACCTCGCGGGAACCCCCAACTACGCCGTTTCCCTTTTCCCGGAGCGGACCCAGATCGTCACGAAGCTGGACCCGCGCGAGATTCAGCGGTTCGCGGAGAAAAACAAGGACCTCCTCGCTGACCCCCGAAACTCCATAGGAACCTGGTTCAACAGGGAGGAGAAAAAGGTCTATCTGGACATCACCACGACCATACCCGATAGGGATGCTGCGATCGCCGCCGGAAAAAAAGCCAACCAGATTGCCATTTTTGACCTCGCCAGCGGTGCAGAAATCCCGATCGGGGGCACTGGTAGGATTCCCCCAGGGCTGGCCACGCCCGCCGACCGGCTGGCCGACGTGCCCCTTCCGCGTACCACGATTCCCAACCTTCCCCCCACCATCTCGCCGGACGGCCAGGCCCGGCTTGAGAGGCTCAAGAACTTTGTGCGGGAGGGACAAGTCACTGACCTTCCCAAGGGCCCTCTGGCCACGCTCAGGACCGCACGCCTTGAGCCGATTCGCGTGTTCGAGGAGGCAAAAGTTCCGGGGGGCGTGCTGAAGGAGCAGCAGGCGGCAGCCGCTGATGCCATGGACGTGGCCCGGAAGCGGCTTATCTCCGACATTCGGGAAGCCGAACAATTTGGATTTAGGGAAGGCTCTGCTGAATCCTCCGCCATCCAGGAGCTTGGAGAGGGACGGCTGACGCCCGAGCGTGCTATCGCGCAGTTCGGTCCAGAAAAGGCGGCCAAAATGGGAGAGGCCCTCAAGTACCTCCGTATACGCTATGACGAATACCTAGATGCCGTAAATGGAATACGCCTCAAGCGGGGAATGGACGCCATCCCCCGAAGGTCGGACTTCTTCAGCCACTTCCAGGAGATGTCCCTCCTCGACGAGACGCTGGACCTTTTCACGCGAAAGAGCGCAAAGGCCCTCATGGACAGGGGCAAGGAGATGCTCTCCGACCTCCAGCTCAAGAGCCAGATGCTCAGGAAGTTCAAGAACGTCATCTTCGCGCACACCTCCAGACCGGAGGGGCTACCCTTCACCTCGGACGCCATCGGAGGGTTCATCCGCTACTCCCGGTCGGCCAACCGCTTTGTCCACATGCAGCCGCTGGTGGACGAAATCTTTGAGTCGGCCAAGCTGCTTCGGAAAGGCGCCCCCCGCCTCGCCACCTACCTTGAGGACTGGGGCTCGTTCATGGCCGGCAAGGCGCAGTTCGTGGACGTGGCCCTGAGAAAGACGGTGGGGCCGGAGATGGTGGACGTCGCCTCCCAGCTATCGAGTGGATTCGTTTCGGGCGTCGTGGAGGGAAACCCCTCCGTCGTTCTGGCACAGCTATTTGGGCTGCCCGTGGTGGCTGCCGAGAACGGCCTCGTGCGGACTGCGGCCTCGCTCGCCGCCCGAGTCATCAACCCGGAGGTGCGAACCCTGGCCCTGGCAAACAGCCGGGTGCTAAGGGACAGGCTCCTGGACGCCGAGGAGACGCTGCTTCGGCGCGGAAAGCTGCGGACGGCGCTTAGCGTGCCCATGTTCGTGGCGGACAGGGAGATAGTGATGGCGGGATGGATTGGAACCTTTCAGAACAACGTGCAAAAGGGAACCAAAGTAGCCATGCGGCTGGCGGATGAGTTCGTGGCAAAGTCCCAGGGCTGGACCTCCATCGTCAACAAGCCCACGCTCCTACGCTCCCAAACATTCCAAAAGTTCTTTCCCCTCCAGAACCAGGCGACGGCCTTCGTGAACACCGTCTGGGAGGACCTCATCAAGCGGACCGCCACCGAGACGGTGCGCGGCGAGGCCATAATGAGGAACGCGAACCGCGTCCTGTCCTTCGCTGGCACCTATGCGGCGGTGTCTGCCATCAAGTATGCGGCGACCGGGCGCAGCAGTGCCGACATCGGCGACTTTTTTCCCCTCCTCCGCCTCACGGAGAGGCCGGGGGGCGTGTTTGGAGCTCTGGCAAACGCCGGGCAGAAGTTTATCCGTGGGGACATCTCCGGTGGCACCAAGAAGATCGCGGAGACCCTATTCCTGGCATCGGGCGTACCGGCCCCCCTCCAGATTCTCAAGACTATGAAGGCCGTGACTAAGGAACCCAAGAAAAGGAGATAACCATGCCCTCAAGTGTAGTGAAGAACTTGATCGAACAGGTGGCCAGGCTCCAGGCGGACATGAGCTGGGTCAAGAAGTGGGTGTATGCGTCCACTGGGGCAGGAATGACTGCGGCCCTGGGGATAATCACGCAGCTTCTGCTGCGATAGGAGATAGGCTAACATGCCAATACCGAGAGGCGCCTCAAAGGAGACGATCTTCAAGCGGACCCTGGGCGAGTACAAGAAGGACGAGCTAAACGTCGGCCAGAGCAAGCATAAGGTGCAGAGCCGCAGGCAGGCCATCGCAATCGCGCTGGACGAGGCCCGCCGGCGGGGGCACAGCATTCCCAGGAAGAAGTAACATGGGCAACGGCCATGAGGCGATGTCCGAAGTGTGAGAGGAAACGGCGTGTGGGGGAGCGTCTTAAGGTGGTTAGCGGGCTTGCTTACTGGGTCACGTACTGTGTCGTCTGCCGAAAGGAAATCGACATTGAACGGGCCACTAAGGATGACCTTGAAAAGATTGATGACAACCGTTGACTATACTACGGGCGAGCTCTATGTTGACGGCGACCTCCAGTGCCAGACCCTCGAAGATGCCGAGCGGCTTCCCCGCACGAGCAAAGTCCCTGGTAAGACGGCGATACCCCCTGGGGAGTATTCTGTCGTTCTAAGTCAGTCACCGCGCTTCGGACGAGTCCTACCGGAAGTCCTAGAGGTCCCAAATTTCTCCGGCATTCGTATTCACGCAGGCAATACAGCACAAGACACCGATGGATGCGTGCTAGTGGGGTTAGAAGTGCCCGTTCCAGGGCGCCTAGCGCGGTCGAGAGAAGCGTTAGCCGGGCTTCTTGAGCGGCTTGAAGCAGCAACGCGCGACAATAGGTCCATCCAGCTAGAGGTATCATCGGCCCTCCGCCAGGTCTAGAATGAAGGGAAATAAAAGCTGACCGCAGTAGGGACAGGCGATAACGTCGTCCTCCCTGCGGTAGTAGTGACAATTACACATCTCAGAGCTTTCGCTCACCGATGAGCAGCCCCAGGCTGAACGCGATTCCCAGTCCCACGAACGGACCGAACTCCTTGAGCAGAATCAATGAGACAAACACGACGCCAACTCCAACCAGAATGTTCTTCATTTTGGGCCTCCATTTTTGTGGCTTGGGTATTCCTGACCTTCGCAGGCGACGGCCTGCCCAGCCTGATAGCCGCTGTAGTAAAGATGGACCATCAACTGCGTGACTATCTTATTGTTGAATCCCACCTTGTAGCCCGCTAGAAATCCAGCCAACCCTACCGCCGTCAAAATCACCGTCCGCCGGGCCATCTCCGCAATTTTCACTTGGTTCCTCCTTGGCTTGTAGTCTGCGCCAGACGCAGATGCGGCTCGCAAATCCAATGCGTCTCGCCGTCATCGCACTTCACGCGGTAAAGCGTGACACCCGTGTGGCCACCATGGTAGCATAGGGCGCAGTGGATAAGGGCGCCTCCCTTGGGCTGAATCCGCTGGGCGATCGGAACCTGCCTGCCCTGGTCATCCAGGCCCCAGATCAGGGACTTCGCTCGGGCAACCAGGGAGCGAAACTTCTTTTTCATTTTCCCTCCGATTTTTGTTCTACGTCAGCAAGCGCGATTTGCAGTGCCAGCCAGTCGTCCTTGTCTACGCCACCGATGTACTCGGCGGAGTGCTCGACGCGCTGGGCCGCCCTGGTGACAAGCCACAGCGCCTCGATGGTGTCCAGCATTTCCATAACGGTGGGGTCACTGTTGTACTCCGTATGACGCAAGGCATTGATCTCCTCAAGTGGAATCAGTGATCGTTCGCTCATCGTTCCCCCTCCGACAGCCAGTCAATTTTCTGAACCTCAAATGGTCCACAACCATTGCACCAAAATATCTTGCTACGGGGATGCAGTCTTGTAACCTCTTGGTTACACCATGGGCACAGGCCATTTCGCAGTTTGGCCATGTCGCCCCTGAAGAAAACCTTGGTCTTGCCTTGTTGATTACCCATGCCTCTTAAACGACTTCATGCGCGTTCTAACCACCCTGAGTAAATTAGGGTAGTACTCAAATAACGCGCATCTCCAGCAGTTGTCGCACTCAAGCTCTCCATCTTGTGGAGACAGCCCGCTATAGGCATCCTTTTTCCGACGGTAAAAGTGAGCCTTGCAATCGGCGCAGAGAAAGTAGAACGTTCCCGTTCGGCGACGGTCTACTGAGCCCACCCGTATCTCCCCAACAGAAGTCCCAATCCAAACAGAAGCATGGGCCGGAGCTTCATCCAGGCCCACGCGGCCCTAGCCCAGGGGGGCAGAGGTCCGGCAAACAGCTCGATGTAGAGGTTTAGGGCCAGGAATCCCAGCCCCGCCAGGACCGTCCAAGCTGGGTTGAATCCCCCGCCCTTCTTGGTCCACCAGAAGTGTGCGGTCAGAAATCCGGCCATCAACGGCAGGATGAGGAAGTTGGCGGAGTAGCGCCAAATCACCTCGCTGATAGTGTCGCCCTCCTGACCCCGCAAGTAGGCGAAGACGTCATAGCCCAGGACCGTCGTTCCCAGCCCCAATAAAAGCCAGCGCGTTACCTGTCCCAGCGACACGTTAGTTCTCCCACTCTCGCAGCGGGACCTCGCTGAGCTTGGTAAAGAGGACCCGCACATTGTGCAGCCCCTCCACGGGCCGCCGGCGAAGCTCGTTCACCATTTCCTTCAGGTTTGAGTACACCGCCTGCCCAACCTCCTTCTCGCCGCTAAACTCGACCGAAAGCCGGAAGCGGGTCATGGCCGCCTCAATGAGGCGAAGTCAACGGGGACGATGTTCTTCTTGACCACGTCTATAATGTAGACGGTGCCAAGAAACTTCTTCCATCGAATCATCACGTAAGGCGTCTCGTACATATGCGTGGGCGACATCCATAGGTAGAGCAGGCGCTGCCAGCGGGAAGCCGGCGTGGTATCGCAGGGTGGATTCATGGCTCTTGTTCCTCCTTGGTTCGTTCGTGAAAGTCATCCTCCTCACCAGTCTGGTAGAGGCGGCAGTTCGGGTCCATGACGTCGTGAAAGATTCGGCACAACTCGCAGAAGAAGTCAGGCTCGCCATCCATCTTGGATAACCTCCTTGGAAGTGGGATGACGTCGCACCTTGGGCTCGCTAAGGTGGCAACGCTTGCAGAGATTCTCGTAGAACGTGACATACCTTCCCGTGACCATGAAGGTTTCGTGCCAGGTGGCGTCCTGACAGCGAGGGCAGGGAAGCCGAAGAAACCGCACGATCATATCGACGTCCTTCCATGCGACCAGCCGCCACAGGTCTGACAGTGGTAACGCTGGTAACGGCGCGATAGCGCCATATAGAATCCCCGCTTCTGGAGCTTCGAGGCGGAGCCGCAGGTCCCGCACTGGGCCTCACCAGCGGAGATCAGGGTCAGGTTGGGATGGGTGGTCATCAGCGGCCTCAGCTTCTCGTACACCTGCTGAAGCACGATCACGTCCTGCTTACAGTGCTTGTTAACATACTTTATGCTCGGTTTGTGCCCCGCCGAGGCACGAATCCAGATTGGCCCGTTAAGGGGCGTCTTTTCCTCCAGGCCCAAGAAGTACGATGCGGAGGCTAGGCGGTTGTTGTGGAGCTTCAGCTTGAACTTCGAGATAAACCAACCATCGACATGGGGCACCGGGGGGAGGGGCTTCATGCCGTGCAGGAGCATCCGCGAGTTGACATAGGGAACGTCAAACCGCTTTCCGTACCACGTCACCCACATATCCGCAGATTCCAGAATCCTGACCGCCGCGCGGACCACGTCCTTGTCGTTGGTCGGGTCTGTCTTGAAGCGGGGGAAGTCGGCGATGCTAACAACGTGCGCCTCCTTCTCGCCAAGCTCCTTGTACCCAAAGCTCAGCATGTAGCCAAAGTCCGCCTTGAGGTTCGTGGCCTCAATATCCCATAGGATGATTTTCATCGGTCCTCCCGTATGCGACATAACCGCAGGCCATGCACGTCCACCTGACGGCTCCACCCCAGGGTTCCTTGTCCAGATTGTGGACAAGGCACTGGGGACATGCTACGTCCGTTGAGACTTTTGACATGGCCTATAGTATCGACAATCACAGAATCCGTCTCCCGTTGACACGCCGTTTACCTGAAATCTCTCACACTCCTCCGCCATTAGCCCCTGGCAAATCCCCTGGGCATGGTCGTCAATCGGAGACTTCGGATTAAGAACGCAGCCGTGATGGTGGTCATCCCATGGATGACCACACGCGCAGTCAAGGGGGAGCTTATGCCTTTGGACACGGCGCATTGAGGCATTTCCTTTCGTCCAGCTCGAAAAACGCCTGGGGGCCGGCGGCCCATTCGCGCACGCGAAACTCTCTTTTTCCCCTGACGCGACCCCAGATTTGCAGGACCTCGTGCTCTGACCAGGGATAGGCCAGAACCTGCTTGACCTTCTTGGAGAAGTTGTCCACGGTGGAGACCTGGACCCATAGGGTCTTTTCGCCAAGTCGCTTGGCGATTAGGTCGCATCCAAAGATGTCGCGTCCCACCATCACCATCCTTGGTGGTTGCCCTGGAGGGCGAATAAACATCACCCTTCGATGCTGTCCCTCGACGAGATATCCCTCGTGCTCAAGGATGGTCTTGGCTTCCTTCTCGTACTGGCTACCCTTCCTCGTGGACTTCATAGCTTATGCTCCTGGCTGATCTCGTCGGCCAGGACTCCGAGAATTATCGCCAGGCAGCTCACGATCTCCAGAAGCACCCGAATCACCGCCAGGATTCCTGCCTTGGCATAAATGGTCCTTATCATAACCTTCAGCTCCGCCTCGTCCATCATCGGTATCATCGCGTCACCAGGTGCTGAAGAAGCTCAAACACCTTGACGAGCGGGATATTCACAAGCAACACCATGTTTACGACGACAATCGTGTCCACCAAAATTCTGGTCATTTCACACCCTCCTCAGCCCAAGACCCTTATAGTCCACGTCGCGTCCGCCCAAAGAATCCGCGTGGCCCACCACGCTCGCCGGCAGCTCGATCAAGAACCGGGCGGGTGCGAAGTCAGACGGATTTCCGCCCCGCCGGACATAGTCGAATCCGCCGTCAACAAAGATGGCGCCGCATGGACATGACCTGAAGTCGTGCCGATGGATGCTAACGACGACTGTCCAACACTTCCTACACCACGCCGCATTCAGCGGCACTCTTTGCATCTTGGCTCTATTCCCCATAGCCGTCCCCTCCTCGTTCCTATTTGACGTTCCTCGGACTTCGTCCTCACAAAAATATCCACGGCCATGCGGTGACGGGCGTTCATGCAGTCGTTGACTCTGAAGATTCCAAATCCCTCCACATAGACATGATCGCCATAGTGAAGGGATTTAAGGCACGCGCCGCGAGAATGACCTGGAGACTTGTGACCGCAAAGAAGGTCCTGGCTAGCGGCAATGCCGCCAAGAGTGACGTGCTCTCCGGTGGCCGTAAGGTTAGGCGTCGAGTCTGTCTGGCTAGGCACGGCCCGATAGCTCGTGATCGTTACGCCTCCCAAAAGGAAGAGGGCAAGGACAGTCATTCTGCACCCTTTGAGTGGATGACGATGTCGATTCCCTTTGGCTTGGACGTACAGGTGGCGATTCCATTCTCTACCTCCACAACCACCTTCCGACGACTGCTCTGGACCGTCCGGTTTATGCGCCGCTCCGTCACCTTCTTGTCATAGAAGAACTCGATGATAAGGATGACGAGGATTCCCGTCTCGATAAAACAGTCGTAGACAACCTTGGCCAGATGCCAGTCACTCATGCGGCTCTCCTATTCCCACGATCATGCTCTGCCGAATGTCCTGCTCGATATAGTCCTCTAGCTGAAGCATGAGAAGGAGCTTCTCGATCTTTATCATTTGGCCTCCTTGGCCGCGCCCCATGTCGGGCCTGACGCGACATCTACCACGAGGGGCACTGTGAGCGTGATAACACCCTCCATAAGGGACTTGATTGAGTCCATATCATGCCCCGCCCCGTCCAATGGTACCTCAAAGACGAGCTCGTCATGTATCTGGATGGTGGGAATGAAGCCATGCGTCTCGCAGGCAATCATGGCGAGCTTAATAATGTCGGCAGCGGAGCCCTGAATGATGTAGTTCACACACTCGCGCTCGGCGGCAAACCGCTTAAATTTGTCCTGGGAGTCGAAACCCTCGATGGGAATCCACTTGCCCAGGATGGTGCGGATACCCCGCCGGCAGGCGGCCTCATGCCGCACTCGTTGAATCCAGCGGCGGACTCCCGGAAGCTGCTTCCAATACTCATTTAGAAAGCGGGCGGCCTCCTCCTCCGTAATCTCGGCCACGGCGGCAATCTTCTTGGGACGGGCGCCGTAGATAGCAGCAAAGTTCAAGGTTTTTCCTACGGCCCGAGATGCGCCCAGCAGGCTTCCCGTCATAGCGTGCAAGTCCTGGCTGTCCTTAAAGGCCTGGAGCAGCCGAGGCTCGCCACTGAAGTGGGCCAACAGTCTATACTCAATCTGGCTGTAGTCGGCGCACACGATACGATGAAAGGGCGGGGCGATGAACACCTCCCGGAGCTGGCGACCCATCTCCGTGCGGATGGGGATGTTCTGGAGGTTGGGATGCCTGGAGGACAGGCGCCCCGTCACGGTCGCAGCCTGGTGAAACTCGGTGTGTACCCGAGGGAGTGTGGACATGCCGCTTAGCGGCTGAACATAGGTGCTCTGGAGCTTCTTGATCTCCCGATACTGGAGCATTGTCCTAGCTAGAGGGACTTCCTTGAGCGCCCCGAGCCGATTCCTGTTCGTGCTGTCCACCTCCACGCCTAGCTTGCTCAGCGCGGCCTTGACCTGGAGAGGAGAGTTGGGATTAAAGCTCGGTCCTGCTTGTCGACGAAGCTCGAATAACAAAGTCTCTAGCTCGCCCCCAAACTGCAACTCCAACTTCGCTAGCAGGGCAATGTCAACCAGCGCCCCCTTGATCTCCATCTGGTAGAGAAGCCTCGTTACGGGCATCTCAAGGCAGTCAATCTGTCGGCGCTGGTCCGGGGACAGGAGGGCCCAGAGCTTCTGATGCAGGACGAAGGTGGCCAAGACGTCCATGCCGCAATAGTTCGCCACAAGGTCCACGGGCTGCTTGTCCAGGGTGAGCTTCTTCTTGCCCACGCCGACGATGTCCTTATAGGCGGGCCACGTCCAGTTGAGTTCGGCCTTGGCCAGCGCCTTGAGGCCGTGGCCTCGCTCCCCGCCGTAGCGGATGTGACTTATAAGCAACGTATCTCGAAAGAGGTTTGACGGCTCTATGGCCACGCCGGCCTTGCGAAGGATGTGGGCGTCAAACTTGACGCTGTGCCCTATGAGGGGCCTGGATGCCAGAAGCTGGCTGAGCTCCGGCGTGAGAGCGGTGAAGTAGTCCACCCGGGCGGGATTACCGCAGACTCCCACCCCAACCAGCCTGTCCGTCTCATCCGTCTCCACGTCCACCGCCAGGACGGCGCCCGAGATTTCGGATGGACTGCCGTCGATGTGGAGCTCAGCTCCGTGATAGCCTGGGCCAAACTCGACGAGCGATGAGGGACCCGACGTAGACGGTAGCATAGAGGCCTCCTCCCAGGAGCGCGACCAGCGCCCCCAAAAATAGAAGGATGGGGAGCGCGACTACCGCGCCCGTCACCTTGCCGACGTTAGACAGCACGCCTAACCGTGTCATGGTGGAATTGACTCCTATTAATTTGACCCGCAATCCTCTCCAAGTCTGCGAGAGTTACGTTGGACAGCGCCGGAATAGTCAGGTAAAAGGAATATGCGTCAAGCTCGCACTCCGAGGGGTCTTGAATCTCGGTGCGGTAAATATTAAGCGTAGGCGACCTCTCCAGCCGAACCACGTATCCGTAGTGCCGGCTAATCCACTCGGCCTCGTTTCGGAACCGGATGTCCGAGATGACGACGTTGCCCCGTTGGGCCTGGGGGAATCCCAGAATCTGCTCCTGGACCTTCTTAATCCAAAAGTGCGGGTCCACGCTTCGGTAGAACGAGCCCATGTCTATCATAATCTGGCGGGGAGTCTTGTCATATCGCTCATCCACAACCTCCTTGAGGGCTCCGTTGGTTTGCTCCAGGGTTAGGTCAAAGTCCTCCCGGCACTTTCGCTTTAGAAAGTCCGCGAGGCTGACATGGAACCAGCCATACCGCTCCTCCAGAATGTTGGCCAGGGTGGTCTTGCCGCTGCCCCGCTTGCCGCTGATTCCCACGATAATCATTGTTAGGGCTCCTTTCCATCCACAAATGGCACGCCGTAATAAACATCTCCGTTGTGAATCATCTTGAAATTTTCATAGTGCTGTCCCACTCGGCGATAAAACTCTAGGAAGGCCAAGAATAGCGCCGTCTGTTCGCTGAGGGTATCGACGGTGACAGGGTGAGGTCTTTGAGTTAGCGCAACCAGCTCAGGAGTTTGAAACTCGCAGGAAGGACGACCTACGTCTTTTGCCAAGGCGGCAATCGTAGCGTAGCACGGGGCCCGAACCCACGCCTTAATGATGGCCTGAGTGTAGAGGTAGTTGAGCTGCCCTGGGG
>Ga0247727_10010521_pt1 | contig 16378 bp, 11 predicted proteins | sample WisWelCaveWW1625_FD_202498 | JGI IMG/M metagenome (GOLD analysis project Ga0247727, IMG submission 202498) | Biofilm microbial communities from Wishing Well Cave, Virginia, United States - WW16-25 | ecosystem: Environmental > Aquatic > Deep subsurface > Groundwater > Cave microbial mat | place... | reverse complement strand
CCTGCTGATTGATGAACGGCAAGCTTACCCCCTGTCCGAGATCGGCGTGTTGGCCGCGTTGCACTCGATCAGAACTCATCCCAATTTTTTCGCTAAACCCGTTGTCATAGAGCCAGCCGCCAATGACGCCGATCGAGCCGGTCACCGTATTCGGGCCGGCCACGATGGTATCGGCGTACATGGAAATCCAGTAGCCGCCCGACCCGGCTACCTGCCCTTGCGAGACGATTACCGGTTTGCTCTCGCTGCAAACTTTCAGTGCTTCCGCCACCACGTCGCTGGACAGGCCGTCGCCGCCCGGCGAGTCCACTCGGAACACCACAGCTTTAACGGAAGAGCTTTCCGCTAATCCTCGAAACACCTGGTCGAGCCAGCGCGCGCGAATCCCCTCATCCATCGCGCACACGCCCAGTCCGTAGACCACGGCAATTTTTGGCGTCGTTCCCCAGTTTTGCAGAGGCAGGTCGTTGGCTAATAATCGTTTCGCCGGCAGATTGGTTTTGCGTTCGCCCATCATCTCTTTGATAATGCCGTCGATTCCGGACCAGCGCGCCAGCGTGTCGGCCAGCCCCGCTACGCGCGCTTCCGCAGCCATGAAATAGATCTCTTCATCAACCAAGCGGTCAAACTCTTGCGGTGAAATTTTGCGGCCGGCGCAGATGTCGGTACGGGTGAGCTCATACCAATCGTCCACGTAATCCTGAAACTGCTCGCGGTCCGCCACCGACATCGAATCGCGGCTGAGAGTTTCCAGCGCGGATTTGTATTTGAAGAAGCGCCATTCATCAAAACCCAGTCCCAATTTTTCAAGGGTGCCTTTGAAATAGGTGCGACCCAGCGCGTACCCGAGAAGAAAGACGGAGCCTTGAGGGTCAAGTACAATCTTATCCGCCACGCTCGCCAGATGGTAGGAGGTCATGTTGGCATTGTCGATGAAGATAATGACTTTTTTTCCGGACTTCTGCGCGGCGTTTAAGGCCTCACGGATTTCCCAGGCATGTTCCGCGCGCACCCGCATGGCGGAAAGATTCAACGCCAGCGCGCCGACACGCGGGTCATCGATGGCCGCCTGAATGTCGTCGAGGATATCCAGCAAGCGGAGCGTTTGACCATCAAAAAGGACGTACTTGAGATGCTCGACCTGACCCTTCAACTGCAGGGGTACAAACCGCTGGCCACGGCCGAGATGGGTCTGGAACAGACTCGGTTTCGCGCCGCCCAGGCGAATCATATACGTGTTGAAATCATAGTCCGAGTCGGCGTCAAAATGGCTCTGGGTCGCGACCCCGCTGCGGCCAAAGTTTAGGGCCAGTCCGAACGTAAACGCGTCGGATTTGAAATAGCGTCCAATCAAATGGATACCGGAGAGAACCTGCCACGCGGCGCCAGCGCTCCAGTCCGCGTCTTTAATATTGTCGCCTTTTTGAATCGCAGCATCCGCAAACAGGGTGAGTTTCGGCGACCCCAACGGTCGAATGCCAATTTCACCGGCCCCCTCGCGGGCGCTGCTTTCGAGGGAGAAATTGCCGACGAGTCCGACGGACAGAAATCGGGAAGGCCGAAAAATGGCGCCGGCGGACAACAGTTTTTCCCGACCCAGCGCGTCGAAGCGGCCGGCGGACCAGCCGTAGGCCAGACCCAATGCCAGCGCGCGCGATCCGACCGCGCTGGAAAGACGAAAATCGGTTACCCCGATGCCGCCAAATTTTTGCCGCTGAATCGCGAAGCCGAAATACTTGAAGCCGGTGAATAGCCCCCAGTCTCGCAGAGAAATCGCATCCGAGCCATCGGTGGACCAGAAGATGCGCAGCTCGGGTTGATGTAAAAATAGTAGATTGGCGGGATTGGCAAATCCCAGCAGTCCTACTTCAAACGCCGCCGGCGAGGCCATCAAAAAACGGGTCCGGGTGTAGTAGTCCGGCAAGGGTTGGCCCCAAATCTGGTTGTGCCCGAACATAAGTAAAATAAAAAACAGGATTCGTTTCACTGGCGTTAAAGGTTGTTTTTGAAAAATGAACGAATAAATATCTCAATTAATATTCATTTTGTCAAGCAGAAATTTCCATTTCTCTTCTGAATTATAATTCCACAAAACTCACGCGTTGAATTTCGTGATTTTAATTCTTATATTTTTAGCCAAGATTTCGGTTCACGTTTTGGTTGTCAATGTTTACGTTGTTCCATTTCAAAAATGAATGAGTTGAAATCATTTGCCGTCTTACTTCCTGATATCCCGCGTTGGGTGGAAACCCGCGGCCTGCTGCTTTCCGGTCGCAGTGAGGCATTCGCGGCAGAAAACGGAGCCACCGACTTCGTGGTGCGCGCTTTAAATGGAAAGCTAATCTGCGTGGTAGGAAAACCCGCGCGCCATCTCATGGAGGAAGCCATCAGCAAATCAGTAGCCGCAGTCGAGGTGCTGGCGGTTGCAGAAAACGGCGAGCATGTTGCTTCTGTGCTCCCAGGATGGCGGCAAAGTCCGGCGCTCATTCACCTACTTCCCGAACCTATTCGCGTCGCCGTATCGCACGAGGTAAGTTTTAAATTTCTTCAAAGGCCAGAAATCACCCGGATTCGCGAGGAGGTGCCGCAGCTATCGGAAGAACTGCTGGAGGCCTTGACTTTCACCGAGGTAGCCGCGGTGATGGTTGATGAACGACCGGTGTCATTCTGTTATGCTGGCGCAGAAACCGAGACATGGTGGGACATTTCCATCGACACGTTGCCGGACTACCGTCGGCGCGGTTTCGCGGAGCAGTGCGTCAAATTTATGATAATTCACTATCTAAAACTTGGCAAACGTCCCGTCTGGGGCGCTGAAGAATCCAACATCGCATCTTTAAACCTGGCGGGGAAGCTGGGGTTCAAACCGGTCGACCAGGTCGTTTTGTTTACACGCTCTGGGGAATAAGGCAACCCATTTTAAGGTAATCTTCTTAAAAATCCGAGAAAGTTAAATAACCCGATATAAAATATGGAACGTTTCGTGAAAATTTCATTGATCATAGGCATTCTGGTTGTTTATAGTACGGCATTTTCTCAAAATCAGATGGGTGCGTGGCGCACACTGGCTAATGCACCCGTTACCAACGGCCGGTTCGACGACGTGTTTTTTATTGATCCGGCAACTGGTTGGATTGTCGAGGTCGCGACGAGCAAAATTTATAAAACAACCAATGGCGGTAAAAGTTGGGATGAAATTCTGGACGCCGATGAAGATTTGGGTTATCACGTCGGGTTTCGCTGTATTGGCTTTGTCAACGATCAGGTGGGGTGGAGCGGCAATCTTAATTTTCACAATAGTCCAGTGCCCCGGCGCTCATTGTTTGAGACCCGCGATGGCGGCACCACTTGGCTTAATATCTCCGATCGCATCAGCGGGTTCGATCCGGCAGGGATCTGCGGCCTGTGGGTGGTCAATGATCAGATTATTTGTGGAGCCGGCCGCTGGAACGGGCCACCCGTGTTCATCAAAAGTACCGACGGCGGCTTGAGCTGGACATCAAAAGACCTGCGGCCGCTCGTCACCGGACTGGTGGATGTCTACTTCTTCAATCCGGATACCGGTCTCGTAGTAGGTGGAAACGGGGTAGGATCATCCTTGCAAGAACAAAACTCCAGCAAGTCGGTAATTCTTTACACGGTCGATGGCGGCGCAAATTGGACAACGGTGTACGAGAGTACTCACACGGGAGTCTGGTGCTGGAAGCTCTCTTTTCCCACCCGCCAGATTGGCTATGTGTCCACTCAAGGGGCGCAAAGCAATGGCATCGTTTTGAAAACAACCGACGGCGGTCTGAGCTGGGAAGAGATTGTGGTTGGTCAGGGATTGGGATTCTCCGGTATTGGTTTTGTAAGCCCCAGTTTCGGGTGGGTGGCCGCCGATTTGGCCTACGAGACCACTAACAGCGGCGATAGCTGGCAATTAGTCGACAATGTGGGACTGCTGATCAACCGGTTTCGTTTCTATGGCGACACGCTGGGTTATGCCGTTGGCAGAACGGTGTACAAGTATACTGCAAGGGGGCCGGTCAGCGTTCCGGGGCACCCGGTCGGCGCCGTTTCCGACTTTCGTCTTGAACAGAATTACCCAAATCCATTTAATCCAACCACTACGATTTCCTACCATCTCGCTGAAACAGTCGATGTTGAGCTAAACATTTACAACTTATCCGGACAACGCATTCGCACTCTGCTTAGTGGCAGGAAGGAGGCGGGTTCGCACTCCCTTGCCTGGGACGGCAAAAACGACGTTGGCGATGAGGTGGCCAGCGGTCTGTACCTCTACAAACTTCGGGCTGGAGAATTTTTCCAATCGCATAAGATGATTCTCATTCGCTGAGTTTTATCTCCTCTCTCTCTCACGACGGATTCAAAAATTTCACCATAGCGCACCGGCAAATTATTTCTTGCACATAACCGTTATTGTCATTATTTTGATGGCGATAACGTATGGAATAGTTCGAGTCATATTCGTATGCGGCAAAGTCAGAATTTGCATACCATTTTAACCCAGCTGCTGAGCCAGCGCATCCTGGTCCTTGATGGCGCCATGGGCACGATGATCCAGCGCTACAAATTGACTGAGGAAGATTTCCGCGGCGCGCAGTTCAAAGATCATCCCCACTTATTAAAAGGGGACAACGATCTGCTGTCGCTGGCTCAGCCGGAAATTGTCAAAGAGATTCATCGCGCCTATTTGTCTGCCGGCGCCGATATGATCGAGACCAACACCTTCAACGCGACCGCCATTTCGCAGGCGGATTACCGGCTGGAAGGAGTGGTGTACGAATTAAACCTGGCCGCCGCAAAGCTGGCCCGCGCGGCCGCCGACGAATTTACCCGCAAAAATCCGGACCAGCCCCGTTTCGTGGCCGGCGCGCTCGGGCCGACCAATAAAACGCTCTCCCTGTCGCCGAACGTCAACGACCCCGGCTTTCGGGCGGTGACGTTTGATGAAATGGCGGCCGCGTACGCCGAACAAGTGCGCGGTCTCGTTGACGGCGGCGTGGACATCCTGCTGGTGGAAACCATTTATGACTCATTAAATGCCAAAGCCGCGCTGTTCGCGATTCAGGAATATTTTATTCGAACCGGTGCCTCCCTGCCGGTGATGGTGTCCGGCACTATCGTCGATGCCAGCGGCCGCACGCTCTCCGGACAAACGCCGGAAGCATTTTGGGTGTCCGTTTCCCACACCAAAAATCTGCTGAGCGTCGGACTCAACTGCGCCCTCGGCTCGCAAATGATGCGCCCGTACATCGAAGAAATTTCGCGGGCGGCGAACTGCTTCACCAGCCTTTATCCTAACGCCGGCTTGCCCAACGAATTCGGCGGCTACGACGAAACGCCGGACTTCATGGCCGAACAGATCGCTGAGTACGCCCGCAGCGGGTTCGTCAATCTGGTCGGCGGCTGCTGCGGCACCACGCCCGAACACATTCAAGCCATCGCGGAGGCGGCGGCTCAACATCCGCCGCGCAAGATTCCGGAAATCCAACCCCACCTGCGGCTGAGCGGTCTCGAGCCGTTTGTGCTGCGCCCGGATACCAATTTTGTGAATGTGGGCGAGCGCACCAACGTGGCGGGTTCGCCGAAATTCCGCAATTTTATCATGAACGGCGATTTTGAATCCGCGCTTTCCGTGGCCCGCCAGCAGGTGGAAAACGGCGCCCAGATCATCGATGTCAACATGGACGAAGGGATGCTGGATTCCGAGGCCGCGATGGTCAAATTTCTGAACTTGTTGAGCGTCGAGCCCGACATCGCGCGCGTGCCGGTGATGATCGATTCCTCCAAGTGGTCGGTCATCGAAGCCGGACTGAAATGTCTGCAGGGCAAGGGCGTGGTCAACTCCATCAGTTTGAAAGAAGGCGAGGAGAAATTCAAAGAGCATGCCCGCAAGATTTTGGACTACGGCGCGGCGGTCATCGTCATGGCTTTTGACGAGCGCGGCCAGGCGGATACTTTCGAGCGCAAGATCGAAATCTGCCAGCGCGCGTACAAAACTCTCACGGAGGAAGTGGGCCTTCCGCCGCAGGATGTTATTTTCGATCCCAATATTCTCACCGTGGCCACCGGCATCGAGGAGCACAACAACTACGCGGTGGATTACATCCGCGCTACGAAATGGATCAAAGAAAATCTGCCGCTGGCAAAAGTGAGCGGCGGCGTCAGCAACATTTCGTTTTCGTTCCGCGGCAACAACCGCGTGCGCGAGGCCATGCACGCGGCGTTTCTGTATCACGCCATTCAGTCTGGCATGGACATGGGGATCGTCAACGCCGGTCAGTTGGAGGTTTATGAAGAGATTCCCAAAGATTTGCTGGAATTAGTTGAAGACGTTTTGCTGAATCGCCGTTCGGACGCCACCGAGCGCCTGGTCGAGTTTGCGGAGAAAATCAAGCACGAAGAAAAAACCGAAGCCAAGGCCGAAGAGTGGCGCCGCGGCAGTGTCGAAGAGCGCCTCAAACATGCGCTGGTGAAGGGCATCGTCGATTTCATCGAGCAGGACACCGAGGAGGCGCGCCAGAAATATCCGAATCCGCTGGAAGTCATCGAAGGTCCGCTGATGGACGGGATGAACATCGTCGGCGATTTGTTTAGCTCCGGCAAAATGTTTCTGCCGCAGGTGGTGAAAAGCGCGCGGGTGATGAAAAAATCCGTGGCGTATCTGGTGCCGTTCATCGAAGCGGAAAAGGCCAAACTCAAAGATGCGCGCCCGCGGGCGAAAGTGCTGCTGGCCACCGTCAAAGGCGACGTGCACGACATCGGCAAAAACATCGTCGGTGTGGTGCTGGCGTGCAACAATTTCGAGGTCATCGATCTCGGCGTGATGGTGCCATGCGAAAAAATTCTGCAAACCGCGAAAGAACAAAACGTGAACGTCATCGGCATGAGCGGACTCATCACGCCGTCGCTGGATGAGATGGTGCACAACGCCGCGGAGATGGAGCGGCTCGGTTTCAAGCTGCCGCTGCTCATTGGCGGCGCGACGACTTCCCGCGTGCACACCGCGGTGAAGATTGCGCCAAATTACCACGGCCCGACTATCCACGTGCTCGATGCTTCCCGCGGTGTGACGGTTGCCAACAATTTGATCACCGACAACCAGCGCGAGGGCTTTCTCAGCGAAGTGCGCATCGAGTATGAAAAAGTGCGCGAAGATCACCAGCGCAAGCAGGAAGCGAAAAATTATTTGACGCTGGCTCAGGCGCGCGCCAATCGACTTAAAATTAATTGGCAGAAAGAAAAGATCATCCCGCCCAAAAAATTGGGTGTCACCGTGTTGAAAGACTACCCGCTGGCCAAGATCCGCAAGTACATTGACTGGACGCCGTTTTTTATCACGTGGGAATTAAAGGGTCGATATCCTCAGATTTTCGAGGATGAAACCGTCGGCGAGGAAGCCCGCAAACTTTTCCGTGACGCCAACAAACTGTTGGATGAGCTCGTTGCCAAAAAACTGTTGCGGGCCAATGGTGTGTTGGGACTTTTTGCCGCTAACTCAGTGGGAGATGACATCGAGCTGTACACCGATGAATCGCGCCAGCAGGTGCGAACCGTTTTTCATTCGTTGCGCCAGCAAACCGAGAAGACCGGCGCGAATCCCAATCTCGCGTTGGCGGATTTCATCGCCCCCAAAGAAGTTGGCTTGAAAGACTACCTCGGCGCGTTTGCCGTCACCGCCGGCATCGGCGTGGACGAACTGGTGAAAAAGTTTGAAAAGCAGCACGATGATTATAATTCCATCATGGTGAAAGCCCTGGCTGATCGGCTCGCCGAGGCGTTCGCCGAACTGCTGCACGAAAAAGTTCGCAAAGAATTCTGGGGCTACTCCGCCAGAGAAGACTTCAGCAGCGACGATCTCATCAAAGAAAAATATCGCGGCATCCGTCCGGCGCCGGGGTATCCTGCCTGTCCGGATCACACCGAAAAGCGGCCGCTGTTCGATCTGATCGCAGTGGAAAAGAACGCCGGCATTCAGCTCACCGAAAACTACGCCATGTACCCGGCGGCTTCGGTGAGCGGACTCTACTTTGCCCATCCCGAAGCAAAATACTTTGCGGTGGGTAAAATCGCCAAAGATCAGGTTTTGGATTACCAGCAACGCAAAGGCATGAGCTTGCAGGAAGTTGAGAAGTGGCTGCGTCCGAATTTGAGGTATGATGCCTGAAAAACAAAGTCCCCCTTCCGGAGGGGGACTTTGGGGGATGTCCTGACTGGCGTCGCGAAAAGCACAACCCTGGCCCCCTTTAAATAAGGGGGAATCACTTTCGAAGTGCGGCGCACGTTACGAACCTCCACGATGGGGGCATGTCATGAACAAAATCTTCATCAGCTACAGCCACAAGGACGAAGAGTGGAAAGATCGGCTCGTCACTCATCTTGGCGTGCTGCAAAAGCAGGGTCTGCTCGAGATTTGGGATGACCGCCGGATTCAAGGCGGCGACGACTGATTGCCGGAAATCGAACAGGCGCTGGATTCCGCCAATGTCGCTATTCTGCTCATCACCGCCAATTTTCTCGCCTCCGATTTCATTCTCGGCAAAGAAGTCCCGCGGCGGTTGGAGCGCCGCCAAAACGCCGGCGTGCGCGTCTATGCTCTTATTGTGAAGCCGTGCGCCTGGCAAAAGGTCAAATGGCTCAAACCTATTCAAGCCAGGCCGCGAGATGGGCGGCCTCTCTCGGGAGAAACCGAACATCAAATCGACAGCGATCTCACGGCGCTGGCGACTGAAATTGCCGAGCTGTTGCAGCGTGCGCCCGACGCTCCGCGCCCCACGCTCTTCTCGCCGCTTCCGCCCGATCAAATCTTCACCGCCAAGCTTTCCACCACCCACAGCGAGTTGTTCGGCCGCGAAACGGAACTCAAGCTGTTAGACGACGCCTGGGCCGACCCGCACACCCACATTCTCACCCTCGTGGCCTGGGGCGGCGTGGGCAAAACCGCGCTAGTGAATGAATGGCTGAATCAAATGGCAAAGGACAATTATCGCGGGGCGGAGCGCGTGTATGGCTGGTCGTTTTACAGCCACGGCACGCGCGAAGATCGGCAGGCTTCTGGCGGCGAATTTCTGGCGCAGGCGCTGGAATGGTTTGGCTATGACGGGCCCGAGCTCAAATCCCCGTGGGACAAAGGGGTGAAGTTGGCGGAACTGGTGCGCCAGCAGAAAACCCTGCTCATTCTCGATGGACTCGAGCCGCTGCAATACCCGCCGGGTGAACTGCACGGCCACCTGCGCGACCAGGGGTGCAGGCCGAGGCGCCATTACCCCTCCTCGGAAGGGCCGCTGCGGTAGCCTTGATTTTTCGCGTATTTCAACAGCGCGCGCTGCAGCAGTTTCCGGCCGCGATGCAACCGCGACATGACCGTGCCAATCGGGTGGCCGATGATCCCGGAAATTTCTTTGTAGCTGAATCCCTCGACATCGCACAACAGCACCACCATTTTATATTCATCCGGCAATCTCTCGAGCGCGGCGTTGATTTCATCATCAAAGACGTCTTTATAATCGTGTTCCTCGTTGCGATCGTTAAGCTGATCCCAAAAGCCACTTCCGCTCTGATCCAATTTATAGGAAACCGAATCAATCTCGGTCTGCGCCGGCGTTTTTTTATGCTTGCGGTATGCGTTTATGAAATTATTGGTTAGAATGCGATAAATCCACGCTCTGAAATTGGTCCCCGCATCAAAACGATGAAAATAACGATAGGCTTTTAACGCGGTCTCCTGCACCAAATCCTCGGCGTCCAGTGGGTTGCGAGTCATGCGCAAGGCCAGGGCATACAGACCATTGAGGTGCTCGCGAAACAAGCTATCAAATTCATCCGGTCGCTCGCTGGCTTTCGAATTGGGAAAACTCATTGCTTACCTTTCTCCCTTCTTTGAAGTTACCCGCGCCACTCTATTAAATGTACGCACTGGCTGCTCATAAAGATTTACGCGGGTGGTTAAATGGCCAATAAATTTCCGACCCACAATTGGTTCTACGCAAGTTGGTGCCACTTCGGTTTCGTTTTATACAATGAGGCACACGTCTTTCTCGTTAGGAATCAGGTATTTCGAGCAGGATTAAATTAAATAGCATTTAGATAAAGATTTTACCTTGAATTGTCGAATATAAGATTTGAAAGGATACCTCTCCAATAATTAAGGGACTAAGAAGATGAATCAAACTTTCATTTTTCGAAGCGTTCTCATCTTGGGGGCAAGCGTAACGTTCGCGTTGGTGTACCCACAGGGAAGCAGCCTTCAACATTCCATGACGAATGAGCAAAAGGTTTCGCTGCAATCCTTAGTCGGTCACCGCTGCACAGTTGCGCTAAAAAATGGCGAAACCGTCAAGGGGGTGATTTGGGATTTTGGCAGCGATTCATCAGCGTAAAGATAAAAAAGGGCTGCTCTATTCGAAAGCCGAGAAATATGGCTTATCTGAAATTGAATACCTCGAGGATGAAAACGGCCAGGTCTACGACCTGTCGAAGTTATCAAAAGCTCCATCCCGCAATTCCCAAAAAAGCGCCGCGCTCAACACGCTTTATTTTCAAACCGGCGATCTGATCAAAGAAGAGACCAAAGCGCCGGAGCCAGCTAAAAATGAAGAAGAAGTATTAGAAAATTCGCTGAGCTTGTTGAACACTTCTATAAAAAAAGACTTTGAGCCCGCGGCGCCGATAGAAGAGAAAAGTGATTTCGAAAAGGACGCCGACTACGAAGAACAAACTGCACCGGTGTTACCAGTTGAGGTTGAAAACAGCACCGCGGTGGCAGCCACTCCAACAAAAGCCGAAAGTAATTATAATCAAATAATAATTCCGGCAAAATCAAGTGTTAAACCGGTCAGCAGCCAATCTGCACTTTTGAAATCGAGGCCGGAAGCGGGAGCCCTGGCCAAATCCAGATCGGCTCAAAATAAGCGGGGCACCTCCGATACCAAGCAGCTGCGCATTCTGCAATACCAAATCGTTATTTTATTCAGCGTAGCGATTGTTGCCATTGGTTTGTTGTTCTTATTAACCATGATTGGCATGCGCGGCTCGGCCTACGGAAAACACTCGCTTTTCCCAACCCGGCTGGTGCAGATGAATGGCCTGTATGGAGTCATCGACCAGGGGACGATAGCGTGAAGTCCGACGACATCATGCGCATTTACCGCAAACAGGGACGTCGGATCGATTTCAAGGGGAAAGTCAAAGTGGTAAAAGTAGCCCAGAATTACTCTGCGGTTGAATTGATAAAAAGCAACGGCCGGACACGGCTGGAAATCGGCGATGTGGGGTTTCGCGATCGCAATTTTCTTATGACCGGGCTTAAACGAGTGCGCATTTGGCTGGGAAAACTTTTTAGCGGCTTGGCCAAAGGCTTTGCCTATGCGGCCAAAAACTTTGAAGTCCAAACAGAAGAACCGGAACTTGATTTCGAGATATCGGACCTGGAAGTCAAAAAAGTTGACCTGCAAACACTAGCTAAGAAGAAGCCCGCAGCTAAAAAAATAAAAAGAGAACATGCCCATGCCGAGAAGCTGCCCGAAAAACCAAACCCCGAGCTTCGCAGCAACTTCCCGTTTGGCAGCTATCCTTTTTTTGATGAAGAATAATTTTTCTCTTCCTGTTTGCGCCAATTTGAAACCGTCAAAGGCTTTGCTTTTGGCGGTTTTTTTATTTATACTTTTTCCAAAATGGAGAAAGGATTTTTGCCACATATCATCATTGGCACCGCCGGCCACATCGATCACGGCAAAACGTCGCTGGTCAAGGCGCTCACAGGCGTGGATACCGACCGCCTGCCCGAAGAGAAAGCGCGCGGCCTGACCATCGATCTGGGCTTCGCGCACCTGGGCGATCAGGCCACCATCATCGACGTGCCGGGGCACGAAAAATTCATCCGCAACATGGTGGCCGGGGTCAGCACCATCGACCTGGTGCTGTTCGTCGTCGCCGCCGACGACGGGGTGATGCCGCAGACCCGCGAGCATCTCGATATTTTAAAAATATTGCAGGTTCGGCACGGCATCATCGTGATCACCAAAATCGATCTGGTGGATGCCGACTGGTTGAAATTGGTGAAGGAAGACCTTCGGCAATTGGTGCGCGGTTCGTTTTTGGAAAACGCAGTCATGGCGCCGGTGTCGTCGATGGCCGGCCAGGGCATTTCTGAACTCAAATCCATCATGCAAGCCCAATTCGCGCAGATAAAACAAAAGCAGGATCGCGGCCTGTTTTGGATGCCCATCGATCGTTCGTTTACCATGAAAGGATTTGGCACGGTGGTTACCGGCTCGGTTCTTTCCGGTCGGGCGAATGTCGGAGACACTCTCGAACTGTTACCCCAAAAAAAGCTCGTGAAAATCCGCGGCGTGCAGAGTCACGGCAAAACAGTAGAACGGGTGGCGACGGGCGATCGGGCGGCGATCAATTTGCCCGGCATTGACAAAGCGAGCGTCCAGCGCGGCGAGGCGCTGGCGCAGCCAAATTATTTCAAACCTTCCGAGCGTTTTAACGCCAGTTTGCAAATCCTGCCATCGGCGCCGCGACCCCTCAAATCCCGTGCACGCGTGCGTCTGCATTTTGGAACGACGGAAGTGATGGCGCGCGTGGCTCTAGTGCTGGCCGAGCAGATTAAGCCGGGGGAAAGCGGGTATGTGCAATTTCATCTGGAGAAACCCGCCGCAGCTCGTCGGCTGGATCCGTATGTCATTCGACAGTATTCGCCCACCATCACCCTCGGCGGCGGGGTGATTCTCGACGCCCAAGCTTCTCGTCTCAATTTTTTGGAAACGGGCCTGCTGCAGCGATTGCAGGCTTTGGAAAAAGAAGACCCGCTGGAAATACTGGAAAACAAGCTGCAGTCGGCTAAATTTTCGTTGCCCACCGTTGAGCAGTTAACCTCGCAACTGGCGGCCCCCCGTGAAACCATCCAACAGCTTTTAAACGATGCGGCGGATAAAATTATCTGGTTGAAAAAAGCCGGTCAGTCGGCGGTCGTGCACGCCGATAATTTCAACCAACTCAAGAATGAATTGCAATTGGTGGTGAGCCAATTTCATGAACAAAACCCCGCACGGCTGGGTTTGCGCAAATCCGAACTTATCCGCTATGTGTCCGACACCGTCGACGAGGATTTGCTAAATTATGTTTTAGAAAATTTGATAAAGGAGAAACAGTTTAAAGAGATCGACGGGATAATTAGTTTGCGCACTCACGAACTTCGGCTCACGTCGGAGCAGGAAACTTTAAGAAAAAAAATAAACCAGTTGCTGTTCGAGCAGGCCTATTCCACATCGTCTGCCGCCGAAATGGCCGAGAAATTTTCTGCAAAACCCGCGGCGGTTGCGGAAGTGCTGAATGCGATGATCGAGCTGGCAGAGGTACTGCGCGTCGAAGGCGATATTTACTTTCACATTAAACTGGTAGCCGAGGCCCGGGACAAAGTAATCCAATACCTGCGCAAACATAAGGAGATCACCGTCAGCCAATTCAAAGACCTGCTGGGGGGGACGAGCCGCAAATACGCCATGCCTTTACTCCATTACTTCGACGGGCTGGGCATAACGGAGCGCGCGGGAGATGTGCGGGTTTTAGGAAATTTGTAATTAGGGGCCAGTTAGCCGGTTTTGACTGGCAAACTTCCACGTTTCACTTTTCACGTCTGACGTTTTACAGTTTGACCGTTTAACCGTCAAACTATCTAACCGCATAAACATCTACTTGATTTTTTGAATCTACAATATTACATTTGCACTAAGGTTGGTGGCAGCCCCGGGTTTGACGCATAGGCGCCCGCCTGTGCGGCCACCCGAGTGGTCGGGGAAACCTCTGGGATAACATGCCCCGGGCCGCCAGCCTTTTTTATTTTGTCCACCGCCCTTAATTGAAAAACATAGTGTGTTCATTTAAAATCGATACGTCGCCAGTTGCGGCCAGATTTCTTGCAAGGTCGTTTTGGCATTTCGACAAACGTTGATCGGCACATCGTTTTCACGCGCGAACGGGTGCGTGATGATCGCGGCGGTTTGGATTTCGCTAAAATAAGGTTGCAAGTCCTCGGCGTCAATTCCTATCGTAATAACAATCTCACCGGTGGCGTCTCCCGGCCCCCACAAATAATAGCTGCCGTGGTAACTGATGGCTTTGGGCAAGCGATAGGTTTTGCCATAATAATCGATGGCGCCGGCTTCTCCATAATTGGACGCTAAAATGGCGCATCGGGACTGCTCTGACGGCGAGAGGCGGTGATAAACGCGCGCTGCCTCGGCCGCCTGATTTTCCCATCCCAGCATGTCAGCGTAATCCTGCGGCAAGGGGTGCAGCCGGCCACTCTCCCAGCGCAATGGTTCCGTCAGCCCGAAATGTTGCGCCATGAACTGGGCATAGTTTTGAAACGACTCGATGGGTAGAAAGGGAATCCCGTACGGCAGGGTTCCAGCATTCCCCAAAATGATGAACGCCGGCACAGCCACTTTTAGCCAGCCGCGCTGACGTTGTCGGACATATTTTTCGATGGCAAACGCCCCGGCGGCAAACAGCATCGGATAGGCCGGCAGCAGGTAATACGCTTTGCCGCTCAAAAATAAAAGCACCGCCAGCGCCGCCACGTACATCCACCCGAGAACGCGATACGGTTTATCTTCGCCGCTGAAGAGTAGAAAACCCAATCCGATCATCCAGACCGGGAAGGCGAGGAAGGACATCAGAATTTGCATCAATACAAAGCCCGCGGGCTCGACGTGGGCGAGCTGGTATCGACTGAGCGCGGTCAGGTGTTCAAACAAGGGCCAATGTTGATGGTGCTGCCAGATTAAATTGGGAAGAACGATGAGCAGCGCCAGCGCGGCGGCCAGCCACGGGCCGGGAGTCAGAAGCCGCTTTCGTTCGGGTGTTGCGATAAGTCCTGTCAGCAGTCCGAAGCCGAATAACAGCATGGTGTACTTATGAAGCAGTCCGATGCCACAGACCACCCAGGGCGCTCCAGAGGTTGAGGTCGTCTTTTTTTAAAAGTCGGATGACGAGATACGCGCCCAGCGTCCAGTAAAATTGATCGAACGATACCGGTTGAAACAGCACATTCGAGCGCAGGAAGGCCGGCGACATAATAAAGGCGATGGCGGCAAGGATTTGCGCAAATCGCCCGCCGCCCAGCTCGCGCGCCATCAGACCGCACAGGATAACCATGGCGGCGCCGCTCAGCGCTGGAAAGAATCGCACCGCAAAGATGGTATCGCCCAAGAACTCACGCGCGATCGCGGCCAGCACCGCAATCCCTGGCGGCACTTCCAGGTAACCCCAAGCCAGGTGGTTTCCCATGGCAATATAAAGCAGCTCGTCGCGGTGAAACTCAAATTCTGTGCTGGTGAGAAACGGCAAAAGAAATTTGATCAACGCCAGGTATCCCAAAATCGCATTATCGCTAACAAGCAACGTTCTCGAAAAGTAGCGGCGAATAAGCACGGAAGAAATCTCCAAATATTTTATTGGCATAAACCTGATCTCAAAAAATATACCACACCTTCAGCAGACTCCTTCACCAGGTTCTTTAACACCAGGAAGGTGTCGTGGTGAACCAACTCTACTGTTCGGGGGCGAACAGCGGGTGTAATGCCAGCGGATACTTTTGCTGTTAAACCGAGTTCGCGGCAGACTCAAATCGCGCTGGCATATTTGTTGAATTTAAACGTGAAATGCCAAACGTGAGACGTGAAATGTGAAAAGTTACGCTCCAAATCCCCGGCGAGGGGATCGCCCAACTCTTCACGCTTTTCGCTCTACGTTTTTATAGCGCGATGCGCTCTTTGCAACTGACAACTAACAACGGACCAATTACCATGTTCAAAAACTACCTCAAAATTGCCTTCCGCAATATCTGGAAGAACAAGGCCTATTCGTTTATCAACATTTCCGGATTGGCCATCGGCATGGCGTGCTGCATGTTGATCTTGCTTTATGTCCGCGACGAATTGAATTTCGACGCCTTCCACAAAAAGGCCGAGCGCATCTATCGCGTCGTGGACACCCGCAAATCTCCGGACAAAGGCGACCGCCATATTCCGTTTATCATGGGCCCGGCGGGGCCGGCGTTGAAGAAAGATTTTCCCGAAGTGGCGAATCAGGTGCGACTGCTGAGCCGCTATAGCACCGGCCGCTTCGTGGTGGAACGCGGCCCGGCGCGGTTTTATGAAGGCGACCACCTGTTTGCCGAAGCCAATTTTTTTGAGGTGTTTGATTTTGAGTTGCTGCAGGGCGAGCGTTCGTCCGCGTTGACAGAGCCGCACTCGGTAGTGCTCACCGAAAGCTCAGCGAAAAAATATTTTGGCGACGAGGACGCATTGGGCCAGACCATCAAAGTCGAACGTTTTGGCGACTTCAAAGTCACTGGTGTACT
>Ga0247727_10010520_pt1 | contig 16378 bp, 15 predicted proteins | sample WisWelCaveWW1625_FD_202498 | JGI IMG/M metagenome (GOLD analysis project Ga0247727, IMG submission 202498) | Biofilm microbial communities from Wishing Well Cave, Virginia, United States - WW16-25 | ecosystem: Environmental > Aquatic > Deep subsurface > Groundwater > Cave microbial mat | place... | reverse complement strand
ATCGTCGCCGGCCTCAGCCGCGCGCGGGACCGAGTACCAGGTGTGTTTCCAGCGGTCCAGGCGATAGCTGTCATCGAAGGCCTTGGTGCCCAGCACGCGTCGGTCCGATCCCGCGACCACGACGGGGTACAGGTCGGACCCATCGGGCCAGCCGTACTGCAGGAACACCGCCACGCCCCGGGGCCTCCGGTCGGCGCCCACGACGTCGAGGCGACGGCTCCACCACGAGGCGCGCGGGACGGCCGCGGTCGCGCCCGCACGTCGCGCGTCCAGGAGGGCGCCGAGTTCCGACACCGCTGCGGCACAGGCTTCCATGAACCGCTGACCCCCGGCCGCCGACCACGCATCGAACGCCAACACGAGCCGCTCACGGTCATCGCGCTGCGCCGCAGCGGCCGCGTGCCGCCCTGCGGTCCGGCGCGGCGGCAGAGGCACCAGGTCCGAATGCACGAGCACCGTCGTCACGTCGGCGGTGCCGTGGATCGCGACCTCCATCGGCGCGGTCTGGCCATCGACGCCGACGAAGAACGCGAACAGGAGCGCGCGCCCATCGGCGCGGAACGCGACCGCAGCGTCGATCGTCACCTGGCGCGCGCCAGCCGCTCGCCCGGCCGCAGCGGTCGGAGCCCAGGCCATGCGCTCGGCCAGGCGCATCGCGAGTCCGTGCGCGACTTGGTCCGCTGCCGGAAGCAGCTCGGCGACCCGCGCGCTGAGCCGCGTCCGCTCGCGCTGATACGGATCCGTCGCGGCCTCGCTCGCGAGCTCGCCTGGCTCCACCAATTGGTCCATGAACCCTGGGCAATCGAGACGGTTGCGCTTGGAGACCACCAGCGGGACGGTCTCGGCGTATGGGACGCAGCGGCCCCACACCCAGCGGTGCGGGTCGCCGACGGGGGCGAAGCGCCATGCGCTCGGTGGTCCACCGGCATCGGGTGGGCGCGCGTGCTCCAGGACGACGTCGCTCCAACGCAGCGTCACGACCACGCGCTCACCCGCGGCCGGCAAGGTCGGGAGGACGCGCTGAGGCAACGGGTCGAGAGGCTTCAGGACGGACAGCCCGCAGGCACCGATCGCGGCCGCGAGCGCGAACGCACCCGAGAGAAGGCAGAAGCGGCGTCCCGACACGAGCGCTCCGTGCGGTGCGCATCCGAGCGCGCTCCGCGGACCGATTCTAGCCCCGCTCGACGCCCCAGCCCCCGCCGCCCGGGGTCTCGATGCTGAGCACGTCGCCAGCCCGGACCTCCCGCGTGCACTTCGCCGGCAGCTCGACGCCGTTCAACCGATCGCGGCCCGGGGCGCCCGCGCCGCCGCCCGCCGCGCCCCAGGGACCGCGGCGGCGACGCTCGGCGAGCAGCGTGAAGGTCGCCGGCGCCAGGAACTCAAGCTCGCGGACGATGCCGTCGCCGCCGCGCTGCGCGCCCGCGCCGCCCGAGCCGCGCCGCCGCGCGTAGCGCCGGACCCGCACCGGGTGGTCGAGCTCCAGCACTTCGAGCGGGGTGTTGCGGGTGTTGGTCATGTGGCTCTGGACGCAGGACGCGCCGTCAGCGCTGGCCGCCGCACCGGCGCCACCGCCGATCGTCTCGTAGTAGTCCCAGGGCGCGGCCCGGTCGGCCGAGCCCATCGCCAGGTTGTTCATGGTGCCTTGGCTCGCGGCTGGGATCCGCCCCGGCAGCGCCTGCGCCAAGGCGCCGAACACCGCGTCGACGATCCGCGAGCTGGTCTCGACGTTGCCGGCCGCGACCGCGGCCGGACGCTGGGCGTCCACCAGGCAACCGGGCGGCGCGACGATGCGGATCGCGCGGAAGGTCCCGGCGCAGGCCGGGGCCTCGTCGGGCATCAGGCAGCGGAAGCAATAGAGCACCCCGGCGGCGGCCACCGAGGTCGGGCAGTTGACGTTGCCGGCCGTCTGGGGCGCGGTGCCTGCGAAGTCGACCTCGACCTGGCCCGCCGTGATCCGCAGCGTCACCGCGATTGCCAGGTCCTCGGCACCCTGCCCGTCGCCGTCGAGCAGGTCGACGAAGCGGTACTCGCCGTCGGGGATCGCGGCGAGCGTGGCCTGCGCCAGTCGCGCGGCGTGGGCGTCGAGCGCGGCGAGCAAGGCCGCGTAGCGCCCGGTTCCGAGCTCGCCGGCGAGCGCCGCGACCCGCGCCGCGCCGACCCGACAAGCCGCGAGCTGCGCGGCGAAGTCGCCCTCGACCCGGCGCGGGTCGCGGGTCCGGGCCGCGAAGCCGGCCAGCAGCGCCGCATCGAGCTCGCCGCCGACCACCAGCTTGGTCGGGGGGATGATCATGCCCTCGTCCTCGAGCCGGGTCGCGATCGGCATCGAGCCCGGCGCATCGGCGCCGATGTCGGCGTGGTGAGCGCGGTCGGCGACGAAGCCGACCAGCGCCGCGCCCACGAACACTGGCGCGATCGCGGTCACGTCCGGCAGGTGGGTGCCGCCGAGGTAGGGATCGTTGAGCACCAGCACGTCGCCCGGACGCCAGACCGCTCCGCCGACGATGCCGCGCATCGCGTAGGCCATGCTGCCGAGGTGGACCGGAATGTGGGCGGCCTGGGCGACCAGCTCGCCGGCGGCGTCGAACACCGCGCACGAGAAGTCGAGGCGGTCGCGGATGTTGGTCGAGAACGCGCTGTGGCGCAGCACCGCGCCCATCTCGTCGCAGGCCGCGGTCAGGCGCGCCGCGGTCAGCGCCAGCTCGATCGGGCCGATCGCGGCGGGACCGCTCACTCGGCCGCCGGTGGTCGCCGCCGCGCCAGCTCGGCGAGCAACGCGCGTTGGGCGGGCGGCGAGAGCCGCGACCAGGCCGCGATCTCGTCGAGGGTGCGCAGGCAGCCGACGCAGCGCGCCGCGTCGTCGAGCGCGCAGACGCCGATGCAGGGCGATTCGGGCGCGTCGGGGGCGGGTTCGGGGTTCATCTGGGGTTGGGAGGGCGCATCGCGAGGGTTAGAATGATGCCAGCGTCGGCGTTCGCCGGCACCTTTCACCGAATCCGTTCTGGGGGTCCCATGGCCAAGAACCCGCTCGACAGCATCTCCGGCACCTTGATCGCCGGCGTCGTCATCTCCGCCGTGCTCGCGTTCGGCATCGCCGGCGGCTTCAACGCCCCGTCGCTGTTGCGCTGGCTGCACATCCTGGCGGGCGTCGCCTGGATCGGCCTCCTCTATTACTTCAACTTCGTCCAGGTCCCGGCGTTGGCCGAGGCAGGCGCCGACAAGCAGGGTCCGGGCGGCGCCGGCATCACCAAGTACGTCGCGCCGCGCGCGCTGCTGTGGTTCCGCTGGGCGGCGGTGGTGACCTGGCTGACCGGCTTCGTCTACCTGATGATCACCGGCAACCTCGGCGCCTTCGCGCTCGGGATGGCCGATGGCGGCAGCAACGCCTACCAGTTGGTGATCGGCCTGGGCGCCTGGTTCGGCACGGTGATGATCTTCAACGTCTGGGTGCTGATCTGGCCGAACCAGCAGAAGGTGCTGGGCCTGGTGGCGGCGACCGACGAGCAGAAGGCCAAGGCCCGGCGCACCGCGTTCCTCGCTTCGCGTACCAACACCCTGCTGTCGATCCCGATGCTGCTGTGCATGGGGTCGGCGACGCACGGCCTGCCGTTCTGAGCAAGGCCGACCGCGAGACCCGGTCCCCGCGCGGGGACCGGGTCGGCAGCTGCCGATGACCCCCGAACTCCCCACCGACCTCGTCCAGCAGGTCGCCCGCGCGCTGGCCGAGGACGTCGGCCCCGGCGACCTGACCGCGGCGCTGGTCCCCGCCGAGCGTCACGCCCGCGCCGCGATCGTGACGCGCGAGCCCTGCGTGTTGTGCGGCAGCGCCTGGGCCGAGGCCGTGTTCCGCGCGCTCGATCCTGCGCTGCGCATCGCCTGGCGAGCCCGCGACGGTGAGGCGCTGGCGGCCGGCGCCACGCTCTGCGAGCTCGAGGGCCAGGCGCGCGCGCTGCTCACCGGCGAGCGCACCGCGCTCAACTTCCTGCAGACGCTGTCGGGGACCGCGACCACCGTCCAGAGCTTCGTCGAGGCGCTGCGTGGCACCGGCTGTCGGATCCTCGACACCCGCAAGACCATCCCTGGGCTGCGCGCCGCGCAGAAGTACGCGGTCGCGGTCGGCGGCGGCAGCAACCACCGGCTCGGGCTATACGACGCGATCCTCATCAAGGAGAACCACGTCGCCGCGGCCGGCTCGATCGCCGCGGCGGTCGCTGCGGCGCGCCAGCGCTCGCCGGGCGTCAAGCTCGAGGTCGAGGTCGAATCCTTGGCCGAGCTCGACCAGGCGCTGACCGCCGGCGCCGAGATGGTGCTGCTCGACGAGTTCTCGCTGCCCGACATGCGCGAGGCGGTGCGGCGCTGCGGCGGGCGTCTGGCGCTCGAGGCCTCGGGCGGCGTCGACCTGGCCACGCTCCGGGACGTCGCCGAGACCGGCGTCGACTTCGTCTCGGTCGGGGCCTTGACCAAGCACTTGCGCGCCATCGACCTGTCGCTGCGCTTCTCGAGCTGAGCCGCGTCACGGCGCCGCGCCCCGCGGCCCGGCACGCTAGAACCGTCCCGCCTGGGTCTGCACCGCCCGGGGCAGCGCGGACCCGGTGCTATGCTTTCCTCCGCTCCGACCGCTCCCGACCGCGCCCCGCGCGCCGAGGCCACACGACGATGAGCGTTCTCGCCTGGTCCCTGGTCCTCCTGACCGCCGCGCTGACCCTCGCCTACCGACGCGCGCCGCTGACCGCGTGGTTCGTGGTCGGCGCGCTCGCGCTGCTCGTCGAGACCTTCCAACGCGGCGCCGCGCCGATGCTCGGCTGGTCGCTGTGGCTGGTGGCGCTGCTGCTGCTGTGGTTCCGGCCGGTGCGGCGCCGCCTGCTGACCGCGCCCCTGCTGTCGTGGTTCCGCAAGGTGCTGCCGCCGATGTCCGACACCGAGCAGGTCGCGCTCGAGGCCGGCACCGTGTGGTGGGACCGGGAGCTGTTCAGCGGTCGCCCCGACCTCGGCGCGCTGCTCGACTACCCGGCGCCGGCGCTCAGCGCCGAGGAGCGAGCCTTCCTCGACGGTCCGGTCGAGGAGCTGTGCCGGGCGCTCGACGATTGGCGGATCACCGCCGAGCTCAACGACCTGCCGCCGGAAGCCTGGGCGCTGATCAAGAAGCACCGCATGTTCGGCATGATCATCCCCAAGTCGTACGGCGGCCTGGAGTTCTCGGCGCTCGCCAACTCGACGGTGGTGATGAAGATCGCTTCGCGCAGCCTGACCGCTGGCGTGACCGTGATGGTCCCGAACTCGCTCGGCCCCGGCGAGCTGCTGATCCACTTCGGCACCCAGGCGCAGAAGGACTACTACCTGCCGCGCCTGGCGCGCGGCGAGGAAGTGCCGTGCTTCGCGCTCACCAACCCCTGGGCCGGCTCCGACGCCGGCGCGATCCCCGACACCGGCGTGGTCTGCAAGGGCCTGCACGAGGGCCGCGAGGTGCTCGGCTTCCGCACCTCCTGGGACAAGCGTTACATCACGCTCGCGCCGGTCGCGACCGTGCTCGGTCTGGCGTTCAAGGTCGAAGACCCCGATGGCTTGCTCGGCGACGAGCGGGAGCTGGGCATCACCTGCGCCCTGATCCCGACCAGCACGCCGGGCGTGGAGATCGGCGCGCGGCACATGCCGCTCAACGCCTCGTTCATGAACGGCCCGACCCGCGGCCAGGACGTGTTCGTGCCGCTCGACTGGGTGATCGGCGGCCGCGAGCAGATCGGCAACGGCTGGAAGATGCTGATGTACTGCCTGTCGGCCGGCCGCGCCATCTCGCTCCCCGCGCTCGGCACCGCCGCCGGCAAGGTCGCGACCCGGATGACCGGCGCCTACGCGCGGGTCCGCAAGCAGTTCCGGGTCCCGATCGGCAAGATGGAAGGCGTCGAGGAGGCGATCGCGCGCATCGCCGCCACCACCTACCGGATGGACGCGATGCGGCGCCTGACCGCGAGCGCCATCGACCAGGGCGAGAAGCCCTCGGTCCTGTCGGCGATCCTCAAGTACCACTGCACCGAGGGCATGCGGCGTTGCCTCGACGACGCGATGGACATCCACGGCGGCCGCGGCGTGTGCCTGGGCCCCGCCAACTACCTGGGGCGCGCCTACCAGGGCGTGCCGATCGCGATCACGGTCGAGGGCGCCAACATCCTGACCCGCTCGCTGATCATCTTCGGGCAGGGCGCGATCCGCAACCACCCGTACCTGCTGGCCGAGCTGCGCGCCGCGGCCGACGATGACGCCGAGCGCGGCGCGATCGACTTCGACCGTGCGCTGTTCGCCCACGTCGGCTTCACGATCTCGAACGCGGTGCGAGCCTTGGTCACCGGCCTGACCGGCGCGCGCTTCGTCGCCACGCCGCCCGCCGCCTATCCGGCCGACCGGTACTGGCGCGAGCTGTCGCGGCTGAGCGCGGCGTTCACCTTCGTCGCCGACGTCGGGCTGCTGTTGCTGGGCGGCGAGATGAAGCGCAAGGAGAAGCTCTCGGCGCGCTACGGCGACATGCTCTCGCACCTCTACATGCTGTCGGCGCTGCTCAAGCACTGGCACGACCAGGGGCGCAAGGTCGAGGACACGCCGCTGCTCGAATGGGGCTGCCAGGACTCGTTGTTCCAGGTCCAGGACGCGCTCGAGGGCATCCTCGCCAACTTTCCGTCGCGGCCGGTGGCGATGGTGCTGCGGGCGCTGGTGCTGCCGCTCGGCCGGCCCTACGGCAAACCCAGCGACCACCTCGGACACGCGGTGGCGAGCGCAGTGCTGGCACCGGGCGCGGTCCGCGACCGGCTGACCGCCGACATCTACCTGCCTGACGACCCGCGCGACCCACTCGGCCTGATGGAGCACGCGCTGCTCTGCACGCTACGCGCCGAGCCGATCGAAGCCAAGCTCGCCAAGCGCAAGCTGCGCGTCCAGCCCGGCGCGCCCGAGCCGGCGCTGGCCGCGGGGCTCGCGCAGGGCGTGATCGACGAGCAGGAGGCGCAGCTGGTGCGCGAAGCGCACCAGGTGATCTTCCGCGCCATCAGCGTCGACGAGTTCTCGGTGTCGGCGGCGCGCGCCGCCAGCGCGGTGCCGGGGGTCGCGGCGTGACGCGCCGCGCTGCGACGCTGTGCCTGGCGCTGGTCGGCCTGACCCTGGTCGGCTGCGCCGCGCTGCGCGGTCACGACGAGGCGCGGATGCGCGCCCAAGCCGAGACCGACGATGCCGCTTGCGTGGCCGGTGGCCTGCGCTACCCGTCCGATGCCTACACCAGCTGCCGCTTGATGCTCGCCGAGCAGCGCCAGCGCAAGCAGTGGATGGAGCTCGCCTTGGTCCAGCAGCAGGAGCGCGAGCGCACGCCCAGCACCCTGCCGGTCGCCCCACCCGGGGTCTACCTCTCGATCGACCCGGACCGGTTCCGTTGCGAGCAGCGCGGCGATCCCGCCGGCGGCCACGTCGACTGCCGCGAGCGGTGAGCCCGCGTCGCCCGGCGCGTCGGGCGCCGCTCGCCGCGCCCGGACCCGCACCCAGCGCCCCCTTCGCCCGCATCTACGCGGTGGTCGCGACCATCCCGCGCGGCAAGGTCGCGACCTACGGCCAGGTGGCGCGCCTCGCCGGCCGCGTCACGGCGCGACTGGTCGGGTACGCGATGGCCGCCTGCCCGGACGGCCTGCCCTGGCGGCGCGTGATCAACTCGAAGGGCGAGGTCAGCCCGCGCAAGCACGGCGACGGCCACGCCACGCAGCGCCGGCTGCTCGAGCGCGAGGGCGTGCGCTTCGACGCCGAGGGCCGCGTGGACCTCGATCGACACCGTTGGCGTCCAGCGGCGAAGCGCAGATGAGCGCAGCGAGCTGTGCCAACTGCGGGACGCGGCGCGGCGACGGCGAGTTCTGCTCCGGCTGCGGCCAACGCAACCGGCACGGCATGCTGCGCGCTCGCGAGCTCACCAGCGACGTGTTCGAGCAGGTCATGGAATGGCGGCTGCCGTGGCCGCGGACGATGATCGACCTGTGCTGGCGACCCGGCGCGGTCGCGCTCGACTACGTCGAGGGCCGCCGCGCCCGCTACGTGAACCCGGTGAAGTACTGCTTCGTGATCGTCGCGGTCGCCATGGCCGCGAGCGCGCTGCTCCAGAGCCAGCGCAGCGGCGACTCGGCCGGGGACGCGTACATCGTCGACCTGCCGGGCAACGTGCTGGCGCTGCTCGCGGTCCCGGTCCAGGTCGCCGTGCTCAGGCTCGCGTTCTGGCGCAGCGCGCGCACCGCGACCGAGATCGCCGTGCTCGGCCTCTACGTGACCGCGCAGACGATCCTCATCTTCCAACTCGTGTTCAGCCCCACCTTGGGGCGGCTGTTGGATTCGTTGGGTGGCGAATTGCTGATGACGGTGACGGGATCCACGCTCGTGGGGCTGGTGCTCGCGATCGGCGCCCTCGCCGTGCGCGAGTTCTTCGGGGCGCGGCTACCGTTCGCGGTCGGCGCGGCGATCGCGTCCTACCTCGTCTCGGCCGCGACCGTCTTCGCGCTGCACACGCTGCTCGCGTACGGGCAGGGTCCGATGCCTTGAGCGGATGGATGGTGCTGGGACGCGGATTCGAACCGCGGACCTGCTGATTACGAATCAGCTGCTCTACCGACTGAGCTATCCCAGCGCGAAGGGCGCGGAGTATAGCGGAGCCCGCGCGGGGCCAGCAACGCGCGGCGCGAAGCGCAACGCCGGAAAGCCAGGGGTCTCAGCCGCGTCCGGAGCGGATGCGGACCACGACCTCGACGCCGACCGCCTCGGTCCCGGCCGGGAGCGACGGCAGCCCCGCGATCCGCACCCCGCCCGCCAGGATGTCGGTCAGCGCGTGGCTGGTCTCGTCGAAGAAATGGTGGTGCGGCTCGACGGTCGAGTCGTAGAAGATCCGCGTCGGATCGACCACGACCTCGCGCACCAGCCCATGGTCGGCGAAGGCGCGCAGCGTGTTGTAGACCGTGGCCTTCGAGACGCGGCCGCCGCGACGCTTGACCCGCGCCAGCACCTCGTCGGCCGCCAGGTGCTGGGGCCGGTCGAGCAGCACCTGCGCGACGTGCAGGCGCTGGGCGGTCGGCTTGATGCCGACGGCGAGCAGCCGTTCGGCGAGGGCGTGGCGCGATGCTTGGCTCATCGGATGGGCTCGAGTATATGGCGTCAGGTGCGCGCGGCCAGCCGCTCGGGCGAGACGCGGAACGGCGCGGGATCCATGATCGGCGTGCGCTCGAGCATCAGGTCGGCGAGCAGCCGGGCGGCGGCCGGCGCCAGCGTGATGCCGTTGCGGAAGTGGCCGGCGTTCAACCACAAGCCGGGAGCGCGCGGGTCGGCGCCGATGAACGGCAGCTCGTCGGGCGTCCCCGGGCGCAGGTTCGCCCACTGCCGGTTGGGCGTGGCGCTGGCGAGCATCGGCAGCAGCTTGATGCCGGCCGCGGTGAGCTCGGTCTGCGCCGCTTCGGTGACGCGGATCTCGTAGCCGGTGTGCTCCTTGGTGCTGCCGACCAGGATCTGGCCGTTGCGCCGCTGCAGCACGTAGTGGCCGCCCTCGAGCAGGATGCGGCTCAGCAGCCCCGGCGGGCCGTCGTACTGGATGATCTGGCCGGCGACCGGGACGATCGGTAGCGACAGGCCGCACTGCTCGAGCAGGGGCGCGGTCCAGGCACCGGTCGCCAGCACCACGTGGTGGGCGCGCACCTCACCGTCGCTGGCGCGCACGCCGATCACGCGCTCGCCATCGCGCAGCAAGCCGACCACTTCGGTGTACTGGCGTACCGGCACACCTTCGTGCATCACCGACTCGTTGAGCGCGCGCAACAGCCGCGACGAGTTGACCTGGCCGACGGTCGGGAGGAAGAACGCGCTGCGCCCGGTCCCCGCCAGCGCCGGCTCGGCGCGCGCCAGCCCGGCGCCGTCGAGCAACTCGTAGGGCAAGGCATTGCCGCGCGCCCAGGCGACGCCCGCCTCGCGCTCGGCCTCGTCGAACATCAGGATCCCGCAGACCCGCCATTCCGGGTCGACCCCGGTCTGGCGCCGCAGGTCCTCGCACAGCACCGGGTAGAGCGCACGGCTCCAATGGACCAGCGCGCCGAGCGGCGCCGGTTCATGCCAAGGGTAGGTCGGGCAGACGATGCCGGCGGCGGCGCGCGATGCCTCGCGGGCCGGTTGGGCGCGTTCGAGCAGCGTGACGCGCAAGCCGGCGCGCGCCAGTTCGCGGGCCACGGTCAGACCGATGATCCCGGTCCCGACCACCACCGCATCCCATTGCCGTTGGTCCATGCTTGCCGTGCTCCGGACGCGGCGCGACAATCTCCCGCGCCGGCGCCGGATTGTGCCACGGGAGGGACCCCGGGGCAGCGGCGCCGCGCCACCGTCGCTTACGGACAAGGAGGTCCGCATGCACCGCCATCACGGCCACACGCTCATGGAACTGGTCACGGTCGTCGCGGCAGCAGGGGCGCTCGCCGCCACCGTGCTGCCCGGCCTCGGCGACCTGTTGCTCGACCAACGCGAACTGACCCGGGCCAACGCCCTGCTCGGCAGCCTCCACCAGGCGCGCACCGAGGCGGTGATGCAAGGCCGCCCTGCCACCGTCTGCGCCTCGGCCGACCGCCTCGATTGCGGCGGCAGCTTCGGCGACGGCTGGATCGTGTTCGCAGACGACGACGGGGACGGGACGCGGGACCGGGACGAGGCGCTGCTCGGCACCGACCCCGGCCTGCCACCGGTCGAGGTGGTGACCTCGCGGGTCCGGTTCACCTTCCGCGCCCTGGGCCGGCGTGCCACCAACGGCACGGTGACCTTCTGCCATCCGGCCGGCCGTGCCCGGTCGCGGGCGGTGGTGGTCAGCCCGGTCGGCCGGCCCCGGGTCTCCCGCGAGTTGCCGGGCGGAAAGCGCCTGCCCTGTTGAGCCGTTCGAGACGGACCGGATACCGCTTGTCGGCGCCCCCCTTGCGGGGCGGGGCCGGCGGCTATAGTTCGGCCATGCGTAACCGACGTGGCTTCACCATCATCGAGCTCATGATCGTGCTCGCGATCGCCGCGGTGCTGATCGCGACCGGCATCCCGGCGATGCAGGATTGGATGCTCAACAGCAAGCGCACCGCCGCGCTCAACGACTTCCTGGGCGGCATGCTCGCGGCGCGCAGTGGCGCGGTCACGCGCAACGCCCGGGTCGCGGCCTGCCCGGCCAAGGACCCGACCGACGCCGACCCGGTGTGCTCGGGCGAGAAGGACTGGGCGACCGGCTGGATCATCTTCGCCGACCCCGATAACGACCACGACCGGGCCGCCGACGAGGAGTTGATCGCGGTCGGCGCGGCGCTCCCCAACCGGACGCTGATCGGCAACGTCGAGTACTACACCTACCGGGCGAACGGCCGCCTCGAGAACGACGGCGACCCCGAGGCGGACGACGGCTGGTACCTGCTGTGCGACTCGCGCGGCGACGCCGGCGGGCGCTTCGTGACCATCCCGCTGAGCGGCCGCCCGCAGATCAGCGAGACCGACCTCAACGGCGACGCCGCCGCGGACTGCGACTGATGCGCGACCACCGACGCCAAGCCGGCTTCTCCCTGATCGAGGTGCTGATCACGCTGTTCGTGTTCGCGATCGGCATCCTGACGGTGGCCGGACTTCAGATCATCTCCAAGAAGTCCAACTTCGACGCGGTCCAGCGCACCACGGCCTCGATGCTCGCCAACGACATCGCCGAGCGGATGCGTGCCAACCTCGACAACAACGGCGGCTCGCTCGACGCCTACCTGGTAGAGGACCTGGGCGGCGCCACGCTCGGCCAGCCGGGCGCGGACTGCACCGCGGGATCCTGCAGCGCCGACGACCTCGCCGCCTGGGACCTCTACGAGTGGGAGCAGGCGCTCGACGGCGCGAGCGAGACCAACGCCGACGGCGCTAGCCTGGGCGGGCTGGTCGAGGCCACCGGCTGCATCCGCAGCAACAACGGGGTGGGCGGCGCCGGCACCTACCATGTGGTCATCGCCTGGCGCGGCGTGTCGCCGCTCAGCAACCCGACCGTCGACCAGAACCTGACCGACGCCGCCGCCGAGGGCTGCGGCGAAGGCAGCGACAAGTACGTCGACGACGAGACCAACGCGGCCGACGTCTACCGGAGGGTCGTGGTCCTCTCCACGTACATCACGCCATGAACCGCAACCCCCGCTCCCGCCGCCAGGCCGGCATGTCGCTCATCGAGCTGATGATCTCGATGACGCTCGGCTTGATGATCCTGATGGGCCTCACCAGCCTGTTCGTGCAGAGCAAGCGCAGCTTCAAGCAGGACGAACTGGTGGCGCGGATGCAAGAGGACGCGCGCTTCGCGATGACCGAGCTGCAGCGCGATGTCGCGCTCGCCGGCTTCTGGGCCGACGTGCTCGACCCGTCGCCGATCGTCAACATGTCGGCGGGCGTCACCGGTGCGCTCTACACCTACGGCACGGCGATCGAGGTCTACGACAACAGCGACGGCACCGAGGACCCGTTCGGCGACGGCACCCTCGACGACCTGGTGGCGGGCACCGACGTGATCGCGATCGCCAAGCTGGCCGGCTCCAAGACCGCGACCGCCACCGTCGGCACCGACGCGCCTGACGCGTTCGCCGAGCTCGACCCCGCCGACGTCTACCTGATCACCAACGGCGTGGTGGCGCGGATGGCGCTCGGCGCCGACATGCCCGCGACCGACGCCGACGTGCCGGGCGCGATGGGCGTCCCGGCGCCGTACACGCTCTGGGAGTACGACCCGGTCATCTACTTCGTGCGCGACTACTACACCACCGCCGGCGACGGCATCCCGACCCTGTGCCGCAAGACGCTGGTCGACGCGGCGATGACCGTCGAGTGCCTGGCGGCCGGCGTCGAGGACTTCCAGGTCGAGTACGGCATCGACACCGACGACGACGACTACGCCGACCGCTACGTGTCGGCGCCGACCGCGGCCCAGATGCTGCTGGTGACCTCGGTGCGCTGCTACATCCTGATGCGTGGCACCGACCAGGACCCGAACTACGTCAACGGCAAGACCTACCTGCTCAGCAACTCGGCGCTCGACCACGACGACCCGGGCGACGGCTACTACCGCCGGATCTACTCGACGACGATCATGGTCCGCAACAACGCTCACCTCATGGCGCTCAACTGATGCACACCACACTGCACACCCGGCAACGCGGCGCGGCGCTGTTCACGGCGCTGATGTTCCTCATCATCCTGACGCTGATCAGCCTGGCGGCGATGCGCACCAGCACGCTCGAGCTGCGGATGGCGAGCAATCAGGAGTCCAAGCTCACCGCGTTCCAGACCACCCAGGCGATCACCGACGCGACCATCGCCGAGACCGACAACGTCAAGGTGTTCGGCGAGGTCGGCCGGCGCATCTGCACCGGCGCCGACGCCGACGACACGCCGGATGGCATCGACTGCGACGAGTACGGCATCGCGCTCGCGGACGACGTCTACGCCGACCAGATCGCCGACGGCCAGGTCAAGATCGCGGTCACCCGCCTCTCGCCGCTCGAGCGCCCGGCGCCGCGCGCGCTCGGCACCAGCGCCGCGGTGTTCTCGGTGGCCGCGTTCCAGGTCGACGTCGATTACGACGCCACCGACGTCGGCCTCAGCCGGGGTCGCATCGTCGAAGGCGTGATGGTCCTGATCTCCAAGAGCTGACAACGAGCCGAGGCCGAAGCCCATGCGCATCCTGAACTCCCTGCCCGCCGCCGCCCTCGCCGCGACCCTGACCCTGCTCGGCACCGCGCCGCAGGTGGCGCGCGCCGACGACACCGATCTCTACATGTCGCCGAACAACGCCGAGGGCGCCGACCCGCTGATCATGTTCGCGCTCGACTACCGCTCCAACCTCGGCTCGACCTACGGCGGCTGCACCAACGCCTCGACCTGCGCGGTCGCCGACGCGTTCCGCGCCTACCCGGCGGCCGAAGCCCAGGTCGACGCGCTCGGCACCGGCAAGCTGACCTTCTTCGACGCGCTGCGCTTCTCGCTGCGGATCGTGTTCAGCGAGTACGACAACTTCCAGGCCGGCCTGCTGCTGCCGCACAACCACACCAACAACTGCTGGGGCCCGGACGAGACCAGCAAGTGCTCGAACGGCGGTTACATTCCGTTCGGCTTCACCACCATGGACACCGCCGGCAAGGAGGATTTCCTCGACAAGCTCGACACCCTGCCCCAGACCGGCGGCACGGTCTCGCACTCGTACCAGGGCATCGAGATGTACTTCGAGCTCTACCGGTACCTGAAGGGCTGGCGCGTGTTCAACGGCGATCTGGGCTGGACCGACTTCGGCAGCAACAACTCCAAGAACGTCGGCCAGACCGGCGACGCCGGCGCCAACCACGGCGTCGACGAGGGCATCGTCTCGATGGTCGGCGGCAAGCGCACCTACGACAGCCCGTTCATCGGCGCTGGCGACTGCGTCAAGTCGTTCGTCATCAACTTCCTGTTCCAGGTCACCAACCAGGAGAACGACTCCGACGTCGATGACGCCGGCGTGACCGACGGCATCGAGCTGACCGCCAACGACACCGGCCAGGGCATGGGCTTCAACCCGGCCAACAACAGCAGCGGCTTCCCGAGCGTCATCAGCTACATGAAGAACAACGACCTCGCCACGAGCGTCGACGGCGTGCAGAGCGTGACCTCGTACTTCGTGTCCGACTTCGACAACACCACGACCCGCGGCTACGCGACCGCCGGCGGTACCGACCTGGTCGACATGTCCGACGATCCCGAGACCCTGATCGAGGCGCTGCGCAACATCTTCCGCGAGATCCTCTCGACCTCGACCACCTTCGTCTCGGCCTCGGTGCCGGTCAACGTCTTCAACCGCGCCGAATCGCTCGACAACGTGTTCATCGCGCTGTTCCAGGTCGATGGCGAATTCAAGCCGGATTGGGTCGGCAACCTCAAGAAGCTCAAGCTCAAGTCGATCGAGGTCTCGGGCGGCGGCACCGAGGTGTTCCTGGCCGACGCCACCGGCACCGACGCGATCGGCAACGACGGGCGCATCGAGTTCGGCGCGCTGACCTACTGGACCCGCCCCGACGACCTGCCGGCCGCCGACGTCGCGGCCAGCGAGGTCGAGGACAAGGACGGGCGCGTGGTCGACCGCGGCGCCGGCGGCCAGAAGGTGCCGGGCTTCATCGCCAACGACCCGGCGCTCAGCAACCCGGGGACGATCCCCTCGACCTCGGCGCGGGCGCTGTTCTACGACCCGGCGAACGTGACCAACGGCACGGTCACCAGCCTGCTGCCCTTGAACGCCGACACCGCCACGGCCGCCGCGCTGATCCTACAGTCGCTGGTGGCTGGCCATCGTTACCAGTACCCGTTCGGCGGCGCGGCGGCGCCAACTGCGACCGTGGCGCTGGACTACCTCAAGTTCGCGCGCGGCTACGACACCGGCGACCGCGACGGCGACACCGTCACCGCCGAGGCCCGGCCCTGGCTGTGGGGCGCGCCGCTCCACAGCCGACCGCTGCCGATCAGCTACGGCGTCCCGCTCGCCAAGGGCTACGACGAGGACGACGAGGAGAACCCGCTGATCTACATCGCGGTCGGCGGCGACGACGGCTTCATGCACTTCGTGCGCAACTCGCTGCCCTCGGGCGACGACACCGACCTCAGCGCCGGCCAGGAGGTCTGGGCGTTCATGCCGCAGGAGGTGATGGACAACGTCCCGACGCTCAAGACCAACTCGACCCTCAGCGACCACCCCTATGGCTTGGACGGCCCGGCGGTCTCCTACACCTACGATGACGACCAGGACGGCACGGTCGAGACCGACGACGGCGACTACGTGTACCTGTACTTCGGGTTGCGGCGCGGCGGGCGCGCGGTCTACGGCCTCGACGTCAGCAACCCGAGCCTGCCGAAGATGCTGTGGCGCATCACCAACGACACCACCGACTTCAGCAGCCTCGGCTACACCTTCTCGGCGCCGAAGTTGGGCTTCGTGGCGATCGACCTCGACACCGACGGCATCGCCAACGACCCGGTGGTGATCTTCGCCGGCGGCTACGACACCAACAAGGACAGCCGCGGCGCGGTCGGCACCGACGACGACTACGGCAACGCGTTCTACGTGGTCGACGCCAAGACCGGCGCGCTGGTGTGGCGGGCGATCGAGACCGGCACGGTCAGCGCCACGACCTTCGCCCACGCCGCCCTCACCGACAGCATCTCCTCGGAGGTCGCGGTCGCCGACACCGACGGCGACGGCTTCACCGACCGGGTGCTGTTCGGCGACACCGGCGGCCAGGTGTGGCGCGTCGACATGTCGGGCGCGACCGGCAACTGGAAGATCACCCGGCTCGCCAGCCTCGGTCGACACGTCAGCGGCGACTCGACG
>Ga0247727_10010519_pt1 | contig 16380 bp, 12 predicted proteins | sample WisWelCaveWW1625_FD_202498 | JGI IMG/M metagenome (GOLD analysis project Ga0247727, IMG submission 202498) | Biofilm microbial communities from Wishing Well Cave, Virginia, United States - WW16-25 | ecosystem: Environmental > Aquatic > Deep subsurface > Groundwater > Cave microbial mat | place... | reverse complement strand
GAAACAGCAACGGAAGTCGCTCGAAGCCGCGCCCCAAATCGCCGGCGACCCACTCGTTCAAAACTACAACCTCAGGCGCGCGACGCTCGAAGGCGAGCTCGTTCAGCTCCAAACGAAGTTCAAGAAGGAGCACCCCGAGATAAAGAACCGCGTGAGCCAGATCGAGCAAATCCAGGCGGCGATCGCCGCACAGGCCGAAAAGCTCGTCGCCGGGCTCGAGGCCGACTACAACCAGCAGCGCCGGCGAGAAGGCGAGCTCTTCGCGAACGTCAACCAACACAAGAGGGCCTCCGTCCAGCAAGGGCGCAAAACCGTCCAAATGGACATGCTCCAGCGCGACGCGCTCTCGAACAAGAACCTCTACGAAGTCATCCTGCAGAAGATCAAAGAGACCGACGTGGCGGCGAGCCTGCGCAACAACAACGTCGCTCTCATCGAGCCGGCCGTCGCACCTACTTCACCCATTCGACCCCAACCCGTGAAAAACCTCGCGGTGGCACTGGCGCTCGGCCTCCTCGCGGGCTTCGGAGTCGTTTTCTTACGCGACTACATGAACAACACCATTAAAGAGCAGGAAGACATTGAAACGCACTGGCGCTCCGATTGTCTCGCGGTGGTGCCGCTTCAAAACGACGGAAACGAGCCCGTGGTCACGGAAACGTATCGGACGCTCGCGACGAATCTGATGTTCAACCGCAACGGCGACCGCGGTAACGTCGTTCTAGTGACGAGCTCTATTCCCCAGGAAGGAAAGTCTACGACCGTCGGCGCCACCGGACGCGCGCTGGCGGAGTCCGGCGAGCCCACGATCATCCTGGACTTCGACCTCCGCCGCGGTTGCCAGCACAGCCGATTGCGCCTGGCGCGTGAGCCCGGGTTGTCCGAGTACGGTGCGAAAGATCTACCCCTGGACGAGGTCATTCAGCCCACCCGTTTTCCGAACCTGTGGGCCATCACGTCGGGGCGTCTGCCGTCGAATCCGCCCGCGCTCATCGGAAGCCTGGCCGTCGAACGCTTGCTCTCGGAGTGCCGCAAAAGGTTCACGTGGATCCTGCTCGACGCTCCTCCGCTGGCGTCGGCAACGGATCCCCTGCTCCTCACGAAGCTGGCCGACATGGTCCTTATGGTGGTTCGGCACGGCAAGGTCGACCGAAAGCTAGGCCGGCGCTGCCTCCAGTCGCTCGCGCGAACCAACGCGCGTCTCGTTGGCGTGGTGCTCACGTGCGCGCCGCAGGGCGACATGCACCAGTACTACGGCTATTACAGGAAAGAAGCACCCCCCGTTACGAAAGCCGCTCCTGTTGCAGTGCGCCGCTAGCGCGGCGGTCTTCCCGACGTCCTCTTCGAAGCAACTCTAGCTCCGCTCACGCCACGGAGTTCTGGAAGGACCGACACGTGTTGGTGCCTGGCGTGAGCGCAGCGCCGACAGTCACTAGTCGACAAGTCGACAGAGCTTCGCTGGGAAGTGCTAGAGCCTGCGCACCCGCCGCTTCAGCGAGGCGTGATGGGACTTGCCACGCCGTGTGACGAGCTCTCGCTCGAGCCGAGGCTGCCACGCGGGAGAAGCGGGTCACTTCCCACCGGCACGGACGGCGTGGCGCGGCCGGAGGCGGCCGTCACGTCGGACACGAGATCGGCGGCCGCTGCGGCACGGCGTGCCGCGAGTGATCGCGCGTCCGTCTCCAACCGCCGGATACCGTCGCCGCACGTGGACGCAAGTCGCGCCTTGGCCGCATCGCGAAGGCGCAGCCCCGCTTGCACGGCCTCGCGACGCTTGACGCCGGCCGTAGGCGTTCCGAGCGGGATTCCCGCGTCCTCGACGACCTTCACGTACTCGGCATCCGAGTTATCGCGCCGCTGGATGATGACTTGGTCCAGACCGGCGTCGGGCGGAAGTGTCACCTCGATGTCGTGCTCACCGGCGCTCAGCTCGAGGGCGGTCACGGCCGTCGAGTCGCTCCGGCCCGAGGAGCGCGGACACGTCACTACCCGCATGCAGCGATCGACGTTCCAGCGGACGGGATTCTCGGGGCTCAAATAGCGCGCCTCGACGGAATACAAACCCGGCTCGCTAACCTGGAAGCGGGCACTCGCCGTGACGATGGAGTCATGGCTACTCAACCAAAAAGGCTCCGGCGCCTCTCCACTCTCACCGTCACCGACGGGTAAGCTCAGGTCCGTCACGAAGGCCTCGCCCTTGATAATGATGGCCGGGCCCGTTTCGGACAGCTTGTGCTCGAGCCCGAGTGCCTTTGCAATCGAAGCAGCCATGTCTCCGAAACGTAGCGGACTCAACATCTGCCAGCCAGCCGCAGGCTCGACGGCGCGCAGGCAAGGTGGCGTGAGGGCGAGCGATCGAATCTTCGCTCCATCAGCGGCCACTACGGTCAACTGGTGCGATCCTGGGTCCAAGCTCACGGGGTTGATGTCGACCCACTTGAAGGCATCGCTCGGCTGGGCGACGTCGAAAACCGATTCACCCATGCGCACCATCGCCGAGCCGCCCGCCAAACTCAAACGCAAACCATAGTCGCCGGCTTGAAGCGTACCCACTCGGTAGAGAGCTTCACCCGGCACGCCGGCAGCCCTGAGATAGCTTTCGGTGCCGCTCGATTCGCGGATGAGCGAAGTCCCGGCTAGGGCCGAAGACGCTTCGAACTCGATGCTCCCGGTCCAATGGAGCCGCTCCACGTAGTCTTTCGTGCGAGCGTTCTTGGGGAGACTCCAGTCGAGGTCCAAAGCCTGCACCATGTAGACGACCCACTCGGCCTGAGTCACCACGGTGTTCTGCGCGACACCGTAACTTACGGCTCCCGAAATGGCAGCGAGCATGCCCCCAAAGACGACAACGCCTCGACGCCTCACCCAAAAGGACGCGTTTGCTCTCATAGATCACTCCTGAGCACAAGCCAAGCAATTCGAGTGCCACGAAGCGTCCCCTCGGTAAAACAATGAAAAAACAGAAGATCCAAAAGCTCGTCCACGGCACCTCTGTGGGCTCTCGCCCCCGGATGGGATCACGAAAGCGGTGTCTGGTGAATCTGAACCACTCGAGAGCAATGATCCCTGAGCAAATGCATCCTTCACGTCTCGAAACGATACTCCCGCTTCTTGTTTTGAGAACCCGCGGCCCACACCCGGCCGCGCGGTTCCTTCAGATTTGAAACTCTTTCTTCCCCTTACGTGGCGCCGGGCTGCCGTGGCCGACATCCCTGGGTAATTCCCCTGCAGGGCGTTGGGCTCCACACCCGTTTCGTTCGACACCACACCCGACGGTCCCTCCCTGTGAAGGTAACTCATTGACCTTGGGGGGCCTAGTTCAGCCAAGGATGTGACACGCGGGCCGAAAGAGCGCCTTTCGCCTGGGGAAGATTCCCTACGGCATGGGGATGCGCCTTCTGCGGGAAAGCCACGGATATTCTAACTTTCGTTAATTCAATAGATTACGCTCGGGCCGGTCTGCGGGCTATGGCACAGAGGTTGCAGAATCCCCTCACGTATGGCCCCAAGGCTACACGAAATGACCGAAGGTGAAGCAGCATCCACGCTGCTCGAGGCCGGCATCGCCGTGCGACTCGCCGCGCGCGGTCAAAGCATGAAGCCCCTCGTACGTTCCGGTAGCCTCCTCCGTGTGGTGCCCGCGCGCGGAGAGGCAAAGATTGGAGACATCGCTCTCGTCCGATTGGAAAACGGGGGTGTCATCATCCATCGCGTCGTCGCGATCGACGGCGGCCGCGTCACCACCAAGGGCGATGCGTACGTGACTCCCGACGGTGCGGTCGACCGTTCTCGGATCCTGGGACGAGTCGTGGCGGTGGAGCGGCCGCTTCCCATTCCGCTCGAGGGCACGTGGGCGCGCGCCTTCGGTCGTCTCGTGGGTTGGCTTTACCCGAAGCTCGTGATTGCCAGAGGGACCTTTCGCGCCCGGCGGTCGGCGAGCTCGAGGAACGCTTGATGCGACCGCGCGAGACGAGAGTGCTCTTGGATGCCCTTCGAGCAGGGCTTCCAGGCGCGCCCGACATTCCCGACATTGGCGACATGGCGGCCAGGCTCGACGAGGATCTGGACTGGCAGGAGATTCTCTCCACCGCCCGCGCGCATCGCATTTCTGCGCTGGTCTACGAAGGAGGGCGAAAGCTCGGATGGATGGGTGCGCTCCCGCCGACGGTCTCGGAGGATCTGCGTAGTTCTTACTACTCGAATTTGGCTCGCAACCTCGTTCTCTTTGGCCACCTCGAAGAAATCCTCGCGTGGGCGGCGAAGGTGGACCTGTCGCTCGTCCTCTTGAAGGGAGCGGCCTTGGCGGGATCGCTCTACCGAAACCTGGCGCTCCGGCCGATGGCGGATCTAGACCTACTCGTCCGTCGCAAGGATGCCCGTGCCCTCGTGGACCTCGCCCGCACTCTAGGTTATCAGCGGTGGGAGACGGCCGATCACGCCACGTCTCTACGTCATCCGGAGAGCTCGACCTACCTCGAGATACACACGAGCCTCACGTCCTGCCCCGGTTACCTCGGCATTCGAACGGACGACCTCATCGATAGGTCGGAACGCGTCCCGGATCTCCCGGAACCGGCCCGGACTCTGGCCGACTCGGACCACGCGCTCTACCTTACGTTACACACCAGCTTTCAGCACGGGCTCCGGCACGCGGCGATCAGCGCGTGCGACCTCTTTCTCCTCGCCGAAAGAGGCGCCCTGGACGATCCGTTTTTGGCGAAGGCCTCTACGCCGCGTCTCGCGCCCCTCGCCTACGCGGCCATCTCGACGGCGGCCAGCCTTCTGCCGCACGCTCGGTTCACGAGCGTGCTCGAGGGTCTGCGTCCGCGCGTGGCGTGGCACCAGCGGGCTTACGTCCGTTCGATCGGCGTGTCGCGGATCGTCGACTCGAGCTGGGAACGAGAGCACTCGTCGCCCTGGCTTCGTCTCCTGTGGGCGCCTCGATGGCGAGACGGACTGGATCTAGTGCGCGAGACTCTCAGCCTGCCGCGCGCGCTCCAAAGCACGGACGACCCTACTTTTTCCGCCGGACGCGCCTGGACGATCGTTTGGCGCCACTCCGGCCTGGCCACCTTCTCGCGAAAAGTCCTCGGTGGTGGCAGAGGATGACGAGAGTCCCGATTCAAGAAAGCCCGAGATGCCCGTTTCCCGAGGAGCGAAAGTGATGTATAATTTTCCCCACACCAACCACACGACCACCGAAGAGGGAGCCAACCTGATGACGGACGGCGTCGGGCCCCAGATTCTCGTCGTCGACGACGACGCGAGCATGCAAAAGATGCTGCGTCATCGCCTCGAGCGAGAAGGCTACAAAGTCACGACGGCATCCGACGGAGACGAAGGGCTCGAGGTCGCGAAGAAAAACGCTTTCAGCTTGGTCATCACCGACATTCGGATGCCCAAGATAAGCGGCGACGAGCTCGTGTCGGCGGTTTCCGGCCTGAACCCGGACATCCCGATCATCGTCATGACCGCCTACGGCGAGGTGAACGAAGCCGTGAGCCTCATGCAGCACGGCGTTTACCACTACATTACCAAACCGTTCGACGTCGAAGACCTCGTTCATCGCGTGAACAAGGCCCTCGAGCGCCAGCGCAACGCCGTCGAGGCCAAGCAGTCGAAGAGCAAGATTCAGAGCCGCCGGAAGTCCGATTACATCGTCGGTGGGAGTCCCAAGGTCGAGGAGCTCTTGACGCAAATCTCGATCGTTGCCCAAAACGACGTGCCGGTGATCATCTACGGGGAATCGGGCACCGGCAAAGAGCTCGTCGCCCGCGCGATCCACTATACGGGTCGTCGTGCCGACCGACCCTTCATCGTCGAGAACTGTGGCGCCATTCCCGAGAACCTCATCGAGAACGAGCTCTTCGGGCACGTGAAGGGCGCGTACACCGACGCACGCACCGACCAAAAGGGGCTTTTCGAGGAAGCCCACGGCGGAACGCTTTTCTTGGACGAGGTGGGAGAGCTTCCTCTCGCGCTGCAAGTCAAGTTCCTGCGCGTGCTGCAGGACGGCGAGTTCAAGCGCATCGGCTCGACGCGGTCGATCACGGTCGACGTGAGGGTCATCGCCGCGACCAACAAGGACCTCATCGAGGCCATCGCCGAGAAAACGTTCCGCGAGGATCTCTTCTATCGCTTGAACGTAATCCCCATTCACATCCCGACCCTGCGCGAGCGGAAGGAGGACATTCCCCTCCTCATCAATCACTTTCTCGCGGAGTTCAACAAGGAGCTGGGAAAGAACGTGGAGGGATTTTCTCCTGCGGCCATCCAGAAAATGATGACCTACAACTGGCCGGGGAACATCCGCGAGCTCAAGAATAAGGTCAAGCAGGCGATGGTGCTCACGCGAAACAACGTCATCGGCGCGGAGGATCTCTTTTTCCACGTTCCGGTCGCGTCCAACAAGTTCCAGTCCTTTCGCGAGGCCAAGCGCGAGTTCGAAAAAGAGTACATCTCCCAGGTCCTTCGCATTTGCGAAGGCAACATCTCTCAGGCGGCGCGCCTCGCGAAGAAAGACCGGAAAGACTTCTACGACGTGATGAAGAAGTACCAGATCGCGCCGGAACACTTCCGCAAAGGCTAGGCTTCATCCCACCATCCCACCGGCGCGCTTGATCCTGGGACGCTCAAGCGACTACACTCTAGGTGTCCAGGGGAGCCGGGGATGAGACGCTTTTGCTTGACCTTTCTCCTGTGCGGGGCGGCTTGGTCGAATCTCCTCGCCCAGTCGACCGCGCGACGTCCAGACGACGGAAGCCGGCAGTCTGTCCTTCTCTTGCTCCGTTCGGGCGTTTCTTCCGAAACGGTGCGCGCGTACATCGAAGCGCACGACCTTCGTTTTTCGTTGAGCGCGGCTGACGTCGTTGCGCTGAAGCAGGCCGGTGCGGACGATGCGCTCTTGACCTTTCTCCTCGCGCGGAGCGCGCGCGTCGGTGAGCCGACCGCGGTCGAGGACGGCCACGTCGTCTACGAAGCCGACGGCGTTCGCGCGTTCCGCCGCCGAGACGCGAAAGGTGCCGAAGTCTTGGTCATCACGAACCTGGACGACAACGGCGTAAGGCTCGACTCCCCGCCTTCCATTCCGGACGAGGACGTGAGAACAACCGACGTCGAGGAAGAAGAAGAGCCGGCGCCGCCCCCTCGCGAATTCCAACGCCGCCGACGCGCGCGAGCCGCCGAGACCCGAGCTTTCGAAGCGTTCGAAGAAGTTCCATTCGAAGAACCACCTCCTGTGCGGTCCTATGCACCCGCGTCCACGTACACCGGACCTTACTACCCGTTCACGCCATCGAACGTCCCCGGCCCGAACTCGCCGTGGTCGCCGATTTACAGTCTCGTTCCGTTTTACGATGCGTGGCGCCCCTGGCCGATTCCCACGTATCACGTGTCAATCGTCGGGTTGCCTCCGGTGTTGGCTGCGCCCCGACATCGAGCGCCCCGGCAGCGCTGCACTTATTGAGCGCCAACGGGCCCGAGCCGCTCGGCTGGCGCCTCTCCGAGAAGCTCGCCGCCAGTGGGCGGCCCGGACGCTATCACTACGCCGAACGCTCCGCGCGAACGCGATGAGCCGCCTTCGAGCTCCGATCGATCTGCTCCTGCTTCTCGTCGCCTTACTCTGGGCAATCAACTACAGCGTGGTCAAGGCGGCCATCGCGCACGTCCCACCGCTCGCCTTCAATACGCTCCGGCTGACGAGCGCGTCGCTTCTCCTCTGGAGCGTGGTCTATTTCGTGAAGAAAGAAGGTTTACCCCGGGAAGACTGGGGCCGACTCACGATTCTCGCCGTGGTCGGCCACACTCTGTATCAAGTCTGCTTCATCTTGGGTCTCAGTGCGACGACGGTGACGCATTCGTCACTCGTCCTGGGAATGACGCCGATCGTCGTCGCTCTCTTGGGTGTGATCGTGAATGCCGAACGCCCGAGCACCGGGGCATGGGGCGGTCTCTTCCTCTCGCTGGTTGGAGTCTATCTCGTGATCGGTCCCGGCCCAAGCGAGCCCGGGGGTATCAAGGGCGACCTTCTCACGATGGGCGCGACCTTTTGTTGGTCCCTTTACACGGTCGGGGCCGGCCCGCTGCTCGAAAGACACGGCGCCCTCAAGGTGACGGCGACGACCCTGGCGCTGGGGACGCTCCTTTTCGCACCTCTCGGCGTTCCGGCAATCGCCCGCCTTCCGTTTGCCAGCGTGCCGCCGTCGGCATGGCTCGGCCTCCTGTTTTCCGCCGTGTTCGCGCTCGTCGTCTGCTATTCCCTCTGGTACTACGCCGTCGCTCGCATCGGCGCCACGCGGACGGCCGTCTACTCGAACCTCACGCCGGTCGCCGCCGTTATCGTATCTATAATAGTTTTAGGGGAGCGCGTCCGGCCGGTGCAAATTTTAGGCGCTGCCTTGATCTTCGGCGGAGTCTACTTCGTGCGAAAGTCGAAGCGCTTGATCCAACCAAATCGAGCCGATACTATGGGCGCTGCTGCCCCCGGCCGTTGAGCACCACCCTCATGAATCATGTCTTGGTGTGGACCGAGAAGCGCGGGTGGCTTTCACCCGACAGATACCCGCTCGTCCACGATCTCTTTACGATTTCGGAAATCGCGAGCGGCGACGAACCTCCGGACGAGGGCTCGCTCGTCATCGTCGACGGCCCGCTCCTTCGCGATCATCCGGGACGCGTCCGCGAGCTGGCACGGGCGTCCCAGCCGCTTTCCCGGCCGGTCGTTGCGATTGCCGACGTTCAAACGGCCGTGACAACGGCCTTGGACGACCTCGTTTTCGACGTGCTTCCGGAGTCGCCCTCCGAGAACGACTTGTTGCGCACGCTACGGAACGCGACGTACGTCATCGAGTCGCGCCGCCGCCTTCTGGAGCTTCAAGTCGCGAGCGAGCAGAAGGCGCGCGAGCTCGAAGAGCTGAACGCCATCGGTATCGCGCTCTCGGCCGAGCGCGATCACAACCGCCTGCTCAACCTCATCTTGAGCAAAGCGAGAGAGATCACGCGCGCCGACGCGGGAAGCCTCTTCCTCGCCGAGTCCATCGACGAGCCCATCGGGCGCGAGGACAAAGTGGGAGACCGGGTGCGAGTCCAGGGCCGGTGGCTCGTCTTTCGCGTGGCACAAAACGACTCGCGCGAGCTGAGCTTTCGCGAGGAGATTCTGGAGATCACTCCGGCCAGCATTGCCGGCTACGTCGCCGGCACCGGTGAAACGCTCAACATCGAGAACGCGTACCATCTACCCTCCGACAAGCCCTTCACGATCAACCGGAGCTTCGACGAATCGACCGGCTACCTCACGCACTCCATGCTCGTCGTGCCGATGCAAAACCGAGAGGGTGACACGATCGGCGTTCTCCAGCTCATCAACAAGAAGCGGTCGGGGAGCGTGAGACTCCAGGCGCCTGGTGGATCGATGGACGCGTTCGATCGCGACGTCATCCCCTTCAGCACGCTCGACGAGCAGCTCGTGCGGTCGCTCGCGAGCCAGGCGGCGGTCTCGGTCGAGAACAATGGTCTCTACCAGAGGATCGAGAAGCTCTTTGCCGATTTCGTCGAGGCTTCCGTCCGCGCCATCGAGAGCCGCGACCCTACGACCCGGGGACACTCCCGCCGCGTCGCCGTCATGACGACGGAGCTCGCGCAGGTCACGAGTCGCCTCGAGACGGGGCCGTACCGCGACCTCCGTCTGACCGACGACGAAATCCGCGAGCTCAAGTACGCCGCGCTTCTCCACGACTTCGGTAAGGTGGGAGTTCGCGAGAAAGTCCTGGTGAAGGCGACGAAGCTCTACTCCGGAGAGATGTCGCTCGTGCGAGAGCGGCTCAGAACCGTGCGCCGCACCGCAGAGGCTCTCCATTTGCGCGCGATGCTCGCCAAGCTTCGCGAGCGCGGAGGCGAGGTCTCGGACGAGGAGCTGGCCGAGTGGGAGCGGGATCTCGAGGAAGAGATGGCGCGTGTCGGCGAAGCCGAGCGCATCATCGAAGCCGCGAATCGCCCCACGGTGACGGACTTCTCGGACTTCGAGCGCCTGAAGGAGCTCGGCGATCGCATGTTTCCGGACGTCGACGGAACGCTCCGGCCTTACCTCGCACCGCGGGAAATCGACGCGCTCTCCATTGCGCGCGGAACGCTAACACCGCAAGAACGAGAATCGATTCAGTCCCACGTGGTGCACACGTACGATTTTCTGTCCACGATCCCATGGACCAAGGATCTCCAGAGGATTCCCAAGCTGGCGCGGAGCCACCACGAGAAGCTCGACGGCACCGGCTATCCGAACCGGCTCCTCGGCTCCGAGATCCCCCCTCAAACACGGATGATGACGATCGCCGATATTTTCGACGCCCTGGCCGCGAGCGATCGCCCCTACAAGCCGGCGGTCCCGAGCGAAAAAGCTCTCGACATACTGAACGACGAGGCCAGGCACGGCCGGATCGACGAAGAGCTCCTGCGGCTCTTCATCGAAGCCAAGGTCTACGAGCTCGGCCGGCAAACGTAGGGGAGGTGGGGAGTAGTAAAAGGGCGAGGTGGGGAGTAAATCGAGAGTCGGGGGTCGTGTCTCCTCCCTATCTCCCTCAAATCCCACGTCAGTTTAGAGAAGAGGCAGGAACCGTCCCTTGCGGATCCCAATTGGCCTGGTGTATACCAGTCCAATTTGGCTCTTGACATGGCAAAAACAACGCGCTAGCCTCCGTTGGAATGGTCCAATCGACGCTTGGCCCTGTTCGACTCGACCGCGACGCTGAAACACCACTCTATCTCCAACTCTCCGAGCACATTGCCGCTCAAATCCGGTCGCAGGCGCTTTCCCCCGGGACGAAACTACCTCCGACCCGTGAGCTTGCCTCCGAGCTCGGACTGAACCGGCAAACCGTGTCGAGCGCGTACGAGGCGTTGGCCTCGGCCGGACTCGTAAGGTCTCGCGTTGGACACGGAACGGTCGTCGACGGCGCCCGCGCTTTTTCGGTCAGGCCCTCCGGTGTGCGGTTCTCGAAGGCGGTTCAGGCCCTCGAAAGGGTGGATCGAGACTTCGCGCCGCGCTCGTCCCATCCCGACCCCATCGACTTCGCGTCGCTCATTCCGGACGAAGGGCTCTTCCCCATCGAGCCCTTCCGACAAGTCGTCGACTCCGTTCTCGAGCGGCAGGGAAAAGAGCTGCTTCAGTACGGTCCAGTCGCGGGATACCCGCCGCTCCGGGCGCACATCGCCGAGCGTTTGGCCGCGCGTGGAGTGAGCGTGCGCGCCGAACACGTGCAGATAGTGAACGGATCTCAGCAGGCGCTCGACCTCATCTTTCGCGCGCTCCTCGACCCGGGAGACGCCGTAGCCGTCGAAAGCCCGACCTACTTCGTGGTGCTGCCCGCTCTCGCACAGTATCAAGCGGACGTCGTCCCCATTCCCATGACACCGACGGGCATGGATCTAGACGCGCTGGAGACGACGCTCGCCCGGCGTCCCCTGAAGCTCATTTACACGATGCCCACGTTTCACAACCCCACCGGCATCAGCATGGGCGAAGACGAGAGGCGCGCGCTCGTTGCTCTCGCCGAGCGACACCAGGTGAATCTCGTCGAGGACGATTTCGACGCCGATCTGCGCTTCGACGGTGACACCCTCCTGCCGCTCAAAGCGCTCGACCGGGCGGAGCTGGTCCTTTATATCGGAACGTTCTCGAAGGGGCTCTTTCCCGGTTTACGCTTGGGGTGGGTCGTCGCACCCGAGCCGATCGCCCGCGTGCTCGGCCGCGTCAAGAGGTTCTCGGACTACCACACGAGCCTCCTCCTTCAAGCCGCGGTCCTCGAGTTCGCGCGACTGGGACACTACGACGAGCACTTGAAGAGCCTCGCGCGCGTGGGGCACGAGAAGAGAAAACGGCTCGTAGATGCCATGCGTCGACACTTTCCCAAGGAGTGTACGTGGACGCCCCCCGACGGCGGACACGCGTTTTGGCTGACGCTCCCCGACGGGGTCTCGTCCGAAACGCTCTTGTCGGAAGGTGAGCGCGAGGGCGTCCTTTTCACGCCCGGAACGGCGTTCTTCGTAGGAGGCGGCGGCAGCCTCCATCTGCGGCTTTCCATCTCACGAGTTTCGGCCGACCGAATCGACGAAGGTGTCCGCCGTTTGGCGGCGATCGTGAAGCGCCAGATGAAGGCGCTCCGTTCGCGGTCCGGGGCGTCCGGAGTGGGCGAACCCGTTTTTCACATTTAATAGGAGGGAAAATTCATGTCATCTACTGAACTCAGGCTCAAGATTGGACTGGCCGATATGCTCAAGGGCGGCTGCATCATGGACGTCACGAACGCCGAGCAGGCCAGAATCGCCGAAGACGCCGGCGCGATTTCGGTCATGGCGCTCGAGCGGGTTCCCGCCGATATTCGGAAGGAAGGCGGTATCGCTCGCATGGCCGCCCCCAGGAGGATTCAAGAAATAAAAGAAGCCGTGAGCATTCCCGTCATGGCCAAAGTCCGCATCGGGCACTTCGTCGAGGCGCAGATCCTGCAGGCCCTCGAGGTCGACTTCATCGACGAAAGCGAAGTGCTGACGCCCGCCGACGAGGAGCATCACATCGACAAACACGCCTTCACGGTGCCTTTCGTCTGCGGCGCGCGCGACCTGGGGGAAGCTCTCCGTCGCATCGGAGAGGGCGCCGCTCTCATTCGAACGAAGGGAGAGGCGGGCTCGGGAAACATCGTCGAGGCCGTTCGGCACCTGAGGAAGATAAACCAGGAGATGAGACGGCTGACCGTCCTGGGTGACGAAGAGCTCATGAGCGAAGCCAAGCGTCTGGGCGCCCCTTACGAGCTCGTGTGCATGGTGGCGAAGAATGGGAAGTTGCCCGTCCCCAACTTCGCCGCGGGCGGCGTCGCCACTCCGGCGGACGCCGCGCTCTGCATGCAGCTCGGCGCGGAGTCGGTCTTCGTGGGCTCGGGTATCTTCAAGTCGGACGACCCCGCCAAGCGGGCCGCAGCCGTCGTGAAGGCCGTGACGCACTACAACGATGCGAAGGTCCTGGCCAAGGTCTCCGAAGACCTCGGCGAAGCGATGAAAGGGATCGACATCGCGAAGCTCGATCCCAAAGACCTGCTTCAAACCCGCGGCTGGTAGGAATCGAGGCGCATCCTGTGGACGTCGGAGTCCTGGCCGTTCAAGGCGACTTCGCAGAGCACGGGGAGGCGCTCGCGCGCGTGGGGGCCCGTCCGCACTTTTTGAGGAAACCGGAGGAGCTGGACGGGCTCCGCGCTCTCGTCCTACCGGGCGGCGAGAGCACGACGATGTTGAAGATCCTCACCGAAGAGGGGTGGCTCGACCCGATCCGGGATTTCGTACGGCGGGGCGGCGCGCTCTATGGCACGTGCGCGGGCGCCATACTGATGGCCGAGAGAGTTCGCGACCCCGAACAGCCGTCCTTCGGGTTCCTGCCGATCGCGATCCAGCGGAACGCCTACGGCCGGCAGGTGGCGAGCCACGTCAACCACGAACCTTGTCTCGCGCTCGGCGAGCCTCCGCTCGAGATGGTTTTCATTCGCGCTCCGATCATCCTCGAAGTGGCGGCGGACGTGGAGGTATTGGCACGTCATCGGGGTCAACCGGTTTTCGTGCGCAAGGGTCGCGCCATGGCGACCACATTCCATCCCGAGCTTACGCGGGACGATCGAGTCCACGGCTACTTCGTAAAAAAAGTCGCCGGCCTGTAAAGGTTCTTACCGCTTGCTGTCGTCTCTCTTGACGGCGATACTCACATTCCACGCCTGAAAAACGAATGGCACTCGTATTGCTTTACCGATCCCGAGAGTGCTCACAAGCTCTTGATTTCGTGCGCACTCCTGTTCGCTTTTGGGATCGCGCTGTGCAGAAAGTAGACGAAGCTTCCGTTGGCGAGCTTCGAAAAAACGGTAGGAACTTTCGGGCACCGAGCGTCGTCTCATGATTGGAGAGGCAGTGTGCGATCTTGAACGAGCCGTGATGGCGAAGCGCAGTAAGTAAGGATACTCGATGGCGGGTGAATCCATTCTCGTCGTAGGACCGAACCTGACTGCCAACACCCAACTCGACGGCGCTCTCGCCTCCGACAACCGATTGGTGAGCCGCGCGCCGGACGTTGCCTCCGCGCTAAAGGAGATGGCCGCACGTTTGTTCCACGTGATCATCGCGGAGGCGGACGTACTCGGTCAATCACCGACGGGCGCGCTCGAGCGCCTTCGCACCGCCGATCCCGACGCCTCGATCCTGATTGTTTCGGACTCGGCCCGGCGGCTCGCGGGCGCTTCGGTGAGCCGATTGGGCGCTGCCGGCTGTCTCGTCAAGCCACTCGATCCGACAAGCGTACAGATGGCCCTCGAGACGGCCCTGTTCCAGAGGAAGCTCGTCCAGGAAAACCGCGCGCTCAAGCGCCAGCTTCGCGAGTTGTTCACGTTCAACGATTGGGTGGGCGCCACCGGCGTTTCGCAAGAGGTGCGCGCCGCGATTTCCGCGGCGGCGCTGGGGTCGGGGCCGGTGCTGCTCCTGGGCGAGGCCGGAACCGGCAGGCGTCTCGCCGCCGAGCTCATCCACTACAACGGCCCCGAGGCCGACGGAACGTTCCTCCCGATCGATTTACATGGGCTGCCGGCCGGAGAGCTGACGCACCTTCTCTCGGAGCTCAAAGACGGTACACCCGTGGCAAGGCCTCGCCCCGCCGCAGCCTTGGCGAACTCCGGGGCTCGCCCCGCCGAAGCCTTGGCGAAGGCGGGAAGCTCACTGGTGACGGGCTCGCTCTATCTCTCGGAGCTGTCCGCACTCGCGCCCGTCGATCAAGGTGCGCTCTTCGAGTTCCTGGGGAGCCGCACTCCGCTTCGTCTTCTCGCCTCGGCGGCGCCCGACCTCGTCGAACGTGTCGAGAGCGGGGCGTTTCACGAGCCTCTCTTCCGACTCGCCTCGGCGCGCACGCTCGCCCTTCCCACGCTCCGCGAACGGAGTGCCGACATTCCACTTCTCATCGATCATTTTTTGCGCCGCTTTTGCGAACGCCTCAACGTGCGTAAGCTGGCCGTGTCGCACCACACCATCGAGCAGCTCATCCGTTACCATTGGCCCGGCAACGTAGCGGAGCTGGCCATGGTCATCGAGCGGGCGATTTCCATTGCCTCCGCGGCCAAGCTCGATGGAACCACGCTCCCCGACCAGTTTTGTCAACCACCCACGCTAAATGTACCGGAGCCCACGTCGCTCAAGGGCCAATCGCTCAAAGAGCTCATTAGCGACATGGAGAAACGGATCATCATTCAAACCCTCGAGTCGGTGGCTGGAAGCCAAAAAAGGGCAGCCCAGATGCTTCGCCTGAAACCCACCACGCTCCACGAGAAAATGAAGCGCTACAAGATTCTTCCGGACAAGGTTCGCTCGCCCTTCCGCTCGTTCGTCGTTAGCTCGTAAGGCTCGCCGGCACCCTCTCCTCCCGCCTTGACAAGATTCCGCACCGGCGTTTAGACTTGGCGCGGATCAGGCCAGGGTCGGCCTCGGAGCGGGAAGGCGTTCGCGCAACTTCCGCGCTTTCAATCTTCCGAATTCATGGAGGTGGTTACGTGACGAAGCGACCGATTTTCTCTCTTGCCGTGCTCTTCACGATCGCTGCGTTGGCCTTTGGGCTTGCCGCATGCGGAAAGAAGACACCGCCACCGCCGCCGCCCCCCGCCCCGGCTGCAGCGCCGCCACCACCACCACCGCCCCCGCCGCCGCCACCGCCGCCGCCGCCACCGCCGCCCGCACCGACGGAAACCGATTTGTTTCGGCGGGCCGCACTTGCCGATCTACAGATGAACCTCACGGACATCTATTTCGAGTACGACAAGTCCGACTTGCTGCCGGCGAGCCGCGACGGTCTAGCGAAGAACGCCGACTGGTTGAAGCGAAGCTACAACTCTGCGGTCGTGCAAGTCGAAGGTCATTGCGACGAGCGCGGCACGAACGAGTACAACCTCGCGCTCGGCGAGCGCCGAGCCAAAGCGGCCGTGGACTATCTGGTGTCGCTCGGAGTGCCGGCCGCCCGGCTCACCACGATCAGCTACGGTAAAGAGCGGCCGCAGTGCAACGAGTCGAACGAGAGCTGCTTCCAAAGGAATCGCCGCGCTCACGGCCTCATCACGTCGAAGTGATTTGAGAGCCCGCCGTCGACTTAAGAAGATGGCGGGCTCCGGCCCGTCCCGCTTAAGGAGATGGCGGGCTCCGGCCCGCCCCGCTTCACAAGACGGCCGGCTCCGACCCATCCTGCCGGAGCCGCAGGCGCACCTTGCGCTCGGTCGTCCGGAATTTGAATGCCTTTCGTCCGTTTACGAAGAGCACCGGAATCTCCTGGCCAAAGCGCGCCTCCAACTCCGGGTCGCTCGTGACGTCGACCTCATTCAACTC
>Ga0247727_10010518_pt1 | contig 16380 bp, 16 predicted proteins | sample WisWelCaveWW1625_FD_202498 | JGI IMG/M metagenome (GOLD analysis project Ga0247727, IMG submission 202498) | Biofilm microbial communities from Wishing Well Cave, Virginia, United States - WW16-25 | ecosystem: Environmental > Aquatic > Deep subsurface > Groundwater > Cave microbial mat | place... | reverse complement strand
GGACAACGTGGATGTTGTGGACGATCTGCTTGCGGACGTACACCGGAGCGCCGTAGTGCTCGAGCGCGAGCTCGACCGTCTCCACGGCGCGCTCGACGCCGGCGCAGTAGCCGCGCGGCGATGCCAGAAGGACGCGCGTCACCATTGCGGGACAGGGTACCGCTCCGAACCTTGTGGCTCAGAGCCACAAGTCGTCAGCGCGCGGACTGTGCGAGAAAGATGCCTCCGAGGACGACGGCACCGCCGATCAGTTGCATCGGGCCGAACGTCTCCTCGAGCCAGATCCAGGCGATCACCGTCGCGATGACCGGCTCGAGCGTGGCGACGATCGAAGCGCGCGTGGCGCTGACGTGCCGCAAGGCGCCCGTCAAGAGAGAAAACGTGACCATCGTCCCCACGACGACGATGAAACCGACCATGAGCCAGACAGGCGCGGAGCGGTCGGAGAGGTTGCCTTGGAGCGAGACCGTGTCACCGAGGACCTCCCAGGGGAATCTCCAGAGAGGCTGGACGACGGCCCACAGGGCCGCCGCGAAGAGGAAGCCGTAGAACGAGAGCGACACGGGATCACGGTGGCGGCGTTCGCGCTCGGCCATCAGGAGGTAGGCCGTAAGCCCGAGGGCGCCGCCGAGGGCGGCTGTCACGCCCACCGTGCTGAACGCCACGCCGGCCCAGACCTCGACGACGATCGCGAGCCCGGCGATGCAGAGGACTACGGCCACCCAGATGCGCCGCCGGATCGTCTCCTTGTAGACGAAGCGCGCAAAGAGCGCGACGAAGAGCGGCGCGGTGAACTCGATCAGGAGTGCAACGCCGACCGGCAGGTTGTGAATCGCCACGAAGTAGAGCCACTGCACCATGGCCACGCCCACGACTCCGAAGGCCACGAGAAAGAGGAGCTCCCGTCGCCCCACGCGCAAGCGCGAGCGGGCGAAGATGACGAGAAAGGCGAGGAGGCCCAGCGCTGCGCAGGTTGCGCGGATCTGAGCGAGCTCGAGCGACGAGAGCCCCGAATCGAGGACGACCTTAGAGACGCTGCCGTTGACCGCGAAGAGCGTTGCGGCCGTCGCGACCATCGCGTAGCCGAGTCGCGTCCGATCGTCGGGCGGCCCCTCGGGGAGCAGCGTGGGGGCGTCGACCATTGGGCGAGGCTATCGCGGGCCAGCGAGAGCGCCTATGTTTTTAGGTCATTGCCGTCCTACCTGAGGTCCATAGTGACAACATGGAGCGGCTATGCGGACGGTGTTTGGCGCTCAAGTCAACTGACGAGTTCCATAGACGCGGGAATGGCTGGCAAACGTGGTGCAAGGGCTGCAGGCGTGAGTACGACGCGGCTTACCACCAACGAACACGGCCGATCAGAATTGCGCAGAAGAGGCGCTACAGAGCACAGATCATCGACTGGTATCGACGCCTCAAGATGGATCAGCCTTGTACTGATTGCCGCGGCGTCTTCCACTATTCGGCGATGCAATGGGATCACCGGCCGGGTGTTGCAAAGGTGGCCGAGCTAAGCACCCTCGTTGAGAGGACCCGAAGCAAGCGGCGGGTGCTCGAGGAGATCGAAAAGTGCGATCTGGTCTGCGCCAACTGTCATTCTGTGCGAACGTTCGAGCGTATTCGGGGCGTAGCTCAGCCTGGTTAGAGCGCTGCGTTTGGGACGCAGAGGCCGCGGGTTCGAATCCCGCCGCCCCGACTTGTGACTAGCGCCACGCTCGCTGCGGGCTGTGTCACCGCACTCTTCTTCACGATGATGGCAACTGCGTCGTCAAGTGACAGCGTGTCACATGGCAAGTCTGGCTTTCGGGGATCCATCGAGAGGATCGACGCGGCGCAGGCGAAGCGGATGACCGGTGTGTCGTGGCGGACGGGTTGTCCCGTCGCGCTTCGAGATCTTCGGCTGCTGACCGTAACGCACTGGGGCTTCGATAAGCGCGCGCGGACAGGCCGGCTCATCCTCCACGAGGACGTCGCGCGAGACGTCCTCGGCGCTTTCAGTCGTCTGTACAAGGCGCGCTTCCCGATCCATCGGATGGTTCTCATCGACGCATACGGCGGCAGCGACTTCCGCTCGATCGAGGCGGACAACACCTCGGCGTTCAACTGCCGGTACGTCGAGGGCACGAGCCGCTGGTCGGAGCACGCCTACGGACGTGCCATCGACCTCAACCCGATCGAGAACCCGTACGTCGACGGTGGGCGCACGTCGCATCCTGCGAGCACTCCGTACGTCGACCGCTCGCGACGCCGCCCCGGGATGGCCTACGAGGGCGGCGTCCTGGTCCGTGCGTTCGACATGATCGGCTGGGGTTGGGGCGGCCGCTGGACGTCCGTCAAGGACTACCAGCACTTCTCTGCAAGCGGCCGCTAACCCCTACACGTCCACAGGCGGCCTCTTCAGCAACAGGTACGACCACGCCGCTCCCCCAAGAATGGCGCCGGCGAACGGGCCCACGATGTAGATCCAGACGTCGCTCCACTCCTGGTTGTAGAACACCGGGTCAAGCGAGCGAGCGGGATTGAAGGATCCCCCCGACGCTGGTCCGACGGTCACGGCTCCCGTGAAGATGACGAGCCCGATGAGAAACGGGGCCATGACGCCGTTCCAGGGAGCGCGCGTGTCGGTCGCGACCGTAAGGATGACCATCGTCAGGATCGCCGTTCCGATGATCTCCAACACGAGCGCGGCCCAGTCGTCGATCCCGCTGCCAGGTTGCGTGTGCAGTGCGTCGGTCACCTCGCTCGAGTAGACGATCGCCATCACGAGAACCGCACCGAAGCCTCCGACGAGCTGAGCGATCCAGTACGGAACGACGTCACGGCTGGGAAAGCGGCCTGCGATCGCGAGTCCGGCGCTCACAGCCGGGTTGTAGTGCCCGCCTGAGATGTGCCCGAACGCGGCGATCGCAACTGCCAGCCCGAAGCCGAAGCCGGCAGCGACACCCAACGGCGTGATCGCGTCCGCGCCGATGTCCCTGACGATCGCGATACCGCTGAAGCCGAGGAAGAAGAAGATGAAGGTTCCGAGGGCTTCGGCTGCGAGTCGCGTCGAGAGCGGGTGATCCATGTCCAGTCCCTCCCTGGTCGGGTTGGTCGGCAATCTAGCGACCTGCGCTGGGCCGCCGGTGGTCATGTTGCGGGAGGTCAGCCGCGGACGGGGGCGTGCGTTCGCGCGAGCTCTCCGATCAGATCGGCGGCCCTCACTGTTCCTGGCGACGCCTGTGCTCGAGCTGCGATCGCGGCCATTCGAGTACCGAGGTCATCGTCGGCGAGAAGGTGATCGAGCGCGCCGAGCAGCTCGTCATCGTCGAACTCGTAGGTCGGCAGACGGACCCCGAAACCGGTCTCGTCCACCCGCTGAGCGTTGTCGTATTGATCCCAGAAGAGCGGCAGCGCGACCATCGGCTTCCCGAAGTGGAAGCACTCGGTGGTCGTGTTGTTCCCCGCGTGCGTGATGACGACGTCGGCGAGCGGGAGGAGCGCGGGCTGAGGCAGGAACTCGGCGCCCCACATGTTGTCGGCCAGCTCGAACTCCGAGTGCTGCGGTCCCTTCGAGACCACGACGCGATGGCGTGAGCGCGAGAGGACATCGACGAGCCGCTTCATCAGGTCGACATCAGCGGAGCCGAGGCTGCCGAGGGAGAGGTAGACGAGCGCTCCGTCTCCGGACGCGATGTGAGGCGGAAGCTCGGCAGTGTCCTCCGACCGTCGGACACACGTCTCGAGCCGATGCCACGTCGACGCGAGCGAGCGGCTTCGCTGGTAGTCGACCTCCTCCGGATACACGTACAGATTGAGCCAGTCGGATTCGTGGATGAACTCCGCAGGCGGGAGTTGCGGAGCGCCGCGCACGGAGCAGAACGTCGAGAACTCCGCATGAAGCTCAGAGATCGCCCGCCCGTATTCCGCGCGAAACTCGTCCCATCCACTCGTGTCGTCGGCGGGATACCCAGAGAACACGGGCGCGATCGCGTCGTCATCGAGCTCGAGCGGGTTGCAGGAAACGATGCGTGCCCACGGCCTGCCGGAGTGGTGGATCGCCGGGAAGCAGAGGACGTTGTCCTCGACGATCGCGTCGGGGCGCACCTCGTCGAGGATCTCGCGGAGGCGATCGTCGACGTATTGCGCGCCGTCGCAGAGCGCTCGCCACGTCGGCTCGATGAACTCGGAGAGCTGCTCAATGGTTGGCTTGCGGAACACCGGCGCGGTGTCGCGGATGAAGTCTTTCCAGAACTGACCCGGCTCCTCCTCGACCTCGGGCGCCGGCCCGAGCCGCATCAGGCGTTCCTCGAATCCTTGCGCCTCGAGGTTGCCGACGAACGACTCCTCGATTACGAACACGACGCGATGCCCACGCTCGCGGAGCACCTGGCCGATCCCGACGCAGTTGTTCGTGGGGCCGTAGGCGCCCTCGGGGAAGAAGACGATGGTGGAGTTCTCGCTCGCCATGGGCGTGAGTCGGCGAAGCTATGGAACTCGAGGATGGCTGTCAAGCGAGACAAGCAAGTGGAGCAGATCGTCTTGCCCGACGTTGCGGCGCTGACTGGCGCGCGCTGGTTCGCCGGCAAAGGTCGCGCTGTGCTCGGGCTCGAGCACGTGGGTGGCATCACTCCGGAGGGCGCCGACGACGCAGCGATCGTCCTCGTCGACGTCGCGTACGAGAACGGCGACCGCGAGCGGTATGCACTCCCGTTGCGCGACGGCCACGAGTGTGACGGCGACGATCCTCTGTGGGCGGCGCTGGCACGTCGTGCGGGCGTCGACGCCACGCCACGCAGATCGCGTTTCCTCGCAGACGACCTCTCGAACACAGTTGTCTCGCTCGACGATCGACTGGTGCTGAAGCTCTTCCGCCGCCTGGAGCGAGGACCGCATCCCGAGGTAGAGCTGCTCGGCGCTCTTGGCGGGTTCGCGCACGTCCCCGCGCTCGCCGGGGTTGTCGTGCATGAGGACACGACGGTGGCGCTGGTCGAGGAATACGTGGACGGTGTCCCCGTGGGCTGGGAGGGTTTGATCGCGCGACTCGTCGCGGGCGACGATGCGCTCGGCGACTCAGGCGATCTCGGGCGTGTTGCCGCCGCGCTGCATCGGCAGCTCGCTGCCGCTCTAGGCGCCCGGCGCGGCGACGACGAGGACGTCGATGTCGAGCGCGCCGCTGCCGCCGCCGCGATGGTGGAGGTCGCGCCGTCGCCCGCGATCGTCGCACGCCTCGGAGAGCTCGACCGTCTCGTCGGAGCCCAGTTGCAGCGCGTTCACGGCGATCTTCACGTCGGGCAGGTTCTGCGGACGGACGGAGGTTTGGTCGTCATCGATTTCGAGGGAGACCCGGGCCTTCCACTGGCCGAGCGCTCGCGCGAGCGAAGCCCGCTCGTCGATCTCGCGTCGCTCTTGCTCTCCCTGGACCATGCGGCGTGCGCTGCGGCGCGGCGTGAGCCCTCGTTCGACTGGCGCGTGTGGTCGCTCCGGGCGCGGGCCGCGTGCCTTTCGGCCTACGAAGACGAGGTCGGTGCGGTCGATCGCGAGCTGCTTCGGGCACTCGAGGTCGCCAAGGAGCTCCGAGAGCTCGTCTACGCGTCGCGCTGGCTTCCCGAATGGCTGTACGCGCCGAGAACCGTGCTGCCCACCCTCCTCGAGGACGACGCGTGAATCCGGACGGCTTCCTTCGCGACATTCTCGCTGCGCCCGAGCGCTTGGAGGCTCTCCTCGATGCCTACGAGGGGCCGAACTCGCCACTCGCCGGGCTGGGTGGCGCAGGCGCCCTTCGCCGCGTTGTCTTCATCGGGATGGGGAGCTCCCGCTTCGCGGCCGTGGCCGCCGCTGCGCAGCTGCGCTCGCGCGGGGTGGATGCCGTAGCCGAGCTCGCCTCGACCGGAAGCCCGACGCGGCCCGCGGCGGACACCCTCGCGGTCGGGATCTCGGCGTCGGGCAGGACGGAGGAGACTGTCGAAGCGCTCGAGACGCACCACGGGACGAGCCGCTGCGTCGCGATCACGAACGATCCGGAGAGCGATCTCGCCAACGCCGCAGACTCGGTTCTTCCGCTCCTCGCGGGTTACGAAGAGGGCGGCGTCGCGTGCCTCACGTATCAGGCGACCGTCGCCGTGCTCTTGCTGCTTGCCGGCCGGATCGCGTGCGACGGGTCGCAGGTGGCGGACCTCCGCCCGGCGGTCGAGGCGGCCACGCACCTCAGGGAGAGGCGAGGCGCGTGGCTCGATGCCGTCGTCGAGCTCGTCGACGACGCACGGACGGTGGCCACGATCGCCCCGGCCGAGCGGCTCTCGTCGGCGCTGCAAGCGGCCCTCATGCTTCGCGAAGGGCCCCGAGTAGCTGCGGACGCCGCGGAGACGGGAGACTGGCTCCACGTCGACGTCTACTTGAGCAAGCGCCCAGGCTACTGCGCGGTTCTCTTCACGGGCTCGCGGTTTGACGAGAGCGTCATGGAGTGGGCGACGAAGCGCTCGTTTCCCCTCGTGTCGATCGGCGACTCCGTGCCCGGGGCGGCGATCGGCATCTCGTACCCAGGAGCCGACGATCCGAACGTCAGATTGCTCGTCGAAACGGGCATGGCGGAGCTCGTCGCCGCTGAGCTCTGGCGCCGCCGCGTGGCGTGCGGCGACCTCGCCCTCGAGTCATAGACGGTTCGGTCAGCCGTGGAGAGCGGGCGACCGGGCTCGAACCGGTGACATCCAGCTTGGAAGGCTGGCGCTCTACCAACTGAGCTACGCCCGCGCCCGGTTAGCGTAGCGCCGTGAATGCGAACGCGTGGTCGTGGAACCCGAAGGCGCTGCTGCTCGTCTTGCTCCTTACAGCCGCCTACGTTCTTGCCCCGCGCAAGGCAGACGTTGACCGTTCTCCGGCGGCCGCGTAGGCTCGCGCTCGATGCGCTGGCTCGTCGTACTCGCCGCGGCCGCTGCTCTGGCCGCATTCGCCATGCCGGCCGCCGGCGCGCCCTCGGCAAGCGCGTTTCAGTTCGGCGTCGCCGCCGGTGAGATCAGCACGACGTCCGCGATCCTCTGGACGCGGGCGCCGAAGGCGGGGCTCGTCACCCTTGCGGTCGAAGCCCGCGGCGATGCCAAGATTCGCATGTTCGAAGGTCGAGCCAACCGCGAGGCAGACCTCACGGTTCAGGGTGTCGTTCGGAAGCTGAAGCCGGGTACGACCTACACCTACGCGTTCGCTCAGGGAAAGGCGACCAGCGCGGTGGGCACGTTCACGACGGCACCTGCCGCGACGGCTGATGTCCCGGTTCGGTTCGCAATCTCGGGCGATGCGGATGCAACTCCGGGGTCGAGCGGCGCGCCCGGCTTCAACCGCTTCGAGGTCTACGCCCGCATGGCGGCCGCGAAGAACGCCTTCAACATCAACCTCGGCGACACGATCTATTCGGACAGCGAGATAGGTGGCGCCCCGGTCGCGCGCACCGTCCCGCAAAAGTGGGCGAAGTACAAGCTCGGCCTCGCGCTGCCCGCGCTCCGGCAGCTACGCGCCTCGGCCGGCCTCTACAGCCACTGGGACGACCACGAGTTCATCAACGACTTCTCGCGATTCGAGGACGGCCCGGCGATCTACGACGCAGGTGTCACGGCGTTCCTGGACTACGCGCCCGCGAGGTTCACGGAGGCGGGCGGGCTCTACCGGACGTTCCGCTGGGGCAAGCACGTCGAGCTCTACTTCCTCGACGAGCGGTCGTTCCGAAGCGGGAAGGCGACTCAGGTGTGCGGCGGCGACCTCGCGCCGACGGCGCCGCAGGCCGTGCGTGACGCGTTCTCGAGCCTCGCCCCGGCGCTGAAGAACCCGGTTCCGCCCGCGTGTCTCGCGGCGCTCACCGATCCGGCCCGCACGATGCTCGGCGCGCGTCAGTACGCCGCGTTCACGAAGGCGATCAAGGCGTCGAAGGCGACGTGGAAGGTCATCGTCAACGAGGTTCCCATCCAGCAGTACTACGCACTGCCCTACGACCGCTGGGAGGGGTACGCCGCCGAGCGGGAGCGCCTCCTTCGTTTCCTGCAGGGCAACGTGAGGAACGTCGTCTTCCTCTCCACCGACACGCACGCGAACTTCGTCAACGAGGTGCGCTACTCGACGCTCGGCGGCGTGCCCGAGGGCTCCGGGATCTGGGAGGTCGTCACGGGGCCGGTCGCGACGAACACGTTCGCGAAGGAGATCGACGGCTTCCTCGGGACACCTGGTGCGGGCACTGCGATCGGCGCGCTGTTCTTCAAGCCTCCGCCGCCGAACGGGATGGGCATGCGCTGCGCGGCGCTCGACACGTACAGCTACTCGCAGGTGACCGTGACCGCGCGGACGTTGACGGTCGCGATGAAGGACGCGAGGGGGCGGCCGGTGCAGGAGGCGACCGGCGTCGCGTGCGCGCCGCTCGTGCTCACGGCTCGATAGGGCGGGGCGAGCCCGGGCCTCTACAGACGCGCGACCATCGCGCCGACTACCCTCCAAGCGGGCGCCCGTAGCTCAGTGGACAGAGCGGCGGACTTCTAATCCGCGGGTCGCAGGTTCGAATCCTGCCGGGCGCACTAGGAGCCATGCGGGATCGCGGCCTCCGAACGCGCGGCGGCGGCCGGAGTGGTAACGAAAGTGGTAACGGGAGGAGGCGGCGGCCGTCTTCACGGTGACCGGGCAACTCGACGACGGGCGCGAGGCGTCGATCTCGTGGTTCCCGATCGGCCCCGAGCGCTATCGCGCGCGGCCGAAGAACGCCGCGGGCTCGTCGGCGACGAGGATCTGATCCGGCGCGCGATGCTCGACGAGGCTGAGCGGCAGACGTTCCGAGCGACCCCGCCCGGCCCGTCCGTCGTCGCCGATCTCGACGACGCGAAGGCGGCGCTGATCCAGTTGTCGAGCTACTTCGACCTTCACCCGACGGCAAAGTTCCTCTCCCGCTCGGAGCCGTGGGAGAACGGTCTCCACTTCGCGCGACTGTGCGTGGTCGAGGGTGACCCGCCTGTCCTCCACTGCCCGATCCCGCCGGGGGCGGTCGCGTGACGCTGCCGCGCGTCGTCGCCCGGAGTGGGAGCGCCAGGCTCATCGAGACCCGCGACGATGACGGGCGTCGCTACGGGCGCGTCTACAACGAGACGACGGACGAGCTTTTCGACGAGATGCTCCTCGGCTCGATCGTTGCGATGGGAAGTGGCAGTTGGGTCGAGGCCGATCCAGACGGCCACCGCGATCTCATCGAACGCCTGTCGAGCCGTCTCGCCTAAACGTTCTCCCCTGTATTCCCATCCAGACGACGCAGCAGGCGAGCTCGCTCCTCGAACCGGGCCTCAGTGAGCAGTCTTGACAGAACAGCAGGCTCCGTAATCCTTGAGTCATTGCTCCCCGCCGTCCGACGCGAGTCGCACTGGCGGGCTTGTCTTGTCGCGAGCTCGAGTTCGACGACACGCAACTCAGCTCGCTCAGATCTGAGACTCGAGCGCGAACGACGCGTACATGGTTCAGACGCGACACGTTCTGGCGCGCGAGCCGGTCAATGGGACCGCCTGCCGTTAGTCAGATCCTCGCATGGAGGTCTTGCCATGGCGGCGGAGCGCTTCCGTCCCAGTGCTCCGCTCTTCGGCTCAGACACGACTCGCGCGCCCGAGCGCGAGCTTACGCCTCGTCGTTCGCTTCGTCCAGCTCGTCGTCGAAGGCCGGATATTGCGGTGGCGGTGTGCCCTCGGCTTCGACGAGCATCGGGTACGACTCGTCGCCGGCTGGCCAGCGGTCGACGACCTTCAGCAGCAGCCGCCACTCGTCGCCGAAGTCGAAGAGGTAGGCGATGGCCTTGCCCTTCCGCAGGCAGAGCTCGCCGATCGGAACGCGCGCGCTCTTCTTCGCCTTGCGCATCTCGTCGACCTCGAACGGCGCCGTGTACTCGGTCTCGTCGCCGTCCCAGAACTTCCCGCTGAGCCAGAACGAGTAGAGGTGCGTGTCGGCCCAGCCGAACGTGAGCCGGAGCGCCTCGTGCAGCTGTTCGAGGGTCTGGTCGTCGCGAACGGCGATCGTGCGCACGACCGGGCCCTCGGGCTTGCCAGTCAGCGGCGAGTACGGCACGAGCACGGCCTGAAACGCGAACGCCTCGGGCATCGCCCCGATCCTATCCGGGCTCTCTACGCGCGCCCGCTACGCCAAGTGCGCGTCGGGCGGGCTCTCGAGGAACTCCTCGACGCCGACCCCGTCCGCGCCTACGAGGAGCCGGCGATCGAGGCTGTGGCGGCCTGCAAGTGCGGCGAAGCCAGAGAGCGTTCCTGCGCGAGAGCCGCTCTTGACCTCGATTGCCGTGATCTTGCCGCTGTGCCGAACGACGTAGTCAACTTCGTCGGGTCCCTCTCTCCACCAGCTCACGTCGAGCTCGCCGTTTGCGAGATGCGCCCCGACAGCCGTCTCCGTGAGGCGTCCCCAGAGCTCTCCGTCGCTCCGCGTCTCGGCGAATGTGTGGCCCGCCACTGCGGTTACGAGACCAGTGTTGAGCGCGAGCAGCTTGGGGCTCGAGCCGCGGCGCCGTGCCTCCGACCCGGAGAACTTCGGTAGCCCGGTAACGAGGCCGGCTCCGGACAGGAGGTTCAGGTAATGCGCGAGCGTCGTCGTATTGCCGGCGTCCTGGAGCTGCCCGAGCATCTTCGTGTACGAGAGCACCTGCGCGGAATAGGCGCAGGCAAGGGCGAACACTTGACGGAGGAGCGCGGGCTTGTCCACACGGGTCATGAACAGGATGTCGCGCGAGACGGCGGTCTCGACGAGCGCATCGAGAACGTACCGACGCCAGCGATCCTCGTCGGGCAGAAGTGCCGCCGCTCCCGGGTAGCCCCCGAAGAACAGGTACTCGTCGAGCTCGAGGCCAAACGCATCGCGCATCTCCCGGAGTGTCCAGTGCGAGAGCCGGACCGTCTCGAACCGTCCGGCCAGGCTCTCGCTGAGCCCACGCCCGACGAGGAGGGGAGACGAGCCGAGAACCGCGACCCGGAGAGGGATGCCTCGTCGAGAGTCTTCGTCCCACAGGCGCTTGACGGTCTCCGACCACCCGGTGACCTTCTGGACCTCGTCCAGAACGAGGATCGCGCCTGCCGAGTCCGAGGCTGCTTCGGCACGCGCGAGATCCCACTCGACGGCGATCCACTCTCGGTCCTGCCCGATGACGTCGTCTGCAGATGCGTACCGGGATGCGAGGCCGACGCGCTCGAGCGCTTGCAGAACGAGCGTCGTCTTGCCGACCTGGCGCGGACCGGCCACGACCTGGATGAATCGCCTCGACTCGGACAGGCGGTCGGCCAGCGCTGTCAGCTGAGGGCGAGCGAACGCGGGAAGCGATGTGCTCATTGCCTTGAGTAGTTTTACTCACGGTATTGAGTAATGCAAGAGGGAATCAGAACAGCGCTCGATAAGGCACAGCCAGGTTCGGCTGATACTCCCGGTGATGCGACTCACGGCTGACGGAACGCTGCATCTCTCCCCGTCCGACCTCTCGGCCCACCAGGCCTGCCCGCACCTGACGAACAGAGGACGGCGCGAATGTCGTCGCCGAGCATCTCGAGGATGCCGCGATCTCGACCTGGGCGCCGAGATCGACTGCATCCGCTGAGCTCGATTTCTGCCCGCGAGGCTCTCGCCACCGGGGTTACGCGCTCTGCGACCTCACGTAGTCGATGTAGCCGCGCACGTCTGCCGCCGGCTCCGAGTAGGCGTCGCCGAGGGATGTCTCCATCGCGGTCATGTACTCCTCGGCCCAGGCTGGGAAGTCGTAGTCGATCGCGCGCAGGAACTCGAGCGTCGCGGCGAAGCGGATGTCGGCGATCGAAGGAGTGTCACCGCCGATGAACTGCTTCCCGTCGAGGAACCACGCCCGGTAGACCTCGAGCGGCCCGGCGAGTGCGGCCTCGGCGTCCTTCTGCGCCTTCGCCTTCATGTCGTCGTCGGCGTCCGACGTCGCGACCTCGCCCGGATACTGCCCGAAGCTGAGCGCCGGGTACGTCGCACGCGCGAGGAGCGGATAGAGCGTGCCGGTCAGATAGAACATCGCGCTGTCGACCATCGCCCGCTCGCCCGGATCCGAGGGGTAGAAGTGGTCGAGGCCGTGCTTGTTGCAGAGGTACTGCATGATCGCGCAGCTCTCGAAGAGCGAGCCCTTCGGCAGCCCCGACTCTTCGAGCAGCGGTGTGAGGTCGGCCGGGTCCTTCGCCAGGAACTCCGGCGTGGACTTCTTCCCCCACACGTCCAGCTCTTCGTAGTCGAGCCCGGCCGCGCGAACGAAGATGCGAGTCGTCAGGTTGTTGACGCTCGGCTTGAGGATGCTCAGCGTATTCGTGGCCATGGTTCCTCCTGGTTCTAGCGGTACGGGTCTTTGGGCGAGCGATCGTCCGAGAGCGACGCTCGAGATCGTCCGATGAGCATCTCGATTGCATCCGCGAGATGGTCCTGGGCGATGTGGTGGTCCCCGCGCTCGACGCGGATCTTGTGAGCTTCGAGCAACACGTCGCCGTGCGTGTAGCCGAACGGCGGCTCGAAGCGGTAGGACGCGAGCTCGATCAGGAGGCCGAGCGGGTCCTCGAAGTAGATCGAGTCCATGAAGCCGCGGTCTTTGACGCCCGAGTGCCGGATCTCGCGCTCGTCAAGGCGATCCACCGCCTGCCAGAAGGTGGCCTGCGAGAGCGAGAAAGCGATGTGCTGCACGCAGCCAGGGTCGGTGGCGGTGCGGGTGGGATCGGGCTCGCGCGTCTCATCGGTGAAGACGGTGATGAGGCGCCCGTCGCCCGGGTCGAAGTAGAGATGGCTCTCCCCATCGTTGTCGAGATTGGGTTGCTCGAAGACGAACGGCATCCCGAGGAGGCCCTCCCAGAAGCCGATCGACGTCTGCCGGTCGGCCCCGACGAGCGTAATGTGGTGGACGCCCTGGGTCTGGAGCTTCCGCATGGCTATCCCTTGTCGCCACCGCGCCCGCGAAGCGGGCGCGCTTCAGGGGTCTTCGCGCGATCGGAATCTGCACTCGCAGATTCCGGTCTTGCGCGCTCAACGAGCTGTGCTTTGTACTCGCTCCGCCCGAGGGTTCCAAACGGAACGAGGTCCACACGCGCCTGAACGACCAGCACGGCGCGCAGTTTCTCACGGATCGCTTCGGCGAGCGCGTCGTCAGCAGTCGCGCCCTGTGCGAGCTCGACGCTCACGGGCAACGGGGGCTCTTGCTTGACCCCAGCTGCCTGTGGCTTGACCAGGATGTGTCCGCTGACAGCGGGAGCGAACGCGCTCACCACCTCGCGGACGGCCGAGGGGAAGACGTTGACTCCACGCACGATGAGCATGTCGTCGGTCCGCCCGACGCAGCGCACGCGTGGGCCCGTTCGGCCGCAGGCGCACGGGCTCGTTCGCACCAGGACGTGGTCGCGAGTGCGAAAGCGCAGAAGCGGCGCCGCGCGGTGCTGAAGGTGCGTCAACACGAGCTCGCCGGTGGCACTGTCACCCATCTCGAGCGCCGTGCCCGTCTCGAGGTCGATCAGCTCGGCGTGGACGAACCCTCGCGCGCCGAGGTGCATTCCGTCTTGCTCCTCGCACTCGCCCCAGAGCGAGATGCCGATGTCGCCTATGCCCATGGCCTCGGTGACTCGCGCGCCCCAGCCCTCCTCGAGCCTTGCGCGGAACGCCGGCTCGCCGCCGCCGGGCTCGCCTGCGACGAGAACCCGCTGAACGCTCGAGCTCCGGAGATCGAAGCCGCGTTCCGCCGCCCACTCGACGAGATGCGCGGCATACGAGGGCGTCAGGACCGCGGCTTCGGGACGAAGGGCCTCGATCGCCTGCATCAGACGCTCGGTGTTCCCGGTGCCGACCGGGATGTGGCAGAGGCCGATGAGGTCGAAGGAGCCCAGCGCCGCCCCTGCCACGAACGGGCCGGCGTTGTACGTCGAGACGATGCGCTGGCCGGCGGTGATGCCCGACGCGGCGTAGCTGCGGGCCGAGCCGGTGACCCAGTTGTCGAGGTCGCCGGCGGTCAGAGGGATGTAGCTGGGGGTTCCGGTGGTGCCGCTCGTCGAGTAGATCCGGACGATCTCGGACGGCGTCGAGCAGAGATGCGCGCCGATCGGATCCTCGGGCGTGCTCGTCGCCTTGATCTCGGCCTTCTCGGTGAAGGGAAGCTGCGCGATGTCCGCGAGCCCGCCTGCCGCTTCCGAGGTGGCGACCCCCGCGGCCGCGAGCTTCGCCCGGTAGAAGGCCGAGCGCTCGAAGAGGTACGCGAGCTGGGTGCGATAGCTCACATCGTCGAGCGCGAGCTGCTCCGCCCACGGGAGGGCCTCGACCTCGGGCGCGAGCATCACTCCGGCGGTCGCTCGTACTCGATCGCTTCTTCCGCCCCCGAGGCGAGGAGGAAGCCGATGGGGTTCTCCTGCTCCTCGGCCAGGTGGGCGAGGAGGCCCGCGGTACGGGCGAGAATCGGGACCGCCTTGACGTGCGCTGTCGAGTAGCCCAGGTCGAGCATCACCGCCGCGATGGGCATGGAGACGTTCATCGTGAGCGGCTTGCCCCAGATCTCGGCAACGACATCGCGAAGCAGCCGTGCGAGCAGGACGTGTGGCCCGCGCACGCTCCGCTCGTCGGCAAGCTCGAGGATCCGCTCGGCGCGCGGGTCGAGCGGACGGTGCACCGGGTGGCCGAAGCCCGGCACCTTGCCGCCGGAGGCGTGGATCGCGCGAGCGATCTCGGCGGCGACCTCCGCGGGGTCAGCGCCTACTGCGACCCTTTCCTGAGCTTCGTCCAGGAGCCGCGCGCACTCCGCGGACGTGCCGACGATTACCGGGCCGGCGCCGAGGATCCCGGCCGCGACAGCACCCTGCAGCGATCCCGGGTCGGCAGCGAGTGTCATCCGCGCTGCGACGTTCGTGGGCATCATCCCGTGCTCGGCGATCGAGATCAGCAGGAGGTCGAGGAAGTAGCTCTGGTCAGCGGTCGCCTCGCGTCCGGTGAGCAGCAGGTGGAAGTACTCGGTGAAGCTCAGCCGGCCCATCACGTCCTCCGTGAGATCGCGCCCACGCACCTCGACCCGGTCCGGGTAGGCCTGGCTCATGTGGCTGACTGGCGACCCGGGCTTGCCGATCTGCATCAGAGGGCGAGCTCTTCCCGGACGAGGCGCGCGCCAGCGACCATCGCCTCGAGCTTGCGGAAGGCGAGCTCGCGTGACAGGTACTTCATCCCGCAGTCCGGCGCGACGACGAGCCTCTCCGGCGGCAGAACCGTAAGCGCCCTACGAATCCGCTCGGCGACGACGTCGGGCGTCTCGACCTTGCTCGACCCGAGGTCGAGGACTCCCAGGACGATCGTCTTGCTAGGAAGGTCGCGTAGCACCTCCGGGTCGAGATTCGGCTGTGCTGCCTCGAGCGAGAGGTGGGTTGCGAGGCAGTCGTTGAGCTCGCGGAGGAACGGATAGCCGGGGAGGCGGTCGTGGACGATGTGTGCGTAGCCGAAGCAGGTGTGGAGGACGGTCTCGCCCTCGATCCCCTTCAACGCGCGGTTGATCGCCTCGACGGCGTACTCGCGCGCCGGCTCCGGGCGGGCTTGGAGGTACGGCTCGTCGATCTGGACCAGGTCCGCTCCTGCGGCCTTGAGATCGTGCAGCTCCTCGTTGACCGCCTCCGCATACGCGAGTGCGAGGCTGCGTCCGTCGAGGTAGTGGTCGTTCTGGGCTTGCTGGGCCATGGTGAACGGCCCGGGTACCGTGATCTTGATCCGGCGGTCCGTGATCGAGCGCAGGAACTCGACGTCGCGGACCTCGACCGGCCCCGTGCGCCGGATCGGCCCGACCACCCTCGGGACGGGGTTCTCGTGACCCGTACGGTCGAGCGCGAGGCCGGGGTTGTCCAGGTCGACGCCGTCGAGTGCGGTCGCGAAGCGGTTGGAGTAGCTCTCACGCCGCATTTCACCGTCGGTGATCACGTCGATCCCGGCCAGCTCCATGTCTCGGACGGCGAGGCGGGTCGCGTCGTCCTGAGCGTCCTCGAGGAACGGCTCCGGAACGCGCCAGAGCTCGCGCGCTCGCACGCGCGGCGGCAGCCGCTCGCCCAGCCGCTCCCGGTTGATCAGCCAGTCGGGCTGGGGATAGCTCCCGACGACTGTCGTGACGAGAACTTCCTTGCCGTCGGCCATCAAGTTGTCACCGTACCCAATCCGTGCTTCATCTTCGACTCGCTTTCCGGGTCCCTCTCAGCGTGGCAGATGGAGCCCAAGACGGCGCGGGAGGGAGGCGACGAGCCGGGTCGCTGCGCCGGGCGTGCGATCGGCATCCTCGGCCGAGTCCTTCGCGAGGAGCGCGCGGCGAATGAGCGAGCCGCCCGCGTAGCGGAACGGCTCGGGCGGGAAGAGCTTGCGTTCTGGCTCCACGATCGCGAGCGCTGTCCGCTCGTC
>Ga0247727_10010517_pt1 | contig 16381 bp, 19 predicted proteins | sample WisWelCaveWW1625_FD_202498 | JGI IMG/M metagenome (GOLD analysis project Ga0247727, IMG submission 202498) | Biofilm microbial communities from Wishing Well Cave, Virginia, United States - WW16-25 | ecosystem: Environmental > Aquatic > Deep subsurface > Groundwater > Cave microbial mat | place... | reverse complement strand
GTCAAAAACATTAATGGAATGGAAGAAGTGACCGGATCGGCCTTCAATTTTTCGAGCAATTGAAAACCGTCGAGCTTGGGGAGATTCACTTCCGAGAGAATGAGATCGGGAACGTCGGAAGAGATTTTTTGCCAGGCTTGCAATCCGTCCGAAGCCACAATGACCTCAAAGCCGGAAGCTTCGAGACTTTCGCGAAGAATCTGCAGGTTCTTCGGATCGCCGTCCGCGACGAGAATAGTTGGGTTGTCCATTGGTCAGCCGCAAAATTTTCCGTCAATGATAATGATTAATTAGCGCCACACATAAACTCGTAAAATAATGCCCTTTGATAAAATTTTTCACTAAAGAAAATAATTTAGGACAAAATTAAATCGGCTCTTTTGAATCTCTTGCGGCGCAGCGACATTTTGCCCGCAATAATTTTATCCTAAATCGTTCCGCTCCCAGCCTGAATGACATCCGGTGTAAGCAAAATCGTTGCGAGTTAACAAACCAATATAGAGGAAATCTCCAACCCGGTCAAGGTTTTTTTAGCGGAAAAAGAAAGGCGGGTCAGCCGGATTATGGCTTGATTTGACTCAAGTTAACCCGGACTGGTCAAACGCAGGCAAACGGGACTTTCACTAAAGCCCGGCGAGTACGGAATCGATCTGACGATCCAAGCGCTGGTCACGCCGCAGGTATCTTTTGAAATTTTAAAAAATTTCTCACGCTGACGCACTGTTGCGTGTTCTCACAACGGCCGTGATCGGCTCAAATTCTGCATAAGGAAAGAGAATTGGTTCCCGCACGTAAGGCCGAAAAGGCAAACCGCGCGGCGCAACCATCAACCGCTCCTCCAACAAACGCGCAGAGCCAAATTTTTAAACGCTGGTTATACCCGCTGTGGCTCTGCAAGTTTCTGCGCCATTTCGACCGCGACCCGCGATACGGGCTGCCGAATTTCCTGGTCGAGAATGACATAAAACAACTCGATCAAGCGAATCCGCTTTTGGCAAGCTTCGCAGAGCAGAAAATGCTGTTGAAATTGCTCGAACAACTCACGGTTTTGGTGCGCCGATAGCAGGATGTATTCCAACAACCCAACTTCCGGGCAGCGCTCGTCAATCTCTCCCATCAAGGAGACAACATCTCCCCGTAAGCGCGACAGGTTTTTGTTCATGCTCAGTTCGTGAAAAGTTAGGGATTGCGGCGATGTTCCATATCACCGAGAGACCACTTAAACGGCAACTTTCGTCCACCGTATTTCTCGACCTCGATAGCGATCTTTCAGTTCAGGAGGCCTTTTAAAACTCACTTAGTACGTACCAACAATCCCTACAATTCACGGAAAAGTGCCGGCGCCCTTTTAAAAAATTTTAAAAAGTGTTCGGCACATTTTCGTAATTGCCGGCGCGATCCGCAAAGGGCGATCTCGCCTCGAAAGCTACTGACCGGCCGTTAAAAAATACCAAATCATCCGAATAGCGAAAAATTTAGCGACGGCCAGTTGTGTTGAAATGGTTTTAGAGTAAATCTTTGAGCAATTCGCGGAACCATTTTTTCGTCAATTTCCCGAGATACTCGAAAATGGTTCGCTCTTCTTCGCGATAACGGCGTTGGGTCAAATCCGGAATGTATTTGCGCAGGTGCCGGAAATACGATTCGATCTTCTTGCTGTGCGTGATGTCTTCCAACACGTCGCCCAGCGTCTTGAAATAAATTTCGCCTTTCTCCGGCGCGACTTTGCCGCTGGCAACGTACTGGCTGTGAATCTTTTGCCGGACGCGCTGCAACACTCTTTTCTTGTCGCGCTCGATCTCCTTCAAACGCACGTAGTCGAGCGGCGAGAGGTCTTCGATTTGGGCTATCAGGCGGGTGCGCACCATCTCGAGATTGGTGTGGCGAATCAGGCGCGCCACCACATCGGTGGGAAGAAAATTTTGAAAACGCTCGTCGATTTTCACCACCGAGAGCATTTTGCGAATCGTGGTAGAAACGTGGTCTTTGGCAGTATAAAGATCCAGATAATGATTCTTGAGCGTTTTTTCAGGAATGCTGGGTTTGGCTTTGCGCAGGTAAACCAGCTCGTCGTCGGTCAATTCCGCCGCTTTGATCACGGCGGCGACGTTTTCTGGCGCGCCGGGTTTTGTTTTGTAAGCTTCATGGAGAAAAGTCGGCGTCTTCGTTGCGCCCGCAAGGGCTTTGAAGCCGGTTTTTTTCTTGGACGTCTCGGCATGAACAAAATGGCGTCCGGCGTGGGCGGGATTGCGCACAAAAATATACTCGCGGCCCATTTCGCGAAAGATGCCCAAATCTTTGGCGTTTTTCACGGCGACGCGAATGTTGCGGATGATCTTCGCGCCTTCGGGGTCGCGTTCTTTAAAAATGCGGGATAGCTCCTGCTTGGTTTTTTTGATGACCAGGCGGCGAAGCATGATGAGCAGCTCGACGTCATTCAGCACCGAGTTGGTGTCGAGGTACGGCCCGAAGTAACGGCGCAACTGCACGAACTCGTTGTTCTCGTTGCGCATGAACAGTCCGGCAACGCAATCGATTGCCATATCCTCCAGCTCGCCGCTTTTGCCGCGGCGTTCCCAGCGGATATGCTTGCCGATCACTTCCTGATACTTCAGGTAACTCAGCGAAATCTTTTGAACCAGATTGATAAACTCACACAGTTCCCCTTGCGAATATCCCCCGTGCACGATCCTCGGCACAAGGTAAGAAAGTCTTTTGGCGTCCATCTGATGCGTCTCAAAGTTGCGTGAACAACCCCTGTGGATTTACTGCACGAATTCGCCAACCGACCGAGATCAATCCTAATCTCCCTGGAATTCACACGACGGCAACGACTCATGCAAAGGTTAATTATGAACGCAGTGCTTTTAAGCAAACGATATACCAGTGTCTCAGCGCTTGCCGAAAACTGAACGCTTCAATATTTTATATTTAGCCTGATTTTTTGGCGAAACGAGGCCGGGAAATTCCGCCAAACCGCAGTAAAATGTCTTAGGGTGAGACAATGTTCTTCGGTGAGATTATAAACATTCTTTAACATACAGACAAAACCCACGAATTGCTGAAAAATAAATGGCGTAAGCAATATTTTTTTATTCAAACGAGTTGTTGTCACACGGAATTAGCAATAACCTTTTTGTCATTGGCAGGCTACGAGCGGAGGGTTTTGGATGCAGAAAGACGAGGTGTTAAAAAATTTTTGAACGTAAAGTGAAACTTTTTTGTGATTAGAATAATTTTTTAGTAAACAAAAGTTGTTTTCCAAAAATTTCGTTTTATATTTGAAGGGTGAATCTGAATGGCGGGATGGTTCGTTTTTTTATGAAATTTCGCCGATTTTTAAAACGACAATTTAAACAAATGGAATGATCTGCACCCACATTTTTTCACCAATTGAAATTTACCCGCAAAAGGTCTCCTCACGGCAACACAAAATCATTCCCCTCATTCGGCCAGCGCGAGCGCACTTTCATAGTGTCCGGCCATACCACAAACCGTTCCGCCGGAACAAAAGGAAACGCCGCGCCAAAATCGTAACGGCCATTTTTATTGGCATCACGAAAGCCGCGGAGCTGATAAAGTCCGGGGAGAATGTGATCGAAGCGATAAGGGCCGGGCGCCGGCAAAATCATCGAATACTCCGGCCCCGGGCGCGCTGCGGCGGGCGCAGAGCCGAGCGTCGAACTTGTATAAGCGCCCACTTGTTTCAAGGTGAGATGCACGGTTCCGGTTGCATCGGGCTGCGCCTCGACGATCGTTCCGCTGATTGCCGTGAGCGTATCCGCATTCATCGTCCAAAAAGTTATTTGATTCAACGTATCGAAAAGCGCGTTGCCGCTTGCATCGAACGTTGAATCCGACAAAATCTTCACCGCATATTTCGCGCGGCTTTTTAAAAGCGCGTCGGGCTGAAAGCGAAATTGAAACGGATTCAGCCACTTGCCCTTTCCTTTGACGGGCTTGCCGGAAGAATCTTGCACCGCTAACGGCCGTGAGTGACTCGTTAGCCTTTGAGAAATATCAACGAGGGCGGACGCATTAACCATGATCTCGGAAAAAATCATTTCGACGGTCGCTGTCACCGCCACATTGCGGCTGCTATCTGCCGGCGTGAGTTTGACCAGGCGCGGCCGGCTCGTATCCGGCTTGGCATTGCCGGTGAATTCGGTTTGTCGCGAGAGCGAATCCAATTGATTGCCTGCCGCGTCGACGATTTGCGCGGCAAAGACTTTATAAGTCGTGACCTGCTGTTGGCTCGTCAGTAAATGAATTTGTCGCGCATTGAGCGGATGTGAAATCGCCGCGAGAATTTTCAATGAATCCCCGGTCACGCCGGCGAGACGCAAATGCCGCCGCCAAATCGAATCGACGGGCGCCGTCTCTTCATCGAAATTCAACTCGAGATGAGCTTGATCCGTCGCCGTCACCGAGATCAATCGCGGCTGAATCGTATCCGCCAATGCCAGTCGCAAATTCAAATTCCGATGCGCGCGGTGCGCCGGCGCGAGAACAATATCTTGGCTTGCAACGCCAATCGGTTCTTCGCCGTGATTGTAAAGACGATCGCTGCTGCGATCATCCAGCGCAAAAATGCGATACTTTCCGTCGTTGAGATGTGACAGCGAAAAATCGCCCTGCTCGCCAACTTGCGTCAGATAATCGGCGAAGTCAACGGCAGGGTTTGGTTCATGCGCCGGTGATAACACATACGCCATAATCAAAACACCGGCCGGCTTGTCGTGAAAAATTTTTCCGCGAATCTCGCCGGCATCGATGCTATCGCCGGTGCTAAAAGCCAATGCGAAGGCGCCGGCCAAACGGTTGCCGTGCAGATCGCGCGCGCCGGTGCCGATGGTGATGACATACGTTCGCGGCGCATAAAGCGAATCGGGAAAAATAACTTCGACTTGTTTGCCGCGCCAGCGAAAGCGAATCTTTTTTTCGCCTTGAACGGGCGGCGAAACAAAAAAGGCGCCTTCGAAGCTAACGCGATCGATTTTTTCGCTAAATGTAAATTGCGGGCGGGTTGAAACCGGCACGCGCGTCGCATTTTGCTCGGGCGTGGCGGCCAGCATTCGCGGCGGCGTGCGATCCTCCGGGCCGCCGGGAGGCGGAGCTTGGCGGGCGCAGGCGGATAGAATAACGAGAACGACAAAAGCGCGAAAAACTCGCATCAAACTCTTCCATAAAGTTGTGACATCGCGGCGAGCTTTTTCGTCAGCGCCGGCGTCAATTGCTCGGCGCGAAGCCGCCACCCCCAATTGCCGTTTAGCGTTCCGGGAAAATTCATTCGCGTTTTTTCGCCGAGACCGAGAACGTCTTGCATCGGAACGATCACCATTTTGGCAACCGACGACATCGCCAGGCGGATTAATTCAAAGGGCGCGGTCTTTTCGTTAATCTCACGCCCGAGATACGCGGAAAGTTTCTTGCGGCTTTCCGCCCCGGCTTCGCTTTTGAACCAGCCGCGAACCGTGTTATTGTCGTGCGTGCCCGTGTAAACGACGCAATGCTGCGGATAATTATGCGGCGCGTGAATGCTGGCGGCGGTGTCTTCGTCGAAAGCAAACATGGCGATGCGCATGCCCGGCAAGCCGAAGCGATGAATCGTCTCGCGCACGTCCGGCGTGATCTCGCCCAAATCTTCGGCGATAATATTGAGGCTGGGAAAATGCCGAAACAGCGTTTTGAAAAAATCTTCGACCGGCGCTTTGACCCATTGGCCGTTCACGGCGGTGTCTTCGCCCGCCGGAACTTCCCAAAACGCCACAAAGCCGCGAAAGTGGTCGAGCCGGATGATGTCGTACATGTTTAAATTGTGTTCCAGGCGCTTTGCCCACCAGACGTATTTTTTTCCTCGCAGCGCCTCCCAGCGATAAACCGGATTGCCCCAAAGCTGGCCGGTGGCGCTGAAATAATCCGGCGGCACGCCGGCGACGCCGAGCGGTTTTTTTTCGCCGTCCAATTTAAAAAATTCGGAATTCGCCCACACATCGGCGCTGTCGTAGCTCACATAAATCGGCAAATCGCCGATGAATTGCAAATTTTTATTCTTGCAATAATTTTTGAGCGCGAACCATTGCTGGTAGAATAAATATTGAATGAATTTTTCCTGCAAAATCTTGTGGCGAAATTTTTTTTGCGCCTGCCGCAAAACCCGCGGATTTCTATCCCGCCAAACTTTCGGCCAGTTGCCCCAAGCCACTTCGTTGAAATGCTCTTTCAACGCCACGAACAAAGCGTAATTATCCAGCCAATGCCCGTTTTCGTGATAAAAATGATTGAGCTCGTGGTCTTTGCTCAAACGATTTTTATTTTTTTCATAAGCGCGCGCCAGCAGGCGTTTTTTAAATGCGAACACGGCGTCATAATCGACATGATCGGCCGGCAAATGCGAAGGCCGGGAAACATCCGCCGGCTTCAAATAACCCTCGCGCACCAAAAACTCCGGGCTGATGAGCAGCGGGTTTCCCGCAAAAGCGGAATGGCTGCTGTAAGGAGAATTGCCTTGCGCGGTGTGCGTCGGATTCAACGGCAAAATTTGCCAAAAGCATTGCTTCGCGGCGGTAAGAAAATCCGCAAAGCGATATGCGGCGGGGCCGAGATCGCCGATTCCATAAGGCGATGGAAGAGAGGTGACGTGAAGCAGAATGCCGCTCCCTCTATTTTTCATGCAGAATTTCTCCTCGCGGGCTGCGTGGTTCAAGACGAGTTGGAAACGATGACGGCAAATGATAGCAAAACGGCGGCAAAAGATCAAGAGATTTTTGCGCTCTTTGAGGGAAAAGTATTTGCGCTTTTCTCGAATTTTTGTTAAACTTCACAAATCCCCGAACGTCGATACCATGAAGAGAGTTCGTAGCTGAAGATGATCTCGATGCCTCGCCAAGTTTTCGTCGCCGGCGCCACCGGCTATACGGGTCGCGTGCTGGTTCCGCTTATCGCGCAATCTTCGGATTGGAAGCCCATCGCTCACGCGCGCCCCAATTCATCTCACCTCGAGGCCTTGCCGGCAAATGTTGAACGCCGCCAAGTGGATTTGGCCAACAACACCGCATTGGTTTCGGCGCTGGCCGGCTGCGAAGTCGTGGTGAGTTTGATCGGCACGACGCGCGCCCAGTTTGGGCCGGACGTTTCTTACGAGACGGTTGATATTGGCACGACGCAACAGCTCGTCGCGGCGGCGCAACAAGCCGGTGTGAAGCGTTTCGTCTTGTTGAGTTCGGTGGGCGCGTCTGAAACCGGCGTCGCCTATTTGCGCGCCAAAGCTGCCGCCGAAAAAATTGTTCTCAACTCCGGCCTCGAATGGATAATTTTGCGGCCTTCCGCAATCACCGGCCCCGGACGACGACTGCCGAGAATTTTTGTGCCGCTCGCCGCGGTGTTGCGCTATGTTCCCGGTTTGCGGCGAATGATTGGCGACTATCGACCGGTGCACGTCGAAGTTTTGGCGCGCGCCATCTTCGCAGCCATCAAATGGCCGCACACCGCCGGAGAAATTTGGCGTGGCGAAAAAATTTGGAGGAAATGAAATTCTATGGCTTTTATTTCTTATGTCCCCGAACCCGAAGCCTCGGAAGAATTGCGCCGACTTTACGATCGTTACCACGAATCGTGGGGCGGCGTGGATAACATCATCCGTATTCACGGCCACAATCCCGAGTCGATGGTGACACACTATGAATTGTATCGCCATCTCATGGCCGGACCCTCACCGCTTTCACGTATTCAACGGGAGATGATCGCCATCGTTGTTTCTGCGGCCAATCATTGTCATTACTGAATGCGCCATCACGGAGCGGGACTCCGCCGTCTGACCAGAAACGACAAACTTGTTGATGATTTGACGGCAGATTATCGACAGGCCGAAATTTCATCCGCCGACCGCGCCATGTTGGATTACGCCGTCAAGCTGACGCGCGAACCGGCGTCAATAACGGCGAGCGCAGTCGAGAGGTTGCGCCACGCAGGATTTTCCGACGCCGCGATTCTTGATATTTGTCAAGTGACGGCGTATTATGCTTTCGTGAATCGCCTTGCGGAGGGCCTTGGCGTCGAATTGGAAGCTTATTGGAATGAATAGCCGATGCTTTCTTTGCCCGTGCAATTAGCGCTGCTTTTCGGCGTTGGTATTTTCGCCGGTTTCATCAACATTCTTGCCGGCGGCGGCTCGCTGCTCGCCTTGCCTATTTTAATTTTTCTCGGCTTGCCGGCCACGGTCGCGAATGGCACGAACCGCGTTGCGATTTTGATTCAAAATATCGCGGCCATCGCCGGTTTTCATCAGCACAAAGTTTTCCCGTGGCGCATGAGTTTGCTCGCTGCGCTGCCCGCCACAATCGGAGCGCTGGTCGGCGCAAATTTGGCGCTGAATATCTCCGAGACCTTATTCAAACAAATTCTTGCCGGCGTCATGATCGCCGCGCTGATTTTGACGGTTTTCGATCCAACCCAACGCCTCCGTTCAACCCGCCAATCATTGGCGGGATTTCGGCTCGCCGTCTTTATGCTGGGATTTTTCGGCGTCGGCGTCTTCGGCGGTTTTATTCAAGCCGGCGCCGGTTTTTTGATCATCAGCGTGATGCTGCTCACCGGCTTTGACCTCGTCGCCACCAACGCCGTCAAAGTTTTGGTGACGTTCATCTTTACCATCGCGGCGTTGATCGTTTTTATTTCACACGGTCAAGTCGATTATCTTTTAGGCGCGAGCTTGGGCTTGGGCAGCGCCCTCGGCGGCTGGCTCGGCACAAGGGCCGCCGTCAAGAAGGGCCACAACTGGATTCGGGCTTTCGTTATCGTCATGGTGATCATTTTTTCCGCCAAATTATTATGGGATTCGATATTTTAAACTAGCGCGGTAATATGAAAAAATATTTTTTTATCCTCACCGCTTGTTTAACGGTGGGGCTGGCGCCTTATTCTTCCGAACCTCACCTCGTTGGAAAACTGCGCTGGATACTCGGCGGCGCACAAGGCATGCAGATGCTCGATTGGGGCGATGCGCTCATGCACGGCTCGCCGTGGCTCGTTCTGCTTTATTTCGTCGTTCGCGATCTTCTGCCCAAAAGCCAGACGCCCGGCGCATAGCTTTTATCCGGCGCCGCGCGCCAGGCTCTCTGCGTCGCCTCTTGCTTTTCCTGCAAAAATTTCTCATATTGATTTAGCCTTAGCATAAAATAAACCATTATTTTCGGAAATAATATGATCCGTTTTCGCAAAAAAATTCCGCGGATTGCCGTGTTGCGCCTCGACGGCGTCATCGAAGAGAGCGATGAAGATTCGCTGCCGCGCCGCGTCTCGTTGGCTTTGGAAGACGTCGAACGCCTCAAAGCCAAAGCCCTGATCCTGCGCATCAACTCGCCCGGCGGCACCGTCGGCGCGACGCAGGAAATTTATGATACGATTTGTAAATTTCGCGCCGAGAAAAAAATGCCGATCGTGGCTTCGATGGGCGACGTGGCTGCTTCCGGCGGCGTTTATGTCGCCATGGCCGCCGAAAAAATTTTGGCCAATGCCGGCACCGTGACCGGCTCGATCGGCGTCATCATCCGCTCGCGCAACTTGAGCGAGCTGTTTAGCAAAGTCGGCGTCGCGGCCGAAGTCGTGAAATCCGGCGAGTTCAAAGACACGCCGGCGCCGTATCGCGGCATGACGGATTCGGAGCGCGGCATGTTGCAGGACATGATCAACGACACCTACGAGCAATTCGTCGACGCCATCATGCGCGGCCGGAATCTCGCCCCGAACAAAGTGCGGCAATTTGCCGACGGCCGCGTTATGACCGGCCGGCAAGCGCTTGCCTGCGGTCTCGTCGACGAGCTGGGCGGCTTCGACCGCGCCGTTGACAGCACCAAAAAACTTGCCGGCATCACCGTCGAGCCGGATTTGTTTGAAGTCGGCCAAGTCAAACCCAAACTCTGGGAACGCGTCACCCGTCGCTTCGTCGGCGGCTTCGGCATTCAAGCCCTCGGCCCGCGCTGGGAGGGCATTCCGTTGTATTTGATGCCGAGGTATTGAGAGAAGAAATGCCAGATACTTCTTACATTATTTTTATTCATTCGTTTATAAACAAAGCTTCATGAGGTTATTTATGTCTTCCCACCCAACAACCGTAACTTCTCATCCCACGCTAAATTTGGAGCAACTTCTCAACGTTATACGGCAGCTCGATCTTTCAGCACGCACAAAAGTCGCTCAAGTTTTGTTGGAGACAGAATTGGATGCCAAATTATCGGCTCTTATCCGCCGCTTGACCGAACGGCCGTCCGTCGATGAGATTAGTGATGAAACCCTACGCAATGAGATGGCGACGCACGGCGTACAACTGTGGGGAATTGATACGTTGCTCGAAAAGATGGCATGAACAAAATGAGCCATGGCACAAGATGAAACAATTCAAAATAATCGTTGAAAAACATTCCGATGGTTATGTTGCGTATCCGCTCGGACTCAAAGGAATCGTCATTGGCGAAGGTGATACGTATGAAGAATCGTTAGCTGACGTGAAATCTGCTATAAGCTTTCATATCGAAACTTTTGGCGAAGAGGCTTTTGATGCTGATGAACCCGCGCTCGAAGCTTTCGTTGCCGAAAATCGAGATGGCTATGAAAATTAGTTATGATTTGGTTTGGAGAAAGTAGATAATTATTTGGCAATAAACTCCTGTAAATGGAAATAACTGAATCCTCGCTCGCGCCCTCCTTCTCTTAAATTTCCGTGACATTTCTGCTCAGTTCCTGGTCGATCAGGGTAAATTATAGGTTAATTTTCTGAATACGATCATACTTACTTGCGGTGGGAGCCCAAATTCATTTTTTCCCGCATCAACGACCGATCAACCCAAGGAGTAGATCCATGGCAAAAATGCTCAACGACCGCGATTCGACGGACAGACATCTTGATTTAATCCGAAGGCACATGCGGCTGTGCAAACAAATCAAAGGCGCCGGCCCCATGGCGGCGGCCATCGAGCCGGTGTATCAGGTGCTGCGGCAAAAACAAATCGCCACCACGGCGCAATTTAACGCCCGGCAAGACGCGCTGGACGATTTCATTTTGCGCGACCTCGAGCTGGACGACGCGGTGCGCACCGCTTTTGAAAAATGCAAGCAATTCGACCGCGACAACCCGGCCGCGCCGGTGCTGCTCAAAATGTTTCCCGACGGCAAATATTCCGAAATCACGCGTATCGAGCGCGCCAAAGAGCCGGACGCGATCGAGCAGCTTGCCGTGCGGTTTGAAAGTTTGGGCACGAACCACGCGCTGTACGGTATTGCCGCCGACCTGCGGGCAAAGGTCGCCGCTTCCCGAACCGGCCTCACCACCTACCAGACCGCTATTCGCAACCACAAGCTGGCGGAGGCCGACGAGGAAATTACGCAAGCCAATCTGCGGCAGCAATATGAGGTGAACTATCTTGAAATCCGCAAGTTTCTCGGTCGCGGCGCCACCGACCGCCTGTTCCCGCGCCAAAGCGCCGGCAGCGGCGGTGAAGAATCGGAAGAACCCGGCGGCGCCCAGCCATCTTAGGCTCTTTTGACAAGAAGCGTAACCACAAAGACACTAAGGCACGAAGAAAACCAAAAAGCTTTTTTGGTGTCCTGGTGTCTTTGTGATTAAAGGTTTCTGTGACGAGAAAGCAAATCGCGCCATTTCGGCCTTGTAAAGCGCGGCGCAAGCCTGCCAGAGCATTACACGCCGGTGTAATGGGAGATGCAAGCCTGCGCCGGCTCTTGCAACCCCGTGTAAAACCGCATAACGGCGTGCAGCACACTTTACCTCACCGGGGTAATCCGGCGCAACAACGGTTTCCTCCATTTACACGGCCGTGTAATCCCCGCCACATGCCTGCGGCGAACCTAACACGAGGCGGTAATCCGTTGTGACAGCCTGCACCGCGTTTTACTCGACTGTGTCTTGTCGCGTGCAAGCCTGTAACCGGCTTTACATCGTCGGGTAAACCTTCATGCAAGCCTGCACCAAGCATTACACGCTCTTTTAGTTAACCGGCTGTAACTTACCCCCCGAATTTTCCACTACTTTAATTTTGCACTGAATTTGACCGAAACCGTAACTGACGCGGATTTGATCGATGTGCGAATCTACCAATTTGTGGCGCCAAAAACTTTTTGTACGGCTGGATTTGCTTTGAACTCCGTTGGGAGTGGAATATTTATAGCAATGCTTACGGGTGGAGAAACGCAGCGCAGGCATCCTGCCTGCAGACAAGATGTCTGCGCTACCCACTGAGGTGATACGCGCGACGATTGAAACCGCTTGACTATTTAAAATTTTATTGTTTTAATAAGGTCTATTGGCAGCGGCGACAAACAGGTTAGCCTGCACGTCAAAAATATCTTTTCTGAAGGAGAGTTGACCGAGGATTCAGTTGTCAAGGATTTCTTGACAACTGCCAGCGATGGGAAAAAACTATCATGAAAGAGATTTATCTCTCCGGTGAATTACAAGAAGCGGCAACTATTCGAAAAATTCGAATGGTTGAAAACAAAGGCGGACGCTCAGGCTCGCGGCGTACAGAATGACAACGCGCTACCTCAAAGCCGAAGAATTAAGCCAACACAGTCATGAAACTTTTATCCGAAGAAAATCCCAGCCAATCACAATTGATTCTATATCAGACCAATGACGGCAAAACCCGTCTCGAAGTGCGGCTGGATCAAGAAACTGTGTGGTTGACACTCAATCAAATGGCTGATTTGTTCCAGCGGGACAAGTCGGTTATTTCCAGACACATCCGCAATGTTTTTGAAGAAGGCGAACTGCAACACGAACGAGTTGTTGCAAAATTTGCAATAACTGCCGCAGACGGAAAAACCTACCAAGTCGACTATTACAACCTCGACGTCATCATCTCCGTCGGCTATCGCGTCAAATCGCATCGCGGCACGCAGTTCCGCATTTGGGCGACACAGCGATTGCGCGAATACATCGTGAAAGGCTTCACGCTTGACGATGAGAGATTGAAGCAAGCCGGCGGCGGCAATTACTTCGATGAATTGCTGGCGCGCATTCGGGATATTCGTTCGTCGGAAAAAGTTTTTTGGCGGAAAGTGCTCGACATTTACGCGACGAGCATTGACTACGAACCCAGCATCGAAATGTCGCAGCAGTTTTTTGCGACGGTGCAAAACAAAATGCAAGCGCAAAACCGCAAGCCGATGTACATGCGCGATTGGATTATGAAATTGGATGATTTCCTGAAATTGAGCGAACGGGAAATTCTCACGCATTTCGGCAAGATTAGCCACGAGGTGGCGGTCGCAAAGGCGAAAGCGGAATACGAGCAGTATCATCAGCGCCAGTTGTCTGAACCGAGTGAGGTCGAGAAACATTTTGAAGCGGCGGTGGAAAAATTAAAGCAATTAAAAACCGGCAAGAAAGTAAAACGTCATTGAACGGGAATCACGATGAGCAAGAACGCGTTACTCGTATTGGGTGAAAAATCATTACTCACGAACGAGTCGGCAAAGAAGTGCGCGCCGCCATTCAGCGCATCGGCGGCGCGATGCCGGAAAACCTGCCGCCCGTCGAGCATATTAAAAATGTGGAAAAACGTCTGAAAAGTACGCCGGCGAAACTGGCGCTGGAAGACAAAGATGCCAAAGGCCTGGCCGACGGCGAAGAAAAGAATACGTGAAAAGAAAAAATCGCCATGAAACCATTTCGTTATCAGTATAACATTGCTATTTGAAAAAAGATTGCTTGCGGAATGACACCAGTAAATTTACACTTCACCGAGGAGGAAATCATGCCCACAACTTTTTCCCGCCGTCGTTTTTTGCAATTCACCGCCGCGTTGCCGGCGCTGAATTTTCCCCACATCATTACCAGCAAAACCCGCATGAAATCCGCCGCCGGAGGCAAGCTGCCGGTGATCCTCTGCGGTCGTGACGAGGAGGTGGGCCGCAAAGTCAATGCCCCCGGCTGGGAAATTCTCGCTGCCGGCGGCAATGTGATGGATGCCGTTGAGAAATCCGCCAATGTACCCGAGCTTGATCCGGCAGACATGAGCGTCGGCTACGGCGGTTTGCCGAATGAAGACGGCGTGGTGCAGCTCGATGCCTCATGCATGTATGGCCCAACGCACAAGCCCGGCTCGGTCGCGTGTCTCGAAGGCGTCAAAACCCCGTGCAGCGTTGCGCGGCTGGTGATGGAACGCACCGATCACATGATGCTTGTCGGCGCCGGCGCACAAAAATTTGCGATTGCGCACGGTTTTCAAATTGAAAATCTGCTCACGGAAAAAGCGCGCCTCTATTGGTTGAAATGGAAAGAAAATTTGAGCGACAAAGACGATTGGCTGCCGCCAATCGACGGCATTTACAAAGACAAAAACGGCCGCCCGACGGGCACGATCAATGTTTTTGGCATTGATGAGAAAGGCGATGTCGCAGGCATTACCACGACGAGCGGATTATTCGGAAAAATTTCCGGGCGGATCGGCGACTCGCCGATTATCGGCGCGGGGTTGTACGTCGATAATGAAGTCGGCGCAGCCGGTGCCACCGGTCGCGGCGAGGAAGTCATTCGCACCTGCGGCAGTTTTTACGTCGTCGCATTGATGCGGCAGGGCATGTCTCCCTCTAAAGCTTGTCTCGAAGCCTGCAAGCGCATCGTCGAAATCAACGAGTGGCGCGGCGTGAAAATCGATTTCAATGACAAATTTATGGCGGTGAATAAAAAGGGCGAGGTGGGTTACGCCGCGATTAAAGGCTCGAAGAAAAATCCGCCGATGATGGCGTTTACGAATTCAGATGGCTTTACCGCGATGGCGGGCGAGTATCTTATTGAAGAAAAGGAATCGTGAGGTTGAACTCATTGGGCTGAGCGCGAAGCGCATAGAACTAAAAATTAGCGCTTCGCGTTTTGCGCTATGCGTCGTGCTCACTCGAACAGCTCGATCTGCCGCGTGAGTTGTTTGCCCTTGTCCGACCAACGCACGCCTTCGAGCTGGAGCAAACGCCGTTTGAGATTTAAACCTTCTTCATCCGCCCGGCCGGAGAATCCTCCCAACTTGCCGCCGCTGGCCACGACGCGATGACAGGGAATGAGAATTGGAATCGGATTGGCGCCCAATGCTTGTCCGACAGCTTGACTGGATTTCGGCTTGCCGATTTTTTGGGCGATCTCAGCGTAGGTATAAACCTGACCATACGGAATGCGGCTGGTCAATTGCAAAACCTGCCGCTGGAATTCGCCGTTGGCAAAACGCCAATCAATGGGAATCGTGAACCGGCTGAGCTTGCGCTGCAAATACTGTTGCAGCTCCTGCACGATGGCGGCGGTCATGAGCTGATCGCGCTTGATCCAGGCTTCCGGCTGGCGGCGGCGCAACATTTCTTCAATCTCAAACGGAGTTTGATCGGTGAATTGAATCGTGCACACGCCCTGATTGGTGACCGCCACCAGCAGCGGCCCGGTGAGCGGGTGTTGCATGAAATCGTAATAAATTTGTTTTTCGCGCATTTTGTTTTTGATGGCAGCGCGCAGCAATTCGGCGCGCCGGCCGCCCATTTGCTTGACCAGCGTTTCAACGCCGCCGAGAATTTCGCGATACAACGAAAACTCGCGATTGCAGCCCGGACAATCCGAGACGTGGCGATGCAGGCGCTGCTCCTCGTCGCGCGTCAGCTCGCCAAGGTACATCGCCATCACCTGATCTTCATTGATGTGACCGACAAGCTGCATAATTTCCTCCACCGCAATAAAAATCTACCCGACGAAAGTTTGAGGCATGAAACGTAATACGTAAAGCGCAAGCTGCGTTTTAGATTTACGGCAGCGAACGATTCAGCGATCCAAGAATGCGCCGCAGCCAATTGAGTTTCTTGCTGAAAATCAGCGCATACCAAATTAACGCCCAAACTACGGCGATGCCGATGGTCATGTTGCCGGCCGCCGCATCCTGAAATCGCAAATAAACTCCCCCGGCCAGCGTCAGCAGCGGCAACAGCAAAATGATCCAATAAAGAAGAAGCACCGCGATACTATAAAGAAAAAATAGCGCCAGCACGCCGAGGACAACGAGCGCAATAATGACGACAATTTTTTGCGCCTCGATTTGAAACAGTAGTGTGATAAAGAATAAATTCATGTTGGCCGGGGCCTTTCACACTACTTGACGAGATTCAACAAAATTTTTTCATCCGGATCGAAAATGAGCGTTTCGGGTTTTTGCGGGTGCGGCAGCTCAATGTTGATTTCCGGTTTATCCAGCCACATTTGATGGCGGGATTTTCCGGCGGCATCGATGATTTCCAATTCAACGGGCAATCGAAAAAACGTTCCGGTTTGCATTTGGCGAAACGTCAGTTCGATGGATTTTTCTTTTGGAATCCAGCGCCAATCAAATTTGATCAC
>Ga0247727_10010516_pt1 | contig 16381 bp, 9 predicted proteins | sample WisWelCaveWW1625_FD_202498 | JGI IMG/M metagenome (GOLD analysis project Ga0247727, IMG submission 202498) | Biofilm microbial communities from Wishing Well Cave, Virginia, United States - WW16-25 | ecosystem: Environmental > Aquatic > Deep subsurface > Groundwater > Cave microbial mat | place... | reverse complement strand
CGAGATCTCCACCCCACAAGTCGCCGAGCTCGTCGCTCTGATGAAGCAGGCGGCCGCCATTCCCGACGATCTGCCGCGGCCAAGCGCGGTCAGCTCCGCGCTCGACTTCCTGAGCCTTCGCCCGCATCCTGCGCTGCCTCGGCCTCCTCGAGTCCTTCCCCGCTCGCGGCCCACCTGAAGCTGTCCTCAGCGCGTCGCGCCCGCCGCCGGCATCCCACTCCCGCGAACCCCGCTTGGTCCTCGAGTGACGGAACCGGCGCTGCACGCGCCGTGACGAAGGCCCCTTCCGCAATTAGGGTTCTGCGTACTCGGCGTGAAAGTGCGGAGGAGCGTGGTCATGACGTGGAAAGACTTGTTCGGGCGTCTTGCCCGTGAGTCGCATGTACATGGCATCTGGACAAAGGTCGATGTCCTTGCCCCATGCGATTGCGCCATGACGTTCCAGCCTGACCGATTTGAAGTAACTCGGCTTCAACCACGCATGGAAGACGCCGCGGCCAGCAAGATCAGAAAGATCGACGTCGCCTGCCGTCCCATCGTCGTAGCGAAGCCAGATCCGGAATCCTCTTCGAGCCTTGACCTCAACTGGTCGTGGCACCATTTGCACCTCTTGCAGCAATCGTATTGCGAACGCGACCTCACGGCTGTCGCCGCTTCGATCAGGATACCAGTCGTGCAAGCGGGGACGCCCGGAGCGGCTGGTCGCACTGACCCCGCAGACTGCCTTCAGATTCGCCGCGAACGACGTTGTTCACCCCGTGCGGTGCCCGGCGAAATTCACGAACAGTCCGGCGACTTTCGCTGCTGGAAGGGTCAGGTGGCCCAAGCCAGGAACGTTGTCCATGGACCCCTGGATTCCGCCACGAATTCGGCCACGCTAGCCCAACTTCCGCAGCTTGAGTTTTTTTCGCGCGCGGCCCTGGGACACGTCGGTTTTCCGTGCCGGTCTGTCGGGGGTGAGCCTTGCAAAGTCGATGTAGTGCCGACCTGCCCCGTTGAATGTACGGACTCGCAATGCGACAACTGTGCTCCGTGGGAGGGGACGGATGTATCTGCGTCGCACGACAGTTCGAACTCCGATCTCGTAGCCGGCGATTCGCGGTCACCTCCACCCACCACGCGTCACTGAACAGTGATGAAGCTCTGGAGAGTCTGGGTGCTGGTGCCGTTCTGGTCGGTGATGGTGTAGGTCACCGAGTAGGTGCCCGCCGCGCCGTAGGTGATCTTGGGGTGGCGCTTGGTCGAGCTGGACGGAGTGCCTCCGGGAAACTGCCAGGAGAACGTCATCGCGCCGCGTTCGTCGATGACCGAATGATCCCTGAACTGGAACGACGAGCCCGCCGAAGCGCTGAACTTGTCGACGCTGATCCCGGCGACCGGCCGCGAGGTCTCGTGCAGGTCGCACTGCCAGATGCCGCGGCCGTAGCAGCCTGCGCGGAGCTTGTCCGCGACGTAGAAGGGCTTGAGCTTGAGGGGCGTGGCGTTGGGCGGGAAGCCACTGCCGAGGAGTGCCCAGTCCGCCATGAACTGATTGCGGTAGAAAACTGCGCCGCCGGTTCCCAGGTACACGCCGTCGTCGGTGCCCGACTGCGTCACCAGGGCGCTGGGCGACTGCCCGTCGAGCGCGGTCGTCGTCAGGTTCGACCAGGTGACGCCGCCGTTCAGCGTCTTGAACACCTTGTAGCCGTTGGGCCCCCCCGACAGCGCCAGGAACAAGCGTTGTGAGTCGGCCGGGCTGACGCTGATGATCATGTTGCGCCAGTTGTTGTTGTTGGTGATCGACGAGGGCGGCGTGACGTCGGTGAAGGTCAGGCCTCCATCGCCCGTCCTCCACACGATCTTGTTCGATCCGAGCTGCGCCACGTACATCACATCCGGATTGGTGAACGCCGTCTCGATGGAGGTGAGCTTTGAGTTCGCATCGAGACCGAACGCCTTCACTTCGGTGAAAGTCGCCCCGAGATCCGCGGTCTTCCACAGCTTGTGCTGGTTGCCAATCCACGCGATCCGCCAGCAGCGCGGATGCCATTCGAACTCGCTCGAGCTCGCCTGGAAATAGCTCTCGTTGGGGTACTTGGTGACCGAGAACGACGTCGGCGCGCCGTCGATCGTCGTGGGCAGGAACCACCCGCCGAGGTCCGAGTAGATCGTCTTGCGCTGCTGTCCAGGATTGACGTATCCGGTCGGCGCCTCGGCCCCGCCCATCCTCAGGAAGCTGCCCGCGGGATACCCCTCGTAGAACGCCGTGTTGCCGTTGTGGTAGCGGCCGCCGACCAGGACGTCGACGTTCCAGCCCGAGTCGAAGCCCCAGAAGTCGCTCGCGGAGATGCCGCGGTTGCGCGCGACGTGGGTGCGGAACAGGTCGGTCGAGTAGTTGACGCCGCCGTCGGTGCACAGCCACGCCTCGCCGCCGAACACGCGGATGTCCTGGATGTCGGGGTGGATCCATCCGACCGTGCCGACGTAGCCGCCGACCGGCTGGAACGTCACGGCGCCATCGGTCGAGCGCCACAGGCTGGTGCCGCCGGTGACGATCTCGAGGGCGTTGGTGGAAGAGGCGGCGATCGCCAGGTCGTAGAAGCCTTGCTGGTAGCCGCCGTTGTACGGATCGATCGTCATCAGGTTGGGATGGGCCTGGCTGTAGGGCCCGCCCACCTGGCCGGAGGGAATCGTCCAGGTCAGGCCCGCGTCGTCGCTGCGGTACACGCCGATGAAGCCGTCGTCGCCCGCCTTCGACTCGCCGATCAGCTCGACGTACACCTTCTTGGGATCCGCCGGCGTCACGGCGATGCGCGCGCCGCCGTCGTAGCGGTCGGGGTCGGTGCTGTCGTACCAGCCGTTCTGGCGCAGGGTGAAGCTCGCGCCGCGATTGGTCGACTTGTAGAACTGCGGGATCTTCTTGGTCGGATTGTCGCGCACCATGTACACGACATCGGGATTGTCCGGCTTGATGTCGACGTCGAACACCTGCTGATCCTTGATCAGGGTCCAGGAGGTGCCGCCGTCCGCGGTCCGGAAAAGACCCTGTCGGGTCGCCGCCAGAACGACCAGCGGGTCGGCGGGGTTGATCGACAGCTCGTTGACCCACAACCCGTTCTGGCTGTAGACGCTGGTAAAGGTCGTGCCGCCGTCGCTGGTCTTGTAGATCGTGCCGCTGGCGCCGAAGTAGACGATGTCGGGGTTGGTGGGATGAATCTCGATGGCGCGCACCGACCCGACTCGCAAGCCGACGTCAGTCACCGGAAACCAGTTGAGCCCCTGGTTGATGGTCTTGTAGACCCCGCCCGCTTCCGTGCCGCAGAAGAGGACGGCGGGGTTGGAGAGGGAGCGGTCGATTCCGTACACGTTGCACTGCCAGGAGACCGCGTTCTGCGCGCCGCCGCTCTTGATGTGAAACGTCTCCGTGGGCCCGACGAATTCCCAGATCGCCGAGCTGCGTCCGCCCCACCCACCGGAAAGCCGGTGGAAGTACGCTTCGTCGGCGAGCTTCTGGTCCTCGAGAGCGGGCCAGCGCACGAAACCGAATGCATCGACGTGATGCTGCACTCTTCGCCGCCAGCGCTTGTAGTACTGCGTGTGGTAGCTCTTCTCGAACGGATGATCCGCGAAGTGCTCCTCGAAGGCGCGGTCGACCTCGAAGACGTTGGGATCATCCGCATACATGAGCTGCACCCAGCGCGGCAAGGTCGGATCAAGGGGCCGGTATTTCAAGTCCGGCGCATCCTGGGCGATCGCCCCGGTGAGGAGCAGGAAACCGTGGATCACGAGCGCTGTCGCTGATGGCATGGACGCCTCTTGAGTGATTGCCGACTCTTTGCTGCTGCGGCCCTCGGTTCGCCGCCGGGTTCGGGGGAGGTGGAGTCCGGCACGATCGGGCGACGGGAAAGGACGAGGAATCTTACTTACCTGTCCTCGGATGGAGAGGAGTCCGCTGGCCGCAGGTCGCCGATCGCCCTTGCCGCAGTGGAATCCGGCCGTCATTCCCGCGAAAGGTAGCCGTCATTTCCGCGAAAGGTAGGCCGTCATTCCCGCGAAAGCGGGAATCCAGTTTCATGAACGGCGGGCACGCGCAAACTGATCGGCATTGGAGCTAGAGTCATTCCCTGCCCCACCCAGGGCTGGGAGAGGCCCCCAGAGAATGGTGCCCGACCTGCTCCCCAAGGAGATCGTCATGAACCGTGGCCAGTTGCTCGCCTTCCTGTGGTCGTTGCCTGCGGTCCTGGTCTTACCTTCATTCGCGAGCGCGGAGGTCCCGGAGGCTCTCAGGGACCTCGTCATCGGCGCGCGCCAGAGACCCGAGGTCGAGGTCCGCATTCACGAAAACGTGTTCAGGGCGCTGCCACAGACGATCACGGATGCCCTGACCTCGCCGCCTTACCTCCTGTGGCCGGACCAGACGCAGGTCAGCGCGATTCCTGAGGATCAGGAGAGGCTCGCGAAATGGTTGTCGGAGGAAGCGCAAGCCCTCGGCCATTTCGACTTTCAACTGCGCTTCGAGGAGACGCTCGACTGGCGCGGCATGGAGGTCTGGTCCTACCACCTCGAGAAGAGCGGGCTCGAGCTTCACGACTCCTTCGTCAACGTCTACTGGGATCAAGGGCGCATCCTCGGCATCCTGAACGACGTTCCTCATCCCGTCGCGTTCGTCGAGACGCCTTCACTCGCTCCGGGAATAGAGCGCGTCTACCTTCCCGAGCGCGAGCAGGATGGAAGCTTTCGCCTGGTGGTCGGCGTCGTGACGCACGAGGACCTCGGCAGCCGGATCAAAACAGTCATCCAGGGCGGCGGCTCGAGCTACACCTCCTACACTCCGACTCAGGCGAACCTCGGCTTCCAGCGGCCGCGCAAGTTCAAGGAGATCAGGGTCACGTCGGGAACGTTTCCGGATCAGATCGGCGTCGACTCTTCGGGCAAGGTGTGGTTCAGCCAGCCGCTGAACGACTGGCTGACGAAGTACGACCCGGCCACGAACACTTTCACCCAGATCCCGACCGGCGCGGGCTCCGGGCCCGATGGCATGATCGTCGATTCGCAGGACTTCGTCTGGACCGGTCTCTACTTCAACGGGAGGCTCGGGCGCTACAACCAGTCGACCGGGAACTTCCGAAGCTGGGCGGCGCCTCTGGGAATGACGAGCCTTGCGATCCCGGGCGAAACCCAGCTCGGAACGATCTGGGTGACCGACCATACCGTCGGCGCCGCGGAGTTCGACCCGGTCTCGAAGACCTGGCTGCAGGTGGTGAGCGTCGCCAATGAGCACATCGTCCAGCCCTTCGAGCACCGGCGCTCGGGCGACATCTATTTCACCGTGTACTCCACCAACAAGATCGGGCACAAACCGGTCGGCGGCGCCTACCAAGGAATTCCGGTCCATCAGGGCGGCCCGGCCTTCCTCGCGGTCCTGAACGACCGGGTGTTCTACTCGGAATGGGTGAAGGCGCGCCTGGGCGAGTACGACATCGCCACCGGCCAGATCATCGAGCACAACTTCCCGATCCCGGGGGAGTGGGGCGGGCCGCTCGGCATCGCGCCGAACGGCGACATCGTTGTCGGCACCCGGAACCGGGGCTACATCATGGTCTTCGACCCGCGCATCGAGGAGTTCATCGCCTACCTGATCCCGACCCCCAACCCTGGACTCAAGGACGGCCTGACAGTCGCGCGCGACGGAACCATCTGGTTCACCGAGAGCGGTGTCGACAAGATCGCGAGTCTTGGCCCGCGGTGAAAAGCGCGGTGAAGCGTCGCGCCCACGATCTCCCGTTGAAGCAACAGGAGCGACGTGGGATGAGTCTGCATCGATTCGTCGCTCCTGCGAGCGTGGATTCATTCCATCTGCTGTCGAACGAGCCGCGACGACCACCGTGCTTCTTCCCCGATGTATTGGCGACCTGACGGAGTTCGCTTAGAGTTCAGGCGGATCGAGCGAGACCCGCGGTCGGACAAGAAGACCGGGAAGGCAGCTCAAGACGGGCAACGCGATTCAAGAGAACGGGAACAGCGCGGACTTCACGCGGAGAAGTCAGTCCGTCGAGGAGGGTCACTGACAAGCCGTCAGCGGCTCCAGCAGGTGTTCGCGGGAAAGGAATTCGAAAGAGATGCGGCCCAAGGGTGCAGTGCGTCCGTCCTTGTGGCTCGTTCTCTTTCTGGTGCTGACCATCGCCGCCACGTTGCGGGTCGTCGCCCTGGACTTCGGTCTTCCCTATCCGCTCGCGGTCATCGACGAATCGATCATCATGGACCGCGCGATGCAGATGAACCAGGGCGACCTCAATCCGCATTACTTCGCGTTTCCGACCCTGTACTTCTATCTCGTCGCGTTCGCTCTGCGGATCGCTGGAATCGTCTTCGTGATGCTCGGCTCGTTCGAGTCCTTCGAGAGCTGGGTCGAGGCCTACTATCTCTCGCCCGGTTTGCACATGCTGGTCGCGCGCGGCCTGACGGCGATCCTGGGAGTGCTGGCGGTTCCGCTGGTCTACTGCATCTCTCGCGACCTGATGCGCCTGCGCAGCGACCGGGGGCAGGATGGCCCCTGGCCTCGGGTCGCGGGAGTGGCGTCGGCGGTGGTCCTCGGCTGCAACCTCCTGCACGTCGACTGCTCGCGGACGGTGCTGCTCGACGTCCCGTTGTCGTTGTTTGCTGCGCTGGCGCTGTACCTGGTGCTGCGCTACCTGACGACCGGCAGGGTCTCCTCAATTCTCCTGTCCGCGCTCGCCGCGGGGCTCGGCACCTCGGTCAAGTACTACGGAGCCCTGCTGTGTCTGCCGATCGCGGCCGCGGTGTTCCTCAAGCCCAGAGCCGAGCCGTCCCTCCGCCAGGCGTGGACCCGAAAGGCCCGGCTCCTCCTTGGGTCGGCCGGGTGCATGGTGGCTGCGTTCCTGATCGGCTCGCCCTACATCGTCCTCGACTTCAAGACCTTCTCCCGCGAGTTCATCCAGCTCTGCACGCACATGGCAGGCGGACACGCGGGTCAGGAAGTGGCGCGCAACGGTTATCTGGTGTACGCCTCCCTGCTCGAGGATTGGAGCGGCACCTTCGCCTGCGCCGCCGCAGCGGCAGGTCTGATCGCGCTTTGCTGCCACCCTCGCTCGGTGCGCGCCACCCTCGTTCTCGCCACGTTTCCCGTTGCGCAGTTCCTGCTGATCTCCGGGTTCCGCGCCCAGTTCGACCGCTATCTCGTGCCGCTGCTGCCGATGATCGCGGTGGCCGCGGGCTCTGGAGTCACGGTCGCGCTGTCCACGCTGGCGAGGATTCGCGCTCCGAGTCTGCGGATCGCCTCTTTGGTCGCCGGAGCGGTGGTGATCGCCATCCCGCTCTTTCTCGAGATCGACCGCTGCCTGGTGCGCGGCCTCCAGCGATCCAGGCCGGACACGCGCGTGCTCGTGAATGACTGGCTGTGCGCGAACATCGAGAGCGGCGCACGCATCGCCACCGACATCTGGCTCGAGCTGCCTCTGACCGTGGACTGCCTGTCGTCGATGCTCGAGGAGATGAATACGGCCTCCGCCCTCGCTCGCGGAGAGGAACGGCCGCCCCGGCCGGCCAGCGAAAGGCGCGCCTGCGGCTCCCTGACTCGCAAGCATCTTGAGACCCGGCTCGAGCTGGCGGCGACCGTGATGGAAGGCCCGGCTTTCGACATGGCGCTGCTCCTCCCCAATCAATTCAGCGAGAAGATCCTGCCGGCGCTCAAGGCGAGCGGGTTCCGATTCCTGGTGCTCTCGGGCAATCGCTTCCGGCGCATTCTCGACAACCCGATCCTCGAGCATCCGGAGCTCGAAGATCACAAGGGTTATGCGATGTGGGCGGACTTCTACCGGCGCCTGCTCTCCAGCGACTGCGTCATGAAACGCTTCGAGCCCGCCGCCGGCGAGGGCAGCGGCCCGAACGTCGTCATCTGCAACCTCGACCATTGGCAGTCGCCCGAACCGTCGCAGCCGGTGGTCGACATCACCCGCTGAGCGGCGACGTTGACGCCTCTCTCGAATCGAGGCTCTTGGGCGCAAGGCTGTCCCGCAATCCGGTTCGCTTTCACCGCTAGAACCAATGCCGTTCAATTTGCGCGCGCCTGCGGTCCATGAGACTGGATTCCCGCTTTCGCGGGAATGACGGCGAGGCCTAGAATCCGCCGCTCGTCTCATCGGGGAGGTGAGTCATGAGCACCGAGCGGTTCCACCGTGCCTGTGATCTGTACGTCGCGGTCGCCGGCATGGAGGAGGGGTCGAGGAAGTCCTATCTCGACGATGCCTGCGCGAACGATCCTGAGCTGCGCGCGATGGTCGAGAAGCTCACGCAAGGGGAAGTGGAGTGGACCGCGCCGGTCGAACGCTCGAGCGCGAACTCCCTGCAGCGGCACGAAGGCTGGATCGCGCCCGGGCTGCGGATCGTCCGGGTGATCGGCGAAGGCCCGCTCGGCACCGCCTATGAGGCCATCCAGGAATCGACCGGACGAACCGTCGCCGTCAAGCTCCTGCGCCGCGAGCTGATGCGGCCGGTGGCGGAGTCGACCGTTCGCGCCGGCGCGCGGCGACTCCTCGACATCGACGTGCCCGAGCTCGCCGGCGCGATCGACTTCATCGGCTTCGACGACTGGCGTCCGTGCGTGGTCACCGAGCTGGTCGAGGGCAAGGCGGTCACGGAGCATGCAGACACTCGCGCGCTCGGTGCTGAAGAGCGACTGGACCTGGTCATCGCGGTCGCGCGCGCCATCGACAAGGCTCACCGCCGCGGTCTGCTGCACGGCGGTCTGCGGCCCGGCAACGTTCTCGTCGACGGCCGCGGCGCCTTGCGCATCCTCGACCTCGGGCTCCTGCAATGGTTCGACCACGAGCTGTACCTGTCGCTGCTGATGGACGAAGGTCTGGTCGAGGAGACGATCGCCTTCCTCGCGCCCGAGCAGACCCAGACTTTTCCGCGATCGTTGAACGAGCGGGTCGACCTCTACGCTCTGGGAGTGCTGGCCTTCCGGCTCCTCTGTGGCAGGCTTCCCTACGTCTTCCAGGGAACGCGCGTTGCCGACCACTTCCGCGTCATCCAGAACGCCGAGCCAGAGGTCCCGGCGAGCGTGCCGATTCCGGTGCGCAGGATTCTCGAGTCCGTGGTCGCCAAGGCGCTGCGCAAGAATCCGGAACAGCGGCCGGTGAGCGTGCAGTCGTGGTTGAGCGAGCTCGAGCGTGCTCGAGCCGAGCTCTCGTCCACGGGAGCGGCGGAGGGCGATCGCCCGTTCGCCCGCCGCCCGATCGTTCGCGACCTGATGCTGGCGGGCGCGTGCATCGGCTGCGTGGTGTTCATCGGCCTCCACCTGATGCAACGCTCGGTCGTGCGCGACGAGCGGGGAATGCGCGAGCGCTCCACCGCGCTGGCTCAGGAGAAGAGCGGCGCGCTGCTCGAGGCCGAGGAGAGGATCGAGGCCCTGGACAGGGAGCGGACCCGACTCGTCGCGGAGAGCGACGAGGCCCGCTCGCGAGTGGCGGCGCTCGAGGTGGACCAAAAGTCCTCCCAGCAGCTCGACTCCGAACGCGTCCGATCCGTGAAGGACGAGCAGGAGAAGAACCGACAGGCGACCGAGCGGCTCGCCGAGCTCAGCACGGAGAACGCGGACCTCCAGAAGGTGCGCACCGACCTGGAGGCGCATTCGAGCGCGCTCGAGTCGATGCTGGCCTCGATCCGGCAAGAGCTCGATTCGATGCGCAGCCGGGCGGACTCCGCCGAACGCCTTGCTGCCGGCAAAGCGGAGGAGCTGGATGACATGCGCCGGACCTCGGCGCGAGCGCTGAGCGAGGAGACCCTGAGCAGAAAGTCGATCGAGCAGAAGTTGCACCAGAAGCAGCAGGAGGTGGAGGCGGCGCTCGAGATGCTGGAGCGGGAACGAAAGACCTGGCAGGAGCAGGGCGCGCGCCTCCAGTCGATGGTCGCAACCCTCGAGATGGAAACACAGGCGTGCGAGCAGGACCACGCGCGTCTCGAGTCGATGGTCGCGTCTCTGACGAAGGAAAAGCAGATGCGGGAACAAAAGATCGAGGCGCTCGATCTCTCCGCGGACTCACCCGCTGTGCTCGTCGAGGGCGTCGAGATCCTGCTCGACGGGATCGAGCCGCGACCCCTCTGGTACTGCGCCTTTCTGCTGAAGTCCGCGGCACTCGTGCAGTTGCGCGGCCAGCTCGACGAGGCCGACGCCTGGCTGCAACGCGCCGTCCTCACCGCGCGCAACCACCCGACGCAGCCCAACGCCGCGCTCGTCCGATCGCTTCAACAGCTCGGCGAGCTGCGCAAGGCTCGAAAGGACCCCACCGCCGACGCACTGCTCCTCGAAGCCGAGCAGCTCCGCGCCCAGCTCCACGATGAAAAGCGGGAATGATCCTGCAGAGCCCCGCGCCCGCGTCGCCTTCGTAATCGACTTCTCGCCCGAAGGATGCCCTCTACTTCGAATGGCCCAGGTTGTTTCTGGGCAGGGAGCGCAGCGACCGGCGGCATCCTCGCGCGACTGCTGACGAACATCCGTTCGCGCGTGCACTCCCTGCTTCTTTGCCCAGGAGGAGGTTGCTGGCGTCCGGGGTTGCCACTACTTGTGGTCTCTTCTCACGGCGAGCAGGGTGCCTCGGCCTAGACTTGCATCATCCCACGAGCCGTGGACCACCTCGTACCGGTCACGCAGGCTCTTCTCCCGCCGCATCACGGAGATTCCCGGCATTCTGATCAAGGCCGTGAAGCAATCAGGGTTGAACTCCTCGATGATGTCCCGCAACACCATCCCCTCGAGGTGGTCGAGCTCTGCCCTCGAAGGTCGTGTCACGTTGGAGAGATGGCGTTTGCGAATGTCCAGGACCGCGATGCAGTTGATGCCGGAGCTGTCGATGATGCGATACTCGGGAAGAAGATACCCCATGTACCCGGTCTCTCCGACGAGGACGGTAGACCCAGTCTTCAGGTTGGCACGAATCCAGTCCGACACCTTTTCGTAGGGCTCATTCTTGAAGCGGTTTGCCGCGTCATGCTTTCCAAGGTGGTCGAGCGCGAGCAGAGTCTGCAGAGAAGAGAACAGTACGACCAGCAGGGCGAGGAGCCTCCGTGAACGATTTGGAGCAAGCTTCTCCCACAGGAAAGTCAGGCCTCTGCCGGCGATGGCGATCGCAACGATGTTGGACGGGACCAGGTACCACGTGAAGGGCATGATTCCCGAGGAGCAGAAACCGGCAACGTAGAGCGTCAGGAACACCAGTAGTGCGACCACGAGACTCTCGCGGCGTGCGATCCCGACTCCTGCACCGAGCAGGGACAGGGCGAACAACGGTATCTGGGTTCGGGGAAAGTACGCAATTCCTTGGGCGAACGGGCCGAAGCACGCGAGGAAGCCCGCTTCGTGATAGATGACTTTGGCATGAATGGAGTTCGGCAGAAAGCTGCCGTAGTAGAGCCTGGCAAACGCGAACCAGGCTCCGACGATGACCGTGGCAGTCAATGCCTCGCGAAGCAACGGACGCAGCTTGAAACGAAACAGCAGGAGTACCGGTGCGAGCACCAGTCCGTCCAGACGCAAGAGAATGCTGAACGCCAGCAGCGGGCCCACACCTTTCTTGGACTCGGACGAGGCGCGCACGATCGTCGCGAACACCAAGGCCACGAACACGGCCGTTTCCATGCCAATCTGGCCGGCCCAGAGGAGAGATACGTTTGTCGCGACCAACAGCGCCGCAAGGGCCGAGGGCACCCACGCCGACTTTCCGGAATGAATGCGAAACAAGAAGAACGCAACGGCTGCCTGGCCGATCCCGCCGAGGATCCAACCGGTCCAATGACTTGCAATGCCGAGAAACTCGCCCGCGGCCAACAGCAGAAAAAAGCCGGGAGTCGAGTATCCACAGGAGTTCTCGCCTTCGTAGTACCGTGCCCCAAGTCCGTGGGCCAGGTTGTACGAGTAGCGATAAGTGATGTAGGCGTCGTCAATGCGATACTCGACTCGACACATCCAGAACAAAATCAAGCTGAGCAAGACCAGAGAGATCCCCGGCCATGGGTGGCTCAGAGCGCTCCGACATCTATCCTTTCCTTCTGGGGCCGAGGTTGGGGCCATCTTGACTCACCGGCTCTCCTGCGCTGCCAAGGCATTCCGACGGGCGCACGAGGGAATCTAAGGCGAGGTGCCGCCCGCAGCAAGTGGCGGTTCAGGACTGCGCGCATGATTCGAACTCATCGGCTAGGGGTTGATCCGGATCAACGATCAAGGCTTCGCGGGCATCCATGAAGAGATGCGATCCGCCCACCCTTCGGCCAGGCTCCGCCGTGAGTGGCAGGTGTTCGAAGGTGGCGTTCACGGCCGGCGCCCTGGCGATCGTGCTGCTCGGATACTTTCTGCGCAGTCTCGGCACCGAGTGGGGATTGCCGGAGCCACAAGGATTCGGCCTGTCCTTGCATCCCGATGAACGCGCGGTCATGGACAGTCTGGCGCATACCCGCATCTCGCAGGGCGACTTCTGCGTCAACTCCCACTTCGTCCTCAGCGAGGGCCAGTTCCAGTACTCCGTCTGGGCAGTCGTTCTGTTCGCCGCGAAGTCCGTTGGGTGGATCGATGTCGTTCCAGACGAATCCAGCGATCCCGATGCCTCGGCATCCGTGCTCGCGTTGCTCCGGCAGATGGTGGTCTTGACGGATTGCATCTCGCTCGCGTTGCTGCTGTTCCTCGGACGACGACGGTTCGGGATGCTCGGCGCCACCGCTGCAGGGCTCGTATTCGCGGTGCTTCCCGCGTTCGTCGTCTCCGCACACTTCGCGCGCACCCACACGCCGGCGAATCTCTTCGTGCTGCTCGAGTTCTTCGTCGCCGACCGCCTGGGCAGCAGGCTCGCGCGGCGAGAACCTACGGCTCGCCTGGAGTGGCTCCTCCTCGGCGGTCTGAGCGGGCTGGCATTTGCCACTCGATACAACCTGCTCAGCATCGGCCTCTTTCCGGCGATTCTTTCGCTGCAGTGCCTGTTCCAGCGCGAAAGCACGCTGCGACGCCGAGTCGCCGGCCCCTTGCTCGGCCTCGGCGGTCTCCTGATCGGCCTGGGTGTCGGCATGCCGTCCCTGATCACCGAACCGGGACTCGTGATGGACGAATTCTCGTTCCGGCTGCGAATCTCCAACCCCCAGCAGTTCACGGGATGGTCCATCGTGTCCGTCGAGCGGGTCTGGCCGTATCTCTCGTGGTTGATCCCGATCGGAACCTGGCCCCTTCTGTGGCCGATGCTCTTCGCAGCCATCCCGATTGCCACCGCCATTTCCATCATGAAGCGCGATTGGATCGCGCTGTCGGTTCCGGTTTTCGCGCTGTTCAATCTTTACTACACGGCCAAGGGTTACTGGGATCCCGCCTGGGTGCGGGCCGCGCTGCCATTCCTCGCGGGGTCAGTGCTCGCGCTTGCCTATGTCATCAGTCAGTTGCGTCCGTGGCGGCGCCTGCAATGGGCAACGCTGTCGATTTGCGTGCTTCTCTGTCTGCCTTCCGCCTGGTACGACTTCCAGTACGATCTCGCCATGAAGGAGAGAGATCCGCTGCTGCGCGCAAAGGACTGGATCGACGCGAATGTCAAGGGAGGCGAAAGTGTTTCCTTCATGACCCAGACCGGCGTGCTGCGCCACTGGCCGCAGTCTGCAGAGGAGCGTGGCTCCTTGTTCGCTCCAGAGACGCAGGAGTTGACCGCACGAGTGATGTCCAGCCTGGAGAAGATGGAATGGCTTGTCGTCGCGCGGTGCCAGGGACAGGATCTGCCGGCGGGTTTCATGTCGCGCTACACCATCCGGGAACTCTTCGAGAATGCGCACGTCTCCCAGAGCAGTGTGTTGAAACACGAGCGGTGGCCGCCGGACTGGGTCTATCCATTCGGCAAGGTGTGGATCCTGAAGGCAATTGCTCCATTGCGGCGTGGTCGATGACGCCGGCCTCGCTGCAACGCAACCTTCACCGCTACAATCTCCTTCGATGAATGAGACCCGGCCGCGACGAACTGGGATCTTGTCAAGATGCGCGCTGAGCGCGGCCTCCTGCGTCCTCGTTCTTCTGGTCCTCGAGCTCGGCTACCGCCTGTTCGGACCCGTGATCAAGTTCGTCGAGCCGACGCCGCAGATCCCCGATCCGGAGCTTGGCTACTCCCTGAAACCGAATGCAGCGCGTCAATACCAGGGATTCGACGAATGGGTCGAGGTTCGCATCAGCTCGCAGGGGCTGCGCGACGCCGAGTTCGGACCCAAGGCCCAGGGTGAGCTGCGGGTTCTCGTCCTGGGGGATTCGTACGCCTACGGCGCCGAGTACAACGCGCCTCTCCTGTTTCCGGAGCTGCTCGAGCAGAAGCTCGCGCAGCGCCTGACCGGAGTGAAGGTGTCCGTGTTGAACGCCGGCGTGTCCTCGTTCGGGACCTTTCAGGAATACGGAATGCTGTGTCGGTACGGGCCGGCGTTCCAGCCGGACGTCGTGGTTCTCCAGTTCTGTCCCAACGACCTGGAGAACAACATGAAGCACCGGCCCGAGGGCATTCGCGCGTTGTACGAGAGCGTGCAGGGAGTGGATCGGTTGGAGCGCACGCTCGGGTCGATCGCACGGGTCAGTCATCTCGCGCGATTCATCGCCCTGAAGATCCGCGCCGACATGCAACGGCGGACCACGGAAAGGCTCAACATCGAGAATCACAGGGCCGGAAAAGGACGCGGAGTCGACTATCCGCAACAGCTCTGCCTCGAGTTCGTCGACAAGATCCGGACGCGGTCACAGGAGCTCCAAGCGGAGCTCGTGGTGCTGATCATTCCGTTCTCGATGCCCGGAGGCGAGATGCCTCAGGCAACGGACACTTATTCCTTCCTGTCGCGACACTGCGAAGAATCACGGATTCCCTGGATGTCCCTGCCGGACGCCGCGGAGAGAAGCGGCAGACTCTGGAGTCAGTGCATCCAGTTCCATCTGACGCGGCGCGGGCACGAGGTCGTTGCGGAACAGCTGCTGCCGCTGGTAGGGCGGATCTTCGAGGCCGCATCATCCCGTTGACAAAGGCGGCGAAGTGGATCTCCGCGAATCCGCCCCCGCCGCACTGGCCTGACTTCACATCAGGTTTCGGTCCGGGACCCCTGGCGCCGTCCTTCGTTCTGCGCAGCGTCGCAGCCCGACGGTGAGTCTCACCGACGCGACGACCGCCAATCCGTCCTTCATGGCTCCTTTCGTCGATACTGGCGGTCCCCTGGCGTCGTCGCCACGCTCGACTTCGAGCTGCTGGTCGGCGATGGCTACTGCCCACTGGTCCATGCCTCGCTCTGGAGGCCACACTTGCCTCGGTGCCATTGATGGACTACTCAATAACTGAGTAAGTTTGCTCATCCATCGAGTAGTCCATAGATTCCCGGTCATGAACTTCGAGCGTCCCGGATGCTTGGACAGCTCCAGGACGCCGGGAACACCGTCACTCTGGCCGGCTACCTGCGGCTCCTGGAAACGGCCTTCCTGGTGAGCGGCCTCGAGCAGTTCTCGAAGGGGCAGGTGCGCAAACGCGGCAGCAGTCCCAAGCTCGTGCTCTGGAACAACGCGCTCGTCAACGCGACTTCGCTGCTCACTTACGCCCAGGCTTCTGCGGACGGCGCATGGTGGGGGCGCCTGGTGGAGAACGCAGTCGGCGCCCACCTTCTGAATGAACTGCAGGGGCCGGCGTGGACCGTCAGCTACTGGCGCCAAGGCGGAGAAGAAGTGGACTACGTGGTAAGCCACGGCACGCAATGCTGGGCGATCGAGGTCAAAAGTGGTCGCGCCGGCAAGGCGAGCGGCCTCGCCCGATTCCGCAATCGTTATCCCAGGTCGAAGGCATGGCTGCTCGGCGAGGCAGGATTGAAACTCGAGGAGTTTTTCGCTCGGCCTGCGCAGGAATGGTTTGTGTAGCGTGTAGTCGGAGCAGGAATGTTCATTGCGGATCACCCTCTCCACAGATCCGGACAGGCGGTGTTACCGCATCCCGCTCTTGCCTCAGGCAATGACGCCATGCGGCGACCAAGCGCTCGCCACCAGAGGCGGCTGATTTGGAGACGAGGCAGCGAAGGCGCGGAGCTGTTCTTCCGCGGCGCGCCGTCACGCCACTCTTCTTCCATGACGCTCCTCCATCAGTGGCCGAGTAGGAGCTCGAGTCCCGGCGTGAAGGAAACGCCGTTCGCGGCTCCCGGGTCGAGCTCGATCGATTGCAAGTCGATCGTGAAACCGCAGAGATCGTGGTCGATCGGAATGTCGCCGGTGACCGATGTGCCGCCCGGCGGCAGAACGATGAGGAGCGTGAGCATCGGCACCACGAGCACGTCGCCACCCCAGGTGGAAGGGATCTGCGTCCGCTGGAAGCCGACCAGGAGCAGGCCGCAGCTCGACGCTCCGTAGGAATTGGCG
>Ga0247727_10010515_pt1 | contig 16382 bp, 12 predicted proteins | sample WisWelCaveWW1625_FD_202498 | JGI IMG/M metagenome (GOLD analysis project Ga0247727, IMG submission 202498) | Biofilm microbial communities from Wishing Well Cave, Virginia, United States - WW16-25 | ecosystem: Environmental > Aquatic > Deep subsurface > Groundwater > Cave microbial mat | place... | reverse complement strand
ATTTTAGTGGACTGATGGCTCGAACTAATGGATTCATGGCTCGTGTGGCATGAACGATGGCTCGGACGGCTATTATCATCATTACTATCAAACGAGCGCTCGTTCCTCTCGTCCGAGCTCTCGTTCCTCACGAACGAGTGCTCATTTCTCACGCACGAGCACTCATTCTTCTCGTCCGAGCGCTCGTTCTTTTCATTCGAGCTATCGATATTCTATTCAGAGTACCAAATCATCCAGGCCGAAATGGCAATCGTCCATCCTGAGAACACGATAGAGCAACAACAGGCGTATTGTCTCTGTCGGCAATGGGTTGTGTCGATCAACCATCCACTACATTTTTTGGATTCGCAGGCGCACTTGATTGAGTGCGTGCTTGGCGGCGCGGCTTTGAATTGCGGTGCGGTCGCCCCAGACGGAGAATCGTTGCGATGTGACGCCGTCGGGTCCGGCGATGGCGACCCAGAGTGTGCCGATCGGTTTGTCGTCGGTGGCGCCGTCCGGGCCGGCGATGCCGACCGTGGCCACGGCGAGGTCGCTGGAGAATTTCACGCGGCACGCGGCGGCGATCGTTTCGGCCACCTCGCGGCTCACCGCGCCGTGCTCCGCGATGAGATCGCGCGACACGGTTAGCAGCTCGTGTTTCGCGTCGTTGCCGTACGCGACGATGCCGCCGCGGAACACGCGGCTCGCGCCGGGGATCGACACCAGCCGCGCGGCGACGGTGCCGCCCGTACAACCTTCGGCCGCTGCCAGCGTCAGCCCGCGGGCCGCGAGCAACTCGGCGACGACGTGCTCAAGTTCCGCGTCCCCTTCGCTGAACACGAGCGGCCCGAGTCGTTCGTGGATCAGCCGCGCCGTCGGCTCGATCAGTCGAGCCACCGCCTGCTCCTCACTCTCCGCCGACGCGGCAATGCGCAGTGAAATCGTGCCGTCGTGAACCGTGATGCCTACTTCCGGTACGCGGCCGCGCTCGGTTAGATCGAGCAGCCGCGACTCCACGTCCGACTCGCCGGCACCGAACGCGTTGATCTTGCGATGCACGATGGTTCGCGTCAGGCCGAATGCCTGAATGAGCCGCGGCCGGACCTGCTCGGCGAACATCAGGTACATCTCGGACGGCACGCCGGGCATGGCAATGAGCAGAGTCGAGAGTCGAGGGTCGAGGGTCGAGAGCTGGGAAGATTCCACGTTGGCACAAAGCCCATCTCTCGAATCTGGCTCTCGACTCTCGACCCTCGACTCTCGACTACTTTCGACCCACATCCAGATTCCCGGCGCCGTGCCGTGCAGGTTGGGGATCGGCTCGCTACCGGCCGGAAACAATGCTTGGACGCGGTTGCGGTCCGGCATCGCGCGCTGGCGGCGGACGAACATGGCCTCGATCGCCCGGAACGACGGCTCGTGGAATTCCAGTCCAACGCCGGCGACCGCCGACATCGCCTCGCGCGTCAGATCGTCCTGCGTCGGGCCGAGGCCGCCGGTGATCACCACCAGCGGGCATCGCTCGCTCGCCACGCGAATCACGCCGATGCTCTCATCCAAGTTGTCGCCGACCGTCGTGTGAAAACGCGTCGCGATGCCGATCTTCGCCAACTCGACCGACAGCCACTGGCTATTCGTGTCCAGGTTCTTGCCGTTCGTGAGTTCGGTGCCGATCGAGATGATCTCGGCATGAACGGGTGCGTGGTGAGTGGTGAGTGGTGAGTCGGTCGCAGCAGTCTGCTCGGACATGTCTACTTGTTCTCGGCACGGACCGCGTTGATGGCGAGCCACAGATCGGTCGTGAGGTCGTCGGCGCCCGGATCTTTCAGGCCCGCCTTGGCGGCCTGGCGGCGGGCGGCGTCGTCGGGAAGTTGGGCGACCAGCAGCCGGTTCAAGTACCACATCGCGCCGGTGCGGGCGCCGGTCGTGTCGTGAATGTAGATGGGCCGCTTCGATTCGGCGATGACACGGTTGAACTCATCAACCGTGTCGCGCGTGAGCGTTTTCGGCGTGACCGGCAGCGCGATGTAAGTCATGCCGGCGCGGCGGACCTCAGTCGGCTCGGCCATGTCGGCCTCGCTCTCGGGCGACAGATCGAGCACGGTGTTGAAGCCCGCCTCTTGAAGCGAGCGGATCGCTTCGAGCGTGACCGGCCCGCCCGTCGCCACGTTGGGTTCAGTGGTCATCGTGTATTGCGGCGCGTCCGACGCGGCGGACGGAGTGGTGCGGTCGGCGGGCTTTTCGGGCAGCGGAGTCGTCCGGTCCGCCGCGTTCGGCAGCGTCACGGGCGTCTCATCGCTCGACGGTTGAATCGGCGAGACAAGCCGCGGGCCGGCGCCGATTTGGCCGCGCGGCACGGTCGGCACTGCACGAATGCGCGACCCACGCGATTGCGGATAACGCATGTCAATCGAACTGCCGGTCGAACCGAGCGGCGCGGCGGAGATTCGCGGGACCGGACCGTAGGACGCGCCGGAGTTTGGCATAGGCGTCGAATTCAGTTGGAGTTGCTCTTCAGAACTCGGATCGTCTTCGAATTGAACGACCGGCGGCGGCAGCGGCACGCGTCCCCGCGCCGCGCGTTGAGTCGCTCGCGATCGCGAGCAGCCGGTGCCCGATATGAACGCGATCGTCACGAGAATTGAAACGCACCGCGTCATGCGGCAAGTTCGCAGGTTGGCCATCGCGAGTCCCTCGATTCCGTTGTTTCGCTTTGCCGCACACGAATACTTTTGCAACACCTCCAATCTTAGGGCAGGTCGCGGGCAATTTCGCCTGGAGACTTCAGGAAAAATATGCACGCCGCCCGACTGGACCGTAGAATGCATCAACTCTTGCCCAAATTGCCGGACCGGAATGACCGCAACCATCGCTACGACCGACACGACGACCACGAGCATGAACCCGCGAGCGGTGCGTCCGGGCACTTGGCTGGCCGCGGCTGCGGTGACGGCCGCCGCCACGCTCGTCATCTTCAGCGGCCTCGCCGGCGAGCCACATTTCGCCGACGAGTCGGCGATGATCGCTCAGAGTTATTACTACACGCTCGTGAAGCGAGGCCAGTGGGATCATCCCGATTGGTTTCATTACGCGGCCTACGATCATCCGCCGTTGCCGAAGTACATGTTCGGATTGTCGCTCGATCTGGCCGGATTCGAGCCGCCGGAAAACCTTGATCGCTGGATGGAGTGGCAGGGGTACGAGCGAAACGACGCCGGTCAGTGGGTGCCGTCCGAGAAGGGCGGCGACTTTTCGCCGCCGGGCGAAGACGTGCTGTATTCGGCTCGCGTGCCGTCGGCGATCTTCGGCGTGGGCGGCGCGTTGGCGGTATTTTTTATTGGCCTGCAATTGCGCGGGAGGTTTCTCGGCATGATCGCGACCGTGCTGGTCGTGGCGAACCCGCTATACCTCACGCACGCGCGCCGAGCGATGTCCGATTCGTTCGCGGAGTGCATGGTGCTCGCGTCGGTCGCGATCGGTTTCTGGGGCGTTCGGCTGGTGTGGTCGAACAAGTTGCACTGGCGACAATGGCTGGCGTTCGTGCTGTCGGCATCGACGGCGTGCGGGCTCGCGGCGCTCGCGAAATTGAACGGCGGCATTGCGGCGGTTGTCGTGCTCGCGATGCTCGGCGTGAATTGGATTCTCTCGGTTAGGACGCGCTCGCGCCGACCGCTCGCGCCGGATCGACCGCGCGCGGCGAATCTTGCGCTGGGCGCCATCGCGCTGCCGGCAGTCGGAGCGGGCAGCTTCGCCCTGTTCGTGCTACTCAATCCATTCATGACCGCGTCGCCGAGGCTCGCGGCCGATGCACCCAAAGAAGTCCAGAAGCTCGCAACCAGCGGACTGATTGCGCGGGCGAAGTTCCTCGTGCAGTTTCGTCGCGAGTGGACGGAGCAGGCGCTGGCAAACGCGGCATTTCGCATGGACTGGCTACGCACGCCGCGCGATCGGCTGCAGATGACCGTGTGGGAAGGATTCGGCCGGTACTCGGTACTCGGCCCGCGCGACATCAAGACGCACGTTCCGCGTCCGGACGCGGAGCGATTTTCGGAATACCGTCGCTGGACGTGCGTCGTTTGGTTGCCGCTCTTTCTTTGGGGCGTCTGGTGGTCGGGGCGAGTCGGCTGGCAGGAATTTCGCGCGGGCCGCCCGCCGCTCGCTTGGTGTTTGCTCTTGTACACGACCGCGGCGCTGGCCACGATCGCGCTAATACCGCTCAACTGGAATCGTTACTATTTGCCGATCCAGCCGGCCGCGTCGCTCGTCGTGCCGTTTGGGATACTGTGCTCGTTTGGCTCAATCGCCGCACGGCTGACGCTGAAGCCGGCAACTGCATAATGGCGCGCGGGCTAAATTGATTACGATGCCGAAGAAGCCGCCAATTCCTGATGCCTCCGCACCGCGAGCGCGGCTTGACGTGGCCGTGCTGTTGTTCCTGACGCTGCTGGGCAGCTATGCCTATTTTTGGCAGTCGCGCGATTGGAACACCGCCACGCGACTCATGTTGACCTATTCGCTCGCTGACCGTCACGTGTTGACGATCGACGGACTGGAACAGCAAGCGGGGCAGCGCGAGTTCAATCCGTTGACGCGGCGGTTTGAAATCGTCGCCGGCGACCTGGCCCGTTTCGGCCCGCACTATTTCACGGACAAGGCGCCTGGTCAGTCGCTGCTGGGCCTGCCGGTGTACGCAATGGGCAAGTTGGCGGGGCTGCTGCCGCATCCGCTGCACCGCCCGGCGATCGCATATTGGCCGGCCGATTATTGGGTGACGCTCGGCACGTCGGGCGTGTGCACCGCGGCGCTGGCGGTGGTGTTGTACGCGTTCAGCTTGCGGCTTGGGGCGACGCACTTCGGTGGCGTGCTCGTGGGCTTGGGCTACGGGCTTGGTTCGCCGGCGTTTCTGTACGCGACGCTTTTTTACGGGCACCAAGCGGCGGCGTTTTGTGCGACGACCAGTTTCTTCTTGCTCTATCGCGCCGCGAACGAGGGCCGAGCCAGCGCGTGGCACATGATCGTCAGCGGGCTTCTGGCGGGTCTGCTGCCAGTGATCGAGTATCAGACGATCGGTCTGAGTGTGATCCTCGGCATCTACGCCGTTGTGGCGGTTCATCGCGTGCGGCCGATCGTGGTGTTTGTGTTTGCGGCCGGTTTCGCGGCCAGCCTGCTGGCGGTTTACAACCTTCGCGCGTTTGGTCATCCGCTGGAATTGAGCTACGCGCACGAGGTATCGCGCGAGTTTCAGGCAATTCATTCGGCGGACAACCCAATCGGACTTCGCGTGCCTGACGCACGCAAGGCGGGCGACACGGTGTCGATGCTCTTGTCGAGTAGTTTTCGTGGCCTAGCGTTTTTCGCCCCAATTCTCCTGGCCGTGCCGCTCGGCCTCGTCGTGCTGTTTGCGCGGCGATTCTGGGGAGTCGAACTCGTCGTCGTTGACGCATTCGCGTGGATGCTGTTCGTAAACGTGAGCTATCCACTTCCCGAAGGTGGCTGGTGCACCGGTCCGCGGTTTCTGTTGCCGGCACTGCCGTTTCTATTTCTTGCGGTTGCCGGTCTGCTCGGATTGCGATTGCGCGGCGTGCTGAACGCGCTGATGGCCGTCGCGGTAACGGCATCGGCAGGTTTGATGCTCGGGTGCGTCGCAGTGGGCGGGCGGTTCCCGCCGGTATTTCGCGATCCGATTATGGAGATCGTCGTCCCGCGCTGGGGGGGCAATCCGACGGACGGTGTGAGCGCGATCGCGGGCGGCCGGCAATTCGAATGGAACGTCGGTCGATGGCTGCTCGCGCAGCTTGTGCCGGCCGAATGGCAGCCACCCGAGCCGTCGCCTTGGCTCGATCTTCAATTCGCTCCGCTCGCTGTGTTCTGGCTCGTGATGTTCGGAGTGCTTGCCGGCCGCACGCTGCGCAGGCGCGGCGAGAAACTGCTGCCGGCATCAGCGGTCGAGCCGGCCGAACCGCTTCGCACATGAGAGACATCGATCTCGAAGCGTCGCGCAGCCGATGGCCTGCAATCGATTCGCGCACCGAGCGGCACGGCACGGCGTTGAGCCCTCTCCGAGAAACTGGCCGGCGCGGTACATTCGTCAAATCGTACAACGGCTCGACCAGACACGTGGTTGACATCCGTTCGGCGGATTGTTATCTTCGCCCGGCACGGCGAGACAGAGGGTTATGGTGGGCCCTCTTGTGCGAGACACGCGCACGAGACGGGCTATTTTTTTTTGGCACGCCGCCGTGAAGATTTCGTGACAAAAAGAAGAGATTTTCAAAGCGTGCGATTCATTTGATTGCAGAGACGAATCCTTGCACATCAACGGAAAGACTGTGCAAGGGCGGGCAGATAGGGCCATGTGCGACGCTTCGCTGAAGAGGTGTTTGGAGCGTCATTCGATCAACAGCGTGATGCTGACATTGAGGTGAATCCGCGTGCAGGATGCGCGAATCAAGGATGTGTTCGGTCACCCACGGGGACGGAGTCCGCGCAGAGCATGCACAATCGACTGGTCGAGTTGCTGCCGCTGGCCAAACCGCCACCGGAATTGACAAGCCGAGTGGTCGAGTTGGCCTCGAAGGCACAAAGTGACCGTAGATGAATTTGCCAGCATTACATGGTTCGCAACGCTGGTGAGTTTCGCGACACATCGTTTCAGATTCATGTTGGTTCGACCACCCGGACGGCGCTTTTCATCGCCGTCCCTGTTCCAGGAGCCGTCGGCGAGGATCTATGCCGACGCTTCCTGAATGTCGTGGGGTACGTTGCAACGCAAGGTTGACGGCACTGACAGATGTGAGTGACCACCACAGCCCATGAACGGGCGAAACCGTTGGCCTTGAGATTCCGCGTTGTTTTGGGGGGTGCCTTCGAAAGGAGGGACCCGTGCCCATTCTTGCGCGCGAGCCGGACGCCTATCCGGAGAATCTGCTGGAAAGCCCTGCCGTCGAACACGACGCGGGTTCGATCTGTTGGTGGGTATTGCACACGCTGCCACGTCGCGAGAAGGAACTCATGCGTCGGCTTGGCGCTCTGCAAGTGTGTTTCTATGCGCCGTTGGCCGAGCGACGCACGCGTGGCAGTACGGGTCGAATTCGCACGGCGTACGTTCCTCTCTTTCCCGGCTATGTCTTTCTGCACGGGGACGAAGACGATCGCCAGCGTGCGATGAAAACGAATTGTGCGATCCGTTGGCTCTGCGTGCCAGATCAGGCGACGTTGACTCACGATCTTCGGCAGATCAATCGCCTGACCAAATCCGGTGCGTCGCTGCGTGCGGTCGACCGATTCATGCCGGGAACTCATGTGGAGATTTCTCAAGGACCGCTCGCTGGCCTCGAAGGCACGATTATCCGCCGCGATCAACACGCCACGTTACTAATCGAAGTCCACTTTCTGAAACGCGGTGCATCGGTGGAAATCGAGGATTGGATGGTGGAACCAATTCTCGCTGACTGCGGAGTACACGCATGAGCACTGAGTTGAGCCTTGTCGAGCGCCCGAAGATCCTGTTGTTTCGGGACAACTACAGAAGAAGCAAACGCGCTTTTGACATACTCGCCTGTTTGCTGTTGCTGCCCGTGGTGCTGCTAATCATGGCCATCTGCGCCGTCTTGATCTGGATTAATAATCCTGGGCCGGTTGTGTTTAGTCAGCCGCGGACCGGCAAAGGCGGCCGGCGTTTCAGAATGTACAAGTTCCGCACGATGGTGACCAATGCGGAAGAACTCAAGCAGAAATACGCCCATCTCAACGAGCTGACTTGGCCGGATTTCAAAATCACCCAAGACCCGCGAGTTACGCGGGTCGGACGATTCTTGCGAAAAACAAGTCTCGACGAATTGCCGCAGCTATTCAACGTGCTGAAAGGCGACATGAGCCTGGTCGGACCGCGGCCGACGTCCTTCGACGTTTCGACGTACGAGCTGTGGCACACCGAGCGCCTGGAAGTTCTGCCCGGGATCACCGGCTTGTGGCAGATCAGCGGACGAAGCGACGTGGGATTTGATGAGCGGCTGCGCATGGATCGGGAGTACATCGAACGTCAGAGCCTGTGGCTCGACATACAGATTCTTATGCGGACGGCCGCAGTCATCTTCAGTCAACGGGGTGCGTATTGATACGGGCCCTGATTCTTTCATAGTCCGGTCGGGAGCGAACACAGGGGCGCAACATGCAACGTCTACATTGGTGGTTTGTCGCACTCATCGCTTGGTTCGTCGGTCTGTACAACATCGAGCGGTATCATGAGCCGATTAACCTCACCGGTGTGTTTTATTTGTTTACACCTGGGTTCGCCGTGCTGCTGCTCGTGTGGCCTTCCCTTCAGCGGATTTCTTTGCCGCGATTGATGCTGCTTGCCGTCGCGGCGTTTCTCGTGCTCAAAGTCGCATTTGGCTACCGCGTGATCGGCGCGCGATTGCCGGTCACGATTACGGAGATCGTGGCGATCGAGATCGCCGTGATCCTTGCCCGCCAGGTCGGCCAAGCGCTGCAGGAATTCCGGGCCGCGGTGTTCGACGTCATGTGCTGCCAGCTCTACAACTCGTCGCGACCGTTCGAAACGGGTCAGGCGGAGATGTATCGTGAAGTGCGGCGGGCTCGAGACTTTCACCGACCGCTCGCGCTGCTGGCTATTGCGACGGCAGGTGACGTACAGGAGGCTACGCTCAATCGCATCATCGAAGAGGTGCAGCACGAGAGCGTGAAGAAATATGTTGCCGCGCGCATCGCGCACCTGCTGGCGGAAGAAACGAAAGATTGCGACATCATCACACAGCGTAATAACCACTTCGTCATCCTGTTGCCCGAGGTCGGCCGGAGCGAGGCGGCAGCGCGGCTTAGGAAGGTCGAAAACGCGGCCCGCCAAAAGCTCGGACTCGAATTCAAGTTTGGATTGGCGACGTTTCCAGATGAGGAAGTCACGTTTGAAGGTTTGGTAGAGCGTGCGGAGGCAATTCTGCACGGTTCGTCCGCCCTCGCAACTGAGAACCCGCTGGCGGGAACGTTTGAGATCGTCGCTGCCGACGGCAAAGAGGACGCTCGCCCGGATTCCGATGCCGAATGCGACGTCATCCGTCTTGAAACGCCCGAGCTACGGCAGAGCGCCTCGGCAAGCAGCGGCACGACTTCGGCATCGTAGCCCGCGCCGTCACAACAACCAGTCACAGGACAATCGCCGCCTCGATGGACGCCGCAACTTTGCCAATTGACACCACCGCCAGCGACAAGGCCGCGCGAACGCATATTCGCGGCTCGCTGCTGCTGCTGATCGGCCGCGTGCTGTCGTTGGGATTGAACTTTGGGATTCAGATTCTCACGGTTCGCTATCTGACGAAGACCGAGTTCGGCGCGTGGGCATACGCGCTGGCGGTGGTCACGCTCGGCACGCATTTGGTCGTGGTCGGACTGGACAAGACGATTACGCGATTCGTGCCGATTTATCAGGAGAAAGAAGACTATGCGAAAATGTTCGGCACGATCCTGATGATGGTCGGAGTCGTTCTTGGACTCGGCCTGGCGATGGTCGTGCTTGTCTTGAGCTTGTCCGGCGTACTCGGAGCGTACGTCGGCAGCGACGCGCTGTCGCTGTCGCTCGTGCTTGTGCTCATCGCGCTGCCGCCCGTTCAGGCGCTCGACAGTCTTTTGGTCGGCATGTTGGCGACGTTTGCCCCGCCGAGTGCGATTTTTTTTCGCAAGCACGTGCTGGCGCCCGGCCTCAAGGCCGTGGCGGTTCTGCTGCTCATCGTATTTCACAGCAGCGTCTACGTGCTCGCGTTCGGCTACCTTGCCGGCGCGGTGATCGGAGTCCTCATCTATGCGATCCTGCTCGTCCGGCTGCTGAGCACGCAAGGACTGTTGCGACATTTCAGTCTTCGGCGCCTGGAGTTCCCCGCGCGCGAGGTGTTCTGCTTCAGCGTGCCGCTGCTCAGTTCCGATTTGGTGTTCCTGCTTCGTGGGTCGCTGATCATTCTGCTGTTGGAGCATTTCTGGAACAGTGCGGCCGTGGCGGACTTTCGAGCGGTATTTCCAGTCGCTCGGCTCAATCAAATCGTGTTCGAGAGTTGCCATTTTCTCTTCATGCCCGCCGCGTCGCGCATGTTCGCGCGAAACGACCGCGCGGGGATCAACGGTCTGTATTGGAAGACGGCGCTCTGGATTGCGATCTGTTCGTTCCCGGTGTTCGCGGTGTCGTTTTCGCTCGCGAAGCCGCTCGCCGTGTTGTTGTTCGGCCAACGCTACGCCGACTCGGGCACGATTCTGGCCGTTCTTTCGCTGGGTTTTTACTTCAATGCGGCGACTGGATTCAACGCGATGACGCTGCGCGTTTTTGGTCGGCTGCGGTACATCGTCATCGCCGATTTCGTGGCGGCGGGGGTCGCCGTGGCGACGAGCCTGCTGCTGGTTCCGCGGTACGGAGCGATGGGCGGGGCCGTCGGCACGTGCTTCACGTTGATCGTGCACAACATTCTGAACCAGGCGGGCCTTCGCGGCAGCGGCATCCAACTCTTTCAGTGGCGTTACGCACGAGCGTACTTGGTCATCGCGCTGGCCGCGGCGGGCTTGCTGCTCGTTCAGATGTTCGTTGCGCCTCCGATTTACATCGCGTTCGGATTGGCTGCCGCCGTTTCGCTCGCGGTGATCGTGCTCAATCGTGATCTGCTCGACGTTCAGGGCACGTTTCCTGAACTCGAACGGTTTCGCTGGCTGCGACCGGTTCTGGCTCCGACGGGGAAAACCGCGTGACAAGCCGCGCTGACATGGCCGAACGATTCGGCGTGATCGAGTTGACTTCGGTCGTTCGCGAGCGAATCGGCCGGTACTTTCCGGAACTCGCCGGGCACGAGCCGCGCGTGCTGCTCGAACGCCGGCAGAGCCGCCGCAATTCGACGCTGTTTTCATTCCTCGTGTCGGCGAATGCGTGCGAGCAGCGGCTGCTCGTCAAACTGCCGCACGGCCCTGCGACGTGGCGGCGACTCGATGACGGAGCGGTGGACGATCGCCCACGGCTGTCGCCGATCCCGATGGCGGACGCGAAGGCACAACTCGAGTTTACGACGTTGTCCAGGATCCGCGACCACTTCACCGTGCGGCAGGACGCGCGGTTTGGCGCCATTCGCGTTCTCGATTTTCTGCCGGAACGACAAGCGGTGGTTATGGAGCACGTGCCGCACCCGAGTCTGAGCCGCCTCATGATGACGAACTGCCGTCCCGCGCTGTGGGCAACGAATTGCGATCCGGCGCTGCGCAATGCGGGAGCGTGGCTGCGCATCTATCACGATCTGCCGGCGCTCGGCCAAACGCAAGACCGCCACACATCGCGCGACGAGTTCGTCGGTTCGCTGCGGGAATTCGTCGAGTTCCTGATGCGGGCGAGCCAGGACTCGCGGCTGGTTGAAAGGGTCGCCGCGCAAATCGAATCGCTCGCTCAATCGGTGCTGTCGGAGTTTCTGCCGCTCGGAATGTCGCACGGCGACTTCGCGCCCCGCAACATTTTCGTCGGACCGGGCCAGCAGGTCACCGTATTCGACACGCTGGCCCGCTGGCGGGCACCGATCTACGAGGACATCGCGCATTTCCTCGTCTCATTGAAACTGTCCCGGCCGCAAGTGTACTCGTTCGGCTTTGCGTTCCGTCCCGACTTGATCGCTCGATACGAGGAAGAATTCCTGCGCGGCTATTTCGATCAGGACGAGATTCCGCTCGGCGCGATCCGGCTCTATGAGAAGCTGCTGGTGCTCGAGAAATGGGCGGCGCGCGTGTACCGACTTCGTGAGCCGCGGGGCATTTTCCGGCTCGCCCAGCTCGGCGCCGCTGCGCTGTGGAGCCGAGCGATTCGGCGGCAATTGCTGGAACCGGTCACCGAGCCGCAGGCACAAGCCGCTTTGTCGATGAGTTGAAAACATGACCGATCGAACGCGGAACAACACGGACGGCAATGGAGCAGCGAAGCCCGGCTCGCGCGCCGCGCGGCCGGCCGAGCGGCCGGCAAAGGTCGCGTACATCATGTCGCGGTTTCCGAAGATCACGGAAACGTTCGTGCTCTACGAGATGCTGGCCGTCGAGCGGAGCGGCGTTGAGGTCGAGGTGTTTCCGCTGCTGCGGGAGCACACGGACGTGATGCACGCGGAAGCCGCCGCGCTGGTCGCGCGTGCCCATTTTCAGCCGTTTCTGTCGTGGGAAATCGTGCGGGCGCACGGCCACTTTCTTTGGAACAAGCCGCGGGCGTATTTCTCCGCGCTCTGGTCGCTGCTCCGCGGCACGTGGGGCAGTTTCAATTTCTTCACCGGCGCGATGGGTATCTTTCCAAAGTCCGTGTACTTCGCGCGTCGCATGGCGGCCGAAGGCGTCACACACGTACACGCACATTTCGCGAATCACCCGGCGGCGGCGGCGTTCGTCATTCACCGGCTCGCCGGAATCCCGTACAGTTTTACGGCACACGGCTCCGACTTGCACCGCGATCGCCACATGCTCCGCGAGAAGGTCGCAGACGCCGAGTTCGTCGTGGCGATTTCGGACTACAATCGCGACCTGATTCTCGACGAGTGCGACGGCGAGCATGGCGACAAGACAGTCGTCATCCACTGCGGCGTTGACACCGAGTTGTTCCGGCCGCGACCCGACGATGCGATGCGGGAACAACGCCAACGACCGATTAGTATTGTGTGCGTCGGGACTCTGCACGAAGTGAAGGGCCAAACGTACCTGATCGAAGCCTGCCGGCTGCTGCGCGATCGCGACATCGAATTCATTTGCGACTTCATCGGCGATGGGCCGGATCGAGCTGCTCTGGCAGCGCAGGTTGACGACGCCCGACTCTTAGGTCGCGTGCGATTCGTCGGGTCGTGCACGCGCGAGGACATCGCCGAGCGGCTCGGCCGCGCCAGCGTGCTCGTCACGCCGAGCGTGCCGACGAGCGACGGTCGCCGCGAAGGAATTCCCGTCGTGCTCATGGAAGCGATGGCCAGCGGCGTGCCGGTCATTGCGAGCCGCATTTCTGGAATCCCGGAACTCGTGCACGACGGCGTGTGCGGACTGCTCGTGCCGCCACGCGATCAGGCGGCGCTGGCCGACGCAATTCAGCAAGTCGTCGAACATCCCGAAGCAGCCGCGCGTCGCGTCGACGCGGCCCGGCAACGAGTCGAGCAGGAATTCGACCTCAATCGCAACGCCGCCACGCTCGCCGAGTGGTTTTGCGGCAGACGAGTCGCGAGCGCCAGCGCGTCGCAGCCGTACGTCGCGAAGGACCAATGGTTTAAGAACGCGATTCTGGAGTCCGGTGCGACGGATTGCATGACGTCAATGTGGGTTGAAGCGATCGATTAGAGCGAGATTGATTGGAGCGAGTGAACTTCCGATGACCGCAAGCGCGCACACAATCCGGCAGCACGCAACGCTCAGCGATCGTGTTTACGAGCGGTTCGCCAAGCTCGCTCGCGCGTGGCACCGATTTCGCAAATACTCGCGGCTGCGTCGCGCGAAATATCCCTGGAATGCCGCCGTCCACCGACTGCGTTGGCTCACGTGGAACTCGGCGGACATCGCGGACTGGACCGACAGACAATTGCAGCTTCGCTCGTTCCGCTGGGTCTTCATCGCGGGTTGCAACAACTCGGGGACTACGCTTTTGAGCCGAGTGCTCGGTTCGCACGCGATGGTTCGCCGGCTGCCGCGCGAGGGACAGGCACTGACGCGGGCGATTCCGAAACCGACCGATCTGGGTGTGCCGCGATTGTTCACGAAGCGAATTGAAATGCTGCGCTGGACGGAAGAGAGCGACCCGCGGCCGGCGCTCCGAGCCAAATACGATTGGTCACGCTACTTCGACGACCGGCCCGGCCATTTGCTCGTGAAGAGCCCGGAAAACACGCTGCGCACGCGCTGGCTACAGCAGAACTTCGAGCCGAGTTCGTTCGTGCTCATCGTCCGATCGCCCTACGCCGTGTGCGAGGGTACGCGGCGACGCAGCGGCCATTCGATCGAAGACGCCGCCGAGCACTGGACGCAGGTGAATCGCTGCCTGCTCGACGACATGCGGCACTTGGACCACTCGATGCTGTTCAAGTACGAAGAGTTTTGCGAGCAGCCCGAAGATTACTTGCCGTGCCTGGCACGGTTTCTGGAGTTGCCCGCGCCGTTCACGCGCGACGCACTCGGCTCGCAAGAGGTGCACAACATCGACGGCGGCGCGGCGCCGATTCAGGATTTCAATGCGAAGAGCATTGCCCGGCTCTCGCGCGAAGACGTGGCGGCGATCAACCGAATCGCCGGACTGGTCATGAGCGAACTCGGATACGAACAGATCGCGAAATAGTTTCATGCAGATTGATTACGACTTGCACGGCATCGTCGGCGTGCGGCTGGTGGACGCCAGCCCGGCGGACGGGGCCGTCGTGTCGCGACAACTCGGCCCGATCGAATCGCCGCTCGTCCGCGAGCCGGAACTCGTCGTTCGATTCGTCGATCGACTGCCGACGCACGGCCGATTGCGGTTGTTGGGGCGCGACGAATCGGGATTCACCGACGACGCCTTTTACGTCTTGCGGAGCAAGCACACGACGGGTGTGCGCGTTCGGATTCCGTTCGGCGAGATCGGCGGCCGGTGCGAACTCGTGTGCGAGCGCGGCGTGCCCGCGGTGCCGTGGCTGATCCCGATCGTCAACTTGACGGCGCTCGCGCGCGGGGTCGTGCCGCTGCACGCGGCCGCGTTCAATTACAACGGATCGGGCGTCGTCGTCACCGGTTGGTCGAAGGGCGGCAAGACCGAAACGCTGCTGGCGTTCATGGCTCGCGGCGCCCAGTACGTGGGCGACGAATGGGTGTACATCTCGGGCGACGGCCGGCGCGCGTGCGGCATCCCGGAACCGATCCGGCTTTGGGACTGGCACCTCAGCGAACTGCCGGAATTCCGAGCGCGAGTGCGGCTCAAGAGTCGTCTCCGTTTGAAAGTACTCGGAATGCTCCGCGCGACTTGCTCGCACGGTACGTCGCCGCTTTTCGCCAAGGCGTCGCAACTAATCCAGCGGCAGTGCGGCGTCGATGTCGCGCCCGAGCGTCTGTTCGGCGCGAGCACGAAGCCGGCAACCGCGAACTTCGATCAATTGTTTTTCGTCGCGAGCCACGAGTCGCCGGAGATTCGCGTGGAGCCGATCGACCCGCAGGACGCCGCGCGGCGCATGAGCTTCTCGCTGGCGTACGAACGGCGTGAGTTCATGGCGCTCTATCGCATGTTCCGGTTCGCGTTTCCGAATGTGGAAAACAAGTGGATCGACCAGGCGGAGGAGATCGAACGCGAGCGGCTGTTGCGCGCATTCGAGGACAAGCCGGCGTACGTCGTGTTTCACCCGTACCCGGTTTCGATCCCAGCACTCGCCGACGCGATCGAGCCGCTGATCAGCGCGGGAGACGAGCGGCGAACCGATTCGGCAAGTTCAGTTGAATCGCCGCCGGTTGTTCCGTTCGTGCGTGAACGAGTCGCGGCGCTTTGAGGAGCAATCTTTCGCAATGATTCTGACAGTGACTGCAAGCCGTGGCGTGTCGTCAAAACGACTCGTCGCTCTGGGAGCGACCGTCGCGATCGTGGCCAGCACGCTCATTGCGATCCAGGCGCTGGCGCGCCAGCAAACGGCGATCGCGGTCATGGCGGCCGTGGCCGTGCCGCTCGCGATGGCCGTGATCGCGTGGCCGGAGTTGGCGACGGTCGCCGTGGTGTTCATCCTGTTCACGAACGCGGCGGACGTGGCGGTCGAGTTTCACGGTGTGCCGTACTTCGCGGCGGCGGCGTTCCATCTGCTGCTCGGCGTGCCGCTAGTCTACTACTTCGTCGTGCGTCGCGAGCCGTTCGTGTTCACTCGCGTGTTGCCGCTCATCTGTGCGTTCGCCGTGATCCAATTCGTCGGCACGCTGTTGTCGAAGGATGCGTCGCTCGCGATGCCGGGTCTGATCAGTTTTCTTCTCGAAGGCGTCGCGGTCTATCTGCTACTGACGAACGCGATCCGCACTCCGAAAGTGATGCGGCAAGTCATCTGGGTGCTGCTCGTCGCCGGCCTGTTCATGGGCGCGCTGTCGCTTTACCAGCAGGTCACGCGGACGTTTCACAATCCGTACGGCGGGTTCGCGCAGATGACGAGCCGTGGATTCGAGTCGGTGAGCGGCGACGAAGTCGAGCGGCAGTTTCGGCTCGCCGGCCCGATCGGCGAACAGAATCGCTACGCCCAAGTCATGCTCATGCTGCTTCCGCTTGGGCTGCTCGCGTGTGTGACCGAACGGTCGATCTGGCTGCGCGGCGTGGCCGGCGTGGCGAGCGCGTGCATCGGCGTCGGCATCGTGCTGACATTTTCGCGCGGCGCGGCGATCGGCTGCGCGGTGCTGATCGCGATCATGGCCTACATGCGGTACAT
>Ga0247727_10010514_pt1 | contig 16382 bp, 17 predicted proteins | sample WisWelCaveWW1625_FD_202498 | JGI IMG/M metagenome (GOLD analysis project Ga0247727, IMG submission 202498) | Biofilm microbial communities from Wishing Well Cave, Virginia, United States - WW16-25 | ecosystem: Environmental > Aquatic > Deep subsurface > Groundwater > Cave microbial mat | place... | reverse complement strand
AGCATGATGAAGATCCGACCGGCGTCGAAACGGCCTATGGGATCTCCTGGATCGCTTGGCCGCCGGGAAAGACGGAACCACAGGACATCCATGGGCGCGCCGAATTCTTCGATCGAGAGGCCGGCCTTCGCACGAACGACCGAATGCCGCCCGTCGGCTCCCACGACAAGGTCGGCGCGCACCTCGAGCGGACCATCTGGGGTGTTCGCCCGGAGTCCCACCACAGATCCCGCCTCTTCGATAAGGCCCGTCACATCGGTTTGCATCCGAAGCTGAAACGTCGAATAACGCGCCGCCTCTTCGGCGAGAAAGTTCAAAAAGTCCCATTGCGGCATGAAGGCGACAAAACGGCATTGGGTCCGTAGATAGGTGAAATCCGCGACCGTCAACGCCAGATCGCCGAACTGTCCGTTGATCCGCGACACTTTCTGGTGGGGCAACGTCAGCAACCGCTCCAGCAATCCCAGTTCATACACGACCTCCAGGGTGGAGGGGTGGATGGTGTCGCCACGGAAATCACGGAGAAAGTCGGCGTGTTTCTCTAACACCACAACGTCAACGCCTGCACGCGCCAAGAGAAGCCCCAGCATCATCCCGGCTGGGCCGCCTCCCGCAATGCAACACCGCACCGACATCGTCTTTATCATCAGGCAGCCTCTCCCGCTGACAGGAAACAAGGACAGCTACTCGTGCTGCTTGAAACAGCTTCCTCCGCCTGTGGCGTAGAACGTTCGGCAATTCAGCACACGAGTGGACCCGCCGCGATCGTTCGTGAGCTAGACCACACACAGCTGATCTCCCACGCATGCCACATCCTCAAACTCATTCTACTCCAGATCGCTGGCTTGATAGAACGTGCCCGTGAGAGAGTCACTCCCATTACCCACGCACACATCCCCTTCTCAATCATCACCGCACAACCGCGCACCATCGGCAACGTGCCTTTATGCGCCAAGCGCCAGATAGTGCATCGCCTTCCCTCTTCTCCGCTGACCTTTGAGTTCTCTTCCAAGCCTGTAAACGCCGTAACCATCGAGTCGAGCCACCTTCCAGCGTAATTGAGTGCGCTACACCCGCACTTCAATTTGCCGACGATTCATATTTGATGCGTATGCAAAATACCACATTGAACAATCTCACCCCACATTCACTATCTTAACCCGCATTATTCATGAACGTTTCTGCTCCAATCACCAATCCCTGACTCAAGCGAGACGGGCGAGACTGGCGGGAAAAGCGCGACTGGCAGGGACGGGGCTCACACGTCACGCGAGTCTCGCTCCTCGCGCTTGTCGCGCGCCACTCTGCCATTTCGCGACAAACCGTCATGAATAATGCGGGCTAAGAATGGTGCCAGTTCTCCACACAACAAGTAGTCGGTTCCTGCATGATGGCACTTACACTACTTGCCGCTTTTCGCTTTCGATTTCTGCTATATTGCACGGAGCCAATTCGCGAAGCAGGCGTTTAACAGGCTGGGGAAAAACCATTTCGGTACAGCAAACCTTCGATGGCCTGGACATCTTGAACAAGAACAAAACGCTCCTGCAGGATGCTCAAAAAGGCCGTCCAGCAAGGCCGCAGCGAGCGAAGAGGCGATGCGTACTCTGTTCGGTACGGGGAGCATCTGAGCGATGCGAGAACGCCGCTGGCGGACTTTTTCAGCGTCCTGTTAAGCGATCGAGCGGCTACCCGCGCAGGCGGCCCGGCCACCAAATCGACCATAGTATCCCGCTCGCGTGCGGCGGTGCCAACGCACCTAGCAACAAGCAATGGCTGTCGGTCGCCGACACACGTGAGAATGATCGCAGCGAGCGGAAAGACTGTCGTCAGTAACCAGGCTGGATGAGGACTATTCGATGGAGACCTCCCAAAGGGACGTGCTTCTTGGAACGCTCACTTGGTGGGGCTTTCATGCTCTCCTCATGTGGCTGGGGGCAGAGCACTTTTTGTTCGGGCCGCCGTCCGATGGTCGTATTTCCACATCAGATTTGTTCGCCGGCTCTCTCATGGGAGCCACGTTGCTATCTCTTCTTCGGCTGTCGGTGGGCCGCCACCTGCTTCGCTTCATTGCCCTAATAGGCATTTTTCACGAGCTATACCAGGTGTGGCAGGGAAAGGCCCAATGGGGTAGCCTGGCCTATGTGGCCATCTGGGCATACACGTTTTATTCCTTTGGCCCATCGAGTTGGCGGAATGCCCTCTATACGCCACTTGGCGTCTTCGGGAAGATGAAGACATAGAAATGCGTGCTTCCCCTTACTTTTTCCTTTGTTTCTCGCAACGACATTATAAGGGGACCCCTTTGTCTCCTGACGAGGGGGCTGAAGGAGTCTTCGCACAGCGGCACCCGAAGTGGTCGTATCGGTATCCCGGTTGGCTGTTGCGCCGGTACGCTGCACGCACGCTCAGCGGCCCGTTGTGCCAGGACCCGCCCCGTAGGACCTTGTACTTGCCGCTGAAGGGCCCTGTCGGATTCCGCTCCGGGCTGTTGCGGTAATAGTCCTCGGCGTACCAGTCCGCCGTCCATTCCGATACATTTCCGATCATATCGTGCAGACCCCAGGGATTCGGATCGAACGACCCCACCGGCGCCGAGCGCTCATAGCCGTCGTCATAGCCCGCCATGATCGGCAAGTCGGGAAATTGCCGTTTGGCAGATTCATCCGCGATGTTCGCAACCCGTTGCGAGCCAGGGTTCCCGTCCCCCCACCAATAGATCGTTCGAGTGCCGGCCCGGCTGGCATATTCAAACTCCGCCTCCGTCGGCAGCCGCTTGTCCGCCCAACGGCAGTAGGCATCCGCATCGTACCAGGAGATGGAGACGACGGGATGCTCCTCGCGATTCGACTCGAAGACCGTCTCTCTACCCTCCGGCTTGCGCCAGTTCGCTCCGGGGATCACCTCCCACTCGCCGCCGGACGTCACAGCAGCGGCCCTGCCTTCCTTCTCGGCCGTTGTCTCGTAGCTGGTCTCACGCACAAACTTCTGAAACAACTTGTTCGTGACTTCGTACTTGTCCAAATAGAACGCATCCAGCGAGACATGGTGCACCGGCTCCTCATCCGCGCGCCCCTCGGTGCTGCTGCCCATCATAAAGTTCCCCGCCGGAATCAGGAGCATTTTCGCGCCGTCTTTGCCGACGATCTCGCGGTCGGCCTGCTTGGGCATGTCGTTGGCCGTGGCTAACTCGATCTCCTGCTTCTTGGCCTCGCTTTTTTGCTCGGCACAAGCTGAAAGAAACAGTACCATGATTAAACAACACGGCAGAATGTATCTCCCATATCGCAGCAATTCATAAGGGCCTTTCATGGACACCCTCCTACTTTGGGTATAGATGGCCTCTCTCCCATGGCAAAGAAGCGCATCATTGCCAACTTTCTTATGAACCACCACCATCTAAGCACAGAGCAATTTGCTATTTCTGCTTCACCACAATTTTATACTTGATCTGCTCATACGTGGCTCGCGGTAGAATCTTCTTCTGCACCAACTCATCTTTCCGCTGGTACGGACGCCCCTTGATGATCTGCTCTGAGTACGCATCACTAATACCAGGGAGCGCCTTGAGTTGATCGGCTGTTGCCGTGTTGATGTCAAGCAGGTCGGCCTGCTCGGCAGCTTGGACCACCGGGGAATCGATCACGGCCAAGGGAAACAACGGGAGCGCAAGCAGGAGCACGCTTCCTAGCCCTGCACTGAGTGTCCATCTGACGAACATTAGCCACATAGCAGCCTCCTTGTTAGCAGAATGCTGAAAAAGTCCGCCAGCCTGTCTTGTTCATTTGGTCTATTCGGTCTGTCTGGTTTGTCTTGTTTAATTGGTTGAACCAGACCAACTCGATGAACTAAACAAACCAGATCAACCAGATGGACCAGACAGACCGGGCTTGCCCTAGTTGAAGGTTGCGCGCGGCTGCGCGATCACTCCTGGCCGCAGGCCACTTCCGACAGAGCTTGATTTATACTCTCTGGTTCAACCGGCAGCCAGGTGCCGTTGTCTACGTATCCATCAGCAGGTATGCCGGTTCCCATACCGCGTGAAAAATCCGTGAACGCCAACAACCGAAGGCGCTTTCCCGAGCAGTCAAATTGCTTGCGCGTCTCCGTAGACAAAAATCGGCTTGGTCCTCTCGGATTCCCTTGCATCCACTTAAAGTCAATTAATTGCCAGACCGTCACCAGATTCCCTTCTCTGCTAATAGTGTCTGGGTCGACGTACACAGTCTGTAGTCCTGGCAAGAGATAGTCTTTCTCAACCGCCACCCACCCCGCATAGGCGGGAACAGGACTCAGCACCAGAAACGTGATCAGTGTCCAGAAACCCAAAACGCACGTCAGCGGCAGCGTAAGGAGCGAGCCCGCGTTGTACATGACAGAGCATGGCAGAGGAACGCGACGGTAGGGACGCAGGACAAAAGGCATAGGGAGCCTCGCAAGAGCGATGATGTCTGACTTGCCACCCCGAAAGAAACCGCCTACTCTTGAAATACTCGACGGGAGTGCGGAATGCGAGTGTACTGGAAATGGGTTATGAGATCAGTCCCCAGTTTTGGGCTTGGTTTGCTCATGTTGGCTTCGACAGTCACCCCTCGGCAAGCCCGTTCGAATGTGGAAGCCTGGTTCATCTATCTCGGCATTGAGAATGTACCGCCATGGCTAGCCAGTAGGTCCACAGATACATGGGTATTTTGGATTGGGTTAGTGGGGTTCTGTACATGGGCTATTCACTTATATGTGCGACCTAATTTAAGGAGTGGCAAATTATCCGTGATGATTCGTGAAGGAGAACCCTGGGTGCAGGCGGAGCCAGGTATCGATCAGTCGCAGGCAGCGCACACCAGCGGATTGCTGTACACCTATCGGATCGCATTGGTCAACAGCGACGATTCGACCCTTAGGAATGTAGAAGTACAACTGACTTTTTTGGAGAAGACGCCGCAGAGTTTCCATGCCATTGGCAGTCATCTTCAACTGAGACATGACCGGGCCGGAACAACGAACTTTAATGTTCATCCCACTGAACATCCACAATGTATGGATGCCATGTTTGTTGATGTATTCAGATTCTTTTTAGGTCCTGATGGACATTCATTCCTTAGCGTCACTTCGTTGCCTGAGGATATGAATCGCCGTATTCCAGTAGACCAATATGATGTGAAAATCATGGCGACAAGTGAACGTGGCGAAATGGCCATCGCCGAGCTGGCATTCATTCCGCGCCCTGATCAAATCCCGGAATTCCGATTACTCAAGATGCAATCATTTCCCGGCGCTACAAGCTCTGCGAGCTAAGCAACGTGCTCGGGGGGATGGGACAAGGGGGCTAGCTCAGCCCCTTTTCCTTCTGTACTCGATCACTCCTTGCCGCAGGCCACTTCCCACAGAGCTTGATTAATACTCTCTGGTTCAACTGGTAGCCAGTTATCCTTGTCTACGTATCCATCATTCCGTCTGCCGGTACCCATATGTCTTAAGAACTCCATGTACGCCAGCAATCGAAGGCGCTTTCCTACACAATCGAATTGCTTGTGGGTCTTCGTCGACACAAATCGGCTGGGGTCCACTCCGAAGCGCCCCAACCCCACATTCCCTTGCACCGACTTATAATCAGTCAATTGCCATATCATCACCAGATGCCCTTCTCTGCGGATGGTGTCTGGATCGAAGTACACCGTCTGTAGTCCTGGTGATTGATATTGTTTCTCAATCGCCACCCACTCCGCATAGGCTGGAACATTACTCAGAAACAGGAGTGTGATCAGTGACCAGAAACCCGAGAAATAGGCCAGCGGCAGCTTATGGGGTGGCTCCGCGTTGTACATGACAGAGCCTCGCAGGGGAACGCGACGGTACGGGCGAATCGTGAAGGGCATGGGACCCTCGCGGGGAGATGTATTGTAGGAGGGGGGCGAAGGAAGGCGCAAGGGCCGAGTGGGGCGCATGGTGGTATTTCAGTGGCTGGTTTACCTCGCCACGATCTGAGCCCGCTGGCGCGGCATGATCGCCGACGGCCGCCCCGACCGGGGCTGGTCTGCGAGACCGCCGAGCCCCTGCGCGGAAAAACGGCGGCGGCGGCGACAAACTTTGACCGTGGTGTCCCCGGTCATCAGGGCGACCTCCACTCCTGGCCTCTGCTCCGCCAGCCGGAACAGAGGCCAGGCCAGACGGGCCAGACGGCGACCGCAATTAACCAGGCACTCTGAGTGGCATTCATCGCGACAGCCGCGCTAAATCAAACAAATCAACGGATAAACATGCTAGAGCCTCGAACAGGATTTACTGGCACGTTGATTGCTGTAATGAGTAACCAGAAACCCTGAGAGTAGGCCAGCGGCACCTTGAGGAAGGGCCCAGTGTGGTACGAGACGAAACACTATACGGAGAAACGACGGTAGGGGTGAAGCATGTGTACAAGATCGGGCCCAACGCCGCTGGAGCGGCTGAAAGGAGCCCTATGTGGTTGTTAATCATGGTTCTCCTTAATAATGTGCCGGGACTCGATAAAATCATGGTGCTGCAGACGTATGCCACGTCTGAGGAATGCCGGATTGAACGAAATCGCGTAGGCTTTGATATGGCAGCAGCATATCCAAATGAACGTGATTTTGTTATTGCCTGTCAATTGAATCCAAAGCACAGCTCATAAGATCGGCTGAAGGGAGTATGGGAGGGTCAGTGTCGTCGAAGCTGAGGATGAGGATCTACCTACGTACTCCCTCATGAAGCCGAGCAAGCTGCACGCTCAATTGCTCAAAGCTGGGGCAACTACGCAATCCCGCGCGCGCTGACGAGGCGCTCCAACAAAGACTCCCGACCCATTTTCTTCTACCGACCGGCACCACCGTGACCACATATGAACCACTATTCATATTGACGGAACCGCCGTTCATAACATTTCCCCTACTCTGCCCTGATATATCCGGCTGTCAGCCTGCATATCAATCGCTCCATCGTCTCCTTGAAAGCTGAACACCATAACTTTTCAATTATTTGCGCACCTCTAATCGACTCCACTTGCTGAGCAACGCTTCACCTAGCATGAACATTGCTCAGTCGGAAGGCAGAAGCTCACTGAAGGGAAATCTTGGAGGCACGCGACAATCACGCACCAACAATTTGCATAGTCTGCCTTGCACACTGTGCCGGTCAGTAAACCCATTAGTTAGGAGGAAACCATGATTACCAGGAAAAAAATCATGTGCCTTGTGTCGCTATTTACTCTATTGATTCTTCCTACCTTCGGATGCTCTGTTTTTATGGCTGCAAAACAGCCAAGCGAGAAAAATGTTGATTTGTTTAAAGTTGGTACACCAAGAAGCATGCTTTTGGCGGAATTTGGCTTACCTACTGTAAGTGAAGTGAGAAATGAAAAAAAGTCTGAAATGTTTAAATTTGTTCAGGGGTACAGCTCGGGGGTTAAGGCTGGCAGGGCGTTTTTTCACGGTGCAGCAGATGTTGTAACGTGGGGGTTATGGGAAGTAGTTGGAACCCCCACTGAAGCAGTTTTTAGTGGGAACGAGATGGCCTACGAAGTAACGTATGATGACAAGGATAAAATTGATCAAGTGACAGTTTTGAAAAATAAATAGATTCTTCCTAACAACGGGCTAAGTTGGATGCTTGCAAACTCGCGCCGCTTAGCCCAGCCGTTAGAGGGCGATGTGCACTAAGACTGTACTGCCCCACTTAAATGTGGACAGGGAGAATTAACCATCGGAAATGTGGGAAACTCAGCGAAATCTGATCGAAACAATCACGATGGGAAACAGGAGGGAACCTCCGAGAAAAGGATTACACCAGTGGGACCCAGACTTCCCTTTGGACACGAATCCTCGAAGACACCGAATTCACTGCAGAATGGATGGTGAGCCACCGGAAACAAGCCGTCCAAAAATTAAGTGGGGCAGTATATGTTGGCTTTCCTACTCTGATCCACCGTGCTCCGCTTATTGAACTGAAGGACATACCCATCGATTGCGCCACCATCCAGCATAATTGAGGGCGCTGCACCCCCGCTTCAATTTGCCGACGATTCATATGTGATGCGTATGCGAAGTGCCACATCGGATCACCCTGTCTCGGATAGAAGATCCACTTGGAATGATTCTATCGAGGCAGGGGCAACCACGCAACACCGCGCGCGCGGACGAGTCACTCCAGCAAAGACTCCAGACACCGTTTCTTCTAGCAGGTGGTCACGGAAGGATGATGGCTTGTTCGGAATGGCCGATCGCTTTGAGAGCGCCTTCCAATGCGTCGGCCATCGGCGGGGGGCCGCAGAGAAAGATCACGCTGTCAGGACCGGGCGGCGGCAGATGCCCGCGCAGAATGTCCTCGGTGATGCGGCCCGTGCCTTGCGACCAGCCTTTAGGCGGCTGCTCCAACACATGATAACAATGGAAGCTCGCGTGCTCGCGCACATTCTCGTCCCACTCGTCTCGGAAATTGATGTCGGCCTCAGCCTTGTTGGCAAAGACCAGAAACAACTCAACAGCGAGACTCTGAGCGAGAATCCAGCGAATGATGGCAATCATCGGGGTGATGCCCGTGCCGCCGGCCACAAACCCCACCTTCTTCGCCATGCCGTCTACCCAATGGCCGCCAGGATTCGGCCCGCTCATCAGTACGGTCTCTCCAGGCTCCCGGTCATGGAGATACTTCGAAATCATGCCCGTTTCGTACCGCTTGACCGTCAAGTCGAAATATCCTGTGGCGCCGGGCATCGACGACGGCGTATAGGGCCGTTTCACCGTTTTCCCGTCGATCGTCGCGTGGACGTACAGATAATCGCCGGGCAGCATGTCCAGCGTGGCGTCGTCAGGCAAGGCAAAGCAAAATGTCTTCGTGTCGTGGGTATCGTGATGAATGGCCGTGAGCTCGTAGGGCACGGGCATCTTTGACTTGATGCGCGCGACAGGTTCCAAACTCATGTGTTCATCATACGATCCTGAGAGGAAGGTCGCAACTGAGGAAACGGACAGATGATGTGCTATCTACACTCTGTGGAACCCACACTTGCTCGTCTATCAGCATTCTGCTACCGTAGCCTCGGCTTGAGACTGGGTAATCCGCGGCTTTGCGAGGTGACCATGAGACCTCTCCCCCTCTTCCTCGCCTTTCTCCTGTTGTGTACCAGTTGCGCCAGCTACGATAAACGAGACGTGGTGGATTCACGTCCCACCTCACCAAATCCAGCAGCCCAAGCACCGACGAATCTCTCTTCGGACTCATCCGGAATATCGGCCCGCATCCTCAAGCGGAAAGTCGCCGTGGCCCGGTTCACCAACGAAGCTCGCGCGATGTCGTCGAGTTTATTCGGCGAGGCTTACAACCGGGACCCGAATTTCGATCGGCTCGGCAAACAGGCAGCTGACATGCTCTCGACCGAGTTGACCCGCTCAGGTAAATTTATCGTGCTCGAACGGCAGGATCTTAACAAGCTCGAAGCAGAAAGCGAGCTGATGGGCCTTAGCCGTGATCAATTCAAACAGAGTATGGTCGGTGTCGATGCGCTGATTTTCGGTTCCATCGCCGAGTTCGGCCGCAAAGACGTCGGCGAGGTCCAGTTGTTTTCCCGATCGCGCCAGCAGATCGCCCATGCCAAGGTGAATGCCCGACTGGTCGATCCTCGCACCGGTCACGCCTTCTTCAGCGACGACGGCGCCGGAGACGCCAGGCTTGAACAATCGACGATTCTCGGACTCGGCGATCGCGCGACGTTTGATTCGACACTGAACGATAAGGCTCTCTCTGCAGCCGTGGTAAACCTGATCGACAAACTCATCAACAAGCTGGCCGATAAGCCTTGGACCACGAGCATTCTGACGGTGGAAGGCGCCAACGTCATCGTCTCCGGCGGATCACGCCAGGGACTGAGGGTTGGAGACCGTCTAAATGTAATGACCGTGGGCAAAGTCATCAAGAGCCCGCAAACGGGATTCAATGTCCAATTACCGCATACCCAGGTAGGCGAACTGGAAGTGCTCTCGTTTTTCGGGGACTCGGAAACCAACGAGGGCTCGATCTGCAAGATCATCAACGGACCGACGCCGACGACCGATCACTTGATCCAGTTTTAATGAGAAGGAGCCGATCATGACGACGATCGCACTGCGCAGCCTGTCCCTGCTCGGCATCCTGCTCCTGTCCGGATGCGGTCTGCTTGCTCCCATCTTCGGACCCGTGTCGCAAACCACTACCTCGAACGTCGATCAGAACAAAGACGAAGGATACATTCGATTTTCCAATATCGCCGGCCATCATGAGATCTTCTTAGACGGCAACGCGATCGGAACCGGGGAGGCCTATCGAACAGGCGGCCAACTCGGCGTCACCCCAGGCACACACGAGATCGAAATCCGTGAAGCCGGCCTTGTCCGCTTCAAACAGAAAGTGTTTATCGGAACAGGTTCAACCCGCACGATCGACGTCCGATGATGCCACGCCTATTCAAATTCACCATCCTTGCCATATGCGCGTTGAGCGTGAGTGCATGCCTTCCCGCCAAACAGTTCTACTGGGGCTCCTATGAAGAGAGTCTCTTTTCTCGCCAGCAGCATGCCGGCGCGGGAGGCGAGGGCGAGGCTGCGACGATGCTTCTTGCCACGATCAACGAAGCCCAGGCGAATAACGGGAAGGTAGGACCCGGCATCCATGCCGACTACGGGTATCTCTTGTTCAAGCAAGGAAAGGCCGACGAGGCGATCGCGGAGCTTCAGAAAGAATCTGCGTTGTACCCGGAATCGAAACCGCTGATGGAGATAATGGTCTCTCGAATTCATGGACGGAAGGACAAAGAAAAGGAGAAGAAACCCGCGCCATGAGACTCTTCTCTTGTGTCGTCGTTGCCTGTACTGCCCTGTGGCTCTCTGGTTGCGTTACGCAGCCCCCCAAACCAGACTACACGAACTTTTTCGATCATCAACCACGTTCGATTCTTGTCGTTCCCCCTGCCAATAAAACCACGGCGGTGGACGCCCCTGCCGTTTTCCTGACTACTGTCAGTGCCGCGTTCGCCGAACGTGGATATTACGTGTTCCCGGTGTTTCTCGTTCAAGACATTCTCAACGATCTAGGCGCAACCGACGAAGGCGCCATCGCCGCCATCCCACCGGAAAAATTCAAAGAGGTCTTCGGGACCGATTCGATCCTGTACGTGACGATTACGGACTGGTCGACCTCCTACATCGTCATCGCCTCAAACATTATTGTGGGAGCCGAGTACCGTCTCGTTGATGCTGGCACCGGAGCCGTGCTGTGGACTGGAAAGCAGAAGGTTATTCACGAAAGCGGCGGTGGAGGGGGCGGTGGCGGACTTATCGGGGCCCTTGTCGCCGCCGCGGTGAACGCGGCGATTACCGCCACGACAGTGCAATATCGACCCATTGCCATTCAGGCGAATAACTTGGCCGCGAGCCAATCTGGGTATGGGCTTCCCGCAGGAACGTACCATCCAGAATTTAAAAAGGACCGGGAGCAATTTAAGTAAGCCGCTCTCACCCATCTACCCTTCACGCTTGCTTGTTTTTCCTCCAAGAGGGCTTCCTGGTCGATCCTCAAATGCGCGCAGCTTTCTCACCTGCCCACTCACTGGCAAATATTTTTCACCCGCCCTGCCTTCCGACTGCTTCGCAATCGATTTCCCGTGACGTGCCATTAGCCCGGGCGAGGGCCTTTCAATTTTCATCACCTCTCGTTACCTGACCGCTCCCGAACGCCTCATCTCCCTCCGCCCCTGCCCGAGGCTTCCAGTCCAAGCTGTAATACTCTCCGCGATCCCGCGCCCAGGGATCGAACGCATTCACCACGCCCTGAAGCTCGCTTGCTAGTTCCGGCATCGTCCGCAGCAGGACTCGTTTCATGGGAGAGACAGGCTGCTGATGGCCATTGGGGGTACCCTGCTCCATCATTTCCGGGCCAGATCCATTGTTCGTGACCCACTCGACGCCGAGGATGGTATAGAACTCCGGGCGAAAACTGGAGGTGAAGAACCGGTCGCTGAAGAGGCGGCGCGAGGCGTTGAGAATAAACACGACGAACTGGGTTTCGGAAATGGCGAAGCCATGCGGCCGCCTGAATTCCGCCAGCCATCCCACCACGGTATCCACATCCTCGATGTTGTCGATCAGGCTGCCGTTCGGATGCCCCAAACAATCGTTGATGGGCGAGCCGTCGTCGTTCAGCTGCGCCTCGGTGATCTTCTTGGACGCATCGCACGGATGCTGCCCGTACACTTCCCGCAACATCGTCACAAGCTGCGCCTGCTCACGCTGAGCCGGCGAATCCTGAGGCAGACGCGTGTCGATGAAGTCTCCGTAGCTGATCAATTGCTTCAGACCGTACTGCCGGCGGAACTCGTTATAGCGCGGGACGCCCCGCTCCCGGTCTCTGATGAGATCAAGCGCGGCCACGTCGATCTGTTGGGTGGGGGATTGCAGGCGGGGCATCTTCAAGTTTTGCAAAAACTGCGGATGGTTCTGGAGGGTCAGCGCCCCCAACCGCTGGCGGCCCATACTGAGCGCCCAATTCGCCAGCCCCTTCTGCCGCATAGCCTCGGTCGCCTTGCCCCGGAAGGTCTCGATCACCGGCACGTTGTGCCGGATGACGTTCGGCTCCTTGTTCCACTCACGGTATTCGATCAGGTCCGGCAGCAATGGATGTAACCGGTACACCGTGATGAACTCTTCGGGGAAATTGAAGGGGGAGCCGAAATGGTTCACGCCCCCGTTGATATGATCGTCGTTTCTCAGATCCCAACGGTCTTGTTTGGTGGGATCGATCAGGCCCACGAGGGGCACCCCGTCATACACCCGGTTGCCTAACCCGAAGATGCCAGGTCCGCCTGCCAGCGCCGCATAGAGGCTGTTGGCCTTCTTCGCGTCATTCGTGTCGTCGAGGCGGCGGACGACTTCCTTCAGCACGTCCGCCACCGCTTCCTGCTTTGCAAAAACCCCGTGCCAGTTGGCGTTCATGCCCCGATTTAAGGGCTCGTTGTAGAGCAGTTGCGTGGTCCATTCGGTGGTGTGGATTTTGGCAATCTCGGCTGCGACGACCAGCCGGGCAACTTCGAACAACTCGTTCGGCATGACGTCCCTGTAGCGAATGACGTAGTCGGGATTGGCGGGATTTCTTAAGCCGCTGTCGCCATCGGGCATGCGAGTTGCCTGCTTCCTGAATGCATCCACAAAAACGTTGTGTTCCCTGGCAAAGACGTTGTGGTAGAAGCTGGTCCCGATGCTCCAGTTGTCTGGAAAGGCCGTGGCCTCCTGACCGGACCATTCAGGATTGATCGGGTCACCCGGTTCAAAGACCGGCAGATATCCCAGCTTGTCGCCCTCGCCCGCCTCCTCTCCGACCGGCATCAGCAACAATTTTGCCCGGTCATTCGGATCGCGCTTCACTCGCTTGCCGGACCGCTCGTCGTAGCCATAGAGCTGCGAGGCGTCCCACCAGGCAGTGACGTGATTCGCGGTGGTCTTCGGCGCCCGCGTGAGATAGGTCTTGCCGCCCTGCGTAAATGGCCTGGGCACTGTGCCTTCAGCGATAGACGCCACATCGATCTTGTCATCGGGCCGGCAACCCAGCTTTTCTACGCCCGCTCTCGTCAGCGGCTGCTCGATGTTCTTGACCAGTTGCGTCGCGCAGCCGACGGCCATCCACTCCGGCCGGTTGTGTCCCTCTTCCAGATGAGCGAACCAGTCGTGGGTCATGAACTGGACCCAGAAAGCCGCCAGCACATTGAAAGACGGCGCCTTCTTGTACTCGCACTCGGCCTCTTTTGCACCACCCGGCAGGCCGTAGCCGTCGCGACATCTGTCCGGCTGCGACTGCGCTCGCGTAAACAGCTTCCGGCTAATGGTCTGTGGGTCTGGCTTCAACAGCCCTACTCGATCTCCATGGCGATTCTTAGTCATCTCATTCAGACCCAGATCGGGGAACGTGGTGTTGAACTCCACGTTCCGCGCAAAGAGTTGATGAGTGGATCCCATCAGCGGGTTGCGAATGTCATTACAAATACCCGTCAGGTTACGGAAGCGAATCAACTCTCCGCGACAGACCTGCGTCTGGTTGCCACCGACAGATTTGAAGTCGGGATGGTTCTGCGGCAATCGCATTTCCGGCCAGGTATTCAGCACCGGTCCGGCCTCGCCGTTGCGGCCTGTGACGTAGGCCTCATAAGTCTTGTTGTTGTCGAAGAGATTGAACTTGATGAGTTCGATACGTTGCAGCTCCAGCTCATAGAGCGCGCCGTTGATCCCGTGCGCATTGGGACCAATCACCTTGGCATGGGCCAGAAGCCGCGCAGGCGCCAGAGACGTGGCATCGCCGGCGGCCCAATAATTCGGCCAATCCAACCACGGCCCCTCCCTGAGATTCCCGGCATGCTTCCCTCCGAGGCAACGAGCGGTTGTTTCCGGAACCTTCCCCAAGAAGCGCTGCTCTCTGGTCTTCGCGACTGTCTGACTATCTCGTTGCAGAAGCAACTCCGCACAATCTTTCGTGGAATCCACGAAGATACCGAATGGACCTGGCCCGGCGCAGGCCCCGAGAACACAGAGTCCCGTGACGATCACAAGCCATGACCATATACCTCTTTGTCTCATCGGCAGCTCTCCTCAACGACAGAAGGTGGTTTACGCCACATAATCGGCCCGGGAGCCTGTCTTGTTCATTTGGTCTGTCTCGTTTATTTAGTTGTTTGATTTCTCTGGGTCAAGCAACAACTTGCATGCCCACCCCCTCCCTCGTTGTTCTACTCGTTTTCCCCCCCTGTGAATTTTTCCCCAAGACTTGATATTGCAAACGGCGTATACTGCACAAGTCGAGTGAGCCATCATGATCACAGCGGAGTCTTGATCATGAAACATGTCCCCGCCCACAATCACGTCGTCATCGAGCAGTCCTCCATCCCTCTCAACCATTCCAGTAGCGACCTCTGTCGGGAGGTCAGCCACCACAGGAGGTGCCACCGTGTCCATCTCACCAACACTCAACGCGTTTCTCGATCATGAACGAGTTCATTATGATGTATTGCCCCACCCGGAAGCCTTTCGCGCCCTGGCCATCGCGCAGACGCTCCATACCCCGGAGAAGCAGATGGCCAAGGTCGTAATCGTGAAGGTGGATGAGCGCTTCGTCATGACGGTGCTGCCGGCAAGCTGGAACTTGGACCTCCATCGCTTGAGGACTGTCTTTGCCACCCATTCGGTAAGGCTCGCGACCGAGAATGAGATCACAGGCCTGTTTCCCGACTGCGAGTTGGGCGCCATGCCGCCCTTCGGCAATCTCTACGGGCTCCCTGTGTATGTCGATCAATCGCTCGCGGAGGACGAGGAGATCGTCTTCCAAGCCGGGACCCATTCGGACGCGATCCGCATGCGCTACTGGGACTTTTCCGCACTCGTGTTTCCGGTAGTTGCGGAATTCCACCGTGCACCTTCAGAAGTCTGGTGACGCATGGTGCCCCACCCTCTCCCGACGACGATTCCTCGCGGGAACAGCATCATCTCGCGAATCATGATCGCGATCGATGACTCCGAGCATTCCGCCAGGGCGCTGCGCTACGTGGGCACCCTGCTGCGCGACGTTCGCAACGTGCAGGTCACCCTGTTTCATGTGTTGAAACCGATGCCGCGCGAACTGTTGGAACATGGTGGGTCCGAGGATCCCTCAGGGGAGGTTCACTTGGCCACGGAGTTGCAACACGATCAGGAGAACTGGGTGCGGGAGGAAACCGTGATGGAGTATCCGATTTTGGTACAGGCGCTGGAGCTGTTTGGGAAGACTGGATTTCCTCTGGATCGCGTCACGTTGAAGTTTGGACACGAAGACAATATCGCGCAGAATATCCTTGACGAGGCCCGAAACGGGAGTTTCGGAACCATTGTAGTGACCCGTCACGGATCGAACGGACTCAGACGATTCTTCGGTGGGGGCATCACGGATCAGTTGCTGCGCGAGGCCACCGGCTATACGCTCTGGGTCGTGGAATGACCAGGAAACAACGCCCCGCCGTGTTCAGCTCATTCACGAACGAAACAACACGGGCGACCCCGCACCTAGGAGGAGGTCGCCCGTGGATGGCGCTGAGGACGCCGAAGTCGACTGCACGCCTTAGTACGGGATCACGTGCAAACAGTCCTTGCTCTCATTGTTCCAGACTACATCGCACAGGTTGGACATGCGCGCCACAATCTGCGCCGCCACGCCCCCCGTCCCCCCGAACAGCCCGCACCAGCCCAGGATCACGAAACCCCAGTGCAACGGCGCGGCAAAGAGTTCATCGACGAACCAGAACGCATGGCCCCACTCGTTGAGCCCCACATTGGGCAGGATCATCAGCGGCCCCACGACCGCCCCCACCAAGGGGAACGAGACGT
>Ga0247727_10010513_pt1 | contig 16383 bp, 13 predicted proteins | sample WisWelCaveWW1625_FD_202498 | JGI IMG/M metagenome (GOLD analysis project Ga0247727, IMG submission 202498) | Biofilm microbial communities from Wishing Well Cave, Virginia, United States - WW16-25 | ecosystem: Environmental > Aquatic > Deep subsurface > Groundwater > Cave microbial mat | place... | reverse complement strand
GGAGAAAACGGTCGAGGGCATTAAACGCTTGCAAGAGCGCGGCTTCCGAGTGCGGCTCTCCAGCACCGAGACGCCCGCCAACACCGCCCACATGTCCCTCATCTGCCAGTTTCATCGCGCGCTCGGTATCCCGGACGAAGACCATTTTGTGCGCCCGCTCGCCAAACGCGGCTACTCCAAAGAAGGCCTCGAACTCGGCATGGGCAACCTCGTGCCTGAACTCACGGTCAACCTTGACGGCATCTTCTGGCACCCGCTCTCCACCGATGCCGATATGCAAGTGAGCAAAAAAATCTTCCCGCTCAAAACAGCCATGGAGCGCGTGCAAAGCCAACTGGACGCCATGGCCGCGACCGGGCAAGTGCCGTTGATGACGTTTACCTGAGGGTAATACGCTGACTCTCGTTGGGAGTCTTTATCGCCAATCGCAAGGGAGCGGGTAAGCAGGGGAGAGAGAAACTATTCTCACCCGCTCATCTGCTCCCTTGCTCCCCTGCCCATTCGCCAAGAAGGATTGATAAAAGATGATTCAAGCCTACGTCCTCATCGAAGCCGAACCTACGCGTGTGCAAGACCTGATCAAAGAACTGCCCCTCATCGAACTCGAGGGGTCACTTATTCGGGCGTGCCACGCCGTCACCGGGCGCTATGATTTGATTGCCTTTGTGGAGAGTCCTGACCTGCAACAATTGGGGCGTTGAATCACCGAAGGCATCGCGGGCGCCGTGGGCGTCCGCCGCACCGAGACCTGCCTGGTGGTATGGTAGGCGGCATTTGAGTTCCTATGCCATCTTTTCTTCGCGCCTCTTCGTGTTCTTTGTGGTTTAGATATTTTGTCGTATCTAGCCTGCTAATCGCCTGTACCCGCATTACCCCCACAACCATCCCGCCCACTCGCCCACCCGTTCCCCTGCCCCCTACCCTCAACCTCGACGCCGACACCCAAACCCTCATCGCCAACGCCGAGCGGGTGGCCTTCATCATCCCCTTTTCGCATTGGGACACCGATTGGCACGAGGCCTATCCCGCTTACGTGAAGCGCTCGGATGGCAATATCCTCAACGCCATTCAGATGGCCGAGGCCGACGCGCGCTTTCGCTTCACTTTTGAGCAGGTGTTGTTTGTGCAACACTTTTGGGAAACGTTCCCCGAACATCGCCAACGACTGAAAGCGTTGGTGCAGAACCGGCAACTGACCTTTGCCTGGGCCGGGATTACCCAACCCGAAACCAGCCTGGCCGCGCCTGCCGTGCAAGTCCGCAATCTCCAACTCGGCCAACAATGGATTGTCGAAACCTTTGGCCCGGAGTTTGTGCCACACAGCGCCTGGCAATCCGATGCCTTTGGCAACTCGGCGGCGTTCCCACTGTTCCTGACCCAGTCCGACATTCCCTATTTATTCGTTGGCCGCTGGCAACACCGCTGTGACCCCGACTACGAGAATTGCGTGCCTCTGCCTCATGCCTTTTATTGGAGCACGCCGCTTTCGCCAGCGGCCCGCGTGCTGGTGGCGTATCTATCGTATCCCAACGCCTGGGACAACATTCACCGCCTGGCCTCGGAAGATGAGCAGGTGACGGCGTTGCGCCGCTACATCGAAGAACAATTCTCACGCACCGATTCCAAATATGTCTTTATCCCGATGGGCTCCGACTTCATTGACCCGTTGCCCAACGTGATGTCATTGCAAGACAAGTGGAATGTTGCGGACAACAAAACCGTGCTGGTCGTGGCCGACCCCGCCACCGCGTTTGATTATCTCGCCAGCCAGGCGTTGCCGGAGTTCAACATAGACTTCAATCCGATTTGGCAGGCGTTTTATAACTCGCGCCCGTTTGCCAAAATCGCCGACAAAGAAAGCGAGTATTACCTCACCACCGCCGATAAATTTGGGATGCTCATAGCGCCGGAGACGGCCCAACGGCCCGTCTCTACCGCCTGGCTCACGGCCACGATGAACGCGCATTACGACAACATTGGCGCGGTCAGCTTTGATTGGGTGTGGGAGGGCACACAACGCCCGCGCTACGAGCAAACCCTCACCACCGCCGCCGACGATGCCGCCGCGACCCTGGCCCGCATCGCCAGCGGCGTCGCCTCACCCATCACCGTCTTCAATCCCTCCTCCTGGCCACGCTCGGAAGTGATTGAACTGCATGGCGCGTTGCCCGATGTGAGCGGGTTGAACACACAAGTCATCGGCCCCGAACATATCGCTGTATATGCCGCCAACATCCCCGCCGTTGGCTTTTCAACTCCGGCCAATGCAACGGTTAATAATCCGGTCAGCGTGTCGCGGGGTGGCGACAACGTCACGTTGAGCAACGGCCTTGTCAGTGTCACGCTCGATGCGGCACATGGCGGCACATTCTCAGAATTAAAAGCGGCGGATGGCGCAAATTTACTCACCGGCCCTGGCGACAATCTCAGATATTGGAGCGATACCGGTGACATTTATGGCGCGCACTTTGGCGACATGCTTTGGCAGGCCAGTGATGTCCCCGCGCAGATTCAGGTTTTGGCCGAGGGGCCATTGCTGGCGCGGGCGCAGGCCACGTTCACCCTCGGCGGCATCCCGCTCACCAAGACCATCACCCTGCGCGCCGATAGTCCGCTGGTCGAAGTGATGCTCGACATTCGCGCCCAGCCCGAAACCAGCGCCTTGGCCCACACGCCCACCACCCTCACCGCCGACCAACGCACCGACGACACCGGCTTTATGCCGTTCACCCATCCGATTGACCCGTTGCCGGTCACGACCGGCGACCTCACCTATCGCCGAAGAATTTTCTACCCGGTGGTGTATGGGAGTGACATCACGCACGACGATACCGGGCTGGCGTTGATGACGCATGGCTTGCAGGGCGTCGCCGGAACCGATGCGCTTAACTTAATGCTGGTGCGTTCGGTTACCCACGATGAGCCTGGCGAAGGCGTGACCGACTTGGAGTATCACACCCTGCATTATGCGTATGCGCCCCACACCGGGCCCCTCACCCACATGCCCGCCCTGGCCGATGCCTTCAATCAGCCCCTCATCCCGGTCTGGCGCACGGCCTCCACCATCCGCGTGCCATTGCCGTTTACGACGCCGCGCCAATTCGAGTGGCTCCCCGGTGGGCAAGCCTTTCCTAATTCGTTGAGCCTGCTCGCGGCGGAGCATGGGCGCGTGATTGATGTCTATGAGCAAGCTGGGCAAACGCTGGCCGTGGTGCTGGGCGATGACCCGGCCCAGCCTGTAACGATTGATTGGCAAGGTAGACCAATGACGGTGACCGTTAATGGGTTGGCAATTGTGCCATTGCCCTGAACCCCCACCCCAACCCTCCCCCATCGGGAAGTTCTCCGATGGGGGAGGGAGTCGAGACTCCCCTCCCCATTTGTGTTTTTCAAATGGGGAGGGGCTGGGGGTGGGGTGCATAAGAGACTCGTAACACTTTGCCCCTATCATTGTCTCAATCATTCGGAGATAAACCATGAACACTCTCGTCAAACTCTGGGAAGAACGTCTGCAAAAAGTTTTTATGGTGCTGGCCCGCCTCACCTTGGGCTATGTCTTCTTTACCCAACTCTGGTGGAAAGTGCCGCCCACCTTTGGCTGTCCGGCCGATTTTGCGTTTACGACCGGCACCGTCACCAATGGGCGCGCCCAGCTTCAGCGCACCAGCGGCCTGTGTGACTGGATTGGCATCGAATCGGTTTGGGCCAAGGCCCCCCACCCGGTCTTTGTCGCCGACATGCGCTCGGCGGGTGGCCCCAACCTTTCCATCAACATTGGCCCATTGGCCGCAGGCAATGGCGCGTTTATTGATGCGTTTGTGAAGCCCAACATTCGCTGGTTTGGCTATGCGGTCTGGGGCATGGAAGCCTTTATCGCCGTGAGCATGTTTCTGGGACTCTTCTCACGCGCGGGCGCGTTGGTGGGCTTCGCGCAGGCGATGCAGTTGTGGGTGGGGCTGGCGGGCATCAGCACTCCCTTTGAGTGGGAATGGAGCTACAACTGGATGCCGGTGTTATCATTGCTTTTATTGGCCTATGCGCCGGGCCGTATCTTTGGATTGGACGCGTTGATTCGCCCCCGCCTGCTGGCCGCCGCTGAGAAAGGCAACACGGTGGCCGGGGTGTTGAGTTTGTTGACGTAGCCTTTATTGAAACCGCAGAGTGCGCAGAGAACGCAGAGATAAAAACTCTCTGCGCTCTCTGCGTTCTCAGCGGTTAACACTTATGCTTCAATCCGCTGAACAACTGCGCGCCGGAGTCTGGCAAGCCTACTCGGCTGTGGCCGACCAGCCCGCGCACGAACATCCCTTTGCGGTGGGCCGCGAGTTTGCCGAGAAACTAGGCTATCCGGCGGAGATATTGAATCAACTCCCCGCCGCATCGGTGGAGGCCTTTACTGGCGTGTCCAATGTCTCCATCGTCGCCGAGATTCCGCCCGGCGCGCGGGTGCTGGATTTAGGCTGTGGCGCTGGGCTCGACTCGCTCATCGCCGCCCAGCGGGTAGGGCCGCATGGCTTCGTCATAGGCATTGACTTTAGCGAGGCGATGCTGGCCCGCGCCCGCCAATCGGCGTCAGAAGCGCAATTGCCCCAGGTTGAGTTTCGCTCCGGCGACGCCGAGCGGATTCCATTAGACGACGCTTCCATTGATGTGGCGCTGGTCAACGGCATTTTCAACCTCAACCCCGCACGCGCAGAAATTTTCCGAGAGTTGGCGCGGGTGGTGCGGCCCGGTGGGCGAGTGTACTCGGCGGAGCTGATTCTCAAAGAACCCTTACCCGCCGAGACGCAAGCCAGCCTCACCGATTGGTTTTCTTGAATAGCTGGCGCGCAGGAAGGCGTGGCCTTCCTCAACGAGTTTCGGGCCGCCGGGTTTGTCGAAGCCGTTTTGCTCCACGCCAAGCGCAATGCGCGCACCAAAAACCAGCGCGCCCTGGCCGCCGAGGTGCGCGCCCTCCGGTAAGGCGGTGGGCGACCGCGCGTAATCTTCTCGTTAGCATTGTCGGTTAAAATACAACTCAATATCATTGAGGCGTTACGCAGTTGGTAGATTCCCTCTAATCCGCGAATGAGCGTTCATGTGGAAAATGGGCCTCGGCCCATTTTCCACGAAACGGCCCAAATGCGGATTAGAGCATTAACAGAAACCCGTTTTCTTAAGCGAAGCCGAAAACGGGTTTCTGGGCAGGGTTTTCGGGCACGAACTAACTATAGTCGCCGAGCATGGGAGGTCCACGCTGACCAACTGTGTAAGTCCTATTCTTGCGGAGAAAACTAATGCGAGTTAAATCCCGGCTATCCAAAGTTGTGTTGGTCTCATTGAGTCTGGCGCTGGCGCTGGCCCTGACGGGCTGCGCCGCGCCCGCCACCCCGGCCACCCCGCGCACCCTGGTCATTTCGGCGATTCCCGATCAAGACCCCGAAAAACTCCAACGGCTGTATGGCACATTGGCGGTGTACCTGCAAAACAAACTTGGCGTGCCGGTGGAATACAAACCCGTCACCGATTACACCGCCTCTGTCACCGCGTTCAAAGCGGGCGACTTGGATATGGTGTGGTATGGCGGCCTCACCGGCGTGCAAACCCGTTTGCAAGTGGAGGGCGCGCAGGCCATTCTGCAACGCGACATTGATGAAAACTTCCACAGCGTCTTTATCGCCAGCGCCGCCAGCGGCTTGCAACCCTTCACCGACTTAAGTGGCCTCGCCCAACTTAAGGGCCACACCTTCACCTTTGGCAGTGAGTCGTCTACCTCCGGGCGCTTGATGCCGCAATACTTTCTCCAACAGGGCGGCGTAGCCTTGAGCGATTTCACCGGCGAAGCGGGCTTCTCCGGCTCACACGACAAAACCCTGAAACTGGTAGAAGCCGGGACGTACGACGTGGGCGCGATGAATGAGCAAGTCTGGACGAGTCGGCTCGAAGCCGGGGAGGTGGACACCAGCAAAGTCATAGTGCTGTGGACGACTCCGGCCTACCACGATTATCACTGGATTATTCACCCGAGCGTGACGACTCATTACAGCGCCGAGTTTGTGGACAAAATCAAAGCCGCGTTTTTAGAACTCGACCCCGGCCTGCCGGAGCATCAGGAGATTTTGGACTTGTTTGGCGCACAAAAGTTCATCCCCACCGACAACGGCAACTACGCCAACATTGAAGCCATCGGACGCGCCATCGGAAAAATTCAGTGACCGAGCCGGTCTTTGAATTAGACAACGTTACGCACCGTTTTCATGGCCCGCCCGTGTTATCCGATGTAAGTTTGCGGATTGACACGGGCGAGCGGGTGGCGCTGGTCGGGCCGAGTGGCGCGGGCAAAAGCACCCTGCTCAATTTACTCAATGGCTCGCTCAGTCCCACGCAGGGCGCGGTGCGGGTGTTAGGCCGCGATTTGGCCGCCCTCTCCGCCCAAGCTCTGCGCCACGCGCAACGGCAGGTTGGCACGGTCTATCAACAATTTTATTTGGTGGACAATCTGGCCGTGATTCATAACGTCAACGCCGGGCGGCTGGGGCATTGGCCGTTGTGGAAATCTCTGCTCTCGCTCGTTTGGCCGCAAGAAGTGGAAGCCGCCCGTCAGGCGCTCAATCAAGTCGGCATCCCCGAAAAATTATACGAGCGCACGGCCTCGCTCTCGGGCGGACAGCAACAGCGCGTGGCGCTGGCCCGCGTGCTGGCGCAAAACCCCGTTGCCTTCCTGGCCGACGAGCCAATCTCCAATGTGGACCCGGAGCGCGCCCGCGAGTTGATGGATTTGCTCCGCGAGGTGTGCCAGACCATGCACAAGACTCTCTTCATCACCCTGCACACGCTCGACTTCGCGCGCAGTCATTGCGACCGCATCCTCGGCCTGCGGCATGGACGCATCGCCTTCGATGTGCCTGTATCGCAATTGACGACGACGATGGTGGATGAACTCTATCGGGTGAACTGAATATAAAATGGAACAAACCCTCGGCCACGAAAGCACCCTGCCCACACGCGCCGCGCCGCACGCCGCCCGGCCCGCGCGCCTAAATCCGCGTTGGGTGTGGGGCGGGCTGGCACTGTTGGCCGTGGCCTGGGCGCTGACGCAAGCCGGACTCGGTGAACGCGCGCTGGTCAACCCCGGCGGCTGGGTGTTGGTGGAAGAATTTTTACGCGCGGGCTTGCGCCCCGACCTCCACCCCGAATTTTTGCGCCTCACCGTTTCGGCCTCGCTCACCACATTGGCCTATGCGGTCTGCGGCGCATTCCTCAATGTCCTGCTGGGACTCCTTGGCGGCGTGCTGGCCTCCGAGGTCTGGTGGCAGTCGCTGTTTCCGCGCCGCGCGGCCCGCGCCCCGTGGCTGGCCGTGCGCGCCGCGCTCGTCATCCCGCGCTCGATTCATGAAATCATCTGGGGGCTGTTCTTCGTCAACATTTTAGGCCTCGACCCGCTCACCGCCATCCTCGGCATCGCCATCCCCTTTGGGGCCATCACCGCCAAAGTCTTCGCCGAAATTTTGGATGAGACGCCGCGCGAACCATTACAGGCGTTGCTCAACAATGGGGCCCCGCCCCTGCCTGCGTTTTTGTATGCGCTCTTTCCACCGGCCCTGCCCAATTTGCTATCGTATGCGTTTTATCGCTTCGAGTGCGCCATCCGCTCGGCGGCGGTGCTGGGCCTCATTGGGGCGGGCGGCCTCGGCTATGAAATCCTGCTCAGTTTTCAAGCCTTGCGTTACGAGCAGATGTGGACGTTCCTGTGGGCGTTGTTGGCCCTCACCGGTCTGGTAGATTTGTTGAGCGGGTTGTTGCGGCGGCGTTTGGGGATGGAAACCCGTTACACCTGCAATGATTGGGAAGCCGCGCCCGCCCCGCGCCGTGATCCGGCATTGCGCGCCGCCCTGCTCGTCAGCGCCATCCTGGTGCCACTGGCCTTTATTTATCTGCGGGTGGAGGTGGGTGAATTGTTCACCCCACGCGCCGCGCGCTTATTTGGCGACGTTGTGCGCGATTCGTTTCCGCCCACATTGAATCCAGAATTATTGACTCACTTATCACACGCAACATTGCAGACTCTCGCGCTCTCCATTTTGGCGATAGCCTTCGCGGGCGTGGGTGGGTTACTGCTGGCCTTTCCGGCCTCGGCCAACTTTCTGCGGCCCGGCGGAATCTTGGACACTGGCCGCCGCCCCTCCCGTCTGCGGCAAACCTTAAGCCTGGGCGTGTTGGCCTTCACCCGCGCGTTTTTGCTTATCTGCCGCGCCATCCCCGCTTCGGTGTGGGCGTTGTTATTTTTGTTTGTATTGTTTCCCGGCCTCTTGCCCGGCGCGTTGGCCCTGGGCCTGTACACGCTCGGCGTGTTGGGCCGCCTCATGGCCGAAACCATTGAAGGTTTGGATGAACGCCCACTGCGCGCGCTCAAAACGTTGGGCGCGAGCGGCCCGCAAGTGTTGGCCTACGGCGCACTGCCCCGCACCGCGCCGCATTTTATCGCCTATGGCCTGTATCGTTGGGAAGTGTGCGCGCGCGAAACGGTGGTGGTGGGCGTGGTGGGCGCGGGCGGACTGGGCCGCATCCTGCAAGAGCAACTGAGCAGTTTTGACTATCGAGGCGTGGCGACCACCCTGATTTTTTTTATCGCCCTAACACTCACAGTAGATTTAGTGAGCGCCACCGCGCGGAAAGCCATTCGCTAATGATTGAACGTTTCTTGCCCCAGCAGCCCTCCACCCCGCTGGCCTGGCTGGGCCTGATGCGAATCATGCTGGGGTTGATGTTCCTCACCACCTGGGCCAGCAACCTTACCAAAGGCTATTACTCGCCCGATGGCCTGCAACATTTCTTCACCGAGGTTTTTTCGCAGGCCGAAAACCCGCTCACGTTTTACGCCAACTTTATCAACACGGTGATCTTGCCGGTGCGCGGCGTGTTTGCGCCCTTTCAATTAATCACCGAGGGCGTGTTGGGGTTAGCCTTGTTGATAGGCGCGTTCACACCCGTGGTCTGCGTCGCGGGCGTGTTCTTTTTGGGCAACGTCTTCCTCGCCACCTTTGGCCACGATTGGCCCTGGGCCTACCTCATGCCCATCAGTTTGCTCGGCGCGATATTCTTTACCCGCGCCGGGCGCACTTTGGGCGTGGATGCGTGGCTCGTTAAACGCTGGGGTGAGCCTAAACTGCCATTGTGGTAAGTCAACCGCTTCGCGTGGAACGGAAAGAATATGACGGATTGAACAGATTTTAAAAATCTGTTCAATCCACCGTAAATCCGCTCAATCCGTTGACCACTGACATCAAAATGCAAATTGCCGTCATCATCCCCGCCCTCAATGAAGCCAGCAACATCAGCGAACTGGTCAAAGAAACATTGGCTCAGCCCATTCACCGCGTGATTGTGGTTGATAATGGCTCGACTGATGGCACCGACGAAATGGCGCGGCGCGCGGGCGCGGAGGTGGTGACGGAGCCCCGGCGCGGCTATGGCTTTGCCTGCGCGGCAGGCGTGGCGGCGGCCGACGCCGACGCTCTGGTTTTCATGGACGGCGACCACAGTTTTTTGCCGAGTCAACTTCCACTGGTCATCGCGCCACTGATGGAAGGCCGCGCCGATTTAGCGCTGGGCTCGCGGGTGCTGGGCCACATCGCCCGCGGGGCCATGTTGCCCCAACAGAAATTTGGCAATGCGCTGGCGGCGGCCCTGATGCGCTGGCTCTACGGTTTGAGCGTCACCGACCTCGGCCCGTTTCGCGCCATCCGCCGCGAGACCTTGCTCGCCTTCAACATGCAAGAGATGACGTTTGGCTGGCCGACCGAAATGACGGTCAAGGCCGCGCGCCGCCACCTGCGCGTCGTGGAAGTGCCGGTGAGTTATCATCCCCGCCGGGCCGGGCAATCCAAGGTCAGCGGCACGGTGCAGGGAACTTTGCTCGCTGGGTATCACATACTCAATGTGATTTTTCGCTACGCGGTGAGTAATTGGTAAATGGTAATCACCATTTACCATTTACCATTTACCATTTACCATTTACCATTTACTTTTATCCATGTCCCACCGCCTCCTCTTCACCCTCGGCCTCCTCTCCCTCCTCCCCTACCTCGCCGCGTTGGGGTTGGGCGATTTGCGGAAGCATACGCTTGAATTTGAAGTCGCGTTCTTTGCGGCGTTTGCGCTGTATGCCGCCGCGTGCGCGCTGGCTCTGCGGCTCAAAACTTTTTCGCGCGGAGAAATCATCGTTGCGTTTGCGTTGGCGGGCGTGATGGGCGGCCTGCTGGTCTTTGCTCGCCCCACCCTCTCCGATGATATGTACCGCTATGTCTGGGATGGCCGGGTGCAGGCGCAGGGCCTCAGCCCCTATCGCTACCCGCCCGACGCGCCCGAACTGCGACATCTGCGCGAGAACAAAATTTGGAAATACATTAATCGCAAGAGCGCCATCACCGTCTATCCTCCAGCGGCGGAGATGGCGTATGCGATTCTATGGCGCATCGCGCCGGATAATGTGCGCGTGTTTCAAGTGGCGATGTTGGGCGGCGCGTTGGCGGGGGGCGTGGCGCTGGTGGGCCTATTGAGAGCGGCCAATCAATCGCCGGTGCACATTATCATTTATCTTTGGTCACCGTTGTTGATTTTTGAAACCGCCCACTCCGCGCATGTAGATGGCCTTCTTCTGCCTCTGCTCATTGGCGCATGGTGGGCGCGCTTGAAAGAGCGCGACAAATTATTGGGCGTATTGTTGGGATTGGCAACGGCCATGAAGTTATATCCCCTGCTGCTGCTTCCCGCGTTGTGGCGGCCCGCCGATAAGCGCGCGCGTTGGCAGATGCCGCTCACGTTTGGCCTCACCCTCGCCCTGTGCTATTTACCATACACGCTCACCAGCGGTGCGGGCGTGCTGGGCTTCCTGCCCAAGTATTTCACCGAGCGTTTCAATTTGGGCCTGGCCGGTTGGCTCATCCCGCTCTTTGAGAAATATCAGTTTGATCTCAATCGCGGCATCCTGTGGCTCACCCTCGGCGCGTTGGCCCTCATTAGCCTGTATTTCATTCTGCGCCCCGCGTCCAACGGACTCGCCGCCATCCGCCGAAGTGTGTGGCTCATCGGCGCGTTCACCCTGCTCACGCAAAATCTTTTTTCGTGGTATATGCTCTGGTTGTTGCCGCTCATCGCCCTGTTCCTGCAACCGGGCAAGTTGTTTGGGTTGCGGCTCGATGGCTGGACGGGTTGGTTTTGGTTCTGCGGGCTGGTGGGCTTGTCCTACACTTTCTTCATCATCTGGCGACCGGTGCCTTGGGCGCTGGCCGCGCAGTTCTGGCCGCTGTATGCGTTGTTGTTGATGGACCTGGCCCGCCGCCTCCATCTTAGATTGCAGACGCTAACGCGAGACTTTAGATTTCAAGTTGAGAATGACTGATGCGCCGCTCCTCACTTTTCACTCTTTACCTATCCCTCATTGCCACCGCCAGTATCCTCATCTACTGGCTGGCCTTCACCCAACCCTACCCTCTGCTCACACTCTATAACAAGCCTCTGCTCGACCTTTACAAAATCGCGCGGGTGGATGCGCTTGCGCCGCAAAAATTATTGATGTCGTTTATCGGTCTGGCCGCGCTGTATTGGCTGGGCTGGCGCGTGGCGCGCCAGATGGAGGGCCGGGCCGCGTGGGTCATTGTCATCGCGGGCGCCCTGGCTTCGGGGACGATCCTGCTTTACCTTTTTCCCTTTGACGCCGCCGATATTTTCGACAACATCATGCACGGCCGCATCTTAGGCGTGCATGGCGCGAACCCGTTTGTGGTGGCCGCGCGCGCGTTCAAGTCTGACCCGTTTTATCCCTACACCGGCTGGAAGGACTACCCCTCGGCCTATGGGCCAATTTGGGAGACGCTGGCGGGCCTCACGGCGCGCCTCGCCGGGAATAACATCATCGCCAATGTCTTGGCATTTAAGTTGCTCAATGGCCTGTTCTTCTTCACCAGCCTCGGCCTGGTCGTCGCCATCCTCAAACAGGTTGCGCCAGAGCGGATGTTGGCCGGGGCGGCGCTGTTTGCCTGGAACCCCATCATCCTGTACGAAACCTTTGGCATGGGCCATAACGACATCGCGCTGGTGACGTGGGCGCTGGCGGCGGTCTGGGCCATGACCCATCGCCGCTATACGTTGGCGGTCTTAGCCCTCACCATCGGCACGCTGATTAAATTCATTCCCGTCCTCCTCCTGCCCGCCGCCCTCCTCATTACCATTTACCAATTACCGTCGCTCCGCGCCCGCCTCCGTTTCATCCTTCCCACTGGCCTCGCCGCCGCCGCGCTCATCCTCATCGCCTACGCGCCATTTTGGATGGGCCAAGATCCATTGGGTTTTGCGCGCCGCAATGCGCTACTCACCACCTCTCTGCCCGCCGTGGCCTACGTGGCGCTGATACCCTGGCTGGGCGAGAAAACAATGACGGTGGTGAACTTGACCGCCGGAGGCCTGACGTTGATGTTTGCGCTGTGGCAAGGGTGGCGTGCGGCGCGCACGCCCGATGCGTTAAGTTTTATCCGCGCCTCGTTCAACATCTTCATGTTCTATCTGCTCACCACCTGCCCCTGGTTTCAATCGTGGTATGCGGTCTGGCCGCTGGCGTTGGCCGCGCTGTTGCCGCCGGGCCACTTGGCGCGCCTCGGGACGTTGTTTGGCTTTGCGGTGTTATCCAAGCCCCTTGTCTTCGGGCCGCTGTTTTTGTGGATTCGACCGCTTCCACCTAAAATGTGGCGCGAACTGTGGTTGGGGCCGACGGTGCTGATGATACCGTGGGTGTATGCGCTGTTCATTGTGTGGCGCAATCTGCGAACCCGACATGAGACTATACGACCATGGCTAACAACCCGGAGGCGGACATGATCAAATACTCTGACTCGCTTCGCGGCTACGGACATTCAACTCACAAACGCTGTAACATGGACTTTTGGAAAAGGGAAGTTGAGTCACATCCCCTATGACTCGCGCCCTCCTCCTCATCGCCAAACGCCCCACCCCCGGCCACACCAAGACCCGCCTTACCCCACCCCTCACGGGCGAGCAAGCGTCGGCGTTGTATGAGTGCTTTCTGCGTGACACGATTGACCTGGTGCGCGCCGTGCCGGGCGTGGCCCGCCTCATCAACTATCTGCCACACGAGGCCGACGGTTACTTCCAACAACTCGCGCCTGAGTTTGGGTTAATCCCGCAAATGGGCCATAATCTAGGGGAGCGATTGGATAATGTGCTCACCCATTGCCTCAACGATGGCTATCGGCAGGCCGTCATCATGGATAGTGACAGCCCCACCCTGCCCCCCGCCTATCTCGCGCAAGCGTTTGATGAACTGGAACGCGCCGAGGTGGTGCTTGGCCCGTGCGATGATGGAGGGTATTATCTGATTGGCCTCACCCGCCCCCAACCGCGCCTGTTGCGTGACGTGCAGATGTCCACCCCCAACGTATTGAGTGATACACTCGCCTTAGCCGACGAACTCAAATTGCGCGTGGCGCTCTTGCCGACGTGGTACGATGTGGACACCCTAGCAGAATTGGAACGCCTGAAGCGCGAATTGCAAACCTTGAGCAACGGTACAGCCTCACACACTCGCAAATTCTTGTACACGGATTTTACGGATATACACGGATTGCACTGACAAGAAATCTCCGTGAAATCCGTCCAATCCGTGTCATCCGTGTACTGACCGCCCTGTAACACCCTCACCCGTTCGCGGACTATACCAACGGAGGCCCGCCCATGCCTTACCCCAACACCGTCGAACACCGCCGTTTAGCCGATTCAGAAAACCGCCAGGCCGATTGGAAAAATTGGGGCCCCTATGTCAGCGAGCGCGCCTGGGGCACGGTGCGCGAAGACTATAGCGCCACCGGCGAGGCGTGGGATTATTTCCCCCATGACCATGCCCGCAGTCGCGCCTACCGCTGGAGCGAGGACGGCCTGGGCGGCTGGTGCAATCGCTTCCAAAACCTCTGCCTCGGTGTCGCGTTGTGGAATGAACGCGATCCGATTCTCAAAGAGCGGCTGTTTGGCCTCACCGGCCCGGAGGGCAATCATGGCGAGGATGTCAAGGAATACTACTTCTACCTCGATAGCACACCGACGCACTCCTACGCCAAGATGCTTTATAAATATCCACAAGTGGCGTTTCCCTATGGCCTGTTGGCCAGCGAGAACCGGCGGCGCGGGCGCGACCTGCCGGAGTTTGAATTGCTGGATGCCATCCGTGAAGCGTGGGCGCAAGACCGTTACTTCGACATCGTCATCGAATACGCCAAGGCCAGCCCCGAAGAAACGCTCTGTCGCATCACCGCCATCAATCGTGGGCCGGAGGCCGCGCCCCTGCGCGTTCTGCCGCACATCTGGTATCGCAACACCTGGGGCTGGGGCCACAACACCGAGCGGCCCATTTTGCGGGCGACGAGTCACGACACGATTCAGGTCAAGCATCGGCATTTGGGTGAGCGGTGGTGGTATGTTACCGACAATGGGCAAGGGCAAGCCTTGCCTCTACAATTCACCGAAAACGACACCAACACCCAACGTTTATACAACTGGCCCAATGCCAAACCCTTTGTAAAAGATTCCATCAACGATGCGGTGGTGCGTGGCGAAACCGGGCGGGTCAACCCGGAGCGCGCCGGCACCAAGGCCGCCGCTCACTTCCGCGCTGTCGTCCCGCCTAGCGAGTCGTATCAAGTGTGGGTGCGGTTCAGCGACGCGCAACGCGCCGCCCCCTTCGCCGATTTCGAGTCCCTCACCACGCAACGTTTCCACGAGGCCGATGAATTTTATGCGGCGGTGCATAGCCCAAAATTAAGTGATGACGAAAAGAACGTGCAACGCCAGGCCTTTGCCGGGTTGCTGTGGACCAAGCAGTTTTATCACTATGGCGTTGACCTGTGGCTCACCGGCGACCCCGGCACGCCCGCCCCGCCCGCCCAACGCAAGCATGGGCGCAACGCCGATTGGAATCATCTCTACAATCTCGACGTGCTCTCCATGCCCGACAAGTGGGAGTATCCGTGGTTCGCCGCGTGGGACTTGGCCTTTCACTGCATCCCGCTGGCGCAGATTGACCCGGAGTGGGCCAAGCGCCAATTGATTTTGATGTTGCGCGAATGGTATATGCACCCCAACGGCCAAATCCCCGCGTACGAGTGGGCCTTTGGCGATGTGAACCCGCCCGTCCATGCCTGGGCGGCGTGGCGCGTGTACAAGATCAGCCGCAACATCACCGGCCACGCCGACATCACCTTTCTCAAAAAAGTCTTTCACAAGTTGCTCCTCAACTTTACCTGGTGGGTCAACCGCAAAGATGCGGGCGGCAAAAACATTTTTCAAGGCGGCTTTTTGGGATTGGACAACATCGGCGTCTTTGACCGCTCGGCCCCGCTGCCCACTGGCGGTCATTTGGAACAGGCCGATGGCACGGCCTGGATGGGGATGTATTGCCTCAACCTGCTCGCCATCGCGCTTGAACTCGCGCGCCACGACCCGGCTTATGAAGATGTGGCGACCAAGTTTTTTGAGCACTTCATCTACATCGCCAACGCCCTCGCCAGCCTGGGCGATGGCGTCAGCCTGTGGGACGCCGAAGATGGTTTCTTCTACGATGCCCTGCATCTCCCCAATGGCGCGCAAATCCCGTTTAAGATTCGTTCCTTGGTCGGCCTCATCCCGCTGTTTGCGGTGGAGACGTTGGAGCCAGACTTGCTCGATAAACTGCCCCGCTTCCGGCAACGCATGGAGTGGTTTATCAAATATCGGCCTAATCTGGTCCAGCACATCGCCTCACTCAGCGAGCCGGGCGTGGGTGGGCGGCGTTTGCTCTCCATCGTCAATCGCCAACAACTGGAAAGCATCCTGCCACGCATGTTGGATGGCTCACAGTTCCTCTCGGATTATGGCCTGCGCGCCCTCTCCAAACAACACGAGTGGGAGCCGTACACCTTTCGTGTGGGCGACCAAACCTTTAGCGTGGGCTACGAGCCGGCCGAATCCAGCACCGGCTTGTTCGGCGGCAACTCCAATTGGCGCGGGCCGATTTGGATGCCGGTCAACTATCTGATGCTGGAGTCCCTGCAAAAATATCATCACTACTACGGCGACTCGTTGAAAGTGGAAGTGCCGCGCTACTCGGATCATTGGGCCACGCTCGCCGACGCCGCCCAAGAAATCTCACGCCGTCTCACCCGCATTTTTCTAAAAGATAAAGACACCGGCCAGCGCGCGGTCTTTGGCAACGAGCCGATCTTCCAGCGCGACCCGCACTGGCGCGACCACATTCCCTTCTACGAATACTTTCACGGCGACACCGGCGCGGGTGTGGGCGCCAGCCACCAAACCGGCTGGACGGCCCTGGTGGCAAAGTTGATTCAGCAGAGTGGCGGGGAG
>Ga0247727_10010512_pt1 | contig 16384 bp, 16 predicted proteins | sample WisWelCaveWW1625_FD_202498 | JGI IMG/M metagenome (GOLD analysis project Ga0247727, IMG submission 202498) | Biofilm microbial communities from Wishing Well Cave, Virginia, United States - WW16-25 | ecosystem: Environmental > Aquatic > Deep subsurface > Groundwater > Cave microbial mat | place... | reverse complement strand
ATCTCTATCATTCGCGTGAAGCCGCGTACATTTGCGGCATCATGGCTTCGGAGCTTGGTCTCGATGTGAAGTTGGCGAGGAGGGGGGCGCTGCTGCACGACATCGGGAAAGCCGTCAGTCACGAAGAAGAAGGCCCGCATGCCATGCTGGGTGCTGAGATTGCCAAGAAGTACGGCGAGAGCGAGAAAATTGTGAATGCCATTGCGGGGCACCACGAACAAGTAGCGCCGATCTGTCCCGAATCGGTTTTGGTTGCTGCGGCTGAAGCGTTGTCCGCGGCCAGGCCTGGGGCTAGACGGGAAGCCTTGGAGACTTACGTAAAGCGACTGGAGAAACTGGAGTCGCTTGCCACGACCATCAAAGGGGTGCAGAAGGCCTATGCCATCCAAGCGGGCCGGGAAATCCGCGTCATCGTTCGACAGGAAGACATTACCGATGCCGAGTCGTTTCAACTGTCTCGGGACTTGGCAAAGAAGATTGAGCAGGAACTGACCTATCCCGGTACGATCAGAGTGACCGTGATTCGAGAGAGCCGGTACGTGGAGTATGCCAAGTGAAGGTCCTCTTCATTGGCGATATCTTTGGAGAGCCTGGGCGCCGAGCTTTGGCCAGGGCTGTTCCCAGGCTGGTGGCTCAGCGGCAAATCGACATCGTTATCGGGAATGGAGAGAACGCGGCAGGCGGGTTTGGCATCACGCCGGAGTTGGCAGAAGAGTTGTTCGACCTCGGCCTCGCGGTTATTACGACCGGGAATCATGCGTGGGATAAAAAGGAAATTCTCGACTACTTTCCCCGTGAACCACGCCTACTTCGGCCGGCTAACTATCCGGAAGGTGTGCCGGGTCATGGGAGTGTGGTGGTCGAGTCGGCCGGCGGAGAGCAGCTCGGCATTCTCCAACTGATGGGGCGGGCATACATGCCGACGTTAGACTGTCCGTTCCAGGTCGCCAAAAAGGAATTGGCTGTGCTGAAGAAGCGAGTTGCGGCCGTGATTGTTGACATGCATGCGGAGGCAACATCAGAAAAAATGGCGATGGGGCACTATCTGGACGGAGAGGTCGTCGCCGTGGTTGGTACCCATACGCATGTGCAAACGGCCGATGATCAGATTCTCCCAAAGGGGACTGCATATTTGACGGATATCGGGATGACCGGCCCGCTCCATTCCGTAATCGGGGTGAAGAAAGAGTTGGCGATCGAAAAGTTTCTAACGGGGATGCCACGGCGCTTTGAAGTGGCCTCGGGTCCCTCCGTCTTTTGTGCGGTGCTGCTCGAACTTGATGCGCGTCTTGGGAAGGCACTGTCGATCGAACGAATTCGCATCATCGATTAAAGGAGACCCACCACGAGTCCTCTCGGTTCCCCTGCGTCTCTCTCTCAGGCTGCTCCTCCGAACCGGATTTTGACGGTTTCGGAGCTGACCGGGCTGCTGCGCACCTCAATCGAACAACAATTCTCCGACATCTGGTTGGAAGGTGAGCTCTCCAATCTCCGAGCTCCCGGATCGGGACACATCTATTGCACACTCAAGGACAAGGCGAGCCAAATTCGCGCGGTGCTGTTCCGATCCACCGCGGTGCGGTTGCGCTTTGCCTTGCAAGAGGGGCTACAAGTGATCGTGCGGGGGCGGCTCACGGTCTACGAACCACGCGGAGAATATCAGATCGTGCTCGACACGGTGGAGCCGAAGGGAATCGGCGCGCTCCAACTGGCATATGAACAATTAAAAGAACGATTGGCGACGGAGGGGCTGTTCGATCAGGACAGAAAGAAGTCGGTCCCGGCATTTCCTCGGACCGTGGGTGTCGTCACATCGCTGACCGGGGCAGCCATTCGGGATATTCTGGCGGTTCTTCGGCGACGCTGGCCGACGCTCCATATTCTTATTGCTCCGGTTCAAGTCCAGGGGGAGAGTGCCGGGCGTCAAATTGCTGAGGCGCTGATTGCCTTGAATAGCCTGGGTTCGGTGGATGTCATCATTGTCGGGCGAGGCGGAGGATCATTGGAAGACCTCTGGAGTTTCAACGAGGAGATCGTGGTGCGCGCCATTGCGGCCTCCCATGTCCCAGTGGTGTCGGCTGTCGGACATGAAATCGATGTGACGCTTGCCGATTTCGTCGCCGACCTCCGAGCGCCGACGCCGTCGGCGGCAGCGGAGGCTGTGGTTCCGGTGTTGGGTGAAATCGTGGAGCGATTGCGGGAGCTGAAGGTCCGCCTGGGACAGGTGATGCTCCGGCATTGTGCCTTCGAGCGGCAGCGGCTCGATGCCGGCATTCGAGGGGTGACGGATGTACGCTTCCGCCTCCAGGAAGAGGCGCAACGGACAGATGAGATGGTGGATCGATTACGCGAGATGGTTCAACTACTGCTCGCGACTGGCCGTGAACGAGTTCACGGGGTGCGGCGTAATCTATCCGGCCTCAATCCTATTCTCGCGGTCAAGCAAGGTCTGGCGACAGTCCCGCAACTCTCGAAGCGCCTTGAAGGGCAGATGGGAGTGATGTTAGCTCAGCATCGTCACCGGATTCTCGCGACGCTGGCGCAGCTCAATACCCTAAGTCCCTTGGCGATACTTGGACGTGGCTATAGTATTCTACAGACGGTCCCGACTGGTCGAATTCTCCATCGCGCGAACGACGTGGGGGTTGGACAGGAGTTGAAGGCTCAATTGGCGAGCGGGCGATTGAGTTGTACGGTCACACAGGTGTTCAATGACTCCTCAGTTTGAAATCGCTGTGCGGTCGAGTATAATGAGCCCTCACCCATAAATCATAACGAGGCGTGTTGTGGCAGCGGTAAAATTTGAACAAGCGATGGCGCGGTTGGAAGCCATTGTTGGTGAGCTGGAAAAAAGCGATCTTCCTCTAGACGAATCGCTTAAGATCTTCGAGGAGGGCATTCGCCTTTCTAAGAATTGTCTCAAGATATTAGAAGAAGCCGAGCATAAAATAGAAGTGCTCGTGCAGGATAAGAACGGCAAGAAACGAATCCACGCCTACTCTTCAGACGACGCAGCCGATGAACCATCCTCCTAGGTTTCCGAGTGCCGACTTCTGTCTCCGTCCATGCCCCGATGAGTGGTTTCCCTAGTCGATATGGCCTCCCCCTCTCGTGTTCACAAAGAACGGTTAGACCGTGTGCTTATGGTTAAGGACTTGGTGCCGAGTCGGGAGGCCGCGGCCAGAACAGTCTTGGCGGGTGGAGTATTCGTTGATGGGGTCATGGTGGATAAGCCTGCGAAGTTGGTGCCGCTGGATGCGCGGATCGAGATTGTGCAGCCTGCGTCGTTCGTCAGCCGATCAGGTGACAAACTGGCTGCGGCGCTCGATGCCTTTCATATTGACCCGAGAGGGACAATCGGTTTGGACGTCGGGTGTTCGACCGGTGGGTTCACCGACTGTTTGTTGCAGCGAGGAGCCACCCGCATCTATGCCATCGACGTGGGGTACGGACAGTTCGAGTGGAGGCTCCGTAAAGATTCGCGTGTTGTCTTGCTCGAACGGACCAATATTCGGTATGTTGACCGTACAGCGGTTCCTGAGCCGATCGATCTGGCGGTGATCGATGTTTCTTTTATTTCCTTGACGCTGGTATTGCCTGCGGTCGTCCGTCTCCTCAATAGCTCCGCAGTGGTCGTGGTGTTAGTGAAGCCACAATTTGAAGTCGGGAAGGGGCAGGTGGGACGGGGGGGGATCGTGCGAGATGATGCGCAGCGCAAGGCGGTGACTGAGAAAGTCATTGCCTGTGCCGCCAATTTGGGGCTTCAACTGAAAGGCGTGCTCGATTCTCCTGTGATAGGCCGAAAAGGGAATCGAGAGATTCTTGTTGGTTTTGCACGCGAGATCACAACCTGATCGGGTAGGCGGTGGACAGATGCTGGCATGGGCTCATAGGCGATGGGGGGGGCATGCATGAAGGTACTCGTGACGGGAGGCGCCGGTTTTATCGGGTCGCATTTGGTCGATCGTCTTGTCCAGGAAGGGCATGAGGTTGTTGTTGTGGACAATCTGTCCACGGGGAAGCGGCGAAACCTCAATCGCGCCGCTCGTTTCTACAAGCTCGATATTCAGAGTTGGAGACTTGAACGGGTGTTTCGCAACGAACGGCCCAATATTGTCATGCATCTTGCTGCACAGATGGACGTCCGTAAATCTGTGGAAGATCCAATCTTCGATGCCCAGGTGAATGTCCTTGGGATGCTGAACGTGCTGCAGCAAGCGGTCAGGCATGGTGTGCGGAAGGTGGTGTTCTCTTCTTCCGGTGGGGCTATCTACGGCGAGCAGGAAGTCTATCCTGCCCCTGAGTCTCATGTCACGCGGCCTCTATCGCCTTATGGCATCAGCAAGCTGTGCGGGGAGCAGTATCTATCTTACTATCAACGAGTGAGCGGACTTCAAATGGTGAGCCTGCGCTATGCCAATGTCTATGGTCCACGTCAGGATCCTGATGGAGAGGCCGGCGTGGTCGCGATCTTTATTCAGAAGCTGCTGAATAACGAGCAAGCGATCGTCAACGGCAATGGACGGCAAACGCGAGACTTCGTCTATGTCGAAGATGTCGTTGAGGCAAATCTTGCGGTGATGGGTCAGGAAACGCAAGGGACGTATAATGTTGGAACGGGGGAAGAAACCTCAATCAACGATTTGCTCAGGACTTTAATCACCCACACGAATTCGACATGCAAGGAAGTTCATGGGCCAGCCAAAAATGGCGAACAGTCGCGGAGCGCGATTGATTCGGGCAAGCTCCGTCAAGAATTGTCCTGGGAGCCGAGAACCGAACTCAGTGAAGGGCTCAAGCGCACCGTCGACTATTTCCGCGAGCGCATGAACTAGCAGGCTGCGAAAGAACTATTGTGGCACGGAATTCATTGATCCAAACATGGCGGACTTTTTCAGCATCCTGCTAGAATCGACCGTGCCGTTCAGGCAGAGGGGGGTAGAGCATGTGTGCCACGGGCCTTGGTGGGGCTGGATTAATATCGAGGGACGGTTCCATCCACTTGGGTCGACCAGGCGTCGATTCCTCCCACCAAATTCTTCACATTCGGGAATCCTTGTTGAAGCAGGAAATTCGTCGCATCGGCGCTTCTCATGCCATGGTGGCAAATAGCAATGATCTCCGAGTCGCGGTTCAACCGAGCGAGCGATTGAGGGAGTGTCCCGAGGGGAATTAGGATTGAGCCATCCAGTTTCGCAAGGGAATACTCCCATTCCTCCCGCACATCAACCAGTACTAATTTGTCGCCTTTATCAAGGCTTGTTTTCAGTTCTTTTGGAGAAATGGCAAAGCCCATAGAGTGACCTCCTTTCTTGATGACATCATACTATGTGAGGGGTGAAAAGCTTGTCAATGAGCCTGATAACGCCTCGATCTGGTCTTTTCTGAGGTATTGAGCAGTTAACTGATGAGGTTGCACCCTCTCCTTTCTTGAGAGAAGAGGAGACAAAATTTGTACATTTTTGTCAACACCTTGTCTTTATATGGTTTTATGGAAACTCAATTTAGGCATCAAAGAGAACTGGCAAGAGGTAGATTGATAAGAATAAAATCATAAGATATTGATAAATTGTGATAATAGTTCACATGCATACGTATGCATACGTAACAGGTCCAGAAATTGCTTCATTATTCTAGTCAGAAGGAATGGCAGGGGTCATTGCAGGGCGGAAAGGTTGTCTTACAATGGTCGCGCCCCTTATGAAGAAATCAGCAGGGCAGGTCCTTGTTATCTTGGTTACGGCAGGTAATCAGCAAGAAGCGGTAAGGATTGGCGAGGGAATGGTGAATGCGAAGCTGGCTGCCTGTGCGAATATCATCCCAGGGATTCAATCGATATATCGTTGGAAAGGAAAAGTTGTCAAAGCACAAGAAGTTCTCCTCATATTGAAAACCACCAAACCTCGGTATCGTGCACTCGAAAAGGCGATCAAGGCGATGCATGCATATGAGACTCCTGAAATCATCGCGTTGCCGGTTAAGGAAGGTTTTGATCGATATATTGGGTGGGTGCGTAGTGAGACCACAGCTAATTGTTAGCGAAAGGTGGTTTTTCATCACCAAAGTTGGGGTTGACTGAAGCGAGCTGGATCGGTACACTCCCTAAGAAGTATCGTAGCAGGCTGATGAGCCCATCCAGCAGGGGGGGGAGATCATGGGACAAACGAACGGCGCAGAAGACAGTGATGCCTATACCGTCGTAATCTTTCGTGGCTCAACAGCCAAGCCCCTGCGATTTAGTTTTCCTCGCAAGCTTGTCAGTAAGCTATTGATTGTCGGAGCTATTTTCGTCCTAGTCGACATTCTTGTCATCTCGCACTACGTGATTAGAACCGGCGAAGTCTGGGAACTCTCAGCGTTCCGTGCAGAAGCCATGAGCGCGCGGGAGCAGACAGGAGCATTTTCTAGCGCCGTCGACGATTTGAAGAAGCGTTTAACGAGCATGAAGGAGGTCAATCAGCGGCTTCGTGTCATGTTGGGAATCGAGCCCACGAAAACAGGAGATGTGGCTAATGGTCGAGGTGGTGAGGATACCCCCCTTCCCGATGGCAATGCTCTTCTTACCTCTGAAAAGATGCTTAAAAATGACGCTGGGGCTCAGCACTTCAGCTCAGTGGAATCCAATCAGAGTGCTCTGATCGGCCAAACAGGCCCATCTTCCGGTTCGAGCGATCTTACCGAGCAAGAGATGATCGTCTCAATCAAGGATGGTATAGATTGGCTGTCGAAAGAAGCCGCGATCCAGGAACAATCGCTTCAAGAGTTGTCCTTAGCTGCCGAAAAGAAATCTTCTCGATGGGCAGCAACCCCATCCATTTGGCCGGTGAAGGGGTGGGTGACCTCTGGGTTCGGGCCAAGGGTTTCTCCATTTACAGAAAAGCCCGCTTGGCATGACGGGTTGGATATCGGAGCTGCTGCCAATGCGCCAGTTCAGGCTCCCGCTCAAGGACGAGTCACAACAGTCGGCTTCGATCCTAAGCTGGGAACTCTCGTGAAAGTCGACCATGGATTCGGTATTGAAACTCTCTATGGCCACCTAGCCAAGGCATTAGTCAAAGAAGGGCAGCGCGTGAAGCGTGGAGAAGTCGTTGGCTTAGTCGGCAGCAGCGGACTAGCCACAGGGCCCCACTTGCACTACATGGTCAAAGTTCATGGCCAGGCGCTAGACCCGGTAAAGTACATCCTCGAATAGCTCGTTAAGCTTCCCGCTTCATTCACCGGCTCGTCATTCACCGGCAGGGTTCATGACGAGGCCACACCGAACGCACCCTCCCTTTCAACAACTCCCACCGAATCGACTCAACTCCTATGCTATACTGCCGCGCCATTACGGCTGTAGAGATCATGCCGTTACTCGACCTATGACAGATATTGAGATCACCCGTTCAGTGAAGGCGCGTCCAATTCAGGATGTTGCTGACCAGCTTGGCATCCAGACCAGCGAGTTGCTGCCATACGGAAAGCTGAAGGCGAAAGTGTCGCTTGACGTACTTGAGCGGCTTCATGCTGCACCACTCGGCAAATATATACTTGTGACCGCCATCAATCCGACCCCGCTCGGGGAAGGCAAGACGACAACTTCCATCGGGCTTACCATGGGCCTTTCCCGCCTCGGCCATCGAACGGCCGTCACGCTTCGGCAGCCCTCGTTGGGGCCGGTGTTTGGGATTAAAGGGGGAGGAACAGGAGGAGGAAGGGCACAAGTCCTTCCGATGGAAGAGATCAACCTTCATCTGACCGGCGACGCCCACGCTGTATCCGCCAGTCACAATCTCTTGTCAGCATTTGTTGATAATCACCTGTTTCACGGGAATGCGCTTCAGGTGGATCCGAATCGGATCACCTGGCCGCGGACATTGGGAGTCAGCGATCGGGCGTTACGGCAGGTTTCGCTGGGAGAGGGAACTGCGGGTCGCACGGGCCAGTTTGTGATCACCGAAGCTTCCGAAGTCATGGCGACGCTCGCTTTGGCATCGAGTCAAGCCGACCTGCGGCACAGGCTCGGGCAGATCGTCGTTGGATTCACAACGGATGGTAAGCCAGTGCGGGCAGAAGAGTTGGGATGCGCCGGGTCCATGGCAGTCTTGCTTAGAGAAGCGTTGTTGCCGAACTTGGTTCAGACGTTGGAGGGAACTGCGGCGTTCGTGCATACGGGTCCGTTCGGCAATATCGCCCACGGGAATTGTTCGATTCTTTCCGATGCCATCGCATTGCGTTGTGCGGACTATGTCGTTACGGAGGCCGGATTTGGGAGTGATCTCGGCGCGGAAAAATTTTTCAACATCAAGTGCCGTCTCTCAGGATTCAAGCCAGCGGCGGCCGTGATGGTAGCTACGCTTCGCGCACTCAAGCTTCACGGTGGCGGAGGAGTGGTCAAGGTTGGAATCCCGCTTCCGGCAGGGCTTACCGGGCCCAATCAGGAGGCATTGGTAAAAGGTTTTGCGAACTTAGAGCAGCACATCGCGAATGTGAAGGCCCATGGGGTGCCTGTAGTGGTGGCGGTCAATGCGTTCATCGATGATCCGGTGACTGAGCTGGAATGGGTTCGAGAGCGGTCCCGAGAGGTTGGTGCGGTGGATGCAGCGGTCTCAACCCATTGGGCCGATGGCGGCAAAGGAGCTGAAGAGTTAGCGAAGGCGGTGATCAGAGCCGCAGAAGAAATATCTACGTTCAGGCACCTATATGACGTTGCCTGGCCGATCAAGAAGAAAATTCAGACCATTGCCACACAAATGTATGGGGCCTCGGCCGTGTCGTTCGACGCAGAGGCCGAACGACACATCGATGTGGCGCAGCAGCTCGGACTCGATCGGCTGCCCATCTGCATGGCCAAGACGCCGTTATCGCTGTCGCACGATCCGGCGTTGAAAGGGCGCCCATCCGGGTTTACGCTGCCGATCAAGGAGGTGCGAGTGCTCGCAGGGGCGGGGTTTCTCACGGCGGTCTGTTCAGGCATTCAACTCATGCCGGGATTGCCTAAGAGGCCGGCAGGGGAACGTATTGGAATCGATCCAGGCACGGGCGAGATTGTGGGGCTGTCCTGAAGGTTAGGAGCCTAGGCAATGTCGGACAGGCTCCTAGCGCTGTTTGAGAAAGCGGAAGAATTCTGAGTCCGGACTTACCACCAGGGTGGACTTATCTTTGAAGGTTTTCTTGTAGGCTTCCATTGAGCGAGTAAATTCAAAAAAATGAGGGTCCTGCCGGTAGGCGTCAGCATAGACCTTAAAGGCCTTCGCATCCCCCGCGCCCCGAAGTTCTTCCGATTCCTTGTACGCCTGAGCCAGAATAATCTCGCGATCCTTTTCCGCCTCTGAACGGATTTTTTGTGCTTCCTCAGCGCCTTCCGCACGGTATTGCTTCGCCTGTCGTTCCCGCTCGGCTTGCATCCGTGCGAACACGGCCTTCTCATTCTGCTCCGGAAGGTCGGCGCGTTTGATTCTCACGTCCTGAATCTCGATCCCGTACGCAGACGCTTTCTCATGCGACCGCTGGGTCACGATTTTCATGAGATCGGAGCGGTGATCCGCGACGATCTCCAGAAGGTCATGGCGCCCGAGTTCGACCCGGAGTTCAGAATAGATAATGTCGTTGAGCCGTTGCAGCGCTCCCCGTTGGGTTTGAAAGTTCTGGTAAACTTTTAGCGGGTCGACAATCCGCCATTTGGCGTAGTTGTCAAGAAGGAGGGTCTTCTTGTCCTGTGTGATCACATCTTGCGCCTCTGAGTCGTAGTCCAGCAGGCGCTTATCGAAGTAGGTGACCTCTTGAATGAACGGCATTTTCACATAGAGCCCCGGCTCCGTAAGATTGCGAACAGGCTTTCCCAGTTGGACCACGATCGCATTCTGGGTGATGTCCACGGTGAAGAGCGGTGAGGCCCCCAGAAGAAACAAGCCAATGACGACTACCACAAATGCAATGATGAACCCCTGCTTCGTCATGGTTTCTGGTCCTCAGCGGCGGTGCCGGTCCTGGGCTTGAGGCGCTCGAGCGGGAGGTAGGGAAGCACACGATCGCCGGTCTTGCCATCAATGATGATCTTCTCGATATTCGGCAGGATTTCTTCCATGGTTTCGATATAAATCCGCTTGCTGATGATGTCTTTGGCCTGATTGTATTCTTTCAGGGTCGCAAGAAAACGGTTGGCCTCACCTTGGGCGCGATTCAGTCGCGCCTGGGCGTTACCCTTGGCCTGATTCACCACCTGAGCGGCTTCGCCCTGGGCTTTGGGGAGAATGTCGTTGCGATAGCTCTGAGACTGATTGATCAGTTTCTCTCGATCTTCTTTCGCATTCGTCACATCCTTGAACGCAGCCGCCACAGCCTCGGGAGGACTGACGTCCTGGAGTTGGATGGCCGCGACCTGGACGCCGCCCTGATACTGGTCGAGAAGGGATTGCAGGAGTATCTGGGTATCTTGCTGGATCTGGGCTTTGCCGGTCGTCAACGCCTCGTCGATCTTGCCCTTGCCGACCACTTCCCGCATTGCGGCCTCGGCAGCTTTGCCGATCGTCTCATGGATTTCTGCGACGTTAAAGAGATAGTTCGCAGACTCCTTAATCTTGTATTGCACGATGAATTCGATGGCCAGGATGTTCATGTCGCCGGTGAGCATCAGGGCTTCTTGCGACAGCATTTGCTGGCGGCCTTGCCGATCTGTGCGGAAGCCTACCTCGATACGGTGGAGTTTTTGGACTTTCGGCTGCAGGACGGTTTCGACGAAGGGGATTTTCCCGTGGGGGCCTGGTCCCACGGTTCGGACAGGGGCGCCGAATCGCTTGACGACGCCCTCCTCATCCGGGCCGACGATAAACGCGCTCTGCCAGGCAAGAAAAACGAGCAGCCCTGCCAACGCGATGTTTCTGAAACCGCTTGAGGGCATCAGATTCTTGAATGAGGGCATCACATTCTTGAATTGTGATTGGGCCTGCCTGAGGGCATCCTCAAGCGGGTCGCTCTTCTTACTCCAAGGATCTTTGGGGTCCCAGACCATGCGAAGTATTCGACCGAAGATAATTGAGAAGGATCTCTGTCCGCGTCACCTTAGCAGACTGCCTAGAAGCTGCGCAATCACGATAATCTCCAGTTGGTCCATCATGCATTCTTGATGTACAAGAAGGGACGCCTCCGCCGTCGAGGAAAAATCCAGCCAAAACAGCTGAACTGTACCACGCGTTTCCAGATGAAACGCGGCTGGATATTCTCGGTCGGCTCAAAGAGGGCGGGCGTTACGCGTGAGACGTGAAACGTATAACGAAGCTCACCGAGTCTCGTCCAAGCCATAAGCAATATGTCAGTAGCCATCAGCGCCGTCTTCCCGCGAGATGCGCCTCACGTTTCACGGGTATCGAGGAGTTCTGCCGTGCCACAATAGTTTTTCCACATCCTGTTAGGAGGTGACGGATCCGCCACAGGATGAACCGGCTCCTGCGGTACAGCCATAGCAATGGTTGCGCGTTGTGATCTGGCGGTGATTGAGTTGAACCGGCTCAAAGTCTCGGATATGGGCGGGCACACCATGGTCCACCGGCAGACCGAGCATCTGGTTGAAGTCGCAGTCGTAGAGGGCCCCATCCCAGCCCACTGAGATCGTGTAGCGGCACATGACGCCGGCCGCGGCAGTGGGGTTGAAGGCGTTGGCCAGTCGCTCCATATACTGCTCATAGTTGCCGCTCTCCAGGAGAAATTCAAGAAATCGGCTGATCGGCATGTTGGTGATCGTATAGAGATGGTTGAACTCGATGCCATGGCGGGAGCGGAGTTCTTTTCGAAACTGCGCCTCAATCGCCTCTTGCTTGGGCGGGAGAAAGGCTCCTACCGGATTGCAAACGAGATTCAACGACAACCCGCTGCCAGACTGGCCGTAGCCGAGTCGATTGAGGAGGCAAAGCGCCTGGATCGATTTCTCAAAAACGCCCTCGCCTCGCTGCGCATCGGTCTGGTTGGGGCGGTAATAGGGCAGCGATGCGACGATTTCCACACGATGCCCGGCGAGGAACTCTGCCAAGTCCGTTTGGGAGGGGAGGAGCAAGACAGACAAGTTACAGCGATCCATCACGTGGCGACCCAGTGCCCGGCTCTGTTCAACCAGCCAGCGAAAGTTGGGGTTGAGTTCCGGTGCTCCGCCCGTGATATCGACCGTCGGAATATCGGTCTTAGCGAGAGCTCGGATGCACTGCTCCGCCGTTTCGAGGGACATGCGTTCGGTGCGGTCAGGCCCCGCATCGACGTGACAATGCCTGCATGTCTGATTGCAGAATTTGCCGACATTGATCTGAAAGACTGTGATTCCGGTGGCGCGAAGCGGGAGCAGGCCGATGTGATCGAGTTGCGTCTCGAAGGGGGGACAGCTCGTGGTCCTCCCGAGCATCTTCAATTGCTCCGTTGGGGAGGCGAGGGGGTTCTGTTGTCCCAGCAGGGTCAGCGCCATAGGATTCTTGTTCACAATGCTACGGCCCGTTTCGGGACCGATTGCCGAGATCGTCTGTGTGGCTCAGCGTCACCAAGCATCAGCAGCAACTTCCATTGGGGGCGCAAGTAACGGCCTCACCGCTGACGCTCTGGCCCGCGCGGTTGATGATCGCGAAATGAGGAGCGTAGCCGTCGGTTCCTAATACATTTAGCGTCTTCGAGCAGATCTCCACCGGTTCGCCTCGGCGATATACATGGTGATCGTCATCGGCGGCTTCGACGAAGGGTCCGGCGAGCATGGCGAAATGCCCTTGCCATAGGCAGGGAGCGTCTGCCGGATAGACCGCGGTCCATCGGTCATCTGTTTGATCCAACCGTAGCGGGCCGGAGGACAGGACAAAGTGAGATGCCAACGGAGCCTGGCTCAACAGGCACACAGTGTCCGACGTGATCGGCTGGGGAATGCCTCGGAGATACGTCGTGCCCAGTTCATCGACCACTCGGCTGAAGGGTCCGCTGAGAGTAGCATAACGAATATCCGACTTGGACGCGCTCGCGGGAAGTTTATATCCCGTCAAGGTGACGGAGAAGAAGTGAATGCCGTCGATCGCTTGCCAGGGCGAGGACTTGAGCAGATGAATGCCCAGGAAGCCTGCTTCCGCCATTCCCGCCATATAGTCGGTGAGGGTCAGCGCCCCGGAGAGGCAGTCGCCCCACTTTTCAGCGTCATGCACCAAATACTGCGGAACGGGCTGATCGGCCACGATATCGGAGATCGTAAATCGTCCACCAGGTTTGGCGACGCGAAACATTTCCCTGAAGACCTTCCGTTTATCCGGTGCCAGGTTGATCACACAGTTGGAGATGATCAGATCGATGGTACCGTCGATCACCGGTATTGCGTCCGCCATCCCTTTGCGAAACTCGACGTTGGAGAAGGCGTATCCAAGATTGGCTACGACAAGGGGGGCATTCTTTCGGGCGATGGCCAGCATCGTGTCAGTCATGTCGATTCCGATGACATGACCTGTGGGGCCGACGAGTCGGGAGGCTTCGAAACAATCGATGCCGCCACCTGAACCGATATCCAGCACGGTTTCCCCCGGGGAGACGGTCTTTAACCCGGCCGGCGTCCCGCAACCATACGAAATCTTGAGGACATCTTCCGGAATGAAGGATTTGAGATCTGCCATGTCGTAACTAGTCGGGCAACACATCTGCTCACCTGTTGACGCAGCCCGAGCATAGCGATCGCTGACCTTTTGGGTAATCTCATTTATTGGCATGACGTCCTCACTGGCGAATGAACATATGCAGGCCTGTCCATGTATCAACTCCCTGCCTGGTACGTCAACTCCGTATCTTCTCAGGTTCCCGCTAACGTATTGGGGGGAACAGGACCAGTTGGCGGGCCCAATGGCCTGGCCCAATCCTGAGTCGCTGGAATCCAGCCTATCTTACAGCCTCGAGAGACATACAAGCGATTGCCGCGAGGCTACCTCTTGTGACGGCCCTCGTTTCCGGAATACCCCCTGCATGTACCAGAGTTGTGCGTAGGTAGAAGGCGATCGCATTCAGCCGCGCGACTGAACCCTATCGATCCCGAGAAGCACTACGCATCTGCATTCGCCAGATCCACCAATAGACAGCGGTATTGAGGACGACCACCACGGTGCCCAACAGCAACTGAATGTTTCGTGTCAGGTCCCCAGGGTAGAGCATCGGCAGCAGATACTGTGCGATGAAGTCGGAGCGATAGGTGGTCTCGTCACCTTGCGCGCGCAACCAATTCTCCAGGGGCGTGAGCGGGCAGATCCAGCCGGTGAATTCGACGACCGCGCCCCAGGCAGCCGCCGGCAGATGCAGCCACGCGACCCACTGCCACTTCAGCACAAGCAGCCCGCCACAGATCACGAAGAGGACAAAGCTTGCATGGATGCACAGGATCAGGTCGGCGAGCCACGAATACCACATTACGTCAGAAGAGCCGGGGAGGATCAAGGGGATCGGCTGGTTGAGGATAGACGAGTCTGTTTCCGTCGATGACCGCGAAGGGCGTCAGCCGATGTTCGTCTGCCTTGACCTGCGAGAGGATATGCTTGACCTCCCAGCCGCGCGCGACCAGCGCATCGGCAATCAGCGAGCGGTGGCAGCGCCAAGGAACCGCCTCGGCGCACATGATCGCCGTCTTTATGTCCGTGCCATATGCCATAAGCTCCTCAAGGGCTCTTTGGAACTCCTCCGTCTGCATATAGTCGGCGTACCCGCGAAAACTGGCGTTGCGCCATCCGTTGTTGATCGAATCCTTCCGAGCCTTTCGAAGCCCCCCAAGCATCGGCATGTGGAGAGAGCCGAGTCCGGCCTCTTTCAGGCTCTCGGCCAACGTGTCCGTATTGAATTGCGGATTGTGTCGTGAGCGTGGGATCGTTCGGACGTCCACGAGGAGCTGGATTTCTTGCGTGCGCAAGAAATTGGTGAACTCACCGATCTGTCTGGTCGAATGGCCGATGGTCCAAAGTGTCGGTCGTCGAGGCATGGAGCAGTGTGGCACAGCGAGCGGGGAATCGCCACGGGCCGTTAGAGGGGCGGATCACTCCGGCGGCAATTTTTCGGGATCGATTTCGAGAAGCCGCAGCCGGCCGTTGGCGATGTGCTCGGTTTTGTAGAGGCGATCGCCCAGTTGCATGGTCCCTACAAGGAGATTGCCGCTGACGACAAAGGTAAAGTCTCCCCTCGAAGGCGGCTTGAACGTACCACGGATGACGGCGCTATCGTTGCTGCGGGAGATCGTCGACGTGATATCCAACTCGTGGTTGGCGCCATCAAAGAGCTCAACGGTTATCCGGGGATGGGGTCTGGCCCCGGCATCCTTTAATACTTGAAAGAGTGGGAGATCGAGAGTGATCTCTCGATCGCGGAGCACCCACGGCTTCCGCGGCGTCGGTGGCTGATCGACGGCGGGAGGGGTAAGGACTGTCTGCCACAAGCTCTTCGGTGTCGGGCGCTCATCGGCCCACACAGGAAATGAAAATACACAACCGAGTAGTCCGACAAAAAGCAGGCGTCGGAATGGCAAGTGGTCTGCCCTGTGCCAGGCGAAAGCCATCAGAGGTTGCTGGCCTGTTGAGCCCATATCGTCAGCTCCCCCGCATCTTCTATGACATCCACCGGCACTTCGTAATAGGTCTTGGGTTTCTGTAAGAAATGCTCCCGCCACCATTCCTTCTATCGCCCCGGACTCTTTTGTGCCCAGCCCCTGTAGGAGTTGCCATACAGGAGTGTCAAGCACATAATGCACAAACTTAGCAGAATTCAACAAGAAGAGGCTTGCACAATCGGTGGCTGCATTTTTGCATGACTTAGACAGTGGCGAGGATGCGTCTGAGAGGAGGCACTTATGAGACGGCTTAATAGGAGTCAGTGGAGTAGGAAGGCACTCGTCCTGATAGCCCTATGTCCCCTGGTCTGGGTTTTGTCTGCAGTTTCGGCCTGCGTGTCGCTGCCATCGCCTCCGAGCGATCTCGTTTCCAAGGGGAGGGATATTTTCTTTAACGAGACATTCAAGGGGAATGGAAGGACCTGCGGGACCTGTCACCGGACGGAGGCGAACTTCTCGATCAACCCCTCCTTCATCGCGACGCTGCCGGCCAACGATCCCCTCTTTGTCGCCGAATTCAACCCGGATCTTAAAAAGAACTTCGAGAATCCTAAGCTCATGCGCCAGTTCGGCCTTATCCTGGAGAATCTGGACGGGTTCGGCGACCTGGAGAACAAGTTCGTCATGCGTGGCGTGCCCCACGTGCTTGCGCAGCGGACCTCCATCAACAGCAACCAGGGACCACGCACTGGCTGGTCTGGGGACGGCGCGCCTGGAGATGGCTCGCTTCGCTCCTTTGCGACTGGCGCCGTCATCCAGCATTTCACCAAAACCTTGAATCGCGTCGCCGGGGTGGATTTTCGGCTCCCAACTGAAGAT
>Ga0247727_10010511_pt1 | contig 16385 bp, 14 predicted proteins | sample WisWelCaveWW1625_FD_202498 | JGI IMG/M metagenome (GOLD analysis project Ga0247727, IMG submission 202498) | Biofilm microbial communities from Wishing Well Cave, Virginia, United States - WW16-25 | ecosystem: Environmental > Aquatic > Deep subsurface > Groundwater > Cave microbial mat | place... | reverse complement strand
ACCAAATGTGGGCGGCGCAATATTATTTTCTGGATAAGCCGAATCGCTGGCTGACTTCGGGCGGCGCGGGGACCATGGGCTTTGGTCTCCCCTCGGCAATCGGCGCGTGGTTCGCGGCGAAAGACCAGGAGATTTGGGCAATCGCGGGCGACGGCGGATTCCAAATGACTGCCGCTGAATTGACAACTGCTGTGCAAGAGGGCGCGAACGTCAAAGTCGCGATCATGAATAATAATTTTCTTGGAATGGTGCGTCAGTGGCAGGAGTTCTTCTTCGAGAAGCGTTACTCCGCAGTGAACATGCTCACGCCCGATTTTGTCAAACTCGCTGAGGCGCATGGAGTTCCTGGTCGCCTCGTCACAAAGCGCGAAGAAGTCAACGATGCCATCGAATGGGCGCGCAAGACTCAAGGTCCTGTTGTGCTTGAGTTCCGCGTGGAGCAGGAGGAAGCCGTCTACCCGATGGTTCCTCAAGGCGCAGCATTGGACCAGATGATACAGAGACCCGCGAGAGCATAAAACCCTTTTGGACACGGACAACACGGATTGCACAGAATCAACACGGATTTTTTAAAGATTTATCTGTCCGAATCCGTGAAATCTGTGAAATCCGTGTCCAAAAAAGAAATGGAGAAGAAATGAACTACACCTTCATCGCATTAGTCGAAAACAAACCTGGCGTGCTGAACCGCGTGGCTTCATTGTTCCGCCGCCGCAATTTCAATATCGAGTCGCTCGCGGTGGGACGCACGGAGAATCCCGAGGTCTCGCGCATGACCGTCGTTGTGGATTGTCCCAATGGCGACAACGACGCGCATCGCATCGAAGCCAATTTATATAAATTGGTCAATGTGCTCGATGTGCAGGATGTCACGCATCAACCTTCGGTGACCCGCGACCTGGCTCTGATTAAAATAAAAGTCGGACCCGAACGCCGCGCCGAGGTCAACGGACTCGCCGAAATCTTCCGCGCGCGAATTGTGGATGTCGCCTTCGATTCTCTCATTGTTGAGATTACTGGTACGGAGGACAAAATTGAAGGCATGATTGAACTTCTGCGTCCGATTGGAATCGTCGAAATGGTTCGCACAGGACAAGTCTCCATGACGCGCGGCGTGAATGACGGCGTCCGCCGTGTCTCTGGCGTGAACGGCAATCGCTATGAGGATGTGTCTGAATTGGCGGCGATGGCGCCGTAACATTCATAATCCGTTGGTTGAGTAGTGGCGCCTTAGCGCCACGTATCGAAACCAACAGTTAGATTCAAACGATAAGTAACTTGAAAACGTGGTGGTTTCGATACGGGCTGGAAAAGCACCAGCCCTACTCAACCACCGATACATAAAAATTATGAGGAACAATTATGGCAAAAATAAACTTCGGTGGCGTGGAAGAGGAAGTCGTTACGCGTGACGAGTTTCCGTTGGAAAAAGCGCGGGAAGTTTTGAAGGATGAAGTCGTTGCGGTGCTTGGATATGGTGTGCAGGGACCCGCGCAGGCGTTGAATATGCGCGATAACGGCATCAAAGTCATTGTGGGTCAGCGCGAGGGGACGAAGAATTGGGATAAAGCCCTTACAGATGGATGGGTTCCAGGCGAGACGTTGTTCTCCGTTGAAGAAGCCGCAGAAAAGGGAACTGTCATTCAATATTTATTATCCGATGCAGGTCAACGCTCACAATGGTCTAAGATTGTTGAATGTCTCAACGAGGGAGATATGCTTTATTTCTCACACGGATTCTCCGTTACGTTCAAAGATGATACGGGTGTCATACCTCCTCCGCATGTTGACGTGGCTCTCGTCGCGCCGAAGGGTTCGGGACGCAGTGTGCGACTCAATTATTTGGATGGTTCAGGAATCAATGCGAGTTTCGCGGTTCATCAGGATGCCACGGGACGCGCATACGAACGCGCGATTGCTTTGGGAATTGCCATTGGCGCGGGATATTTATTCCCAACTACGTTCAAGAACGAAGTGTATAGCGACCTGACAGGTGAGCGCGGCGTATTGATTGGCGCGCTCTCTGGACTCATGGAAGCACAGTACAACGTACTACGCAAACATGGTCACAGCCCCAGTGAGGCTTTCAACGAGACAGTCGAAGAACTGACACAATCCTTGATTCGTCTCGTTGGCGAAAAAGGCATGGACTTTATGTACGCCAACTGCTCTACTACTGCTCAACGCGGCGCGCTGGACTGGCATCCGCGTTTCCGCGATGCGGTGGCTCCTGTGTTTGATGAACTCTACGCATCCGTCATCAGCGGCGACGAGGCGCACATCACCCTCGAAGCCAATAGCCGCGCGGATTATCGCGAACAACTCGATAAGGAACTCTCTGCAATCCGTAATTCTGAAATGTGGCAGGCAGGCGCGGCGGTAAGGTCGTTGAGACCAGAGAATTGGCAAAAGTAATTTAGTTTGTTAGTCCGCTAGTTTGCTAGTCGCCTTGTCCAAAGAAAAGGTTTTGACGAGCAGACAAGAAGACAAGAAGACGAGGAGACAAAATGAACAACTACGTCAAAATTTTCGACACCACCTTACGTGATGGTGAACAATCCCCCGGCGCGACGATGACCTCCGCGGAAAAACTGGAGGTGGCGCACCATCTCGCGCGCCTTGGTGTGGACATCATCGAAGCAGGATTCCCAGCCGCTTCACCCGATGACCTCGAAGCCGTCAGACGGATAGCGCTTGAAGTGGGAAATCCGCCCGCGGGCGAGTCCGACGCGAGAGTACCCATCATCGCTGGTCTGGCACGCGCGAACAAATCCGATATTGATAAAGCGTGGGAAGCTGTCCAAGGCGCGCAGAAGCCGCGCATCCATACGTTTCTCGCCACGTCGCAGATCCACATGAAGCACAAGCTAAAGATGGATCCCGAAGAAGTGGTGGGACGCGTTGCTGAAATGGTCGCGTATGCAAAGACGGTGTGCGCGGATGTTGAATTCTCACCGGAAGACGCGGGACGCTCTGACCCGGAATTTTTGTATGTTGTATTAGGCGAAGCCATCAAAGCCGGCGCCACCACGTTGAACATTCCCGATACGGTTGGTTATACAACGCCCGATGAATTTTATACACTCATTGACGGCATCATCAAGAACACGCCCGGCATGCACGATGGAATTACAATCTCTGTGCATTGCCATGATGACCTTGGACTCGCAACTGCGAATACGCTGGCCGGCATTCGTGCGGGCGCGCGTCAAGCGGAAGTAACAGTCAATGGGATCGGCGAACGCGCAGGCAATACATCACTTGAAGAAGTTGTGATGGCGTTGAAAACTCGCAAACCCATTTTCAATCTCGAAACGGGAATCGAAGCGACGCAGATCGCGCGCATTAGCAAGATCGTTAGCAATTACACAGGTATCGTTGTTCAGCCGAATAAAGCCATCGTTGGCTCGAACGCCTTCGCGCATGAAGCGGGCATTCATCAGGATGGAATGTTGAAACATCAGACGACGTATGAAATCATGCGCCCTGAGGATGTCGGCGTCAATCAATCCAATCTTGTGTTGGGCAAACATTCGGGTCGTCATGCGCTGCGTAATCGTCTCGCCGAGATGGGTCACTCGCTCGATGAGGTCGAACTCGATAAAGCCTTTGCGCGCTTCAAGGAACTCGCCGACCGCAAGAAGACCATCACCGACCTTGACCTTGAAGCCCTCATCGCCGATGAATTCTATCGCCCGCGCGATGTTTATCTGCTCAATGGTTTGCAGGTTTCATGCGGCACGATGGGCATGCCCACGGCAACCGTTCGTTTGCGCGGACCCGATGGCGTTGTTCACACGCAAGCCGCGCTCGGCACAGGTCCCGTCGACGCGACGTACAAAGCCATCAATGCCATCGTCAACGTTCCATGCACGTTGCTTGAGTTCAACGTTCATGCCATCACCGCGGGCATCGATGCGCTCGGCGAAGTGACTGTCCGCATTCAAGGCACGAATGGTCACACCACGATGGACGCGCAAAGCGAAGTGCAATTCCCGCGCGTCTATGGCGGTCACGGCGCGGATACGGATATCATCGTCGCCAGCGCGAAAGCATACATCAACGCATTGAACAAACTCATCATCGCACAGACCGAAGGAATGGAAAAAGTTCAAAACGATTTCGGAGTCATGTTGGGATGAAGTGCGCCGCTTCACGCGAAGCCGATAGCTGATTCCGTTAAATTAACATGTCATTGCGAGGAGGGCTTTAGCCTGACGAAGCAATCTCATTTTTGGTGGTTACTTGAGATTGCTTCGGGCTTCGCCCTCGCAATGACATCCAAAAGGTATTATGCCCAAAACACTCTTCCAAAAAATCTGGGACTCACACGTTGTCACCGAACAACCTGATTCCCCTGCGGTACTTTATATTGATTTGCACCTCGTCCACGAAGTCACCTCACCGCAAGCCTTCACGGGTCTGCGTCAGCGCGGACTCAAAGTCCGCCGCCCCGATAAGGCTCTCGCCACGATGGACCATTCGATTCCAACAACTCCGCTAGATGTCCCGATTGCAGATGCCATGGCAGCCGCGCAAATCAAGCAAATGGAAACCAACGCCGCCGAATTCGGAATCACCTTGCATGGTATGGACAGCCCGCATCGCGGCATTGTCCATGTGATTGGTCCTGAACTCGGACGCACCCAGCCAGGCATGACAATTGTGTGCGGCGACAGTCATACCGCCACGCACGGCGCGTTCGGCGCGCTCGCTTTTGGCATCGGCACCTCCGAAGTGGAGCATGTTCTCGCGACTCAATGTTTGCTTCAAAAGAAACCAAAGACCTATGAAGTCGGCGTGAATGGAACTTTGTCAAAAGGTGTTTCCGCCAAAGATATCATCCTCGCACTCATCGCAAAAATCGGAGTGGGTGGGGGAACGGGTCACGTCTTTGAATACACAGGCGAAGCCATTCGTGGATTAACAATGGAACAACGCATGACCATTTGTAACATGTCCATTGAAAGCGGTGCACGCGCGGGCATGATTGCTCCCGATGACACAACTTTTGAATACCTGCATGGACGCGATTTCGCACCCAAAGGTGAAGAGTGGGATAAGGCTGTTGCGAAATGGAAGTCATTACCCAGTGATGAAGGCGCGGCCTACGACAAATCCATCACGCTCAATGCTGGTGATTTGGAACCAATGATTACCTACGGCACAAACCCTGGCATGGGCATGAGAATCACAGACCGAGTCCCCACTGCTGAATCATTCACTGAACCTTCACAAAAAGCCGCGTTTGAAAAAGCGATGAATTATATGGGCTTGCAACCTGGTCAATCCCTGCTCGGCAAAAAAGTAGATGTGGTCTTCATCGGAAGTTGCACCAACTCGCGCATTTCTGATTTGCGCCTTGCCGCATCCATGCTCAAGGGACACAAAGTCGCAGACGGCTTACGCCTCATGGTTGTCCCTGGCTCGCAGGATGTTAAGAAGCAAGCCGAACAGGAAGGCTTGGATAAAATATTCAAAGAAGCAGGCGGCGAATGGCGCGAGGCTGGATGCAGCATGTGTATCGCAATGAATGGAGACTCACTCGCAGCTGGTCAATATGCAGTCTCAACCAGCAATCGCAACTTTGAGGGTCGTCAGGGGAAAGGCGGACGCACGTTTTTGGCTAGTCCATTAACTGCCGCGGCAACTGCAATCACTGGCGAAGTGACCGATGTCCGCACAATGTTAGGATAAAACATCATGGCTCAATTCACAACACTTACCTCCCGAGTGATGCCTCTTCCTGTCAATGACATTGACACAGACCAGATCATCCCTGCGCGCTTCCTGAAAGCTACCGACAAGAACGGTATGGGCGACAATCTCTTTGCAGACTGGCGCTATAACGCCGATGGTTCTCCCAAGGTCGGCTTCGTCCTCAACCAGTCTGCATCAGCGGGCTGTCAAATTCTCTTAGCTGGTGACAACTTCGGATGCGGCTCGAGTCGTGAACACGCTCCCTGGGCGCTCACCGCGTATGGATTCCGCGCGGTCATCTCAACCTCCTTTGCGGACATCTTCCGCAGCAACTCACTCAAGAATGGACTCATTCCGATCATCGTGGATGATGAAACACATAAGATGTTGTTCTACCTGATCGAAGAAATCCCGAATGCCGAACTCACCGTTGACCTTGAATCACAAACGCTCACATTCCCACATGGCTCTGTCAAGTTTCCCATTGACCCTTTCAACAAAACCTGCCTGCTCAACGGTGTAGATGAACTTGGGTACATCATGGGTTTTGAAAATGAAATCGCCGCATTTGAGGCGAGTCTTACTTAGCCACAGAGACCACAGGGTTCTTTGAGATTTTTTCTCAGAGTCTCTGTGAACTCTGTGGCTTCCAAATGGAATGACCATGCAACAAATCCAAATCTACGACACCACCCTCCGCGACGGGACTCAATCCGAAGGCTTCACGCTTTCGAGCAACGACAAAATCCGCATCGCGCAAAAACTGGATGACCTTGGAGTCGCATTCATCGAAGGCGGCTGGCCAGGCTCAAACCCGAAGGATGTGGAATTCTTCGAGCGCGCCCGCGACATCCAATGGAAGAACGCGCTCATCGCCGCATTTGGCTCCACCTGCCGTGTCAAAGGCGGACCCGAAGACGACGCCAACATCAAAGCCCTGCTTGATTCACACACCCCTGTTTGCGCCATCTTTGGCAAGACGTGGACTTTGCACGTCAAGGAAGTGTTGCTCACTACTAACGAAGATAATCTGCGAATCATCGAACAATCCGTTGCCTATCTCAAATCGAACGGCAAGCGTGTGATTTACGATGCTGAACATTTCTTCGATGGCTATAAAGCGGACTCCTCCTACGCGCTCGAAACATTGCAAGCCGCGATTCGTGGAGGAGCGGAAACTGTCGTTTTATGCGACACGAATGGCGGGACATTGCCCTGGGAAGTCGAACGCATCATTCAGGACCTCAAGCCTGCTCTCGCGCACCCGTTCGGAATCCATACCCATAACGACTCGGAGTGCGCGGTTATCAATTCATTGATCGGCGTGCGCGAAGGCGCGATTCAAGTACAGGGAACCATCAACGGTGTGGGCGAACGATGCGGTAATGCAAATTTGATTTCCATCATGGCAGACCTTGAACTCAAAATGGGATACCAGTGTTTGCCTGCTGGCAAGATTGAGCATTTATATGACTTGTCTCATTTCGTGGCAGAAGTTGCTAACATCACGCCTGATGAACACTTGCCCTTTGTAGGCAAATCCGCATTTGCGCATAAAGGCGGAGTCCATGTCGCGGCGATGAGACGGAGCGCGCAATCCTACCAACACATTGAACCCGAAAAGATTGGCAACAAAATGCGCGTCGTTGTCTCAGATTTGTCGGGTCGTGGAAACTTATTGAGTAAAGCCGAAGAGCACGGCGTTGAAGTGGAAGGTGAGGAAGTTGTCTCAGTTCTCAACGATGTGAAAGAACTCGAATCGCGCGGTTTTTCATTCGAGGCGGCGGAGGCCTCTGTGACCATGATGTTGAAGCGACAGGAATATGGCTATAAGCCACCCTTTGAACTCGTGGACTTTTTCGTCAACGTCGAGCATCGTACAGGACGCGGTATCTTCGCCGAAGCTATGGTCAAGGTGCGCGTTCAAGGCGAATTGCTTCATACCGCCGCGGAAGGAAATGGTCCTGTCAACGCGTTGGATAATGCCTTACGCAAAGCCCTGCTTGGATATTACCCACAACTTGCGGATTTCCATCTATCCGATTACAAAGTCCGCATATTGGATTCAGACCATGGCACGGAAGCCATCACCCGCGTATTAATAGACACGCGCAACAGCACCACTCGCTGGAGCACCGTCGGCGCGAGCACGAATATCATCGAAGCCTCGTGGCGCGCGCTGGCAGATTCCATGGAATATGGATTGATGGTGGCGCATTGAACTTCAACATCGCCCTCCTCCCTGGCGACGGCATTGGACCCGAAGTTGTGTCCGAAGCTGTGCGCGTACTGGATGTGATCGCCGGCAAATATGGTCATACATTCAATTACACCGAACGATTAATGGGCGGATGTTCGATTGATAAATATGGCTCATCGCTGACGGACGAAACCCTCGCCGATTGCAAATCCTCGGATGCAGTTCTGCTCGGCGCGGTCGGTGGTCCGAAATGGGATGACCCTAACGCCAAAGATCGTCCCGAACACGGATTGCTGGCGCTCCGCAAAGGACTTGGTGTGTTCGTAAATTTACGTCCTGTTAAAGTGCATCCTGCGTTGGTTGACTCGTCGCCGCTCAAGCCTGAGAAACTCAAAGGTGTGGATATTCTCGTTGTGCGCGAGTTGACGGGTGGCTTGTATTTTGGTCAGCCCAAGTTGCGCGGAATGAAGGATGGCAAAGAGTACGCGGTGGATACGCTTGAATATTACGATTATGAAATTTTCCGTGTGATGGAATTAGCCTTCAAGCTTGCGCGTGGACGAAAGAAGAAAGTGACTTCTGTGGATAAAGCCAATGTTCTGGAATCATCGCGTCTATGGAGACAGATTGCGGCTCAAATCGGAAAAGAGAATCCTGATATTGAACTTGAACACACACTTGTAGATACTGCGGCGATGCGACTGATTACTGCTCCCACTTCGATGGACGTTATCGTCACTGAGAACATGTTCGGCGATATTCTCACGGATGAGGCGTCCGTGTTGGCGGGATCGATGGGAATGTTGCCATCTGCCAGTTTATCGGAATCCAGCGTCGGCTTGCCCCGCCAGACGCGGGCGGGGTTGTATGAGCCGATCCACGGGTCCGCACCAGATATCGCGGGCAGGGGAATCGCAAATCCAATTGGTACAATATTGTCATCTGCGATGCTGCTGCGTCATTCACTTAAGTTAGAATCTGAGGCTGCGTCCATTGAAAAAGCTGTGGACGAAACCATCACCGCTGGTGCGCGCACTACCGATATTGGCGGCAAGTTATCAACCCGTCAGATGGCGGATGAGATCATTAAACATTTGTAATACGTAGGGGCGGGGTCTCCCCGCCTAAAACGGGCGAGACGCTACGCAGCCTCGCCCCTACAAAATAAAAAGGAGAAATGTTATGGGCATGGAATCAAAATTTATCTGGGTGGATGGCGAACTGGTGGAATTTGAAAAAGCCACCGTTCACATGTTGACGGCAGCGTTGCATTACGGCGCGGCGGTCTTTGAAGGCATTCGCGCTTACAGGACGGATAAAGGATCCGCCGTCTATCGATTGCGCGAACATGCCGAGCGTTTGATCGAATCAGCAGAGATCTTCGGGTTTCGAAATTTGCCTTACACTGCGGAGGATGTCTCGCGCGCTGTGAAGGAAACGGTCAAAGCAAACGGCTTCGCTGAATGTTATATTCGTCCGCTGTTATATCTGACGGGCGGCGCGTGGAATTTGAACATCGACGCGGGTAAGCCAGCGTTGATGATCGCGGTATGGGAATGGGCGAATTATCTTGGTGAAGAGGCGCTTGCCAAAGGCATTCGTGCCAACATCTCGTCATATACGCGCCATCACCCTAACGTGGCGATGACCAAGGCGAAGATCGCGGGCAATTATGTCAACAGCATTTTGGCGAAGACGGAATCGGTGCGGCTCGGATTCGAAGAGGCGATTATGCTCGATCCGCAGGGTTATGTTGGAGAATGCACAGGCGAGAATCTTTTTGTGGTGAGAAAGGGAAGGGTATTTACACCCTCCACCGCGCCCGTGTTGGAAGGGATCACGCGTCATTCCATTTATACGATCGCAACTGATCTCGGTTATGAAGTGGTCGAACAGCCCATTTCACGCGACCAACTCTATAATGCGGATGAAGTCTTCGTTTGCGGCACCGCTGCTGAATGCATTGGCTTGAGTGAAATTGACTTCCGCAAGATCGGCGATGGCAAGACGGGACCCGTCACGCGCGCGATACAAAATGTGTATCACGATCTAATTCGCGGCAAGGTTGCGAAATATGAGGAATGGTGCGAATACGTGGAGGAGACAGTCAAAGCTTGATGTGTTTGGAAAAAAAATACAATTATCCTGCAGGAATTATCCTGCGGGATAATTGTATCAGCTGAATTAAATATTTTGAGTGAAAGGGAGAATTGACAGCCGTGCAAAAATATGCTATTCTGTACGGCAAGAGAATAGAGGTAAACATGCAAGAGACAAAACTAACAATTCGCCTGCCGCGGAAATTACTCGAAAATGCCAAGCATTATGCGCGTCAGCATAATACGACCCTTACCCAGTTGATCAACGAATATCTATATCATATCCCTGTACCAATTAGCGTTTTGGAAAACGCGCCTATTGTTCGCAGGCTTTCTGGCACACTGTCAAAAAATGTTTCGGTTGCGGATTATAAGAAACATTTGGAAGAAAAGTATGGCGCAAAAAATTAAGGTTCTGTTTGATTTGAACGTCGTTCTCGATGTTTTGCAACAACGCGAACCATTTTACGAGACATCAGCTCAATTACTTGCATATGCGGAAACTGGAAAGATAATTGGATATATCGCGCCGCATTCTCTTACTACATTGTTTTATTTGATTGAAAAAGATCAATCTTCCGCGCATGCAAGGGTGGCAATTACGAGTCTGTTGCAAGTCCTTGAAGTTGCCACAGTGGATCAATCTACAATTGAACAGGCATTGAATTTGCCATATCGGGATTTTGAAGACGCGGTGCAAATGATGGCAGCCGTGCAATGCAAGGTGGAATATCTTGTGACACGCAACTTAAAGGATTTTCAGCCCGCGCCATTATCGGTAATACAGCCAAGCGAATTAATCGCCCTGATATAAAAAAAGAATCTCTTAACTTTTGGTGGGTGAGTTAATCCAACAATTCCGCACCGTTGGATGCGCGGGTGATATAGATTTCTGGAGTAAGACCCGTGTCCGCTTCATAGCCTTTTGCCAGTGATTGAGCAAATTTATCTACCATGTCACGCGCAACCAGATTGACTGTGCAGCCTCCGAAGCCTGCTCCCGTTAGACGCGCGCCGTAACAGCCTTCAAGGGATTGAGCGACGCGCACCATTGTGTCCAACTCCGGGCATGAGACTTCATATAAGTCGCGCAAACTGATGTGACATTCGTTCATCAACTCGCCAAAATGTTGGACGTTCCTCGCTTCCAACAAAGCCTCAGCCTGTTTCGATCTCTCGATCTCTTCCACCACATGACGCGCCCGCTTCGAGACTTCATCTGGAAGTTTCGCAGAATAGCGATTGAAATCCTCCACGCTGACATCACGCAGAGATTTTATATTACGCAAATCTTGTTGTAATAATCGCACGGCTTCTTCACAGGCGGCGCGGCGTTTGTTGTATTCACCAGATGTGAGTTTGCGTCGCACGGTCGTATCAGCAATGACAATAGCGATATCTTCTGGCAACGGAATGGTCTTCCATTCGAGCGACCGGCAATCGAGCAGAAGTAAATTATTTTCCACGCCACATGCGGATGCAAATTGATCCATGATCCCGCAGTTGACGCCCACATATTGATTCTCTGCTTTTTGTCCCAGCAATGCGCGCTGCATAAGAGGCAGAGTCCAATCGCCGAGAGTCTGCCATGCGATCATGAAAGCCATCTCAACAGAAGCAGACGAACTCAAACCCGAACCGCGCGGCACGTTCGAAGCATAGACCGCGTTCAGAGCGGGGGCAGCAAGATGATCTTCAAAAAGCGCCCACATCACGCCCGCGGGATAATGCGCCCAATCGGGCAGGGGAGAGGAATCCGTTTGGGTTTTTGACGGGATGGTTTGCGGGGAGAATGAGGCTTGCCCGTTCAAGTCCGCAGCTAACAGCGTGGACTGATGCGAACTCGCAGGCGAGAACGCGATGTACGTGGCGCGGTCGATTGCAGCAGGCAGGACGAATCCATCGTTGTAATCCACATGCTCACCGAGAAGATTCACGCGGCCTGGCGCGCGGGCAATGTGCGCGGGCGCGCTTCCGAATGTTTCAGAAAAGAGGCTGGTAATGCGTTCGATGATTTCCATTTCAGCAATTGTAACAAGTTATGGCGCAGGTTGACGAGCACAAATCATGATACACTGCAATCAAAATCCACAAATCATAAAAGGATGTGCCATGCCAAGCCTCAATCTCCAATTCAATGAGCTTCGCCAATCTCCCACGATCGCGATGGGTGACCGGGTCAGCGCGCTGAATGCCAGTGGGCATAACATTATCGGTCTTCAAGTTGGCGACCCTGATTTTGCGACTCCACAGACCATATTGGATGTCGCGATGAAGGCAATGCAAAATGGCTTGACTCATTACGGACCGAGCCGCGGCTTTCTGGACCTGCGGCAGGCTGCCGCTTCCAAGCTGAGTCGCGATCATGGTATTTTCTACGATCCGCAGACTGAGATAATCATTACACACGGCGGCATCCATGCTTATTATCTTGCAATGCAATCCATTTTAAATCCTGGCGATGATGTTTTGATCCCGGACCCAAGCTGGGGGACTCATCCCAATATGGCAACGATGCTGCGAGCCAATGTGATACGAGTTCCCGCGCCCGCGGAAAATGGTTTTATTCCACTTTTCGAATCCTGGGAAAAAGCATTGACATCAAAGACGCGCGTCATCGTATTGAATTATCCATCCAACCCGACGGGCGCATATCCCACGCGCGAGGTTCTGCAAAAATTGCAGGGCTTTGCCGCGGCAAATAATTTATGGATCATCAGCGATGCAGTTTATGAAAATTTATATTATGGTGAAAAGCCAGTGAGCGCGGCGGTATTCGATGGCGCCAAGGAACGGACGATTCTCGTCAACAGCCTGTCAAAGACCTATGCAATGACTGGCTGGCGCGTCGGCTTTCTTGCCGCGCCGGAACGTGTCATCGAGAACGCATTGAAGGCAGGGCAAAACTCCATCACCTGTGTCGCGCCGTTCATTCAAAAAGCCGCCGCCTTTGCATTGACTGATCCGCAAATCCAGCAAGCGGTGGAAGATATGCGCACCGCGTATGCTCGTCGCAGGGAACTGGTTATGCAGATCTCGCGTGAGCTGGAAAGCGAAAAGGTTTTGGTCACACCGCCACAGGGCGCGTTCTACTTCTTCCTTGACCTGCGTCCGTTGAAGATGACATCGCTCGAAATCTGCGAGCGGATCCTCGAAGAAGCGGGCGTGGGGCTTGTCCCCGGCTCTGCGTTCGGTGAGCAGGGGGAAGGCTTTGTCCGCATGACAATCGCAGCCTCGGACGAAGAAGTAGAGGCGGGTTTCAGAAAGATCGTGGAATGGGCGGAAAGGCAGTGAGTAGTAATCAGTAGGCAGTTGGTGGTCGAGTAGTCCCGCGTGCACTTCGCGGGACATATCGAGACTACAGAGGAGTCATAGTGCGAGTTGCATTTCAAGGCGAACCCGGCGCGTATAGTGAACAGGCTGTGTTCAATTATTTTGGGAAAGCCGAAACACAGCCAAGTGAATCATTTGACGCGGTGTTTGATGCAGTCGTTTCTGGTGTGTGTGAAGCGGGTTTGATACCGATTGAGAATTCCCTGGCTGGAAGCATCCATCAAAATTACGATTTGCTTTTGCGTCACGACCTGCATATCGTTGGGGAATATCTCTTGCGAGTACAACATTGCTTGATTGCGTTACCTGATGTGAAAAAATCTGAAATTAAACGAGTTATCAGCCATTCTCAGGCGCTGGGGCAATGTGCGGGATATTTGCGAAGTTTGGGTGTGAAATCCGAATCTGTTTACGACACAGCGGGAAGCGTGAAGATGCTAAAGGAATCGGGCGCGCGTGATACCGCCGCGATTGCATCCCACCGCGCGGCGGAGATGTACGAAATGCAAATTCTCGAAGAAGGGATCGAAGACAACGCCGAGAATTACACGCGCTTCCTTGCGATCTCAAAGACAGCAGTGAAACCAGAAGGGGAGGCAAAGACTTCCATTGTGTTCACATTGAAGAACCAGCCTGGGGCGTTGTTCAAAGCCTTGAGTGTCTTCGCCCTGCGTGATATTGACCTGACCAAGATCGAGTCGCGTCCCTTGCAGGGCAAGCCGTGGGAGTATCTCTTTTACATTGATTTCAGCGGCGCGACGCACGAAGAAACAGCAAAACGCGCGCTCGATCATTTGGGCGAATACGCGTTGACGTTGCGCGTGCTGGGGTCGTATCCAAGATTCAAAGGGTAAAACAGACTTCGGAAGCGCCAAAGAGCGGCGAGACTTCCGAAGTCTTAATATGGCGCGCTTGTTTTGTTGTATAATTTTTGGCATTAGTGAGGATACTGAAATGCTAAACAACATCCGCCCTTACATTACCAGAGATGAACCGTTCGGTCCCATTGACTCGGGGGATATTGATTCGAGTGACCTGAAGGCATTGTTGATGCTGTTCGAGAAGCACAATTTGATCTATAAGAATCTGCGCAGCCGCCCGTCCATTATCATTGGGCGCAGAGGTTCGGGGAAAACCTATTACTTGCGGAGCGTCTTCTTCGATGAACAATATGATTACTTTGTCGAGATCCGTGTGCCGCGGGTGCTGGCGCAGGTGGCGCGCGCCATACAAAGGTTGTCTGCGGAAGTGGTGTTTTCAGAATTGGTCTCGGAACTTTGGGATACCATTTTGTGGATCAGTGTGTTTTTGGAGATTCGCAAACATTCCATATTGCCAGCGGACGACTTGAACGTGGTCAATGGATATTTGGATAAGATGCGGGTCCGCGAGAATGATACGGTTGAGGATGCGCTGCGGAATGTTGCGCACATGCTCGAAGAGATCGTGAGCAAAAACAGCGCATCGGACGTTGACATTTTGTGGAGAGCGGATAAGATCAGCCTCGATGATGCGAAAGCCGTGGTATTGAAGAGTCTGGATGCATCCGGGAAAAAATTTGCAATCCTGATGGATTCGCTGGATGATTTTCAACTGGATATCGATTCAGTGGCGCGCTCGCTTCAGGGACTACTTAAGATCGTCGGCTCCATGAACAAGCCGCGTGATGTGGTGGACATCCGCTTCTGCCTGCCCTCGGAGCTGTATCACCGTTTCATCAAATTATCCTCCAACCCCAACAAGGACTTTCGCCGCGCCCTCAAACTTCAATGGACAGCCAGCGAGTTGGTCCTGATCGGCGCCCAACGCCTGATGTTCCATCTCATCCTGCATTATCCGGAGTTCAATAAACGTTACTCCTCGCTGGACCTCACCAGGCGCGCGGATGCCCTGACTCTTTTTCAAGCCGTGCTCCCGGAGAAGATCACCAACCATGTTGGTTACCAGGAGGATACGATGTCCTACATCCTGCGGCATACCCAGTTATTGCCGCGGCATTTCCTGATCCTGTTGAATTCGATCTTCAAGAATCGCGGCGCGACAGCGCGCTTGACTCCCTTCCCTGTCAGCGCAGAGCGGATCGTCACCGGCATCCGGCAGATGGAGGAGTTCATCGTGGGCGAGATCTTTGTGGCGTTCAAGTTGATCCATCCCACCGCCGAGGAGGTTTGCAAACGCTGCCTGCCCGAACTGGGACATCAATTTACAATGGGCGACCTGCACCGTGTCTTTACGCGCCATGGCAAGGCAGTCTTTGGCAGTGACAACCTTTTTGACTTTCAGCGCATGTTGCTGGAGATCGGCGCCATCGGCAGGGTGATCCCGGGCAAGGAAACGGACGTGTATATCAAGGGCAATTTTGAATACACGGTTCAACATCAACTGTCCTTGAGCCAGGATGATGAACTGTGCATCCACCCGCTTTTCTCGGGCATTTATCATGGCAGTGGCAGGAAGGATCGTCCCGTTTACCCGTACGGGAGTGTTTTGGATGATGAGGATTATAGGAATGGGGAGGAGTGATTTGTTGTAAGGTTTTTCTCAAACAGGCGCGTCCATGTGACGTGCCTGTTTTGTTGTATACTGCTCCCAATGAGTAGGATTTGAGGATTTGATATGCAAAATACGAATTCACCTGCAAATCGAAATTCCTGGAAAGTATGTTTGCCCTACCTGCCCAAAGGGAGAAGTTATCCTTTCAGCACGATTACTCTGAAGAGGACTACAAGAAAATCTCTCTTGGCTTGATCCCAGAGGTGATGGAAGATAAGTGGTTTATCTTTATGGAAAGTGAGGTTCTTTCTTTTCATCGAAGTTGGACAGGCGTATGTATTTACGAAGTTAGTTTTGTGCAATCAGGCAGTCGATATTCGGTAGGCGAAGCATGGGTCAATCGAGATAGCCAGCAATATAAAGAAACGGATTCTAATTACGATAGCGAGTTGCTCAATTTTTTGATTGATAATCTGTTATTGGGGAAAAATATATCTTTTCCTTTATCAAGTGATGTTGATGGAAAACTCCCAAAAGGTGTTCAACAACATACAGTATCT
>Ga0247727_10010510_pt1 | contig 16385 bp, 13 predicted proteins | sample WisWelCaveWW1625_FD_202498 | JGI IMG/M metagenome (GOLD analysis project Ga0247727, IMG submission 202498) | Biofilm microbial communities from Wishing Well Cave, Virginia, United States - WW16-25 | ecosystem: Environmental > Aquatic > Deep subsurface > Groundwater > Cave microbial mat | place... | reverse complement strand
TCCACGGCGCCCGCGACGCGTGAGCGCGCCTGGGCGGCCGACCGCGACTCGAGTGTGCAACCGGCGCGGACGACCACGGGCAGGGGTATCAGGACGAAGCCGCCGAGAAGGACGGCGGAGATGGAGCCCATCGCGACGAGAGTGCGGGTCTTCATGAGGACCTCCTTCTTGTCAAGGAGCGCAAACCGTAGGAACTCGACCAGTTTCGCCAGCGGCTTTCGCAGCATCATGAAGACAGCCAGGGCGAACAGCACATAGCCGGAGCTACCTAACAGCGACACGAAGATGTTTCGGAAAAATGTGAAGACAACCGACAGCAGGATCACCTTGTAGGCAACCGAGGCCAGGCAGTAGCCGACGAGAATCCTGCGCACGTTCCGGGGCGGGGTCGCCATCTCCACCGGGAGACGGAAGATGTTCTTCTTGATCCAGCCCGAGGTGTAAGAGAACGACGACTCCCAGAGGTTGGAGATCTCGAGGAAGTCCATCAGCGAGTAGTAGCCATCCAGCTTGATGAACGGATTGTAGTTGATGACAATCGACATGAGCCCGGTCATCAGGAGGAACTTGTAGGAGACATCGTTGACTAGGGTTCCGGGGGCGGTGAGCGCCCAGACGAAGGTCGCCAGGGAGCACATGAACAGCTCGATGTACCCGCCGGCATAGATCACCCACTGCCGTTTGAAGTGACTCTGGAACAGGAAGGCCTCGCTCACCTCCACGAAAAAGCAGGGAGTGAAGTAGACGAACAGGAAGCCCATCTCGTGGACGTGGCCACCGAAATGCTTGCAGGTGAGGCCGTGAGCGCTCTCGTGGAAGAAACCGACCACCAGGAGGATCAGGAAGAATTGCAGGAGGTCGGCGCCGCTTTTGTCCTGGAAGGTGAACAGGTCCTGTGTTCCTTGCCGCATGCGGTCCCACTCGGCAGCCCAGATGCCGAGCATGACCAGGATCGAGAGCGCCGAGACAATCAGGAAGCCGCGCGTCCAGAAGAACCGCACGTAAGGCAGGACGCGATCGAAGAAGCGGTCGGGGTCCCAGGCGGACAGGGCGATATGGAGCGGGTTGCTGAATCTGCCCTTGCTCTCGGCCGTCTGGCGGCGTCGGTCACGCAGCCGTTCCAGCACAAGCTGGTGCTTCTCCTCATGGGTCTGCTCGAACATCTGCGTCGAGCGCAGCCCCTCGACATAGTTGTGCAGCCACTCCGGGTCGATGGTCAGCGCAGGACTCAAGGTGTTGTGCGCCTCGACGACCTCCTCGAGAGTGCGCGAACCGTCGAACAGGTCCAGGATGGCGTGTTGCAGCTCGTCGAGACGGAAGTAGCCCTGGGTCCCGGGGACCTTGTAGGTGTAGGCCACCTGCCCGCGCTCGACCTGGCGGACCCTGACGATGTCGTCCCGGAGCTTGTAGCGGCGGGTCAGGGCATCCATGTCCAGAGGGTGCGCCACAGGAACCGGGCCGGCTGGCGGAGGAGCACGTAGCCGAGGCTGCGCCAGCCGACCTCGATCTTGGCGCGGCCCAGCATCCCGGTCTTGAGGGGCAGGCCGTCGTTCTTGAGGCGGGCCCTCACGATCAGAAAGCGTCCGCCCTCCTCCTCGACGACGCTCTGCCCGACGATGTCGACCTTGCCGTGGAACGTCAGCGTCGGGAACGAGTCGATCTTCAGGCGGACGCGCTGCCCGGGCGCGATCTCGGCGATCTCCGTCTCCGGAACGTGGATCTCGACGGAAACGTCCTGCATGTCGGCGATCCGGCACAGAACGTCCCCGCGGCGGAGGAACGATCCGGCTTTCTGCTCGAGCCGAGGCGTCAGGATGACGCCGTCGACCGGCGCCGCGATCCGCGTCCGAGCCATCTCCTGGCGGAGCAGCTCCAGCTCCTCGCGCAGCTGATCGCGTCGCAGCGCCGCCTGGCGGGCGGATGACGCATCCATGCCGGCCTCTCCGCGCGCCACCTCGCGGTCGGCGATCTCGTAGCGGGCCCGGGCGTCCTCGAACCGCACCCGGTAGTCCCGCTGCACGAGCGTTGCGAGCACCTCACCCTTCCGGACTCGGTCCCCTTCGCGGTGATGGACGGCGTCCACCACTCCCTCGACCTCGGCAGTCACCGAGAAGTTGTGCGCCGGGAGGACGACGACCTTGCCGCCGGTTTTCATGTTCCAGGGCACCAGGACGAGGGCGGCCAGGAGGGCCGCGGCGTAACCGGCGTTCCGTAGCCATGTCCAGCGTCGGATCTTCCGCAGCCGCGACCGCCAGGCGGCGAGCGGCTCCACGACGCCGAGCAGCGGGATGCGGCGATAGAGCGAGGCGTTGCGGATCGCCACGGTCGCCTGGTTGGCGAGGATGTTGAGGACCTCGAGCTTGTCCTCCGACACGAAGTACGGCTGGCTGCTCTCGACGCTCAGCGTCCCGAGGTGGCCCTCCTCGTCCTTGAGCGGGAGGGCCACGAAGGCCTTCATGCCGCTGGCTTCGAAATAACGGCGGAACTTCTCCCGCGTCTCCTCGCGGTCGGTATCGATCTCGCCGTCGAGCTCGGAGATGTAGATCCCGCTGCCGCTCATGTGCGTCCAGGTCAGGATCTCCTCCAGGGCGCGGATGTGCGGGTCCTTGCGGTCGACCTCGAGGTGGCCGGAGACGGCCCGGATCTCGGGCGCCGCGCCCTCCCCCAGGAGGATGGCGCAGCGCTCGCAGGGCACGATGGCGTCGGCCCGGTTCACGACCGTCCCGAGGACGCGGTCGAGATCGAGGGTGGCGGTGATCTCGCGGCTGACGTCGAGCAGGGCGTCGAGCTCCTTGGCCTTATTCTCCGCCTGGAACAGGTTGGAGTTACGGAGCGCGGTCGCCGCCTGGCCCGCCACGTCCTCGAGAAAGTCCTTGTCGTCACTGGTGAACGGCGGCCGGTCAGGAGCGCGGACGACCTCGAGAACCCCGAGCCGACTTTCGTCGACGAGCAGCGGGGCGCAAATCACCGAGCCGACGGCACCGGCGCCGTAGAACTCCTCGATGGCCGCGGCCATCGCCTCGTCGCCCGGCCCGGCCTCCGCGAACAGCAGGGTTTCGCCGCCGTCGTGGACGGTCCAAAGGAGGCCGCCCCCCGGCTCGATCTGTGACGGCCCCTCTTCGGTGGTGGGGAAGGCGCGCTCCAGGCCCTCCTTCCCCTCCGCCAGGAGCCAGACCCGGGTCATCGCGGCGTCGAAGATGAGCGTGACTCGGTCGGCGATGACGGGCAGGATGGCGTCACGGTCCAGGGTGGCGTGGAAGGCCCGGGAGACGTCGTAGAGCTGCGTCAGGCGGCTGATCGCCGCGAGCTGCCGCTCCCGGCCGGCATCCGCCTTCACCACCGGCGCCGCGGCGGTGGCGGCGATCGATCCGCATTCCACGAGGAAGCGGGCCTGCCCGGCGTGTTCCGCCTCGGCTGTCGGGGCGCCCAGGACAAGCTCCAGGATCGCCAGCCGCGCCGAGTCGAGGGCGAAGGGGACGATAAACACCTCCCGGACGGTGAGGCCCCCGGCGGGGGCCAGGTGCTGGAGGGTCCCCTCGCGGATTTCGTCCCCCCGCTTCACCACCGGCTCGCCACGGACGATCGCCTCGGAGAGCAGATCACCCTTCCGGCCGGCCTTTTTCGGAAGGGTCGCGATCACCCCCTCCGGAGCAGCGAATGCGAGGGCGAAGCCGCGGCGGGGCCGGTCGTGGATCCAGACGCCCGCCCAGTCGGCCCCCGTCCGCTGACGCGCGGTGGTGGCGACCAGACGCAGAAGATCCGCCGTGTCCTCCGCAGTCAGGAGGGACCGGGCGAGATCGACGATCGCCTTTTCGTCCATGCCGGCGCCGGGCACCTGATGGTCTCTGTCGAGAAAAGTGCGCTCACCAGCGAGCGAAGATGTCAGAATCCTAGCACAGCGACCGCGTCCGGGTGCGGATTCGCCGGGGCCGGGGCCCCTCAGGAGAGCCGATGAAGATCAAGGAACGCAGCGCGGGGCGCGTCACGGTGCTCGATCTCAACGGGCCGCTCGCCCTGGGAGACGGCGAACGGATCTTCCGGGACAAGATCGCCCAACTCCTCAAGGAGAGGAAGACGTCGATCCTGCTGAACCTCGAAAAGGTCGAGTTCATCGACAGCTCGGGGGTCGGGGCGCTCATCAAGTGCCTGACGAGCGTCACGCGGGAGGGGGGCAAGCTCAAGGGACTGCGCGCGGTTCCGATGGTGCAGAAGATCCTCAAGATCACGGGGGTCTTCGCGCTGTTCGAGTTCTTCGAAGACGAGTCCCAGGCGATCGCGTCGTTCTAGCCCTGATCTCTTAGTCGGTCCAGATGAGCTCGGCCTTGAGTGTGCCGATAGGGCCGGCGTAGTCGAGGTTCACCTCGAAGGAGGCGCTGCGCCCGGGGGGGATCACGGCCGGCTTGAGCGGCGCCTCGCCCTGGGCGGCGACGGCGCCGGTGTCGAGCAGCAGGCGGACCCTGACACGGGCGTTCTGAGCCGGCAGTCCGCCGGAGTTCTGCACCCGGCCCACGACGCGCAAGCCGCCCGTAGGCAGGACATCGTGATCGTTGGACAGGAAGATCAGGTTGGCGCGGGCCACTCCGGCGAGCGAGCCGGCGAGGCGGTCGCGAGCGCCCCCGCCGCCAGCGCGAGACGCCGCGGAGTGGCTCGTGAAGCTCCCTTCGCCCTCGATGGGTGACACCGTCTGGGAAGTGCCGGACGGAACCGCGGGAGGCTCTTCCTCGCGGGCCGCCTTCATCTGCTGCCAGACGCCGGCGACAACGAGAGCCAGGACAGCCACCATCAGGCCGACCGGCAGAAGGGGCAGCGAGCGTTGCTCGTCCGCCTCCTGGGTCGGCGCGTTGCGCGTCGGGCTGGTGGTGCGTCCGATGCCCGGCCCAGTGGCCGGCCCGGTGGCCGCGGAGGCCTTTCGGCGCACCGTCACGGAGGGCTGGTCCGCGGCCGCCGCGGCCGAGGGCTGCGTGTCGCCCAGGGCGCGCTCCAGCTCGCGGGTGAGAGCAGCGTAGTCCTGGAAGCGTTCCCCCGGCCGCTTGGCCATCATCCTCTGGATCACGGCCGCGATCGGGAAGGGGATGCTCGCGTTGACGGCGCGCGGCGATTTCACCGGCTCGTTCATGTGCTTCATGATCATCGCCACTGCGGTCGTGGCCTCGAACGGCAGCCGGCCGGTGACGAGGTGGTAGAACGTGGCGCCGAGCGAATAGATGTCGGACCTCAGATCGATCGACTGTCCCTGCGCCTGTTCCGGAGAGATGTAACCGGGAGAGCCGAGCACCTCTCCGGTCGCCGTCAGGCGGGTCTCGGTGCGGGCCGCCTTGGCCAGGCCGAAGTCGGTGATCTTGACCGTGCCGTCCTCCGTGATCATGAGATTGCTCGGCTTCACGTCGCGATGGATCAGGCCTTTCTCCGCCGCGTGCCGCAGACCCGCCGCGGCCTGCATGATGTAACCGGCCGCGATCGCGGTGTCCAGGGCGCCGCGCCCTTTCACGATCGTATCGAGCGATTGGCCCCGGATCAGCTCCATGGCGAAATAGGGGATTTCGCCCTCCTGGCCGATGACGTAGATCTGGGCGATGTTGGGGTGGTTCAACGCGGCTGCGGAGCGCGCCTCCCGGGTGAAGCGCGTGACGAACTCCCCGTCGGCGGCGAGGGCCGGCAGCAGCGTCTTGAGGGCCACCTCGCGCTGCAGCGCCTCGTCGAGGGCCCGGTAGACGCGCCCCATGCCGCCGGCGCCGAGGAGCTCGAGGACCCGGTAGGTCCCGAAGCGGTCGGCCACCTTTTTCCCCGATGACGATTCTGTCATCGCGTGCGTCCCGGCGTCACTTGCGGGAGAACAGCCCGAGGATCCCCTTGCGGGTCGAGCCTTCGGTCTCCAGGCCTTTCAGTGCGATCTCGTTGGCGGGGTCCCACTCCAGAGCCTTTTTGTACATGGCGCGCGCCTTGTCCATCGCCCCTGTTCGCTCATAGACCTGCCCGAGGTGCGCGTGCGCGCTGGCGCTTGTCGGCGCCATTTCGATCGCCTTGAGCAGGTTCTCCTCCGCCTGTTTGCGGAGCCGGGGGTTCCTGGCCTGCGCCAGCCCCAGGTACTCGAAGTGCTCGGCCCGGGTCGGATCCTGCTGGCAGGCGTTCTGCAGGAAGGACAGGGCCTCCGACAGCCGGCCGTGCTCGAAATGGTCGCGGCCGTGCCGGAAGTTCATCCGGGCCACGCTGGCCGCGTCGGTCGTCTTGTCGTCCTGATGGTGGCCCGAACGGGACTGTTTCTCCTCGTCGTACTTCTCCCGCAGGGCCGCTTGCGACAAGGTGGAATAGGCCTCCGTGATCCGGCCGAAGACCTTTTCGGCCTTCGGCTTCAGGTCGTCACGACGGAAGGTGTCGGGATGCAGGCGCCGCGCCAGCGCATAGTAGGAGCGGCGGATCATTTCTGTCGTGGCCACTGGTGTGATGTCGAGGACCTGATAAAGATCGAGGATGTGGATGTCCCGGAAGCGCCGCAGCATCTCCGCCTCGATCTCCGCGGCCGTTTCGGCGGCCGACCGTTCGGCGGCCCGCGGCGGCTTCGCGGCGACGGCGACCGGCCGACGGGCCGGTTTCGCGGAGCGCCCGCCGCCGCTCCACGCGCCGCGCGGCTTCGGCACCAGCGCGATCGGCCCGGGACGGCCGGTGTTGGACGGCCGGGAGTCCGGCTGCGTCTGAGGTTGGGGCGAATGGCCGGCCGGCTGAGGGGGCGCAGGAGTTGTGACCGCGGGGGCGGCAGGCTTCGCGACCTGCGGTGGTCGAGGCACGGGCGACCTGGCGTCAGGCGGGGCGCTGACGGCGTAGGGCGCGGCGGCCACCGGCGGCCCGGCGCCTTGACGCCCGTCGCGTGCCGACGACGGAGCGGACGATCGGGCGGTTCCACCGGGCACCGGCGCGTTCGGCTCGATCGGCGCCGCGGGGGCGGGCAGCTCCGCGGCTCCCGCGGGCATCTCCAGGATGCCGGCCAGGGCCAGACCCAGCAGGGCGCAGAGAGTCTTGTCGTCGCCCATCGGGCTCACCATGCAGATCTCGCGGATGGTGGCGATGCCGTCGACCCGCGACATGATGTACCCCTCGACGGGATCCAGGCGGACTCGCTGGTATCCCTCGGGCGGCCGGGGATCGCGCAGGACCCGGCTGTCGGGTGAGCCGAGCCGCTGGCGGATCCACTCGGGGTCGCTGACGTCGCGCGTCCATTCGAGCAGCAGCTCCGCGGTCATGAGCCCGCCGGCAATCTGATCGTGGAGCCGCAGAGCGCCCTCCTGGAACTGGTAATCGCCGCCGCACATCCGCATCGCGGCGCGTGCGACCCGGCGGATGTGCATCTCGGTCAGCTCCACCAGATCCGTGGGCGCGATCAGGCCGAGCCGCGCCAGCGTGGATCCGAGAAACTCCTCCGGCGGCTTCTCCAGGGCGGCCCGGCGCAGCGCCTCCACCGCCACACCACCGCGCTCGAGGAACCACGCGGTCAGGCTTTCGGCGGCGTGGTTGCTGGCGGCGAAACGGATGTGCACACCCGCGTCGATATGGATCTGCCGGCTGACCCGATCGAGGCGGTAGGTCAGGATGCCGGACGCCTTTCGTCGCTGCAGTTCGCTCAGGACGTCGGCGGGCGATCTCCGGGCCAGGCTTCCTTCCATGCCAGATGGACCTCCGTCATGGCAGACGCCGATCGACCGGCGGTGCCGGGTCGGGTCCCTCTATAACTTGGGGCGCGGAAAACGTTATTGCAAGTGGCGGCGGGCAAGATCCTCGCCCCATTGGCGGGCCAGGTCGTGCAGGCTGAACCGGGTGACAGCCTGGACCGCCTCGCCGGGGCCCCGCCCCCGGCCCATCTCGAGCAGGACGAGGTTCAATCCGTGGAACCCTTCGCGATCCAGGAGGAACTCTACGAAGGAAAGCGCCGACGCATAGGTGAAGGTCGAGCCCCCATCGAGCCCCGAACAGCACCGCTCCCAATCGCGGGCCAGCTGTGCGGATGTCGCCTTCGTCGTGCGCCGCCCCTCGATCCATTGCGCCAGCCCCTCTTGCAGCCAGCGCGGGGCGCGCCCGCCGCTCTTGTCCGTGATGAAGGCATGCGCCAGCTCGTGCAGGAGGACGGCGCGAGCCTCGCCATCGAGATGGCGCAGGCCTCCCGCCGGCAGCCGGATCTTCCCGTCGTACAGACCGGCGACGCTGGACTCGGCCAGGGTGGCCTCGTAGAAGGCGCGCTGGGGGTAGACCACGACGGCAATCGGCAGGGAAGGGTCGTGGTCGAATTGCCGGGCCAGCTCCGGGAACTGCTTCTCGAGCTCGTCGAGGATCGCGGACTCGAGGTCGGGCCCGGTCCGCTCGCCGTCGTAGCGCAGGGTGAAGTGCGCGGCGTCGGCGCGCCGGTAACCCTGTTCGACGGCGAGCTGGCGCCGGAGCGTCTCGATCCGCTCGCGGAGCCTGGGATCGGGCCGTGCGGCATAGGCCTTCTCCCAGGCCGCAAGCGCCTCGTCCTGGCGGTCCTGATGGTGGGCCACGGCGCCGAGGAGGAACAGGAGGTCGGGATCGCCGGGCCAGTCGAGCAGGGCCCGCTCCAGGACCGAGCGGGCGTAGGCGTCCTGGCCCAGATCCAGGTGCGCCGCGGCCAGGCCGCGCCTGGCGCGCAGGTCGCGGCCGTCCTGGACGAGCGCCTCCTCGAAGCGGCGGCGGGCCTCCTCCGGATGCCGGAGCCTCAGGTCGTCCTCGCCAAGGCGGCCCAGGAGGGCGACGATCTGCCCCAGGTTCTCCTCACGCGCGAGCGGAAACTGCTGCAGCCGGCGCTTCAGCTCCTCCAGCCGGCGCAGCGCCTCCGCCCGGTCGAACGTGCCCGGCGGTGAAATGGTGGTGGCGGGGGATGCCGGGCCTCCCGCGACGCCCGGTCCGGTCGCCGGCGGTCGGCCGGGTGCACCGGCCGGAGGCGCAGGTTTGGCCGGGGGGGGCGCCTTCTCGATGCGGGACACGTCGCGGCGGGGAACGACAATCGTCTCCCCGCCTTGATGCACGACCAGATCGTCGCCACGTTCCTCGACGCGGTCGCAGACGATCGTCCCGCCGTTCTTGAGGTGGACGACGTCGGCGATGGCAGCCGGGGAAAGTCCGAGGCAGACGGCGGCGCAGGCCAGGAGCCTGGCCGGCCAGGCTCCTCGAGAGATGCTGCCCCGCATTTCAGGAAGGTGAGGCGAGCCGCGCCAATGAGATGACCACGGGTCGCCGCGCTGCGTCGGTGAAGTACGCAGGGAGGGACGAAGCGGCGGCGGCCGCCTCTTCCTTGCTGCCATAAACCCCCCAGCAGGCGCGGAAGCAATTGCGCCCCTGGAGAGCGTAGGGCACGACGATCAGCCCGCTCTCAAAGCGCGTTGCAGCCAGTGCCTTCTGCACGGTCCCCGGCTCACAGGCGATCATGAGTTGAAGCGTGAAGCGGCCCGGGACGCCTGCGCGGACCAGGCTGCGGAACGCGTCCGCCGCCTCGGCGACTTGTCCCTCGTCAATCAATCGGTGCGCGGCGGCGATGCGGTCTTTCTCAGGTGGCGTCCCGACAGCGGCCGGCGGGCGCGGCTCGGCTTCCGGCGTGGGCTCGACGGCGGGTCCCGGCGGACCCGGGACCGATGGAGGCGGTTCGTGCCGGGGCGGCGGGCCCGGATCCTCCAGAGCCTCCGGCGTGGTCCCCGCCGGTTCCGCGATGGTCTCCGGTCCGGTCGGCTGCCGGCCGCGCAGGAAGATGGCCATTACCGCCGCGGCGAGCACGACCGCGGTGACCGCGGCGATCGCCCCCCAGCGTCCGGCAGGGAATGGCCGGCTCGTGGCAGGCCCGACCGGTCCGTCGAACGTCATCTCGACGGGTCCCGGCATGGTTTTTTCTCCGGTCTCTGGATCGAGACGCCATTCCGGTGTCTCGCCCGGAGGGGCTGCGAAGGCGGGCAACTCGCCGGGCGGGATCGGCGGCGGCAGGTCGGCGTCCTCTTCCGGCCCGGTCGGCGAGACTGACTCCTCCGGCGTGGCGGGGACCTCGACGGGACGGGAGGCGGCCGGCCCGTTCACCGGCCCGGCGAGGAGCGCGGTCGGGCCGGGCATCCCCTCCCCGGCCGCAGCCGATTCGACCGGTATGCGCCGCCCCTGAGATGTTGGCGCGGCGGGTGCGGCCGGCCGGTCGGCCTCGGCCAGTCCCAGGATTTCGAGCGACAGGACGACCTTGCTGACGGTGAGGTCGTCCAGGGCGGTCTGGCTGCTGATGTCGCGCAGGGTTCGCTGTCCGTCGACGGCCAGGGCCACCTGCTCCGTCGAGGGCTCCAGCTTGAGGGAGGCGAGACCCTCCGGAAAGGCGGCGGAGGGGCGGTAGACCGACTCCATCGAGCCCATCTCTCGCACGACGGTCTGCCGATCGCCGGCCTCCATGAGCGCATCGAAGATCAGCCGGCGGGCCGGAAGGCCGAGAACGGTGATTTCCGGAGGCAGCGGCCCGGGATTGACCTGGTAGGTGCCCTCGGTCAGCGCGCAGCAGGCGGTCAGGATCTGGCGCACCTGCCGGCGCGCCCCCTGCAACAGCTCGGAGGGCGTCAGGAATCCCAGCTCGATCAGCGTCTTGCCCAGCGAGACACCGGGCCGGATGCGGGAGCGCGCCATCTCCAGCTGCGGCTCCGTAAGGCGGCCATCGCCGATCAGGATGTTGGGGAGGCGATCGACCTCGGCGTTGCTGGCGGCCGAGGCGATTTCGCCGCGCCGGAAATAGATGACGCGGGTCGCGCCCGCGGTGCTGAGGCGCAGCGAACCGCCAAAGCCCTCGCGATGCAGGCGGGCGATCAGCCGCGGCGTGAACACGCCGGCGATGGGATGTGCCTGTTGAGAATCCTGCATCGCGGGCCGGGACGACCTCTCTCGCGGCCGCGGCGCGGAGCCCCGCGCGGCCTCGGGAGGCTGCATGATAGGGAGGCGCGGACGGGCTGTCAAGGAACGCCGATGGCGGATACACTCCCGATCAATGAGCCGGATCTTCGGGACCCTCGTCGTCGGGAGCGGCATCGCCGGACTGCGCGCCGCCGTGGAGATTGCGCGGGGCGGGCAGCGGGTCGGGATCCTCACCAAGGACGGCCCGACCGACTCCTCGACCGACAAGGCGCAGGGCGGCCTCGCCGCGGTCCTCTCGGACGACGACGAGGTGGCGCTGCACTATGAGGACACGTTGCGGGCCGGGGACGGGCTGTGCAGCGAGGGGGCGGTGCGCATCCTGGTCGAGGAGGGGCCAGCGCGGGCCCTCGAGCTGATCGAATGGGGGGCGCGGTTCGACCGCGAGGGGACCCGGCTGGCCCTGACGCGCGAGGCGGCCCACAGCAAGCGTCGCATCCTGCACGCGCGCGGCGACTCGACCGGTCGCGAGATCGTCCGTGCGCTGGTCGAAAAGGCCAAGGCGACCCCGGGAATCGAGCTCCTGCCGCGCATCTTCTCCATCGACATCGCCATGCAGGAAGGATGCTGCGTGGGGCTTGCGGCCCTCGACGAGCGGTACGGCGCGACCCTCGTGATGCTGGCGCGGGCGGTGGTCCTGGCGACGGGAGGCGCGGGACAGGTGTACCGCGAGACCACCAACCCGCCGCAGGCCACGGGAGACGGGTTGACGATGGCCTACCGCGCCGGCGCCGAGATGATGGACCTGGAGTTCGTCCAGTTCCATCCGACGGCCCTCGCCCTGCCCGGCGTGCCACGCTTCCTCCTGTCGGAGGCGATGCGCGGCGAGGGCGGCCGCATCCTCAACGTCGGCGGCGAGGCGTTCATGGCGGCGATCGACCCGCGCGGCGATCTGGCGCCGCGCGACGTGGTGGCGCGTGGCATCACGGAGGAAATCCGGCGCAGCGGCCATCCTTGCGTCTACCTCGACATGACCGCCTGCCCGGCCGACTTCGTGCGCCGGCGGTTTCCGACCATCACCGCGACCTGCGCGAAGTACGGCCTCGACATCGCCCGGGACCGCCTGCCGATCGCCCCCTGCGCCCACTTCATGATGGGCGGCGTCAAGACCGACACGTGGGGCCGAACGTCGATCCCGGGGCTTTACGCCGCGGGCGAGGTCGCCTGCACCGGCGTGCACGGCGCCAACCGCCTCGCCAGCAACTCGCTGCTCGAGGGACTGGTGTTCGGCGCCCGCGCCGGACAGGCGGTCCTGGTCGATCGGCCGCCGGGCCCGGACGCGGTGGCGGCGCCGGCTCGATCGGACTCGTCGCCGCGGGATGCGTCCGGAGCGCTCGCGCCCTTCGTCCGATCGATCGCGCAGGAGGAGGCTCCCAAGACGGTCGCGACCTTGCGGGAGGTGATGTGGAAGGAGGCCGGTATCGTGCGCGACGCGGCGGGCCTGAAACGCGCGGCGGAGGTCATCCTCGGGCTTGAGAAGGGGCTCGCGGCGGGTCCGCCGACACGCACCGGCCTGGAGGCGCGCAACATGCTGTTCGCCGGCCGGCTGATCGCCGAATGCGCCCTGCGCCGCGAGGAAAGCCGGGGCAGCCACTTCCGGACCGACTTTCCACATCCCCAGCCCGGGCGCGGCAGGCACTCGGTCGTCGCCCCCGGCGCCCCGGCGCCCGATCTGCCACGGCTTCCGAGACGCCCCTAGCCCAGAGACTTCATCGGAGGGGGGCGGCTTTCTGCTACAGTAGCGGGGCGGAGGGTCGCCATGGCTGAAACGCCGCTTGTCATCGGTCTTGTCCTGCTGGCCGTCCTGGTGGGCGCTCTCCTGCCGGTCTTCTACCACGCCGTCCAGACGCTGAAGAGCGTCAAGCACTTCATGGACACGAACGCGCCCCGGCTGGAGCAGGCCCTGCAGGAATTCACCGAGACGACCGCCCGGTTGAACCGGATCGGCGCCACCCTGGAGGGAGAGGGCGCGCGGTTGAAGCCGCTCATCGACTCGGCCGAGAGCGTGGGCCAGACGCTGCAGAGCCTGCGGCGCTCGCTGCAGTCCGCCGGGTCGATGCTGACCGCCCTGGGTCCGGCGTTCCTCGCGGGCCTGAGCGCCATCATGGCGCGCCGCGGTCGGTCCGGGGACGGTGGCGACGATCGGGAGTCGGGAGAAGAGAGCGCGGCCGAAGAGACCGCGTCTGGAGGAGGCGCCCCGCCAATGACCGGGGGTGTGCGCGCCGAGGAGGAATCGACCGATGGCCACTGAAGGCGGAGGGTATCGGCGCACACACCTCCTGACGGCGTTCATCGTCGGCGCGGCGGCCGGCGCCGTCATCGCCTACCTGACCGCGCCCGAGTCGGGACGCCGCAATCGGGAGCGCGTGAAGGACGCGGCGCGAACCGCCGGGCGCGCCGCCCGCGAAACACCCGGCCGTCTGCGCGATTCCTGGTCGCGCGCCGTCGAGGCCGCGCGTTCCGTCCTCGAGGACGCCCTCGACGAGGGCACCCGCCGCTAACTCGGTCCACCCGGCCCCCGGCAGTTCTCCCGCGTGCAGCGCGTCCCTGGTCCGACCACCGGCGGACGCCCGGGGGGCGGCCGCAACCACGCCATTCCCGTCGGGCGGCGCGACCTCACGCCTCGCATCCCTCTTGCACATCGGTCTGCCGATCGCCGTGGGGCGACCGGGGGAGAGCCGCACCGGAGGACACGATGCGCGGAGGATCGGGAGGGAAGTGCGCCTACCTGCTGACGCTGTGGACATATGGGGACCGGCCGGTTCTGGCGGACGCCGACGCGGCCCGCCTCTTCTGCCGGGTCCTGGGGCACCTGCGCCGCCGGCTCGCGTTCCATCTGCACGCCTACGTCGTGCTGCCGGACCGGGTGCGGCTGATCGTCGCCACCCCCGACGGCGATCCGCGCTCCGTGCAGGTCATCGTACGGCGCCTCAAATCTCGTTTTGCGCGCGAGTGGAACGCGCGGCGCGGGCGGCTGGGCCTGGTCTGGCAGGACGCCGATCAGATGACCGCGCTCGAGGGACTGGATCAGATCGCCCGGCGCGCCGACCTGCTGCACCGGAGCCCGGTCCTGGCGGGACTGGTCCGGCGCCCGAGGGAATGGCCCTGGTCCAGCGTCCGCCCCTGGGCCGGCGCTGGTGGCGCACCGGCCACGGTCGATCTCCCCGAGATGCCGAGTGCAGCGCCGGCGCGCGCCCGCCCGGCCGTCATCGGATGATCCGGAAGGTCCGCTCCCAGCGTGATTTCGTGAACAGGTGGCTGACCTTGGACCAGATTCCCTGGATGCGGTCCCACACGGAGGTCTTCAGGTAGGCGTCACGGTCCTCGTCGTACGACCACCAGATCATGAAGGCGCGGCCCTTGACGAAATCACGCGGCACGAACCCCCAGGAGCGGCTGTCGCGGCTGTTGTCCCGGTTGTCGCCCATGCAGAAATAGGCCGAGTCGGGCACCTTCGTCACGGGGTAGTTGTCCTGGTCGATGTTCAATCCGCGCGGATTGCGATGCACCTTGTAGCTCTCATCGAGCGGTTGGCCATCGATGTAGACCTGCCGGTCGCGAATCTCGACCGTCTCGCCGGGCAGGCCGACGACCCGCTTGATGTAGTCCTTCTCGGGCTCCTCGGGAAACTTGAAGACGATGATGTCGCCCCGCCGCACCTCGCGCATCGGGAACAGGGAGCGCTCCACCGCGCCCAGGATCGGCACGCCGGCCGTCGGCGGCGCATACACGAACTTGTTCACCATGATGTAGTCGCCGATCAGGAGGGTCGGGATCATCGAGCCGGTCGGGATCTTGGACTGCTGGAACACGAACGTGCGCGCGAACAGGACGAAGATGACGCACGTGACGATGGTCTCGAAGTAGTCCCTGATCAGGCTCTTGGGCGTGTCGGCCGAGGTCATCCGGGTTCCTGTGAAAGGGCCTGATTATAGGGGCTCAGCCGGCGGCCTTCAACCGGCCTGCGGTCCGGCGTGGAGGGCGCGTTCCATTGTCTCGACCGCCTCGCGGGGACCCGGGACGAGGCGGCACGCCTCGCGGGCCTCCGGGTCGAGCAGCCCGAGCCGTCGCAGATGCGCCAGAAGGTCCTCCCAGACCGTTCCCAGAAGGAGGATCGGCTTGGGTCCGAGAAGATCCGCCTTTCTCAGGGCCCAGAGGAACGCGAGCTCGGCGAGGGTCCCCGAGCGCCCCCGCAGGACGATGAATCCGGACGCCTCCTCGATGAGGCGGCGGGTCCGGCCATGGAGGTCCGGCTCGCTCAGCTCCGTTTCGATGAAGGGGTTCGCTCCGGGGCGGAATCCGAAGGCCCTGGTCGTGACACCGATGGTGCGGCCGCCGGCTTCGCGGGCGCCGCGCGCCGAGGCCTCCATCACGCCACCGTAGCCGCCGTTCAGGACCGTGAAGCCGGAGAGTGCCAGCAGCCGGCCGACCTCGAACGCTTCGACGTACTGCGGGCTGCCCTCCGTCGGCTCCGACGAACCGAAGACCGCGATCGCGATGGGAGGCGATCCTCGCGTCATGGAACGCCCACCGCACCGCTCAGAGGCCCAGACGCTCGCGCAGCCGGCGGAGCTGCTGCGCCAGGCGGCGCTGACGGATCGACAGGCTCAGCAGGTACGCGGCCAGGATCACCCAGACGACGCTGTAGGCCCCCGTGAGGAATCGCAGCCCGCGCTGCACCACCTCCGGCCGGGCTGCAGCCTCAGCGGCGGAGAAGCCCGTCGGGGGCGCGGTTTCCTGGATCGCCGCCAGAAGGCCGGCGAGGAGCGTCCCGGGCTCAAGCCAGTTCATGGAGCGGCTCCTGCGGGTTCGCGGGCCAGGACCGCGCGGGTCGCCCTTCGGCCTGCCTCCAGCTCGATCATCTCGACCTCGTCGCGGAGGCGGCCCAGCCGCCAGCGCTGCAGGAACAGGCACGAGAACAACCCGAGCATGGTGACGGTGCAGACGAGGAGGGTCCTTTCCATGAGGGGATCGAGGCCCCCGCCGCCCGAGATCTTGAGGACCTTGGGATGGAGCCCGCGCCACCACTCGACCGACTTGTAGATGATCGGCATGTCGAGCGCGCCGACGATCCCGACGATGGCGGCCCAGCGCGCCGCCTGGTCACGGTCTTCGGCGTTCTGCCGCAGCAGGAGGTAGCCGACGTAGATCAGCCAAAGGATGAGCGTCGATGTGAGCCGCACCTCGCCGGTCCACCAGACTCCCCAGACCGGGCGGGCCCAGATCGGCCCCGTGATCAGCACGATGGTGCAGAAGACGACGCCGAGCTCCGCCCCGGCGTGCGCCGCAATATCGAGGCGACGGTCCTTCTTCCAGAGGTAGAGCGCGCTCGCGACGGCGCACACACCGACGCCCAGGAACGCCATGAAGGCGGACGGGACGTGGTAATAGAAGATCCTCTGGACGACGCCCATCTTCTCCTCGGTCGGCGCCACGAGGAAGATCATGTAGAGGGAGGCCGG
>Ga0247727_10010509_pt1 | contig 16386 bp, 13 predicted proteins | sample WisWelCaveWW1625_FD_202498 | JGI IMG/M metagenome (GOLD analysis project Ga0247727, IMG submission 202498) | Biofilm microbial communities from Wishing Well Cave, Virginia, United States - WW16-25 | ecosystem: Environmental > Aquatic > Deep subsurface > Groundwater > Cave microbial mat | place... | reverse complement strand
GCGCCTGCAAGCCGCCGAAGCGCTTGGCGATCCGGCTCGATTCGAGGAGCGGCGTCACGGCGCGCGGTCCTGCTCGAGTTCGCGCTTGCGCACCGCCGATGGCAGCAGTCCGGCGGGACGAAACAGCATCACCAGCACCAGCGCGAGGCCGAAGATCAGCATGCGGATGACTTCGGGCTCGATCAGCATCCTGCCGAACAGCGCGTGCTGCGCCGGCTCCACCGTCCAGCGCAGGATCTCGGGCACGAACGCGAGCAGCACCGCGCCCAGGATCACGCCGGCGATGTTGCCCATGCCGCCCAGCACCACCATCGAGACCACCATCACCGACTCGACCAGCACGAAGCTCTCGGGTGAAATGAAGCCCTGGATCGCGGCGAACATGCCGCCGGCGACGCCGCCAAAGCTCGCGCCCATGGCGAAGGCGAGCAGCTTCATCGCGGTGGTGTCGATGCCCATGGCGCGCGCCGCGACCTCGTCCTCGCGGATCGCCTCCCAGGCGCGCCCGATGCGCGAGTTCTGCAGCCGCACGTTGACCAGCACGATCGCCAGCATCACGGCGAGCAGCAAGTAGTAGTATTTCATCGGCCCGCTCAGCACCACGCCGAGCACGCTGTCGCTGCGCGAGAAATCGATGTCGCCGATGCGCACCGGGTCGATCCCGGTGATGCCCTGCGGGCCGCGCGTGATGTTCACCGGCTGCGACAGGTTATTCAGGAAGATGCGGACAATTTCGCCGAAGCCGAGCGTGACAATCGCCAGGTAGTCGCCGCGCAGCTTGAGCGTGGGCGCGCCGAGCATCACGCCGAACAGCGCGGCCACTGCCGCGCCGATCGGCAGGACCACCCAGAACGGCAGGTGCAGGCCGAAATGCGGGCTGGCGAGCAGCGCGTAGGCATAGGCGCCGACCGCGTAGAACGCGACGTATCCCAGATCCAGAAGACCGGCGAAACCGACCACGATGTTGAGCCCCAGCGCAAGCAGCACGTAGAGCAGCGCGATATTGGCGATCCGCACCCAGGCAGTGCCGGCCTGCGAGAGCGCGAAGGGGAGCAGCAGCAGCGTGACCGCGATCAGGGCGACGCCGGCCCAGAGGTAGCGTCCGTTCTTCGTCACGCCCGGTCGCCCACGCGCTCACCCAGCAGGCCGGAGGGGCGGAACACCAGCACCAGGATCAGCACCACGAAGGCGAATACGTCCTGGTAGTTGGAGCCGAACAGCACGAAGTGGCCGCCGTCGGCGCAACTCGCCGCGGGGCCGAGCCCGTAGCGGCACAGGTCGGTCAGGTCGCCGATGTAGCCCGCGCCCAGCGCCTCGACCACGCCGAGCAGCAGGCCGCCGACCATGGCGCCGGGAATGTTGCCGATGCCGCCGAGCACCGCCGCGGCGAAGGCCTTCAGGCCCAGCACCGAGCCCATGGTGTACTGCGCCACGCCGTAATAGGTGCCGACCATCACGCCCGCGACCGCGCCCAGCGCGGCGCCGATGATGAAGGTGGCGGCGATGACGCGGTTGACGTCCACGCCCATCAGTCGGGCCACCAGCGGGTTCTGCGCGGTGGCGCGCATCGCCGTGCCGAGCCGCGTGCGGTAGACAAGCAGTGCGAGGCCCGCCATCATCGCGAAGCACAAGCCGAGGATGGTGAGCTGCACTCCCGTGATGATGGCGCCGAAGAACGAGTAGGTGGTGATCGGGATGATTTGCGGGAAAGCGAGCACATTGCGGCTCCAGACCAGCATCGCCAGATGCTGCAGGATGATGGACACGCCGATCGCAGTGATCAGCGGCGCGAGGCGCGGCGCGAGGCGCAACGGCCGGTAGGCCATGCGCTCCATCGCGTAGCCGACCAGCATGCAGACCGGGATCGCGCAGCCGGCGCCGATCAGCACCACCGCGAGCGGCGGCAGGCCCGCCGCCGCGAGCGCGTTGATCACCGTGAACGCCACCATCGCGCCGATCATCACCACTTCGCCGTGCGCGAAGTTGATCAGCTGGATGATGCCGTAGACCATGGTGTAGCCGAGCGCCACGATGGCGTAAACCGCCCCGAGAGTCAGGCCGTTTATCAGCTGCTGAACGAAGATGTCCACGCCGTCCCGAGACTAGCAAAAAAAACGGCACCCGAAGGTGCCGTTCCGTTGATTGCTTTGCGCCGTGCTGCTACTTGGCCGCGCCCGCCGCTTTCATGAATTCGGCGTAGTCGGTCGTCTTGCCGCCCTTGATGATCGCGACCGGCCCGAGCTTGCCGTCCTTCATGGTGAAGATGGTCATCTCGGCATCCTGGCGGTCGCCCTTGCCGTCGAAGGCAATCTGGCCGGTGGCGCCCTTGTAGCTGCTCTTGGCAAGCTCGGGCAGGTACTTCGCCGGGTCGGCCGAGTTCGCCTTCTTCATCGCCTCGATCAGCAGGTTCGCGCCGTCGTAGGTGAAGGGGGCGTACAGGATCGGATCGACGTTGAACTTCTTCTTGTAAGCCTCGAGGAACTTCTTGTCCGCGGCCTGCGGCGGCAGGCCCGCCTGCGAGCAGAGCAGCCCGTCGGCCGCCGCGCCGGCGAGCTTGGTCATGTCGTCGGTGCAGGCGCCGTCGCCGAAAGAGAACACCGCCTTGATGCCAAGCTCGCGCCCCTGCTTGAGCAGCGGCCCGCCGGTGGCATCCATGCCGCCGTAGAACACGGCATCGGCGTTCTTGCCCTTGACCTTGGTAAGCACCGCTTTCCAGTCGGTGGTCTTGTCCGTGCCTTTCTCGCGCGGCAGCACCTTGATATTGGCGGCCTTGAGCGTCTTCTCCACCTCGTTGGCGATGCCTTCGCCGTAGGCGGTGGCATCATCGATCACGGCCACCAGCTTCGGCTTTTTGGTATCCGCGAGATAGCTCGCGATTGCCGGACCCTGCTGGTCGTCGCGCCCGACGGTGCGGAACACGACCTTGAAGCCCTGCTCGGTCAGCTTGGGATTGGTCGCCGAGCCGGTAATCACCGGGATGCCGGCCTGGTTGTAGATCGCGGAGGCAGGAATCGTGGTGCCTGAATTCAGGTGGCCGACGATGCCGGCCACCTTGGCGTCGACCAGCTTCTGCGCCACCGTGGTGCCGACCTTCGGGTCCGCCTGGTCGTCTTCCGCGACCAGCGTGAACTTCGCGTCCTTGCCGTCGATCTTGATCTTGGCAGCGTTCGCTTCTTCGACCGCCAGCCGCGCGCCGTTCTCGTTGTCCTTGCCCAGGTGGGCGATGGCGCCGGTGAGCGGGCCGACGTGGCCGATCTTGATATCGATCGAGGGCGCCGCCGCTGGCGCTTGCGTGGCGGCCGGTTTCTTGGGTTCCTCCTTGCCGCAGCCGATCACGCCGATCGCTACAGCAAGCAGGGTCAATGCAAGTTTGGATCTTTTCATGGGGTCTCCGGGGAAAACAGGGGGCTAATGATACTCAACCCGCTGGAAATGAAAAGGGCCGAATTACTTAACCGACATTACCCATTTCACCAGCGCCTTGACGTCGGCGTCGGGTACCGCGGCGTTGGGCGGCATCGGCACCTGGCCCCAGACGCCCTGCCCGCCCTTTTTCACCTTGTCGGCGAGCTTGGCCTCCGCGTCCTTCTGGCCTGCATACTTCTTGGCCACATCGACGTAGCTCGGGCCGATGGTCTTCGCCCCCTTGACCACGTGGCAGGTCGAGCACAGGTGCTTCTTGGCGAGGTCTTCGCTCGCTTGTGCCGGCAGCGCTGCAGTCAAGGCAAGGGCGGCAGCGGAAAGAATCAATGATTTCATGGGGTTCCTGTCCGATAGGGATGTGCGAATGCTACCTCAGTCTGGCCTGTTTGCAAGCCGTGCGCAGCTCCTCCAGCGAGCCGATCGGCGCAAGGCAAGTAACGCCGCGGCACAACCACCCGTTGACAGCTTCGGACCGCAAAGGTTTGTCCAGGGGCGGGGGCAGGCCGGTGGCGCCGTTGTCGGCCGGGATCACCAGTATTCTCGGCAGAAACTCGCGGGCCAACTGCGCGCTCCACTGCGCGACCGCGGCGCGCAGCCCCCGCAGCACCAGGACGGCGGGCGGCGCAAGTAGTTCGTCAAGCGCAATGCCGAGTTGGGCGTAGCCGGCGGCTCGGTCGCGCATCGCCGGGTAGAAGAGCGCCAGGGTCCGCTCCGCGGCGCGCGCATACCGGTCTTCGCCCGTAAGCGCCGCAAGCCTGTTGAGTGCCCAGGCTGCGACCCCGTTGCCCGAGGGCGTGGCGTTGTCGTGGCCGGGTTTGGGCCGGTGCAGCAGCGTCTCATGATCGCGCGCGGTGAAGAAGAAACCGCCGCCCTGCTCGTCTTCGAACTGCTCGAGCAGCACGTCGGCCAGCGCCTCGGCGAATTCCAGGTCGGCGGCCGAAAAGCCGGCCTGCAGCAGTTCGAGCAGCGCCGCAATCAGGAACGCGTAGTCGTCCAGGTAAGCGGCCAGGTGCGCGCGCCCGCCCTTCGCAGTCGCCAGCAGCCGCCGGTCTTTCCACATCTGCGCGCGGATGAATTCGAGCGCGCGGCGCGCCGACAGGATCCATTCCGGCCTGCCGAATACGCGGCCTGCGTGCGCCATGCCGCGGATCGCGAGCGCGTTCCACGACACCAGCACCTTTTCATCGCGCCCGGGCCGGACGCGCATCTCGCGGGCTGCCAGCAGCTTGTCTCTGGCCGATCGCAGTACGTCCGGATTCTGCATCGGCGCAGCGACACGCAGGTGCCAGTGCCTGTTCTCGAAATTCGGCGGCTGGTCGAGGCCGTAGTACGCCACCACTTCGTGAAATTCCTCGGCGCTGAGAAGCGAGCGCACTTCTTCGCGGTCCCAGATGTAGAACTTGCCCTCTTCGTGCTCGCTGTCAGCGTCGAGCGACGAAAAATAGCCGCCCGCATTTTCACCGGCGGCAGACTGCATCTCGCGCGTGATCCAGCCGGCGGTTTGCTCGGCGCTACGCGCGTAAAGCGGATCCCCCGCGACGAGCCACGCATCGGCCAGCAAATGCAGCAGCGGCCCGTTGTCGTAGAGCATCTTCTCGAAATGCGGAATGCTCCAGTGCGCATCCACGCTGTAGCGGCAGAAGCCGCCGCCCAGCTGGTCGTAGATGCCGCCCTCGCACATGTGCGTGAGCGTGGCGAGCGCGATCCCGGTTTCGCCTTTGCGCAGGCAGAGCTCCAGGTCGGTCGGGTGCGGAAACTTGGGCGCGGCGCCGAAGCCGCCGTTGCGCGCGTCGAAGTTCGCGCGCAGGTTCTGCAGCGCCGCGTCCAGCGGCGCGCCGGAGAACTCGGAGCGGCGCACGCTGCCGGTCGGCAGCGTGCGCGAAAACGCGAGCCTCAGCTGCTCGCTCTGTTCGCCGATGTCGGCGCGCCGCTCGCGCCAGGTTTCCGTGACACGCGCGAGCAGCGAGGCAAATCCGGGCAGGCCGTAGCGCGAGACTTTCGGAAAATAGGTGCCGCCGAAAAACGGCGCGCCGTCGGGCGCAAGGAACATGGTGAGCGGCCAGCCGCCCGCGCCGCGCGCGAGCATCTGGTGCGCGCTCTGGTAGATCTGGTCTAGGTCGGGCCGCTCCTCGCGGTCCACTTTGATGTTGACGAAATCGCGGTTCATCAAGGCCGCAATCTCGGCATCTTCAAAACTCTCGTGCGCCATCACGTGGCACCAGTGGCAGGCCGAGTAGCCGATCGAGAGCAGGATCGGCATGTCTTCCTGCTGCGCGCGCTCAAGCGCTTCCGCGCACCAGGGATACCAGTCGACCGGGTTCTCGGCGTGCTGCTGCAGGTAAGGCGAGGTTTCTTTAACCAGCCGGTTGGGCATGTCGGGCATTATGCGGCCTATGGATGCGGCCGAAGTACTGGACTTCTGGTTCAAGCGCGACCGCAAAAGCTGGTTCGAGAAAAACCCGGTTTTCGACGCGGAGATTCGTTCGCGCTTCCTGCCGCTCCTCGAACTGGCGCTCGAGGGCAAGCTCGAGGAATGGAAAAAAGAACCGGCGAGCTGCCTGGCGCTGGTAATCCTGTTCGACCAGCTGCCGCGCAACATGTTCCGCGGCACGGCGCGCGCGTTCGCGGCAGATTCTTTTGCGCGCGACGCAGCGCGCGCGATCGTGGATCAGGGGTGGGACAAGGCGCTGTCGCCTGACGAACGGATGTTCGCCTATCTGCCCTTCGAGCACTCCGAAGCGTTGGCCGACCAGGAGCGTTGCCTCGCGCTGATGAAAGAGATCGCGGTGTTTCCGGAAACCGCCGAAATGCCAAAATGGGCGGCAGCGCATCTGGCCATCATCCAGCGCTTCGGCCGCTTTCCGCACCGCAACGTCACGCTCGGGCGCGAGAGCAGACCGGAGGAAATCGAATTCCTCAAGCAGCCCGGCTCAAGCTTCTGAGTCGGTGATCGCGCCTCTGCTGGCCGTGGAAACCAGCCTCGTGTACTTGCCGAGCAGTCCCCTGGTATAGCGCGGCTTGGGGGCCCGCCATTTTTTCCGGCGCGCCGCAATTTCCTTCGCCGGCACGTTGAGCTGGAGCAGCTGCTTTTTCGCGTCGATGGTGATTGAATCGCCGTTCTTCACCAGCGCAATGGTGCCGCCCGCGTAGGCTTCGGGGGCGACGTGCCCCACGACCATGCCCCAGGTGCCGCCCGAAAAGCGCCCGTCGGTAACAAGGCCCACCGATTCGCCCAGCCCCTGGCCGATCAGCGCTGAGGTGGGCGCGAGCATCTCCTGCATGCCCGGTCCGCCCTTGGGGCCTTCGTAGCGGATCACGATCACGTCGCCCGCCCTGATGCGTTTCGCCAGGATCGCTTTCATCGCCGCCGGCTCCGAGTCGAAAACACGCGCCGGACCGGTAATCGAAGTGCTCTTGAGGCCCGTGATCTTGGCAACGCAACCCTCGGTCGCAAGGTTGCCTCTAAGGATTGCGAGGTGACCCTGTTTGTAGATGGAGTTCGACCACGGCCGGATCACGTCCTGGTCTTTTCTCGGTTCCACTGGCACCTCCTTCAGCATCTCGGCCATGGTTTTGCCTTGGATGGTCATGCAATCGCCGTGCAGACATCCATTTTCGAGCAGGATCTTCAGCACCTGCGGCACGCCGCCCGCGCGGTGGAAGTCGACCGCGACGTACTTGCCGGAAGGTTTCAGGTCGCACAGCACCGGCACCTTGCGGCGCACGCGCTCGAAATCGTCGATGCTCCACTTCACGCCCGCCGCGGAGGCGATCGCGAGGTAATGCAGCACCGCGTTGGTCGAGCCCCCTGTCGCCATTACCAGCGCGACCGCGTTTTCGATCGATTTCCTCGTGATGATGTCGCGCGGCCGAAGGTTTTTCCGGACCGCCTCGACCAGGACGCGTGCGGATTCTGCCGCCGAGTCCGCCTTCTCGGCGTCGGGGGCGGCCATCTGCGAGGAGCCAAGCAGGCTCATGCCGAGCGCCTCGAACGAAGAGGACATCGTGTTGGCGGTGAACATGCCGCCGCAGGCGCCGACCGACGGACAGGCGTTATTCTCGATGCCGACGAAGTCTTCCCGGCTCATTTTGCCGGCGCTGAAAGCGCCCACCGCCTCGAATGCGGAAACGATGGTGAGGTCCACGCCCTTCCACTTGCCCGGCTTGATGGTGCCGCCATAGACGAATATGCCCGGCACGTTCATGCGCGCCAGCGCCATCACGCCACCGGGCATGTTCTTGTCGCAGCCGCCCACCACCAGCGCGCCGTCCATCGCCTGGCCGTTGACCGAGGTCTCGATCGCATCCGCGATCACCTCGCGCGAGACCAGCGAATACTTCATCGCCTCGGTGCCCATACCGATGCCGTCGGTGACGGTCGGCACGCCGAACACCTGCGGCTTGGCGCCCGCCGCCTCCAGCGCCGCCATCGCGCGGTCGACCAGCGGCTGGATGCCGGCGTTGCACGGGTTCATGGTCGAATGCCCGTTGGCCACACCGACGATCGGCTTGTCGAAGTCGCCGTCTTTAAAGCCGACCGCGCGCAGCATGGCGCGGTTGGGCGAGCGGGCCGGGCCCTGCGTGATGAGACGACTTCTCCGGTTGTCAGCCATGCTATTCCTCCGCGGACGCTAGAATCGAATTCTACCGTGCTGATTCATCCGAATTTCGACCCGGTTCTGTTCTCGCTCGGACCCTTTGCCGTGCGCTGGTACGGCCTCATGTACCTGCTTGCCTTCGCCTCGTTCTGGTGGCTGGGGACGCGGCGTATCAAGGCGGACCTGGCGCCAGTCAGGCGCGAACAACTGGAGGACCTCCTGTTCGGCGGCATCGTCGGCGTGATCCTCGGCGGGCGCCTGGGCTACGTGCTGTTCTACAAGCCGGCCTACTACTTTTTCCATCCGCTCGAGATCTTCGCAATCTGGCAGGGCGGCATGTCGTTCCACGGCGGCTTTCTCGGCGTGCTCGCGGCGATGGCCGTCGTCGCCTGGCGCCAGCGCGTCAACTGGTGGGACCTGATGGACTTCATCGCGCCGCTGGTGCCGATCGGCCTTGCCGCAGGGCGCCTGGGCAATTTCATCAACGGCGAGCTCTGGGGCCGCGTCACCGACGCCTCCTGGGGCATGGTGTTCCGCGGTGCGGGCGAACTGCCGCGCCATCCTTCGCAGCTCTACCAGATGGCGCTCGAGGGCCTCGCGCTGTTCGCGCTGCTGTGGTGGTACTCGTCACGGCCGCGGCCGCGCGCGCAGGTTTCCGCGCTCTTTCTCATCGGCTACGGCGTCGTGCGTTTCGTGGGCGAGTTCGCGCGCGAACCCGACGCGTTTCTCGGTTTGCTCGCATTCGGCCTCAGCATGGGCCAGTGGCTCAGCCTGCCGATGATCGCGGCAGGAATTTGGCTTTTCGGCTGGAGTGGCCGGCGCCGATGAGACTCCTCGCGCTGCTACTCGCCTTCGCGGTCGCGGCGCCCTCGCAGGCGCAGCGGCCCAGCCCCCACGCCATCGATATTCCGCGCTGGTTTAGCGAGACTTTTCTCGACCTGCGGGAGGACGTGCGCGAGGCGGCAACGCAAGGCAAGCGCGTGATGCTCTATTTCGGCCAGGACGGCTGTCCCTATTGCACGGCCCTGATGCAGACCAATTTCAGCCAGCGCGCAATCGCGGACAAGACGCGGCGCCACTTCGTCGCCATCGCGCTCAATCTCTGGGGCGACCGCGAAGTCGCCTGGCTGGACGGCCGGCGCATGAGCGAGAAAGCCCTCGGCCACGAGCTGCGCGTGCAGTTCACCCCGACGCTGTTTTTTCTCGACCAGACGGGCGCGGTCACGCTGCGCCTGAACGGTTACCTGCCGCCGCACCGTTTCGACGCGGCGCTGGATTTCGCCGCCGGGCTGGCGGGCAAGGGCATGCGCTACGACGAGTACATCCAGACTGCGATCAAAGAAGCGGCCAGCGCGACGCTGCACGACGAGGCCTTCTTCGCCACGCCGCCGGTCGCGCTGGCGGGTGCCAAGCCGGTAGCGTTGCTGTTCGAGACGCCGTACTGCGCCGGCTGCGACGAACTGCACCGCGAGGGCCTGCGACGGCCCGAGGTGCGCAGGCTGCTCGAGCGCTTCTCGGTCTACCGCCTGACGCTGGAGGACAGGCATACTCCGACAACGACCTGGGCGCGCGAGCTGCGTGTCGCCTATACCCCGACCATCGTGTTCTTTCACCGCGGTAAGGAAGTGTTCCGGATCGACGCTTACCTGCGTCCTTTCCATCTCGCCTCGGCGCTCGACTACGTCGCGAGCGGCGCCTACCGCAAGGAGCCGTCATTCCAGCGCTATTTGCAGGCACGCGCCGAGCGATTGCGTGGCCGCGGCGAAAAGGTAGATCTCTGGAACTGATTCTCTCAGCAAGCTAGACCAGCGCCCGCTCCAGCACCCGGGCGACATGCAGCGCCGGGCGCTTGGCGCCATGCTCGATCTGCTGGCGGCAGCTGGTGCCATCGGCCACGATAAGGGTGCCGGCTGAGGCCTCGCGCACCGCCGGCAGCAGGCTCGCCTCGCCCATCTTCATCGACACCTCGTAGTGCTCGGCCTCGTAGCCGAAGCTGCCCGCCATGCCGCAGCAGGAGGACTCGACCGTCCTGACGTTCAGCTCCGGAACCAGCCGCAGGACGCGCTCGACCGCCGGCATGACCCCGAAGGCCTTCTGGTGGCAATGCCCGTGCAGCAACGCCTGCTCGCCGACCGGTTTCAATTTCAGGTGCAGGCGTCCCGCCTCCGCCTCACCGGCAAGAAACTCCTCGAACAGTACGGCATGCTTCGCGAGTGACTCGGTCCCCGGCAGCAGTACGCTGTATTCGTCGCGCAGCGTAAACAGGCACGAAGGTTCGAGACCGATCACCGCAATGCCATGAGAGAGCCGGGGCGCAAGCGCCGCCAGCATGCGCCGTGCCTCTACTCTCGCCTCATTGACCAGCCCGGCGGACAGAAAAGTGCGGCCGCAGCACAGCGGCCGGCCGTCGTCCGGGGGCTGCGCCGCGTGTACCCGGTAGCCCGCCGCCTGCAGCACGCGGATCGCCGCGCGCGCGTTGTCGGGCTCGAAGTAGCGATTGAAGGTGTCCACCAGCACCACCACTTCCCTGTCGCCGCTTTTCGGCCACGCCCGGTCGATGAAATGGTCGCGCCGCCACGCGGGCAGCGGCCGCCGATCGGTAAATCCGGCGATTCTGCTCAGGTATCGCGTTGCCAGGTTCGCAATCGGCGCAGCCGCGGCCGCAAACGGCGCGTAACGCGGCAGCCACGCGATCGCGCGATCGCGCAAGGTCAGGCCGTGGCTGCTCCGGTAATGGGCGAGAAACTCGATCTTCATGCGCGCCATGTCGACGCCGGTCGGGCATTCGCGCTTGCAGCCCTTGCAGGACACGCACAGGTCCAACGCCTCCTTCACCTGCGCGTCGGGGTCGGAGCCCAGTTGGCCCGACAGTGCGAGGCGCAGCGTGTTGGCGCGGCCGCGGGTCAGGTGAACCTCGTCCCGCGTGACGCGATACGACGGGCACATGGTGCCGGCGTCGAACTTGCGGCAGTGGCCGTTGTTGTTGCACATCTCCACGGCCTTATCCAGACCGCCCCATTCCGACCAGTCGAGCGCGGGCGCCGGCAACTGCGTTGCGTAACCGGGCTTGAAACGGAACAGCGAGCTGTCGTCCATCTTCGATGGCGCGACGATCTTGCCGGGATTCATCAGCCCTTGCGGATCGAGCCAGGACTTGATCTCGCCCAGCGCCGCGGTGAGGCGCGGACCGAAGAACGGTGCGATCCATTCCGAACGCACCAGGCCGTCGCCGTGCTCGCCCGAATAGGCGCCCTTGTACTGCTTCACCATGGCGCAGGCTTCTTCCGCAATGGCGCGCATTTTCTCCGCGCCGTCGCGCCGCATGTCCAAGATCGGACGGACGTGAAGCGTGCCGACCGATGCATGCGCGTACCAGGTGCCGCGCGTGCCGTGCTTCTCGAACACCTGCGTGAGGCGATCCGTATATTCGGCCAGGTGTTCCAGGGGCACGGCGCAATCCTCGATGAACGAGACCGGCTTGCCGTCGCCCTTCATCGACATCATGATGTTCAATCCCGCCTTGCGGACATCCCACAGCGCCTTCTGTTGCTGCGCGTCGGCCACTTCGACCACGCTGCCGGGCAGGCCGAGATCGGCCATCAATTGAACCAACTCCTTCAACTTCGAAATTTGAAGAGAAAAATCCTCCCCCGAAAACTCGACGAGAAGAATTGCGTCCGGATCACCGTTGATGAAGGCAGCCACCGTCTTGCGAAACGCGCCGATCTCGCGCGCAAGTCCGATCATGGTGCGGTCGATCAGTTCCACCGCGGAGGGCCCGAGCTTGACGATGTGCTGCGTCAGGTCCGTCGCGGTATAGAACTTCGCAAAATGCACCACGCCCAGCGCGCGCGCCGCGGGCAGCGGGGAGAGTTTCAGCTGCAGCTGCTCGAACCAGGCGAGCGTTCCCTCCGAGCCGACCAGCAACTGCGCGGCGTTGGCGTGGGGCGGCCCGAGATGGTCGAGGTTGTAGCCGGCCACTTTGCGCAGCAGCTTGGGAAAGCGGGCTTCGATTTCGTCCTTTTCCCTTTCGTAGAGAGCTTGCAAGCGCGCCAGAAAATCGAGGTACCCGGCCGGCCCGGACCGGCTCTCCATGGGGCCGAAGCGCCAGCGATTGCCGCCAGCCGTGACGGCGTCGATCGCGAGCACGTTGTGCACCATGTTACCGTATGCGATCGAGCGCGAGCCGCAGGAATTGTTGCCGGCCATGCCGCCCAGAGTCGCCTGTGCACTGGTGGACACATCCACCGGAAACCACAAGCCATGCGCGCGCAATTTCGCGTTCAGGGCGTCGAGCACCATGCCCGGTTCGACCAGCGCGGTGCGCGCAGCCAGGTCCAGCTCGAGCAGGCGATCGAGGTACTTCGAGTCGTCGATGACGAGCGCCGCGCCAACCGCTTGGCCGCACTGCGAGCTGCCCGCACCGCGCGGCAGGATCGGTACGCCCTCCCCGGCGGCGATGGCGATCGTCGTGCGGGCGGCCTGCGCAGTGCGCGGCACGACCACGCCGACCGGCTCGATCTGGTAGATCGACGCATCGGTCGAATAGCGGCCGCGCGACGCCGCGTCGAAGAGGACTTCTCCGTCGATTTCCCTGCGCAGTCGCTGCGCGAGCGGGGAATCGCCCGGCCGCGCCGCCACAACCTTGATCGGAAACGACCGCTTGCTCACGCTGCCTTGCCCTGCAACTGCTGCGCCTGCAGGGCCGCGAGCGCCGCAGGCAGCGCGCCGAGCACGCTGGCCAGCTTGTGCGCGAGGTGGTCGGCAAGCAGAACCTTGAGGCGCTTGATGTCACGCGCGCCGAGCGCCGCGAGGATCTCTTCGTGCTCGCACACCGCGGCGTCCCAGCGCTCCTGCGACAGGTTCGCCATGTAGCGCGCGCGGCGCACGTTGCCGTTCATCTGCCGGTAGGTGTTGTAGAGCACCGCGTTGCCGGAATACTTCACCAGCTTGAGGTGGATCGCCTGGTTGAACTTGAAGTAGCCGGCAAGGTCGCCGCGCGCATGGTAGGCCAGCATTTCGTAATGCAGGGCGCGGATCTCGTTGAGCTGCGCGTCGGTGGCGTTGCGGCAGGCGAGTTCGCCGGCCAGCGCCTCGAGCGATCCCATGACGGCGAGCGATTCGGCCAGCCGTACCGGGTCCAGCTGCGAAACGATGGCGCCGCGGTTGGGCAGCAATTCGACCAGACCCTCGGTCGCGAGTACCTTGAAAGCCTCGCGCAAGGGAGTGCGCGACAGGCCGAGCTGGGCGGTCAGCAGGCGTTCGTTAAGCCGGGCACCGGCAGCCAAGCGGCCCTGTACGATCAGATCGCGCAAGCGGTCGGTCGCCTCCTCATGTAGCGGGCGGCGGATGATTGGGTTTGCCTCTTGAAAATCGTCCATTTTGTATGTAGAATACAAAAGTTTCAGGGGATTTGCAACAGTTAGCCCCTATGCTGCGCACAAATTTAATTTTGTATGCAATTCCAGGAGGACGTATGAGTCGAGCGGTCGGACGCCACTTTTTGCAGATCCCAGGGCCAAGCAATGTTCCTGACCGAGTCCTGCGGGCCATCGACTTCCCGACCATGGATCACCGGGGGCCGGAGTTCAGCATCCTCGGCAAGACAGTGCTGGAGGGCATGAAACGAATCTTCAAGACCTCCAGCCATGTCGTGATCTACCCGGCCTCTGGTACCGGCGCGTGGGAGGCGGCGCTGGCCAACACGCTTTCTGCCGGCGACAGGGTCCTGATGTTCGAAACCGGCCATTTCGCGACGCTATGGCAGAAGATGGCGAAGCGGCTGGGCCTGGAGCCCGAGTTCATCGCCGGCGACTGGCGCAGCGGCGCCGATCCCCAGGCAATCGAAGCGCGCCTGCGCGAGGACAAGGCGTACAGCATCAAGGCGGTGTGCGTGGTGCACAACGAGACCGCCACGGGCGTGGTGTCGCGCATCGCCGCGGTGCGGCGCGCGATCGACGCTGCCAGGCACCCGGCGTTGTTCCTCGTGGACACCATCTCCTCGCTCGGTTCGATCGACTACCGCCACGACGAATGGGGCGTGGACGTCACCGTGGGCGGTTCGCAGAAGGGCTTGATGCTGCCCCCGGGACTTTCCTTCAACGCGGTTTCCGCGAAGGCGCTGGCTGCTTCGCAGGCGGCCAAGCTGCCGCGCAGCTTCTGGGACTGGGGTGAGATGATCGCCAGCAACAAAGACGGCTACTTCCCCTACACGCCGGCGACCAATCTGCTCTACGGCCTGCGCGAATCTCTCAAGATGCTGCTCGACGAGGAAGGCCTGGACAACGTCTTCGCGCGCCACCAGCGCCATGCCGAAGCGACCCGGCGCGCGGTGCGTGCCTGGGGGCTGGAAGTGCTGGCAAGAAATCCCGCCGAGTACTCCGCTTCTCTCACTGCGGTACTGCTGCCGGCCGGCCACGACGCCGACCGCGTGCGCAAGCTTATCCTCGAGAAATTCGACATGTCGCTCGGCACCGGCCTGGGCAAGCTCGCCGGCAAGGTGTTCCGCATCGGCCACCTGGGCGACTTCAACGATTTGACGCTCATGGGCACTCTTGCTGGCTGCGAGATGGGATTGCAGCTCGCCGGAGTGCCGGTCAGGAAAGAAGGGGTACAGGCCGCGATGACCTACCTCGCCGAGTGTCACGCCAGCCCGGCGCGTGCCGCGGCCTGAGGCAGGTATGGCCGGCGGCACAGTAATCATTGAACGCGACGGCGCAGTCGCGACCATCATCCTGTCCAGCCCCGGGCGCATGAATGCGCTCGACAAGACCATGTGGGCGCAGCTTGGCGCGGCGATGAGCAAGCTTGGCGCGGACGACAGCCTGCGCTGCATCGTGCTGCGAGGTGCCGGCGACAAGGCCTTCGCCGCCGGCGCCGACATCGCCGAGTTCGGTGCCGAGCGGGCGAACTCGAAGCAGGCGAAGGCTTACAGCGAGGGCGGCATCGGCTGGCTGCAAGCGCTCACCGAGTGCCGCCATCCCACCGTGGCGCTGATCCAGGGCGCCTGCGTCGGCGGCGGACTGCTGGTCGCCTCGCAGTGCGATCTGCGCATCTGCAACGAATCGGCGCGCTTCGGCGTGCCGGTGAAGAATCTCGGCTTGACCGAGTCCTACGACGAGCTGCAGGCGATGATGCGCGTCACGGGACCCGCTGTTGCACTGGAAATCCTGCTGGAGGGCCGCATCTGGAGCGCGCGCGAGGCTTACGAAAAAGGGCTCGTCAGCCGAGTGGTGCCGGACGCCGGCGTGGTCGAAGAAGCCTATGCGGCTGCGCGCCGGATCGCCGATGGCGCGCCGCTGGTGGCGCGCTGGCACAAGAAGTTCATCCGCCGCCTGCTCGACCCGCGCCCGTTGACGCAAGGGGAGCGCGACGAAGGCTATGCCTGCTTCGACACCGAGGATTTCCGCACCGGGGTGGCTGCTTTTCTGGCCAAGAAAAAGCCCGATTTCGCGGGGCGTTAGCGAGCCCTTCAGATGATGCCATCGGCTCGCAGCCTGGCGATTTCGGCGTCGCCCAGTTTCAGGAACTCCTTCAGTATCTGACCGGTATGCTCGCCTAGCAAAGGCGGCGGCAAGCGGTATTCGAGCGGGGTTTCCGAAAACCGCATGGGGCTGGCGACCAGCGGCAGCTTGCCCGCCGCCGCGTGCACCAGTTCTATTTTCACGCCGCGCGCCTTGACCTGCGGCTCCTGGAACACCTGCGCAATATCGTTGATCGGGCCGTTCGGCACGCCGGCGGCTTCCAGCAGTTCCAGCCACTCGGCGGTGGTCTTGTTGCGGAAAATCTCCTGGATCAGCCGCGTGATCTCGGCGCGGTTCTCGACGCGCTTGCCGTTGCTGGCAAAGCGCGGGTCCTGTACGAGTTCGGGGCACCCCGCTGCGTCGCAGAATTTCCGGAACAGGTTGTCATTGCCGCAGGCGACGATCACCTCGCCGTCGCTCGACCTGAACGGCTGGTAGGGCACGATGTTCGGATGCAGGTTGCCGATGCGCCCGGGTGGCGTGCCGGTGGCGAAGTAACTGGTGTTCTGGTAGGCGAGCAGCGCGATCTGCGAATCGAGCAGCGCGAGGTCGAGATGCTGTCCCTTGCCGGTCTCGGCGCGGTTCGCCAGCGCGGCGCAGATCGCGATCGAGGCGTACATCCCCGTGATGATGTCGGCGATCGGCACGCCAGCGCGCTGCGGCCCGCCGCCCGGCGCGCCGTCGGGTTCGCCAGTGACGCTCATCATCCCGCCCATGCCCTGGATCATGAAATCGTAGCCCGGACGCTCGCGGTACGGGCCGGTCTGGCCGAAGCCGGTCACCGAACAGTAGATGAGACGCGGGTTCACGGCCTTCAGGTCTGCATAGCCCAGGCCGTAACG
>Ga0247727_10010508_pt1 | contig 16386 bp, 11 predicted proteins | sample WisWelCaveWW1625_FD_202498 | JGI IMG/M metagenome (GOLD analysis project Ga0247727, IMG submission 202498) | Biofilm microbial communities from Wishing Well Cave, Virginia, United States - WW16-25 | ecosystem: Environmental > Aquatic > Deep subsurface > Groundwater > Cave microbial mat | place... | reverse complement strand
ACGGCGAATAACAAGATCGCTTCAGAGAGTTACCCATACTACATCTCGGATCTCTGGGAGCCCCCAGCGCGAATTCAGCGGCTTCGTGAGGTTCTCGGATCAGATGCCCCGTTCGCTGCAGAAGATTTCGAACGACTGCAGAACGACGTGCTTTCGGTGTTTGCCCGGGACATGCTTCCGTTTCTTCTTCGTGCATGTGAGGGAGGAGTGGAAGGATTGCCCGATAGCGCCCGCGTTCTGGAATATCTTCGGAATTGGAATTTCCTCTTTAACAGGGAAGATATCGCTACATCCATTTTCCAGGAAACATTTGTCCGTCTTCTCACAAATATCTATGCCGATGAAATGGGAGAAGATCTCTTGCATGACTTCGTCATTCTTGGGAACATCCCGCTCCGGGTCACCGTTGCGCTTGTTCGTGACGGATCATCCCCATGGTTTGATAATGTCACCACTGAGGAAGTGGAGACTGACAGAGACATTCTCCGCAAGAGTCTCAGGGAGGCCGTCCTCGCTCTCAGTGAGCAACTCGGGGGCGACATGCGGAGGTGGCAATGGGGCGAGCTGCACGCGTTAACCCTTCATCATCCATTCGGACTCCAAAAGCCGCTTGATAAGGTGTTCGACGTTGGGCCATTTTCGGCGCCCGGGGGCCCGACAGCGCTGGTCAGCGGGGAGTACAGCTTTAACAAGCCGTTCGAAGTATCCGTCGGTGCTTCCTTTCGGATGATTGTGGACTTCGCGCAACCGAATGAGCTTCGGTCGATTCTCCCTTCGGGGCAATCCGGCCAGGTGTTTCATGATCACTATGCCGATCAAACCCATCTATGGCTCAACGGGGGTTATCACATCTTCACGAGCGACCCGGGTGCACATCAGGGCTGGAGCCGGCTTGTGTTGGAACCGGCGAAGTGAGCAGCTGTTTCTCTGACGGGTTGCTTATCCGTCTTGCTTCCGCCCACACAGTGGTTGCCTTCACGGGCGCTGGGATGTCGGCTGAAAGCGGAGTGCCGACATTCAGGGGAAACGATGGGATTTGGAAGAACTTCAAACCCGAGGAGTTGGCAGACCTCAATGCGTTTCTCCGCAATCCCGCCCTCGTATGGGAGTGGTACCTTGCGAGGAAGAAGATCATCTCCGAGGTGCAACCGAATCCCGGCCATTACGATCTGGCAGAGATCGAAAACAGATTTCCTTCCTTTGCTGTAGTCACTCAGAATATCGACAACCTGCACCGCCGTGCCGGAAGCACGCGGGTACATGAGCTCCACGGGAATATTGAGAGAAACTATTGCATGAAATGCGGTGCGCTTCACTCAAATGCTGAGATCTTCGCACACGCGGTCGTTCCGAAATGCAGGACGTGCGGTGGGCTCGTTCGTCCGGACGTGGTCTGGTTCGGCGAACCTCTGCCGATGGATGAGTGGGATGGCGCAGTGCGGGTCATGGAATCCGCCGACGTGGTGCTTTCGGTAGGCACCTCGGGGGTTGTCTATCCCGCTTCGGAACTTCCAGTGCGGGCGCGGCGCGCTGGCGCGTATCTTGTGGAAATCAACACCGATACCACAGAGCTGACAGACAGAATGGATGAGGTTGTTCGTGCTCCCTGTTCAGGAGCGCTGGTAGAGCTCGCGGATAACTTGAAAGCTGGACGCATAGCGTAGTGAATTGGCTCGACAGGTAAGCTAAAGATTACTTTATCAGAACCAACCTCTTTGTATCCGTGAAATTGTCTGCTGTAAACCTGTAGAAGTAGACTCCGCTTGCCAATCTGGTTCCATCAAACGTGACATGATGGTAGCCTGCCAACTGCGGCTCTTCAACCAATGAGGTAATTTCCCTTCCAAGAATATCATAGAGCTTCAGGCTTACGTTGGCGTCAACAGGAAGTCCATAGTTGATGACTGTCAGAGGATTGAATGGATTGGGGAAGTTCTGGGAAAGGCTGAAGTCTGTCGGGAGATTCTCTCTTCCCGTGGGAGATAGGTTCGGGACTTCGCCTCTGTTAAGACCGATCGCGTTAAGGTCTTCGAATTGTATGCTCGCGACAAAGGCCTCATCACTCTCGGGATATCCCAGCTCCAGCAGAGAAAGATACGCGTGAGCCGCGCTTGTGTCAGCTTCGACGTACAGAGTATTCAGGAACCTGCTGAACAGCCCATCCCGCTCGAGCTCACTATTTGGATATTCCGTGATGTTTGACTCGAACGCTGCCGTGGCCTCATTAATCAATCCTTCATCCTCATAGACATGAGGTAGGATGAAGTCTATTGTCATGATGAGCTCAGGATTCGTACTCTGGAGTACCTCGAGATACGAAGAAATATCTGATGCATTGAGGTGCTGACCACACGCTAACAACTGAGTAATTGCCCATTCCATGGCATACTGTGGGATGGTGACATCTGCAATCACCGCCTCGAAGATAACGATTGCTTCGGTGTAGTTTCCGCGCGAATATTCATCTATCGCCTCAAGCAGTAATAACGGTATCGGAGACATGTGAGGATTCCCACCATCGCCCTTCCCGCCTCCGATGTTCATTGCACCCGGTGGACATGAAGACAAATAGGGATCGTAATCGATCGATGATCCCGTTTCCACACTGAATTCAAGAGGGTCAAAAGGCGATCCCCAGTAGTTGTTTTCCGCCAATGAATGCGAATTGTTGATGAGCACAACCTCAAAACCAGAATTACCGAAGATGCAATTCTGACCACCTTCATCAGTTCCAAGTACCCTTTCTCCAAGAACGGGATTCGACAAATCTTTGATGTAAATCCCAGTGGCATTGTTCTTTATGCTGTTATACCCACCAACACTCCCGTTTTGGAATGAGGGTGAAGAAGAATTCAGACATTGTACTCCTCGCGTAAAATCCTTGACCTTGTTGCGCAAGACTTTGGGTGAAGAGCTAAAAAAACGCATGCCGGATGTCGGTGGTAGCGCAAGGAGGCTTTGTGTGATATTGTTGTTGTCAATTGTGAGATTCGAGAAACTTGTCACAAGGATTCCAGTGGCGGCAATGTTACTAAAGGTCGAATTGGTGATTGTTGCAGTCGGGGCACTTCCCGAGAAAGTCGTAAACTCCACACCAGTAGTAGCGTCATCAACGGTGCAATTGTTCATGCTGAAGGTTGTGTTCGTTCCGACTCTGAGCGCCGTGTTACAGTGTTCGATCCTAGCGTACGTGAGAGTTGCCGTTGGAGCAAGCGACGCGTTTTCAATGACGATACCCGTCCAACTTCCCGTGGATCCATTTCTCGTGAATACTGCATTCTGCGAGGAGGTGCCGGAGGTGAGCAACTCACCTTTCACATCCATCCGGGCACCTGACATAAATTCGGCTCTTGTACCTTGCTGTACGGTCAGGTTCTTCCCTCCTGTTATCGTAAGCACGCCTTCCACCAGGTATGTTTGCCCCGTCTTCCAGGTTGTGTTCACGTTGATACTTCCGGTCCAGATGTGCGTTATGGAGTAGACGCCAAGTTCTGTAGCTGCGTAGACGGCATTCGGACTGATCGGATCGATGTTCAGTGTGTGCACTTTTGCTGAAGGGAGCCCTGTACTCATTTCGCTCCAACTCTGGCCACTGTTGGTCGACCTGTAGAAATGCGGGGTGACGGCGTCGTCGGTTACTGCGTAGACCACGGTGGTATTTGCAGGATGTACAACCAAGGATTTGAAGCTATTTGTTGTCGGACTTGAGTAGGTCCAAGAAGAACCGCCAGTGACTGTCCTATACACACCCTCCGCTGTAGCGGCGTATACAATGCTCTCGTTGGACGGATCAGCGGAGACAGCATGTACCAGACCTCCTGTGGTGGTTGGCAGACCCGAAGAGAGATTTGTCCATAAGATTCCTTCGTCTGTTGACTTATACACAGTTGGCCCGCTTGAGCTCGATGCTCTTCCGCCCACATAGATACTGCTTCCCGACACGGTGACGGACCTTAGTTCGGCTCCAGTTCCTCCAAGTTGTGTCTCAGTCCAGGCTACTCCTGCGTTTGTACTCTTGATCACCCAAGCATAGCCAGTATGATACAAAGTTCCAAACACTATTTGAGAGCTCTTATAGGCAAGGTCTGTCAGCAGTCTGGGATTTCCGATGGTCGATTCGCTCCAATCCAATCCACCATTTGTGGTGCGCCACATATGCAGATGATCCCCAGCTTTGTCTTCCCAGCCGAAAAGCGCGTTATCAGATGATGCAGGGTCGATTGAAAGGGCCATGCTTGTTATGAGATTCCCATCGTTGGTTACAGCCGCATCGAATAATAGATTCCATTCAGTTGAGCCACCGTCACGTCGAAAAACATACTCCGGCTTCCCAATTGCAAGAAGACGTCCATTGTTACTTGCAACGTCACCCACAGTAGGCAATATTGCTCCTCTGTTTTTTTCCTGCCACGATACGCCAGCATTCGACGATTTGTAATGAGACTTGAAACCCGCGGTAAAAAGTATCGAGGCGTCGAGCGGATCAAGTTCTATTGCCGTAAGATCTTTGAAGGGAATATCGCTCCCCAACGCCGACCATGAGGTCCCCCCGTCAGAGGATTTGAGCACACCGATGCCTCCTGCCTCAGGCCCTGCAGATGCGTACACCAATCCTGTAGCAAGACGACTTACACGGAGATCGCTGAACCCCCAAGATCCCGTCCCCCCAGTGTACTTACTTACCCAGGTACAGGCAGTTGTGCCTGTCGTGGTTTTGTAGATGCGACGCGTTTGAGTGTCTTTGACACGATTTCCCGCATAGAGCACGTCAGGATTATTCGGATCGATGGCAAGGGAGGCAATATCAAGATTGCTGGTGTTCATGGTGTCTACCCGTCGGTTCCATCCACTACCACCATCTACTGTTTGCCACACGCCCTCGTTCGCTCCTGTGCCGCTATAAGTGGAGACCCACACATAGTTGGTATTTTCCGCTACCGCAATGTCGGAGACAGAGAGTTCGTGCAAGTTCGGTGCTCCAATATTCATTTGAACCCAATCAGCGCCACCATTAGTACTGCGGTAGAGGACGGCAGACCCAGTTCTCAAACATCCTGCCCAAACGATGCCGGAATTCGTTGGGTGCAGAGCGATGCGGGAAACCGTGGTGTTCAGAGGTGTCGCCGTCGGAGTCCATGTGTCTCCACCATTTGTGCTTTTGTAGATGCCTTGAGACGAAACCCCGGCGTAGACAATGTTCGGATTCGAACGGAAGGTTGCGACACACGTGACTCTCCCGGTAGCTCCCGGGATGTCTTTATGCACCCAGCTCTCACCGCGGTCTGTGCTCTTAAGGACAATTCCAAATACACTTATCTCATCATTAGGAGAAGCGGTGGCGTACATACTGACTTGCCCACCCGATTCACCAGTGGAAAGATCGTCGATATTGGCATAATACGGTCCATTGCTAAACTGCCAGCTCACTTGTGCAGCGGTTTGACTCGCCAGTAACAACAAAGCACCTATCTTTGAAAAAAGACTGGTTTTCATAACTGCCTCGAGAATTCGTGATTTGTTTGCGGGGTCCGTGATTCGAGATGTTGCAGATTTGCAAAAGCCTCATTGCGTTCAGCTATCTGATCAATATGACCTCTCGTACGATCTGTGTATTCTGGTGCCTTGCCACCACATGATAGACACCGCTTGCCAACATTGAGCCATCAAATATCATCCGATAACGACCGGCTGCCTGAGATCCCTCAAAGACGTTAGCAATTGTCCGACCCAGGTTGTCGAACACACTGATAGCAACTGGCCCGTGAGAGAGAATTCTGTACTCAAGTGTTGTAATGGAGTTGAACGGATTTGGATAGGGGGGTGAGACAATGAACGATTCATGAACTGTACTATGGGTTTGTTCGACATTCGTGATGATATCACCACCTTGAAAGAATACCTGCGCCGTGTCGCCTGCAACTGACCGATCGGAAGACCAGACAGCATAGAGATGTTGAGATATCGATGTAAAGGCAGCATTGAGGGCACGCCGAAGCGGTCCCCCAAGTGTCATTTCAGAACACCATGTTATGCCCTCGTCAGAACTTCCACGATACTGAATGGTGCCATCCTGAAAGCCATTCCGCTCATCATCCCACACGGCGTGAACAGATCCGCCGTCGACGCTAAGTGAGGAACCCCGAGCCGAAGGCAATGAACTTACTTGTACCTCGGGGAGCCATGTCTGACCATGATCCGTCGATCTCCGCAGCAGTACCGTTCCGGCAAACCCTCCAATGCTCCCATACTTTGCATCCTGCCATGAGACATAGACGTTCCCGGCATCATCAGCGGCAACGTTCGGCTCCCAAGCTTGGTAGTCGTCGATCGTTGAAAGAACCTGCTCGGCACCCCAGGTGATTCCTGCGTCTGTCGACAACATGAAACCGATTTCTCGCCCGGAAGGCAGTGTTGCACGCTCAAGGGTCAAGTATACACCACCCATCGTAGCTCGAAGGTCCCCCAAGGCTCCATGAGTTTCCTGCACAGTCGTTATCTGGCGCACTGAATCCCATGTGATACCACCGTCGAAACTGCGCGTTAAGAAATAGTGATATATGGGGAAAACGGCTCTATTGAGGGTAACAAAGACTTGAGTATCGAATGCGGTTACCATTGGTGCATCGTAGGTGACGGACGACTGATTTGCCACGATCACTTGTGGCTCTAACCAACTCATCCCGGCATCCGTCGATCGGCGGATTTTGATGGACGTAATAGCTCCCGACGAATTCCGATTACTCCACACCAAGATTACATCCCTCCCCATGGCCGCAAGAGGTCTGTTCCACAGAGTTGCAGACATGCTCTCGGCGGCGACCATTTCCGTTTGAACTCCCCACGCTTGTCCGCCATCAGTGGAGCGCTGGTAATACACCGCACCAGCGTGATACACCACATGCACCGTATCGCCCACAACGGCAAGCTTTGGGGAGAAAGCAGGGATTGCAGTATTGGAGATTTGGAGTGTTGGGCCCAAGGTTACAGGACAGGGCTGGGCATGGAGCAGAGGCGATGCGAGGAGCAACAGGATGACAATCATCGTTTTTAGCTGGGAGGACATTAGAAAGCGTCACCCTCTAAAAGGTCATAGACCCGAGTGGATGCTGAATGAATTTAGCCAATTATAACTTCACGTTCAATGCGCTTCACCGCCAACGCGATGTCGGAGACAGAAAGTAGTAGAGTAAAATCCTGATTGCCTGAGAAAGCTGTGAGCTGCTCTCCCATTTATTGCTGCGGTAACGACGGCGGTTCCCGTTCTCAAACATCCTGCCCAAACGATGCCGGAATTCGTTGGGTGCAGAGCGATGCGGGAAACCGTGGTGTTCAAAAGTGTCGCCGTCGGAGTCCATGTGTCTCCACCATTTGTGCTTTTGTAGACGCCGTGAGACGAAACACCTGCATACACAATGTTCGGATCCGAGCGGAAGGTCGTGACACACGTGACCGTCCCGGTAACTCCACCGATCTCCTTATGCACCCAGCTTTCACCTAGGTCCGTACTCTTCAGCACAAGTGCATCAGAGCCCGTGAGTGCATCCTCGAAATGGGCAGCGTACAGGACAACTTGTCCACCTGATTCACTGATAGCGAAGTCTTCAATATTGGCATAATACGGTCCATTGGTAAACTGCCAGGTGACCTGTGCGGCGGTTTGACTCCCCAGTAACAACAAAGCACCTATCATTGCAAAAAGAATGGTTTTCATGATTGCCTCCAGAATTGGAAATTTGTTGCGGGGTCAGTGAGTCGAGATGTCGCAGATTCAAAAGATCCTCATTGCGTTCAGCTATCTGATCAATACAACCTCTCGTATGATCTGTGCATTGTGGTGTCTTACCACCACATGATAGACCCCGCTTGCCCATTCCGAGCCGTCGAGTGTGATCCGATAACGACCGGCTGCCTGAGATCCCTCAAACGGTATGGTGATTGTCCGACCCAGGTTGTCGAATATACTGATAATAACTGGCCCGTCAGAGGGAATGCTGTACTCAAGTGTCGTAATAGGGTTAAAGGGATTTGGATAGGGGGGTGCAACGATGAAAGATTGCTGCACTGCACCAAGAGTTTGTCTGACGTTCGTAGTGATGTCTCCACGCCGGACGAATACCTGGGCCGTATCGCCGGGAACCGACCGATCAGAAGACCAGACGGCATAGACGTGATCAGATGCTGATGCGATGCTCGCATTAAGCGCACGCCGAAGAGGTCCCCCAAGGATCATTTCAGAACACCACGTCGCGCCTTGGTCCGTGCTTCCACGATACTGAATGGTGCCATCCTGAAAGCCATTCCGCTCATCATCCCACACGGCGTGAACAGATCCACCGTCGACGCTAAGTGAGGAACCACGAGCCGAAGGCAATGAACTAACTTGTACCTCGGGGAGCCACGTCTGACCATTGTCCGTCGATCTCCGCAGCAGTACCGTTCCGGCAAATCCGCCGATTGATCCATACTTCGCGTCCTGCCATGAGACATAGACATTGCCTGCATCATCGGCAGCTACGTTCGGCTCCCAGGCCTGGTAGTCGTCGATCGTTGAGAGAATTTCAAGTGAACTCCACGTCGATCCGTTATCTGTGGATCGTGTGTATACAATCTCCCTTCCTGACGGCGGAATGCTTCTTTCGAATGTAAAATGCATAGCAGAAGTCGTAGCGCGGATATCTCCGGCGGCACCGAATCCGGTACCGTAAGGACTGAACGTAATCTGACGGACGGAATCCCAACTGACACCACTGTCCGTACTGCGGGTAAGAAACCATTGTTGTGTGTCGATCGGTCGGTAAGCTATAACATACACACTGGAGTCGTACACTGCACCCTTCGGCGCTTCTAATCTCTCGAACGTGTTTACGTTGTGTATCAATACCTGAGGTTCCAGCCAGGTCGTGCCTGCATCCGTAGAGCGACGTATCTTGATGGAGGTAATTGCTCCGCTTACATTCCTATTCCCCCATACCGCATACACGTTATGTCCAAATGCAGAAGGTGGTATCGCTCCAGGATTAACACTGTCGGCTGGAACAATCACGACCTGAGGCTCCCATGTTTCTCCTCCATCTGGAGAACGTCTGTAGTAGATATCACCCGCACTATAAGTCACATGCACCGTATCGCCCACAACGGCAAGCTTGGGAGAGAAAGCAGGAAAAGGGACATTGGAGACCTGGAGTGTTGGGCCCCAGGCGACAGGGCAGGGCTGGGCGTGGAGCAGAGGTGCTGCAAGGAGCATCATAAAGAGAATCAGCAGCATGGCTTGACGTAAACGCACGGATATGCCTCGCTGAGATTGTAGAGCAGGGGAGACCTATGGTGACAACAAAAAACAGCACTGCCGACTGGCAATCACGAGGCGGCAGCGAGAAATCTTAATAGTGGGGGATTGTATTTACCTTTTGATGATTACCCTCTTGATCTGATGGTTTCCCGTGTCTGCAATATAGAGAGTGCGTGTCGCCTCATGGAAGAAAAGGCCGCAGGGGCTGTTCAACTTTGCTGTGGTAGCGGGCGTTCCGTCGGGCGATGAGCCCGCGACCCCGGTTCCCACGATTGTGGTAATGTTGCCAATCGCATCCATCTTCCGGATCACGTGATTACGGGTGTCGGCAAAGAACAGATCATGATCCTCAGAGGTGTAGTAGATGTCGGTCGGATAGTTGATCTGTGCGTTACGTGCCGGTCCATTGTCTCCAAAATAGCCCGGCTGGCCCGTCCCGATTACGGTGAACACCTCGAGTGTCTCAAGGTTAATGAATCGAATGCGATGGTTTTCGGTGTCTGCAATCAGAACTCCGTACGGGTGGTGACCCCACGCGATCCTTCCCCCAGGAACCGCACCTATGCCGCTCGGGAAGCTGAACATGGCAGCATCCGCCGGACCGTCGAGGAATCCCTTCTGGCCGTTCCCGGCAAATGTCGAAATATTCATGCTCGCTGCTTCAACCTTGCGTATGCGCTGGTTGGCCTGGTCGGAGATGTACATGTCGTCGTAGATATCGAACAAGACGCTGCTCGGGAAATCAAGTTGTGCCTGGTCTGCCGGACCTCCATCACCTGAGAATCCCTGCGAGGTGCCGACAGGTACTGAGACCGCGAGGCTGAGAGGATCGACGAACTTGATTTTCTGGTTGATCCAGGAGGAGATCCACATCCCCCCGTTCCGGTCGATCGTCATGCTGGATGGTTTCTCAAGGTCGACCTGAGTGGCCATTCCTGTTGTCCCATCTCCGGCATTGCCTGTCCCGATGTAGCGAACGATCACTCCATTAGAATCGATCTTTCGGATGCAGTTGTTGTCTGTGTCGACAACATAGATATCTCCGGAGATGCTGACGGTAACATCCTGAGGGGATGAAAGGTGTGCATCAAGAGCAAGTCCTCCATCTCCTGAGAACCCCGCCTCACCTGCCACGCCTGCCACATCGTAGAGGACCCCTTCCTGATTGGGTTCTGGATCCGGAGGATCAACGGGCACCTCATCCCCAAGATTGCAAGAAGGAAGGAAGAGTCCGGCGACAAGGAACAGAATTGTGCTTGACCAAGTGCTGTATTTTGTTAGGAACATGTTCCCCCTGAGACGAAAAGAGAGGCGGCGCAACCCCGAGCTGGCGGAGACCGTCTCATCAGATGCTGCTTGATTTGAGAGGAAAAATACCCTCTCGCTGCAAATGAGTCAAAAGACCAACCATAATATACACTGAGTCGTTCCTATCGGCAAGGGAAAAAACCCGGATGCCGGAACCGGTGATGGCCGTTAACAATTTTCTTCATTTCACGCCTCTTGACGCACGAATTTGCCTCCACGGTTGGAATGGGGAGGATTGATTTTCGATCACAACATCTCTATATTTTTGCTCTTCAATTACAACAAAAATAAGCAGTTAGCGCCGTTCCATTGAGGTGGACTTATTGGATAGCCTAAAGCTAAAACACAAGATTTCCTTTTAGGGGTGGCAAAAGCAGGAGTATTTCGATGTCTTTTGATATCAAGGCAATAAACGAGAAAATCCAGCGCGAAAGCGCTTTTGTAGACCTGGTGCAGAGCGAGGTGTCGAAGATCATTATCGGACAACGACAAATGGTCGATCGGCTGCTCGTTGGCCTCCTCTCAAACGGACACATACTCCTTGAGGGTGTGCCCGGGCTGGCCAAGACCCTCGCGGCCAAGACTCTCTCTGCAACGATCCGTGCAAAATTCCAGCGCGTTCAATTCACACCGGACCTCCTTCCTGCCGACCTTGTCGGAACGCTGATCTACAACCAAAAGGAAGGAACGTTCCAAACCCGTAAGGGGCCGATTTTTGCAAACTTCATTCTGGCGGACGAGATCAACCGTTCACCTGCAAAGGTTCAAAGCGCTCTCCTCGAAGCCATGCAGGAACACCAGGTCACGATCGGCGAGCAGACGTTCCCTCTTCCCGAACCATTCCTTGTTCTCGCCACGCAAAATCCCATTGAGCACGAGGGGACGTACCCGTTGCCTGAGGCGCAGGTGGATCGCTTCATGCTCAAAGTAATTATCGGCTATCCCTCGCGGGAGGAAGAGCGTGAGATCATGAGGAGAAACGTCGGCGGCACCGTGGGTGTGCCGAGTGCGGTTGTCACCCCTGAAGACATCATGAAAGCACGCGCCGCAGTTCGGGGGATCTATATGGATGAGAAGATCGAGAAATATATCCTCGATATTGTTTTTGCCACGCGCAATCCGAAAGATCACCACCTTGCAAAGCTTGCGCAGCTGATCAGCTACGGCGCCTCGCCTCGCGCATCGATAAGTCTTGCGCTGGGCGCCAAGGCCTATGCGTTCATCAAGCGGCGGGGGTACGTTATTCCCGAGGACGTCCGCGCAATCTGTCCCGACGTCCTCCGTCATCGGGTGGCTGTGACCTATGAGGCCGAAGCGGAAGAGGTCACCTCGGAGCAAGTTGTACAGGAAGTGCTGAACGCCGTCGAAGTACCCTGATCCTCGCAACGTTATGGACACGAGAGAAATTCTTAAGAAAGTCCGTCTCATCGAGATCAAAACGCGCGGTATGGTAAACCAGGTGTTTTCTGGCGAGTACCACAGCGTCTTTAAGGGAAGGGGGATGGAATTTTCCGAAGTACGGGAGTATCAGTTCGGGGACGATATCCGGAGCATCGATTGGAACGTCTCCGCGCGATTCAACCATCCCTTCGTGAAGGTCTTCGAAGAGGAGCGCGAGCTCACCGTTTTGCTGCTGGTCGACCTGAGCCGGAGCGGGGAGTTTGGCTCGGGGAGACAGTTCAAGAATGAGATCGCCATTGAAATCTGTGCGGTGCTGGCGTTCTCCGCCATTAAGAACAATGACAAAGTCGGCCTGATTCTGTTCACGGACCGGGTCGAACGATTTGTTCCCCCCAAAAAAGGTAGAGCACATATCCTCAGAATTGTTCGTGAGCTTGTCTCCTTCCAGCCGACCGGGTCAGGCACGAACATCCGCAATGCCCTGGAGTTCTTCCATCACATCAGCAAGCGACGGTCCATTGCGTTTCTTGTCTCCGATTTTATCAATGAAGGATACGAGACGATCCTTCGGATCGTCAGCCGAAAGCATGATGTGATTGCCGTGGAAATGAAGGACCAGAGAGAATCCGAGATTGTCGACATTGGGCTTGTGAAGCTTCGCGACGCAGAGCTCGGCGTCGAACGATGGGTGGACACCGGAAACCCGGGTGTCCGGCGGGAGCTGAGCGGATACTGGCGCCGGCGGGAAGCCGGAAGAAAAGAGCTGTTCATTCGCAACAGGGTCGATGCCATTCCTGTCAGGATCGATAGACCGTACATCAAACCTATTGTCGACTTCTTCCGGAGGAGAGAGAAGAGGCTGTAATCATGAGGTGGCGGAGAAGTCTGATCACATTAGTCCTGCTCGCCGAGGCGCTGACGCTCGCGAGTCCGGCCCAGGAGGTAAGAGCCCTTGCCGTTCCGGATTCAACGGAGTCTCTTGTTGGCGATCCGATTGGGGTTACTGTAAGGATCCATCATCCTTCCGGGACGGTATTCACTCCTCTTTTTTCGGACAGCCTCGGCCCGTTCTTTGTTCTTGAACGACGGGCTCCGGTTCCGGAGAGCGATACTACAACCCGGTTCGGCCTCACGGTTGCGGCGTATGACTCGGGCTCGCTGGTCCTTCCACCTATTCTCTTCTCCTACGAAAGTTCGGGAGACAGCGCAATACACACCATCGAGACCAACCGCCTTGCTTTCAGCATTGAGCTGGTGGAAGTCGATACAACACAACCGATCAAGGATCTGAGGCCTCCTCTTTCCATTCCCCTGACTATCGCCGACATCGCGATAGTTGCCGGGATTGTCCTTGCACTTGCTGCAGTGGTTTTTCTTGGCTACCGGTTCTGGAAAGAACGACAGGAGAAAAAGTCCGGAATCGTCGTTGCCGCACCCGCCCGGCCTGCCCATCTCCTGGCTCTGGAGAAGCTCGGCAATCTCAAAAGAAAAAAGCTGTGGCAACAGGGAATGATCAAGGAATTCTATTCGGAGCTTGCAGAGGTTCTCAGAGAATACTTCGAGGGGAGGTTTGGGATCATGGCGTTGGAGCAGACCACAGAAGAGATTCTCGCGAACCTCCGCCGATGTGTGGCCGCGTCCGAGACGACGGCCGGGATTGAGGAGACGCTGCGACGGGCAGATCTTGTGAAGTTTGCAAGATTCATCCCACCTGCAAACGAGCATGAACACTCTCTTGATCGCGCCTTTGCAATTGTCCAGGGGACAAAACCGGAGGACGCTATTCCTGTTGCGACCCGCGAGCCGAAAGTTGAGACGTATGCCGGGAACTGATTTGACATTCGCGAATCCCGAGCTACTGTACCTGCTTGCCATTGTCCCGCTCCTGGTCCTTTGGTATGCCCGTAGGCACAGGAAGACCACAAGCGATTTGCGTTTTTCCTCGCTTCTCCCCTTCACCGGCGTGAAGCCGACGCTGAAAGAACGTTTGCGGCACATGCCATTCGTCCTTCGCATGGGCGTGTGTGCCTGTCTCATCATCGGGCTTGCCCGCCCGCAGACGATCTCACGGGGAGAGGACATTCATACTGAGGGGATCGACATTGCGCTGGTTCTCGATATTTCCGGAAGCATGCTTGCGGAAGATCTTCGCCCGAATCGCATCGAGGCCGCAAAACAGGTGGCGCAGGAGTTCATCGACGCCCGAGTCAACGACCGGATCGGGTTGGTCATTTTTGCAGGTGAGAGCTTCACACAATGTCCCATGACGTTGGACCACCGCGTCGTAAAGAACCTTCTTGAACAGGTCAGGTCGGGGATGGTCGAGGACGGCACGGCAATCGGCCTCGCCATCGCTCAGGGAGTCAATCGCTTGAAAGATAGTCAGGCAAAAAGCCGGGTGATGATTCTTCTGACCGACGGGGTGAACAATCGCGGAGAGATTGATCCGTTGACAGCCACGCAGATTGCCCAAACCTTCGGCATCCGCATCTATACGATCGGAGTCGGAACCATAGGAGAGGCCCCATATCCGGTCCAGACGCCATTCGGTATCCGCTATCAAAACGTTCCCGTCGACGTGGACGAAGCGACGTTGCGGAAAGTCGCCACAGCGACAAACGGAAAGTACTTCAGGGCGACCGACAATCGAACGCTGCGCGACATTTACGCCGAAATTGATCAGCTTGAGAAAACACGCATCGAGGTGAAGGCCTACCGCTCATATGCCGAGCTTTTCTATGGATGGGCTCTTGCCGGGCTCATAGGGTTGGTGCTCGAGATCATTCTCTCCCGGACATTCTTACGAAAGCTTCCTTGATATGATCAGGTTCGCGCAGTCAGAATATCTCTCCCTCCTCTTTCTTCTTCCAGCCCTTGTCCTGTTCTTCTGGGCCGCGATGCGAATGCGCAAGAAAGCCCTTGGACGTTTTGCGGAGGCCATGATGGTGGCACAGCTTTCCGGCCCCGCAAGCCGGACCAAGCCGCTCGTCAAGTCAACCCTTCTTCTTCTTGTCGTCGGACTTCTTGTACTTGGAATCGCGAATCCGCAGATCGGTACCAGATTGGAAGAGGTGAAACTGGAAGGTATTGATCTTTTTATCGCTCTCGACGTCTCGCTCAGTATGAAGGCCGAGGATATCAAACCGAACCGGCTGGAGAAATCAAAACTCGAAATACGTAACCTGATCGACCGGCTGCGGGGAGACCGCATCGGACTCATTGTCTTTGCGGGAGACGCGTATACGCAGTTTCCTCTAACCACAGACTATACCGCGGCATATCTTTTTCTTGATGTCGTCGACACAGATGCGGTGCCTTCTCCGGGAACTTCGATCGGTTCTGCCATCCGTCGCGCACTTGAATCCTTTGATTTCAATGAGCCGACCACGAAAGCCCTTGTGATCATCACCGACGGCGAGAACACTGAGGGCGATGCTTTTGAGGTGGCCACTGAGGCCGGCGCCAAAGGATTGAAGCTCTATACGATCGGCATGGGCTCGCCTGCGGGATCGCCCATACCCCTCTATGACGGCTCAGGACGCCAGGTGGATTTCAAACGAGACCGGGGCGGGAGCATTGTCGTAACGAAGCTGGACGAGATCGTACTGGAGCGGATTGCAGATGCGGGAAAGGGAAAATATTATCGGGGCACAACCGCCCAGGATGAGCTGGACGAGATCTTTGAAGACATCAACGCACTTCAGAAGCGCGAGTTCGGGGCCAAACAGTTTGTAGACTACGAAGACCGATTTCAGTACTTTCTCGGCGCGGTGCTCGTCCTGCTTCTTGCCGAGACCCTGACCACCGAGGTCCGCTCACGATGGATTCCCCGGTGGATGACCTTTCGACGTGAGGAGGAGATCGCCGTATGAGACCGGGAAGATGCATAGGGATTCTTATGCTGTGGCTTTGTTCACTCCCTGTGCAGGGACAATCGGTGAGGTCGCTCATAGGCGACGGCAACGACAAGTATGAGGATGGGAAGTTTGACGATGCGGAGATAAGCTACCGAAAGGCCCTTGAGGAGGAGCAAGGATTGATGGAGGGACACTTCAATCTGGGAAACGCTCTTCATAAACAGCGGAAGTTCGACCAGTCTGCCCATGAATTCGAAACCGCCGCTACAACGGCAAAGGAGAAGGAAGCACAAGCTTCGGCCTACTATAATATGGGGAACACGTTCACTGAAGCGGGCCAATTCAAAGAGGCAATCAAAGCGTACACGGAATCTCTGAAGCGCAATTCTGGAAGTGCCGATGCCAAGTACAATCTTTCGTATGCTCTTCGAAAACTCCAGGAGCAGAACCAACAGCAGAATCAACAGGGTCAGCAGGATCAGAAGCCTCAACAGGATCAGCAGGACAAGAACCAGCAACAGCAGAACAAAC
>Ga0247727_10010507_pt1 | contig 16389 bp, 12 predicted proteins | sample WisWelCaveWW1625_FD_202498 | JGI IMG/M metagenome (GOLD analysis project Ga0247727, IMG submission 202498) | Biofilm microbial communities from Wishing Well Cave, Virginia, United States - WW16-25 | ecosystem: Environmental > Aquatic > Deep subsurface > Groundwater > Cave microbial mat | place... | reverse complement strand
TTCTCCACCGCCTTCGAGCAGGAGTGGGAGTCGAGCGAGGAGTGGTCGGAAGCGCCGGCCGGGGAGCTGGAGGCGATCAACCAGGCGCTGTCGCGGCCGCAGTTCTCGGCCAGCGCGGTCCGGGCCGCCAGCCGCGGCTTGTTTCCAGCGGGGGACGCGGGGACCGAGTTTTCTTTCAAGCTGAATCACCAGTGGCGGGCGGCGCACGCGCTGTCGGCCCGGTACGCGTTCTCGCGGGGACGGGTCACCGGCGACGTGCAGGCGCTGGACAACTTCGCCGATCGCTCGGCGCGCGGCAGCAGCCTCACCCGCGATCATTCGCTGGTGGCGGCCTGGGTGGCCGTGCCGCGCCCGCACCTGGTGAACGACCTGCGCGCGCAGGCCTCCACCCGCGGCGTCGAGATGGTTCCCGCGAGCCGGGGGGCGATGCTCGAGATCCCCGGCGTGTTCACGCTCGGCCAGGCCTGGCGGCTGGATGCGGCGCGGGACGAGGATCACTACGAAATCGTGGAGAGCTTGAACGTGGCCGCCGGCCGCCACCAGGTGAGCCTGGGCGCGAGCGCCCACTGGGTGGCGCTCGATGCCCGGCTGGCGAATCGCTTCGGGGGGCTGTTCGTGTTTCCGACCGTGGCGGCGTTTCTGGCGGCGGCGCCGGACGTATATTTGCAGGCGTTCGGCGATCCGCGCACGCGGCTGATGACCACGCCGGTGGGGGCGTGGCTCCAGGACCGCTGGCAGGCCGCGCCGGGACTCAGCATCGAGGCCGGGGTGCGCTACGACCGGCAGCGCATGCCGTCGGGAATCCCCGGGTCCAGCCGCAACGTGGCGCCTCGCCTGGGGGTGGCGTGGAGGCCGGGCGGACGCGGACCCCTGGTAGTTCGCGCCGGCTTCGGCCTGTTCTATGACCGCTACCCGCTCGGCTACCTGAATGACGCCCTACAGAAGGACGGACGCCATGGGTTTGAACAATACCTGGCGGGGCCGGACGCAGTCCGGGCCTTCGCGCTGGGACGCGGCGGTTCGCTCGGGGCGCCGGTGGCGGGCGTTACGGCGGCGGTGTACCGGCCCGATCCGAACTTTCCCTCCACCTATAGCCGGAAGTTCACCGCCGGGGCCGAACGGAGCCTGGGCCGGGACACGAAGCTGACCGTGGAATACGCGTCGGTGCGCGGATTCCATCTGCCGCGGATCCGCAATGCCGCCGGGAGCCTGCCGCCCGTCTACCAACTGGAGCAGACGGCGCGATCGGGCTACCAGGGCGTGGCGATCTCGGCCAGCCGGCGGATGCGGAAGGAGCTGACCTTCCTGGCGGCCTACAACGCCGGCCGGGCGCGGGACGACGCTTCCGACTACGACGAGCACCCGCTTGATCCGCACAACCTGCGGGGGGAGTGGGGGCCGTCCCGGCAGCACCAGGCGCACCGGGTGGCGGCGAGCGCGCTGTTCCAGTTGCCGGCCGAGCGGTGGAAAGCGGCTCCGGGGTGGCTGCGGGAGAGCCTGGAGGAAGTAATCGTGGCGCCGATCTTTACGGCAGGCAGCGGGCGGCCGATCAACGCGCTCGATTCGACCGATGCCTTCCGCACGGGCGCCTATCCGCTTTCGGCGCGTCCGTTCGGCCTGGGACGCAACCCGTTCCTTGGGCCGGGGACGATCTCGCTCGACCTGCGAGTGATGAAGGGCATCTGGCTCAAAAAGGACCGGGCGATTCTCCAGACGGGGGTGGAGGCGTTCAACCTTGGCAACCACTCGAACCCGCTGCGGGTGAGTCCGTTCTACGCCGCGGGCGGGCGGCGGCTGGCGTCCTGGCGGGAGGCGGTGGAGACGCTGAACGCGCGGCAGCTTCAGTTTGTGTTCCAGATCGAGTATTGAGCCGCGCCCGCGATGCTTCTCCACCTCTCCCTCTCGTCTGGCGCGATTCAGTACTTCCGCAAGCTGTTGCCGCGCCTGAACAGCTATACCCTGTCCGGCACCACGTAAGGCTTGCGGTACTCCCGCGTGAGCATCCGGTTGGCTTCCTGGTCGCCTGTGAACCGGCCGGCGGCGGGGTCGAAATTCAGTTTGCGGCCCAGCCGGTAGCTGAGGTTGGCGAGGTGGCAAAGAGCGGCGGCGTGGGCGCCGATGGCAACCTCGGCATTCAGCTCCTCGTGCTTGCGGCTGCGAACGGCGTTGAGGAAGTTCTGCATGTGGAGGCCGGTGCCGTCGCCCTGGGCCTTTTCCTCCATGGCCAGCTCGCTCTTCTCCCCCTTGTAGATCCAGAAGCCGGCGCCGTCGACGGCCATCCAGCCGTCGCTGCCATAGAAGAGGTTGCCGACGCAGTTGCCGCCGCGCATCCTGAGGCCGCCCTCGTCGCCGGTGAGCAGGCCGCGCACCTCGAACAGGAGCTGGGCGTCGCCGTAGTCGAACTGGGCCAGTTGGGTATTGGGAGTTTCCTGGTCGTCGTCATAGGCGAACTTGCCTCCGGTGGAGACCACGCTCTTGGGCAGGGTGGCGCGGCCCGGACCCAAGCCCCAAAGCGCGATGTCCATCTCGTGGACGCCCTGGTTGCCGATGTCGCCGTTGCCGGTGTCCCAGAACCAGTGCCAGTTGTAGCGGAAGCGGTTCTCGTTGAAGGCGCGCAGGGGGGCCGGGCCGAGGAACATGTCCCAATCGACGCCGGCCGGGGTGGGGCCGTCAGGCTTGCGGCCAATCGAGCGGCGGCGCTTGAAGCAAAGTCCCTTGGAGAGGTAGACCTTACCGATGACGCCCTCGTCGAGCAGCTTCATGGCCTTGATCTTGTGCGGGGTGGTGCGGCCCTGGGAGCCGACCTGGCACATGCGCTTGTACTTGCGCGCGGCCTCGACCAACTTGACGCCCTCGAAAATATTGTGACTGGCGGGCTTCTCGACGTAGACGTCCTTGCCGGCCTGCATGGCCCACAGGGCGCCCAGGGCGTGCCAGTGGTTGGGGGTGGCCATGGAGACGGCGTCGACGTCCTTGTCGTCGAAGACGCGGCGCATGTCGGGGTACTCCTTGGGCTTGTCGCCGCCGGCCTTGACCACCAGCGCCGAGGCCCGCTCGCGCGCCGCCTGGTTGACATCGCAGACGCCCATCACGCGGCAGGCTGAGAGCTTCGAAAAGTTGTTGACGTGGCTGGCGCCCCGGCCGCCGACGCCGATCACGACCAGGTTGATGCGGTCAAGGGCGCCTTGAATGCGCGAGGCCGATTCGGCCGCAATGGCTCCTGCGGCGGTCTGCAAGAAAGCGCGTCGATCTGGAAGAGTTGGCATGGTCATAGTCTACACCCTTGGGGGGAGTTGAGAGCAATCCGTTATGGGGCGTTGCCGGAGGGCAAAACGTTACCGCGGAATATCGGGCTCAGATATGCTAGACTAGTGGTTGTGAGGACCATCTCCCTCAACCTTCCGGAGCCGCTGCTCCAGGCGAGCGGCCGTTTCTCAGCGGCCCTGCGGGTGACGCGCGCGGACTACATTCGCCGGGCCATCGAGGAGCTGAACCGCCGCACCGACAGTGACCTTCGCGCCGGTCGTCTGCGCCGGGCGGCGCAAAAATGCCGTGCCGCGGATCTGGCGGTCAACGCCGAGTTTGCGGCCATCGAGCATGACCTCGAAGAATGAGACGCGGCGAGGTATGGCTCGCCAACCTGGAGCCGCGGTTCGGGCGCGAGCCGGGTAAGACTCGCCCGGTGCTGATCGTGCAGTCGCAGGTTCTCCTCGACGCGGGATACTCGACGACCCTGATCGTCCCGCTGACCACGCAGCTCATCGACGATGCCGAGCCGCTTCGCATTCGGGCGCGCGCCTCCGGCCGGTTGCGCCGCGACTCGGACCTGCTGATCGGCCAGGTCCGCGCCATTGACAATCGCCGGCTCGTCGCAGGGCCGCTGGTTCGGCTGCCCGGGCCCTTCATGGCCCGCGTGGATGAGGCGCTGCGTGAAGTTTTCGCGCTGGCGTAGCGCGCTGTTACGAGAGGCCCCAGCCATGCCCCTTGCCGCTGGCACGCGCTGGGAGATCCTCGCCCCGCTGCGGGCGGGCGGGCGGGCGGAATGGGGGAGGGCTACGGCAACGGGCATCGGCGAATCTCGATCGATCCCCGCCCACAAGGTGATCGGCCGGCCCTTGCGGTGCGCCAGTTTGAGTTTCGTGTCGCGCCAAACCGTAGACTGAAATCGGCAGCTTAGACGTGATAGAGTGAATTCCACACCGGGGAAACCCGAGCCGCCTGGAGGGCGTTTCAAACATGGGCATGAGATCGCGGCGTGAGTTTTTGGGGGCGGCGAGCGTGGTGGCGGCTGCGCAGCAATCGAGGGCGCAGCAAGCGGCCCCGCCGGCGGAGCAGATCAGGATCGGCTATGCAGTGGTAGGGCTGGGGAGGCTGGCGCAGAACCAGATCCTGCCGGCGTTCGCCAAGTGCAGCCGGTCGCGGGTGACGGCGCTGGTTAGCGGGGATCCGGTGAAGGCGGCGCGGCTGGCGGCGCAGTACGGGGTGAGGACGAGCAACATCTACACCTACCAGAATTACGACTCCATGGCCTCCAACCCGGAGGTGGATGCGATCTACATCGTGCTGCCGAACGGGATGCACGCCGAGTACACCATCCGGGGAGCCAAGGCCGGCAAGCACATCCTCACCGAAAAGCCGATGGCGAACACGCCCGGGGACTGCCGGGCGATGATCGACGCCTGCCGCTCGGCGGGGCGCAAACTGATGGTGGCCTACCGGTGCCGGTACGAGCCCTACAATATGGCGGCCATCCGGATGGTGCGGGAGGGGGAGATCGGGAGACTCAAGGTGTTTGCTTCCGATCACGGCTTCAACATCGGTGACCCCACGCAGTGGCGATTGAACCTGAAGCTGGCCGGCGGGGGATCGCTGATGGACATCGGCATCTACTCGCTGCAGGCGGCGCGGTACACGAGCGGCGAGGAGCCGGCCGAGATCAGCGCGACGATGTTCAGCACGCCGGGCGATCCGCGGTTCAAGGAGGTTGAGGAGACGATCCTGTTCCAGCTCAAGTTCCCCAGCGGGCTGGTGGCGCACATCAGCTCGAGCTACGGGTACGCGGGAAACAACCGGTACCGCGCGATCGGCGACAAAGGGTGGCTGGAGCTGGAGCCGGCCACCAGCTACACGGGGCTGCGGCTGCGGGTCCGCCAGGGCAACGTCACGCGGGAGATTGACCTGCCGCAGGCGGACCACTTCGCGGCCGAGATGGATCATTTCTCGGAGGCCATCCGGAACAACACCGCCATCCGGACGCCGGGCGAGGATGGGTTGCAGGACGTGAAACTGATGATGGCGATTTACGAGGCGGCGCGGACCGGCAGGACTGTGCGGGTGGGCTAGCCGCGCGCCGGCTGGAGTCGAACCTGGTGGGGTGGGTGGGGAGGTGAAAGCCGATGATGGGGCCGAGATTCTTGATTCTGGTTGGGCTGCTGGCGGCAGGGGTTCCGCCGGCGCTGCCGCAGTGGGATTACGACGAGCGCAGCCTGGCGCCGTTCGTGCCCACGCCGCAGGAAGTGGTGGACAAGATGCTCGAGGTGGCCGGGGTCAAGAAGGACGAGATGGTCTATGACCTCGGCTGCGGCGACGGGCGGATCATCATCACCGCCGCCCAGAAGTTCGGCGCCCGATCGACCGGCGTGGAGCTTGATCCGGAGCTGTTCAAGAAGACCCAGGAGCGGATCAAGGAGCTGAAGCTGGAGGGCCGCGTGAAGGTCATCAACGGGAACCTGCTGGAGGTGGACTTGAGCCCGGCCAACGTGGTGACGCTCTACTTGCTGACCGACTCGAACACGAAGCTGAAGCCGAACCTGGAGAAGTACCTCAGGCCCGGCTCGCGGGTGGTGTCCCACGATTTTCAGATAATGGGGTGGACCCCGGCGCGAGTGGAGAAAGTGAGCCGGAACTCGCGGGTTCACACCATCTACCTGTACGAGATCGGTAAGAAGTAGAACACTTTCCGCTAGCGCCAGCCGCTACCGGAGCGTGTACAACAACTGTAGAATCTCCCGGCGCCGCCGCGAAGTGTCCTCTTTCTGCTCCTGTTGCCGCCGGACGAACACCTCCAGCGCGGCCCGCGCCCTGTCGCTGTCGCCGGCCTTGAGATAGGCTCGGTACAGGCGATAGTGCGCGGCCATCAGATGCGGCCGAAGCTCGACCGCCCTTTCGAACGACGCGATCGCCTCCCGATCCCGCTCCGCGTCGAAATGAATCTTGCCCAGCTCGAGGTGAGCCTCGGCTAACGTCGGATCGAGGACCACTGCGCGCTCGAGCATCCGCATGGAGTCAGTCCGGTTCCCTCGCCGGCTGGCTGCATAGAGGTAAGAGGCGAAAGCATCCTCCGGCTTCAAACGCAAAAACTCTTCGAAGGCTTTCGGGGCCCATTCGCCGGCGAACAGCTCCTCCTGATCGGAAAGCAACTGGAAAGCCCGGCCCAGGAACTGATAGCCCAGGGCCGACTCAGGGGCGGCCTGGAGGGCGCCCCGGATCGCGTCGATCGCGTCGGAGTATCGCGCTTGCGCGAAATAGACCGCCGCGGCCCCGAGTCGCGGCTTCACGGCGCGCGGCAAACGGCTGGTGGCGCGCAGGAAGGCCTGCTCGGCCAGCTCGAAGTTATGGTGGATGAGCATCTCGTAGCCCAGCGCAAAATGGTATTCCTCGCGATCGGGATCGAGGCGCACGGCGGTCTGAAAAGCCGTGACCGCCTTTTCGTAGAGCCCCAGCTTTTCGTAGATGTCCCCCAACAGATGGTGCAGGTCGGCGCGCTGGCCTTGCTGCAACGCCGGCTCCGCCACTTGCCTGGCTTGTTCGACCCGGCCGGCCAGGAAATGCGCGACGGCCAGGTTGGAGGCGACGTCGGCCGACTCGGGCCACTGGGTCCGCGCTCCTTCGAGAACCATCAGCGCCGCTTCGTGGAAGCCCCGGTCGGCGAGCGGCGACGCCAGTTGGAAGTAGAATCGGGGCTCCCGAGGGGCCAGTTGCAGAATCCGCCCGGCGATTTGCTTCACTCGCGCCGCGCCGCCGAGCGCCATCTCCGCTTCGAGCCACCCTTGGAGCGGAACCAGGGCATGCGGGCGGCGCTCGGCCGTCTTCGCCAGCAGCCGCGCCGCCTCCGCGAACCGTTTCCCCTTCAGCTCCATCAGGCCGAGGTTGAGCGCTGCGTCCGGGTTATCCGCGTCGAGTGCGAGCGCCTGCCGGAAGTAATCCCCGGCCTCCCGCTCCTGGCCCAGTTCGAGGGCCGTGACCCCCAGATTGTTCAGCACCGCCGCGGAGCCAGGGGCCAGTTTCAGCGCTTCCAGGTACGCGTCCCGTGCCTGACGGTGTTCGCCCTTCTGCGCGTGCTCGATCCCCCGTCGAAAGTGAGATTCGGCGGCGCGCGGGTCGCGCTGGGCCAGCAGCAACAGCAGAGCCAGGATCACTGCTCACCAGTAAAACTTCAGCGCCATCTGGATCTGCCGGGAGACCCGCGAGAAGGTGACCGGAACGCCGGCCCCGCCGATCTGCCCGAAAGCCGGCGAGCCGAATCCACCGGCGGGCAGATTGAATTGAGGCGTATTGAAGGCGTTGAAGAGCTCCGCCCGGAACTGCACGTAGCGGCGCTCGTCGACGTAGGTGTTCTTATGCACCGCCAGATCGACCTGCTTGGTCCCCGGGCCATCGACGGTATTGACGCCGGCGTTGCCATAGGTGAGCGGCGCGGGGGTCGTGAAGCAGGAAGTGTTGAACCACCGGCCCGGCGTCCGAGTCTCCAGCCGGGTCTGGCAGGGCGCGATAGCGTCGGCGCGGCTGCCGAGCCCGGTATTGGCCACCGGCGTAGCGAGCGTCACAGTGATCGGCTCGCCGCTGTAAAGGTTGACGATGCCGCCCAGGCTCCAGCCATCCACCAGCTTCTGCGCCGCCGGGCTGGCCCCGGACAGCCATTTCTTGCCCTTGCCGAAGGGCAGATCGTAGTTGGTGCTCAGCACCATCCGGTGCCGGATGTCCCAGTTCAGCCGTCCCCGCTCGGTGCTGCGATCGTAAAAGTTCTGGGCCTTGCTTCCCTCGCCGGCGAAGTCGCCGAGCGTCTTGGCCCAGGTGTAGGAGGACAGGAAGTTGAACCCCCGGGCGTAGCGCTTCTTGACCGTTACCTGCAAGGCGTTGTGCGAGGAGCTGCCCGCGTTGGCCTGGCCGTTGATGTTGGCGAAGGCAGGGAAGGGACGGCGCGGCGCGACTGCCCCCGGCCCCGGCCGGGCATCGTTAATACCAAGGTTCACGAAGAACTTGGTGGTTTTGCTGCCCACGTACGCGGTGGCGATCGCCAGATCCCGGCCAATCTCCCGCTCCACCGTGAGCTGCCACTGCTGTACGTAGGTGGTTCCGAAGTTGGGGTCTTGCCAGCGCCCGGCGAAGGTGAAGCCCGGCACGGCTCCGGGCACGACCAGGCCGTTGGCGAGTGGCACCGGACTCAACGCCGGAAAGCCGTCCTCCAGCCGGTTGGTGGGCTGGGTCGCGCTGTTGACCACGTTCTGGCCGGAGGTGAACGGCGGGTTCTGAATCATCGCGAAGATGGTTCCCTGGAAGCGGTTGCTGCCGGTGATGTCATAGAAGATCCCGTAGCTCGAGCGGATCACGGTCTTGTCCTGGATGCGATAGGAAAGGCCGAAGCGCGGCGCCAGGTCGTTGCGGTCGGTGGCGCGCAGAGCTCGTCCGAACGGGCCTTGCGACGAAGCCACCCGGAAACCGCCTCCCGGCGCGCCCGGGTCGAAGTTCGACTGGCGATCGGCGACCTCCGTGCGCGGCGTGGTCAGCTCATAGCGAACGCCAAAGTTCAGCGTGAGTTTTGGCGTGAGTTGCCAGGTGTCGCTCACGTACCAGCTCGCCTCCGTGCTGCGCTGGCCGGTCAGGCTGTTCAGCTTGGCCTCCTGGCCGGAGTTGGCCGGAAGGCCGAGCAGGAAATCGCCCAGCCCGCTGCCGGTGCCTCCGGGGGAGGCCGGGTTGTTGGTAAACACCCCGGAGAAGGAGAAGTCGCCGCGCTGCGTAGGCGGCTGGAAATAGTTGAACTGGCGCCGCCGGATGTCGGTCCCGATCTTGATGGTATGTCGGCCCTTGATGTAGCTCAACGTGTCGATGTATTGAAAAGTATTGATCACGTTGATGTAGGGCAGAAAGGTCAGCTTGCCGATCGCGCTGTAGCCGGAGACGCTGATGGAGGGCAGCCCGCCCGTGAACGGCAGGTCCGCCCGGTTCAGATTCCGGATCCCCGCCAGTTCGGCCGCGCGCGTCGCCTGGAGCCGGTTGAATGACTGCTGATTGAACCGCGTGTAGCCGAAGCGGCCCTCGTTGATCAGGTTGGGGCGGAAGGTGTGGGTGTCGCTGAGCACCACGAAGTGGTTGCGAATGGTCGAGGGATCCGTGTCGAAGGCCTTGTCGTTGCCGAGCAGCCGGCTGGGCAGCACCGGCCGGGGCGCGATGGTCAGTCCGGCGTCGAAGTCGGCGAAGCTGTAGCGCAGCGATGTATTGTCTTTCTCCGAGAACAGGTGGTCCAGCCGGACGTCAAAGGCGTCCTGGTTGGACGGCCGGACCGGGTTATAGACCCGGTTGTTGGCGATGCCGGCGCGATCCGGCAGCAGGTACTGGAGGTCGATGAGATTGCGCGCCGCCTGGCTCAGGCGCGCCGCCGGAATCCGGTCGTTCGTGAAGCGCTGCCGCGTGTTGGTGGCGGCGGCATACGTGCTCGGGTCGAACATCGGGCGGCCCAGCTCCGCCAGGTCTCCTTCCCGCATCCGCGGCGTGGGCACGGTGAACGTAAAGGTCTGGCCCTGGCGGATGCGGCTGCCCTCGTAGTCGGCAAACCAGAAGGTCCGGTCGCGCCGGATCGGCCCCCCGGCGGTGGCGCCGAACTGGTTCAGCCGAAAGGGTGGAATTCTGGCGGCCGGGTTATCGAAGAAGTTCTTGGCGTCCAGCTTGTCGTTGCGCAGGAAGTGAAACAGGTTGCCGTGCATGCTGTTGGCGCCCGACTTCAACGTCACGTTCACTTGACCGCCGCCGGTGGCGCCGAACTCGGCGTCGGACGCCAGCGTCTGCACCTTGAACTCCTGAATGGCGTCGATGGGAGGGAAGATGATCAATCCGCCGATCGAGGCCTCCATGTTGTCGATGCCGTCCAGCAGGTAGTTGGTGGCCAGGTTGGATTGACCGTTGATTTGCACAGCCGAGGGATTTCGGATGCTGCTCAGCGACCCGCCAGAGGCCTGGGCCGTTCGCGAAATGCCGGGTGTGGCGCCCGCCGTCAGGGTCAGCATCTGGACGAAGTTGCGGCCATTGAGCGGCAGCTCCTTCACGTGCTGTTCCCCCACCACGTCTCCGATCGTCACGCTTTGGGTTTGCAGCAGCGGCGCGGCGGCGGTGACTTCGGCCACCTCCGTCACCTGGCCGACCTGCAAGGTGATGTCCACCACCGCCACCTGGTTCACCTGCAGGACGATGCCGCGGACGATCTCCTTCTTGAAACCCGTCAGTTCCGCCGTCACCACGTATTCGCCCGCCCGCAGAGCCGGCGCCACGTAATTGCCCGCCTCGCCGGTGACCGTGTTGAAAGCGATGTTGGTCTGCGCGTTGGTGATCGTGATCGCGACACGGGGTATCACCGCGCCGGTGGCGTCTCGGACCATTCCCGTAACCGTGCCGGTATCGCGCTGCGCCAGCGCGGTGGGAACGATCAGCGCCGACACTACCATCGCGCGAAGCCAAACTTGCGTGCTTTTCCGCATGGGGTCCTCCCCTTTCGGGCCAGTATAGTTCCTGGCCGACGAGCTAGTCAATGAGCGTCATCGACTCGGAATGCGCGCTCAAAACTGGAGTTTCAACGACAACTGAATAAACCGGGGCAGGTTGCTCTGGTCCATGGCGCCGGAGATGCGGCCGAAGTTGCCGCTGTTGGCATCGGTTACCGGGCCTGGGAAGAACTGCGGGGTGTTGGTGGAGTTCAGCAAGTCGGTGCGGAAGAGCAGGTTGATCCGCTCACTGATGCGGTTGGTCTTCAGCACCGAGATGTCGAGGTTGCGGACGACGGGCCGGCGGACGGAGGCCAGCCGGGAGGACCAGGTCTGGAGGGTGAAGGCCGGGCGGGTGGTCCAGACGGGCTGCTCGCCCGAGAGGCAGCCGCGCGTAGAGCCGTTGGGCAGCAGGGTGCAGGTGTTGAACCAGCGCTCCAGCGTCCGAGTGGCCAGGCGCGGGTCGGCGCCAGTGGGGACGGCGTTGGCCGGGAAGTTCATCGGCATGCCCTCCTGGAGGCGGGCGATGGCGCTGACTTCCCAGCCGCCGACGAGGTGCCGGACCAGCGGGTGAGCCGAGGATGCCCACTTCTTGTTCCGGCCGAAGGGCAGCTCATAGAGCCCGTTCAACTGGAGGTTCTGGGGGACGTCCCAGGCGGCGACCACCTTTTCGGGCTGGGTGTCCTGGGCGTTGGCGTAGCTCGAGCGCTCGATGGTCTTGGAGTTGGTGTAGGCGACGCTGAAGTTGAGGCCTTGGGAGAGGCGCTTGTAAACCACGAACTGGAAGCTTTCGTAGCGGGAGCGCCCTTCAGAGCGGTTGAGCTGGTTGATGCCGAGGAACTGGATGAAGGGCCGCAGGAGCTGCTGGCGCTGGACCGTCGCGCCGTTGAGCGCGGTGCCGGGGATGCGGCCGGCCAGCGGGTTGGCGACGTTGGCGGCGAGCTGCGTGGCGCCCAGGGCGAAGGCGTCGCGGGGGATCTCATTAATACCCTTGGCGACCGAGAAGCCCCGGAGACGGTTGGCGACATAGGACGCGGTGATGAGGAACTGGCCGGGCAGCTCGCGCTGGATCTCGAAGGAGAACTGGTGCGTCCAGGGAAGGACGCGGGCGGGGTCGGAGACGGCGAAGCCCTGGCCGAGGAATGTTGCCAGGCCCAGGCTGTTGCCGAAAGGCTGGAGGATGCCGTCGGGGAAGGGATTGGTCAGCGTGTTTTGCGGCACGCCGGTGCGGATGGAGGTGACCATGGCGGTGCGCTGGGTGAAGCCGGGGGCGTTGCCGGGGTCGTCGAAGGTCTGGGCGTACAGAAGGCCATAGCCGCCGCGCAGCACCCACTTGTCGCCGATCTGGTAGGCGGCGCCGATGCGGGGTCCGAAGTTGTTCCAGTCCTGTTCGAAGATGCCGCGGGGCTGGCTGCCCGCGCCGGCGTAGAGCAGGCCGCCGCGGAGGTTCTGGCCAGGGACTTGCAGCGGGCTGGCAGAGGTAGTGTCGAAGCCGCGGGTCAGGGCGTTGAAGCGGTCGGTGACCGGACCCTGGTGATCGAACCGCAGCCCGGCGTTCACCACGAGCCTCGGGGTGACGCGGATGTCGTCCTGGACGAACAGCGACCAGGACCGCTGCTGGCGGGCGGGCCAGCTATTGATGTCGATGAAGCCGCTGGATGGGGTCCCCATGAGGAAGGAGGCGAGCGAGTTGCCGGAGGAGGGCTCGGCGCGAAGCGGGTCGCGTCCGGTGAAGACCTGGTCGAAACTGAAGTTGCCGGCCCAGAATCCGGGGAGCTTCTGATAGACGCGATTGAGCCCGAGGCTCAAGCCGGTCTTGAGGCTGTGGCGGCCCAGGGAGCGGTTCACGCTGACGGCCACGGAGTTGTTCTGGGAAATGGGGTCGTTCTGGGAGGGCGTGGCGCCGGCGCCGTTGAAATCCGTCCAACCGAAGCGCGGGAACCAGCGCACGGCCTGGCTTAGGTACTGCTGAGCAAAGCCCAGGGCAGCCAGGTCCTGGTTGGCGCCGATCGAGGAGCCGCTCTGGCCCAGGAAGCGGGCGAGTCCGGCCCGGAAGTCGACCACCGTGGTCGGGCTCAGGGCGTGGGTGAGGGAGATGGTGGCGCTGTGGTTCTCGCGCTTGAACGGGGTGTTGCTGCTGGTCTCGGCCAGGTTCACGGCGGAGGTGGTGGAGTAGATGAAGCCGCGCTCCTCGGCCAGGGCGTTGCGCGAGTAGCGGATGAACAGGCGGGTCCTGTCGGACAGGTTGTAGTCGCCGCGGCCGTTGTACTCGGGGAAGAAGTCGGTGAACTTGCGGGTGGAGCCGCTCGAGACCAGGTTGTTCAGCCCGGTGACGGGGTTGCCGGCCACGTTGCCGGGCGGGATCAGGGCGAGCACGTTGCGGGCGATGGCGTTCTGGCGGGCCGCCGGGATGCGGTTGCCGGGGAAGGCCGTGCGCACGAGCGCGCCGCCTGGACCGTCGGTGGTGGAGAAGGGGTCGTAGATGGTCTGGGCCAGCAGGTTGCCGGCCGCGTCGCGGGCGTAATAGGTCTGGGAGAAGTCGCCTTGCTTCTGGAGCGCGCTCGGAACCGAGGTGGCGAAGGGGTCGGGAATCACCTGGCGAATGTTTTCGTAGGCGAAGTAGAAGAAGAGCTTGTTCTTCAGCACCGGACCGCCGACGTCGCCGCCGAAGGTGTTGATGTGGGAGGACTGCCGCGCGGTCCCGGTGCGGTTGGAGTTGAAGGTGTTGGCGTTGAGGTGGGTGTTCTGGAGGAACTCGAAGGCCGAGCCGTGGAACTGGTTGGAGCCGCCCTTGGTGATGATGTTGATGGAGCCGCCGGTGGTCCAGCCGTATTGCGCGTCGTAGGCTGTGGTCTGGACGCGGAACTCGGCGACGGCTTCGGCGGAGGGAACGAAGGCCACCGAGCCGTTGCGGGACAGGTTGGTGGTGCCGTCGATGAGGACCTCGTTGGCGGAGGGCCGGCCGCCGCTGATGGCGATGCTCGAAGAGCCGGCGATGTCGAACGGGCGGAGGCGCGTGACCTGGGCGGTCACGATCACGCCCGGCGCCGACCAGGCCTGCGCGAAGATGTTGCGGCCCTGCAGCGGGGTGTTGAGGACGCGCTTGGATTCGATGACCAGGCCGCGGTCGGCGGTTTCGGTTTCGACCAGGCCGGTTTCGGCGGTGACGGTGACGCTCTGGGTGATCTCGCCGACCGAGAGCGTGAAGTCGACCGAGGCGCGCTCGGCCACCAGCAGCCGCACGCCGTCACGCACGCTGCGCCGAAAGCCTTCCTTTTCGGCCGTCAGCACGTACTCGCCCGGTGTGAGGAAAGGGATCTGGTAGTGTCCGTCGGCGGCCGAGGTGGTGGAGGAGACGGCGCCGGTCGAGGGAGCGCGGGCTTCGATCCTGGCGCCGGCAACGACGGCCCCGGTCGGGTCGGTGACGCGGCCGGCGAGGGTGGCGCGGAATTCCTGGGCGGGAAGCAAGCCTGCCAGCAGAACGGTGAGCGACACCATCGTCTTTTGCATGTGACCCCTCTGGATGAAGATTATACAACGCGGGGAGCGAAATCCCCTCACTCCAGTCTTCGGCCCGCTCCGCGCCCGGCGGGCCAACAGCGCTGGCTTCTCGTCCAACACGTGGCTGCTGGTGAAGCGGGGTTCCCGAGGGCTACGGAGCGCTGCCGCTATTGAGGTCCCTCTTACTCGGCGCCGGCCTTGCGGAGAACGGCCCGCCACTCCTCTTCCGTGCGCGCCCCCGGCGACGTTGTCCGGGGAGGCGGACCCGAGCGGGCGTTCCAGCTATCGTCGTCGCGGGGGCGGCCGATGGCGATCGCGAGGAGCCCCTTCATTCTTCAGCGGCGCCGGGCTGCGTGCGGCGCTCCCATCCGGACTTGAACAGGGGCAGGAAGTGCTCCTGGCGGTAAGGGTGCTTCACCGCCTCCTCCAGAACCAGGTCGGTGCCGAGGCCGGGGCGCTCGGGAATCTCGATGTAGCCGTCCTTCACCTCGACCGGGTGGGTGAGGATCTTCTTCTCCCAGGAGACGTTGAACTCGTCGAAGATTTCGTGGATCAGGAAGTTCGCGAGCGAAGCGTTCAACTGCACGCAGGCGGCCGAGCAGATGGGCCCCTGGGCAGAGTGAGGGGCGATCATGCCGTAGTGGGCGTCGACCATGTCGGCGATCTTGCGGGTGGCGAAGATGCCGCCCAGGGCGAGCGGCTCGGGCTGGTAGATGCTCACCACGTTGTGCGCCACCAGCTCGGCGAACTGCTGCTTGTTGCTGAAGCTCTCGCCGGTGGCGATGGGCACCGGGCTCGATCGCGCCACCTCCACCATGGCGGCGATGTTGGTGTGCGGCACCGGCTCCTCGAACCACATGGGGCGGTGGGGCTCGAGCGCCCGCGCCACCTGCAGCGCGGTCGAGACATTGAAGCGGCTGTGACCTTCGATGAGGATGTCCACCGAGCGGCCGACCGCTTCCCGGACCGCAGCGACGATGTTCAGCGACAGGTCAAACTCCTCGGCGGTCATGGTGCGCCAGTTGGACCCGAAGGGATCGAACTTGAGGGCGGTGTAGCCGCGCCGCGCGACTTCCTTGGCTTTTTCCCCGAAGCTCTCCGGGGTGCGCGGGCCGCGATACCAGCCGTTGGCGTAGGCGCGAAGCCTGGAGTGGCAGCGGCCGCCCCAGAGGTTGTAGATGGGCTGGCCGGTGGCCTTGCCGATGATGTCCCAGCAGGCGATCTCGACTGCCGCCACCGCCGACATGTGGACCTGGCCGCCCTCGCTGTAGACGTCGCGGACCATCTTTTGGGTAATCATCTCGACCTGGAAAGGATCCATGCCGAGGACCAAGGGCTTCAACTCGTGGACCGCGGCTTCGACGGTTTTGCCGAAGGCGTTGGCGGTGCCTTCGCCGATGCCGTAGAGGCCGTCGTCGGTCGAGACGCGCGTGAAGAGCCAGTTTTTCCAGGGGTTTCCTACCAGGAACGTGTCGATCGCTGTGATCTTCATAAGAGAGAAAAAACCAAGTCAAAAGGCAAAAGGCAAAAGTCAAAAGTTGGCCGCCTTCGGCGACTTGGCGGTTCCTTTTGATCTTGCTACTGCTTTGGAGAGGATTGCGGCCAGTTGGCTGGATTCATCGATGATGCTGTGAAGCCGGTCGGGGGGCAGGATCCGCAGGTCGGTCACTTTTGCCTTTTGCCTTTTGACTTTTGCCTCTTGACTTGGTTTCCTATCTTAACATGCGAATCGTTGACACCCACGCGCACATCTACTCGCCGGACGAGAAGCGGTATCCGCCGATCGCCAAGCCCCTGCGGCCGCCGAAGGGCAAGGGGTCGCTCGAACATCTGCTGCGGGAGCGGCGGGCCAACGGGGTGACCGCGGTCTGCGCCATCCAGACCAGCACCTTCTACCGGTTCGACAACCGCTACATCTCGGACAGCGCCAAGGCGAATCCGGGGTGGGTGGCGGGGGTCTGCACGCTCGATCCGGATGATGCCCACAGCCCGGGGCTGTTGGCGCAGTATGTGCGCGATTACGGGCTGCGCGGGATGCGGAGCATTCCGGCTCGGAACGGGAGGCTCGATCATCCGGGGGTGCGGGCGCTGTGGAAGACGGCGCTCGAGCAGGGCATCGTCATCAATGTGCTGATCG
>Ga0247727_10010506_pt1 | contig 16393 bp, 12 predicted proteins | sample WisWelCaveWW1625_FD_202498 | JGI IMG/M metagenome (GOLD analysis project Ga0247727, IMG submission 202498) | Biofilm microbial communities from Wishing Well Cave, Virginia, United States - WW16-25 | ecosystem: Environmental > Aquatic > Deep subsurface > Groundwater > Cave microbial mat | place... | reverse complement strand
TGCATGCCGCGTTCAACCACGCGGCCGCGGCCTTCGACCCGGTCTCCGGAGGATTCGGCGAGGCGCCGAAGTTTCCCCGTGGCCATGAGCTCTCCTTCCTGCTGCGATACTGGGACCGCACCGGCACCCAGCAGGCACTGGAGATGGTCCAGACGACCCTGGACCATCTGGCTCGGGGCGGGATCCACGACCACCTCGGCGGGGGATTCCACCGCTATGCGACGGACGCCCGGTGGCTGGTGCCGCACTTCGAGAAGATGCTCTACGATCAGGCGCTGCTGGCGGTCGCCTACCTGGAGGCGTACCGGGCGACCGGCCAGCCGCGGTACGCCGAGGTGGCGCGCGGCATCTTCGAGTATGTGCTGCGCGATCTGACGGCGCCGGAGGGCGGGTTCTATTCCGCGGAGGATGCCGACAGCGAGGGCGAGGAGGGGAAATGTTACGTGTGGACGCCGGACGAAGTGATCCACGTTTTGGGATCGGATGAGGGTGAGCTGTTCAATCGTTTCTACGGGGTGACGCCTGAGGGCAACTTCGAGGGCAGCAGCATCCTCAACGTCGAGCAGCCGCTGGAGGCCTTCGCCGCGCTCAAAGGGCTCGAGGCGGAAGGGCTGCGTCGGCGCTTGGCCGCAGGCCGCGAGCGGTTGCTGGCCGCGCGGTCGCTGCGCGTGCGGCCGCATCGCGACGACAAGATCCTCACGTCATGGAACGGCCTCATGATCGCCGCCTTCGCCTACGGCGGGGCGACATTGGATGAGCCCCGCTACCTGCGGGCCGCCGAGCGGGCCGCCGAGTTCATCGCGACGCGCCTGCTGCGCGACGGCCGGCTCCTGCGCCGCTATCGCAACGGCCACGTGCAGTATCCCGGGACGCTGGAAGACTACGCCTTTTTCAGCCACGGGCTCCTCGAGCTGTATCAGGCCGGCTTTGATCCGCGCTGGCTTCGGCAGGCCGCGGAACTGGCCGAGCAGATGATGGCGGCCTTCTGGAACGATGCGGAGAGCGCCTTCGTGCTGCGTGCGGCGGACGACATCCCGCTGATCGTCCGGTCCACGGAGCTCTACGACGGGGCGACGCCCTCCGGCGGCTCGCTGGCAGTGCTGGTCCTGTTGCGGGTGGGCCGCCTGACCGCTGATCAGCGGATGGAAGCGTCTGCCCGCCGGGCGTTGGAGCGGGTGGCCCAGCTCGTTGAGCAAGCACCGTTCGGATTCCCGCAGCTCTTGTGCGCGTGGGACACCGCCCTCGGGCCGAGCCAGGAGATCGTCGTCGCCGGCGATCCGGCCGCCCCGGCCACACGAGCGCTCATCCGGGTGCTGCACGAACGGTTTCTCCCGCGGGCGCTGGCCGTCCTGCATCCGGAGGGAGCCGATGGCGCGGCCATTGAGTCCCTGGCGCCATCCGTGGCGTCGCAACGAGCGCTGAGTGGTCGGCCGACCGCCTATGTCTGCGAGCGGTTCGTCTGCCAGCTTCCTGTGACGAGCGTCGAAGCGCTGCGGGAGCGGCTGGCCCGTCAATGAATCCCGAAGAAATACGCATCCGGTCGCTCTACCTGTTCCTGGCCTGCAGCCAGGCGGTGGAGCAGGCCGCACAGCGGCTCATGTCGCTGCTGCCGATGGCGCCGGCACCGTCGCAGCGCCTCACGGAGCAGTCGGTGCGGAGGGAACTGGGGCTGTTGTTTCGCTACTGGACCACCCGGCGGATCTGGGAACAGTTGGGCTCCAGCGAGGCGGACGCCAAGCGGTTGAACCTGGCGCTATTGCGGTTGTTCATCGAAGGCTTCAAGCTGCCGCGCGACGGCAGCGGCCTGCGCTACGCCGAGCTCTCCACGCTGGCGGAGGAAGTCACGGAGTTGGGCGCGCGCCTGACCAACGCCTTGGGAGCCGTCGATCAGCTGGTGCTGACGGAGCTAGCCGGCGGGATTGCGCCCTGGCGGGACGCGGTGGGCCGCTACACCAGCGAAGCGCTGGAACGGCCGACGGATGAGCTGGCGGCCAACGTCAGGGCATGGGCCGGACGGCTCCCGGAGCAGCCGGCCTGACCCGGTCGTCCACCATAGACCGCAGCCGATCCGTGTGAGAGAATAATCGATAAGCTGGAGTAACGTTGGAGCAGTACTCAACAGGAGGTGTGCGATGGCCCGTGAGAGCGGACTGTTCGTCAGGAAGTCGGTTGCCCCGGCGGCGGCGTCCCGGGTCGGCTGGGAGGACGTGGCGAAGCTCGCCTATGAGCTCTACGACCGGCGCGGCCGACAACCTGGCCGCGAGCTGGAGGATTGGCTGGAAGCCGAGCGGATCGTGAGGCAGCGCAAGCGAAACGGGCGGTAATCGCGAGGTGTTCGGACCAGCGCTCATGCCTCGCGGCATCCGTCTGCTGCTCCAGGCGACGGCGGTCTGGGCGGCAAGCCCCGCCGCCTGCGGCGCTGCCGCCAGCGACCCCACCTCAACCCCGAAAATCGTCGCCGCCGTGGGGACGGTAGTCGGCTCGCTGCTGGTGGGGATGCTCCTCTATCAGCTGGCCCAGCGCAGCAGCGAAGCGAAGTTCAAGGACCCCGGCAGGGACGCCGACGCGACGGGCCGCCGGCAGCGTGGCGGTCAGCCCGAAACCCTGCTCCCTACGATCCTCGATGAGCTCGTCCAGCTCCAAGGCTCTCCGGAACAGCGCCAGCGGGTGGCCAAGAGCGTCTCCGAGATCGTCACCCAGGCCGTCGAGGAGCAAGTCGGCACGGCCCGGAAGGAGCTGGACGAGCGATACAGCCGGGTCGTCGAGGAGGGCCGGCGGAGCCAGGCGGTCCTCCAGCGGCGCTACGACACCACCCTGCAGGAGAAGAAGCAGACGGTTGCCGTGCTGGAGAGCATCGCCGAGGGGCTCGTGGTCATCAATAACAAGGGTGACGTGATCATGATGAACCCGGCGGCGGAGAAGCTGCTGGCGGTCGACCGGCCGGGCCGCCTCGGCCAGCCGCTGCTGGACAATCTTCGGGATGAGCAGATGGTCTCGCTCGTCCATCACCCGAACGAGCAGGATCGGGAGATCGTGCTGAGCGCCAAGCAGGACAGCACCAAGCGCGTCCTGCGGGCCAGCAATGCGGTGGTGACCGATGAGGACGGCAACACGGTCGGGATCGTGGCGGTGCTGAGCGACGTCACGAAGCAGCGCGAGCTGGATGAGCTGAAGTCGGAGTTCGTCTCGCGGGTGAGCCACGAGCTGCGCACGCCGATGGTCGCCATGCAGCACGCGCTCGCCATCCTGACCGACCAGGTGGCGGGCCCGATGACGGAGGAGCAGCAGAAGTTCAGCGGCATCGTCCAGCGCAACCTGGAGCGGCTGAATGCGCTCATCAGCGATCTGCTGGATCTCTCGAAGCTGGAGGCGAAGAAGACGGAGCTCCATCTCGAGTCGGTCGCGGTCGCCGCGCTGATTGCCGGCATCTGCGAGTCGCTGGATCCCTGGGCCCGGTCCAAGGGCCTGACGATCACGAAGCGCGTGGCGGAGAGCGTGCCCGGTGTCGTGTGCGACAAGGGCCGCATCACGCAGGTGCTGACGAACCTCATCGGCAACGCGATCAAGTTCACCCCGCACAGCGGCCGCATCACCATCGAGGCCAAGCTGGGCCAGGACCGGGCCGTCGAAATTTCGGTCTCCGACACCGGCATCGGCATCGCCAAAGAGGACCTGCCGAAACTCTTCAGCAAATTTCAGCAGGTCGGCGAGCGCACGGCCAGCGACATGAGTGGCACCGGGCTCGGGCTGGTCATCGCCAAAGAGATCGTCGAACTGCACCATGGGCGCATCTGGGCCGACAGCGAGCTCAAGCGCGGCGCCCGCTTTGCGTTCACCCTCCCCGTGGAGCCACCCGCCTCGTCTGCCCCCCCACCATCGAGATGAGGGGCGGGCTCCCGCTGGTCTGCCTGCTGGCGGCATGGCCGCCAATCGGTGCCGCCGCCTCGCCGCCTCCCACGGAGGCCACCGCGCTCAACGACCGCGGCGTGCGGGAAGCCCAAGCCGGACGGTTTCCCGAGGGCGTGGAGCTGCTGCGGCAGGCCCGCGTGCTCAATCCGGAGGACGCCGTCGTGCGGCGCAACCTCTCCGGCATCCTGACGGACTGGGCCATGCAGCTCGTTCATCAGGGCCACGTCGATGAGGCGGTCTCGGCGCTGCGGGAAGCCACCACCCACGATTCGGGCAACGGCCAGGCGTTCGTGCGGCTCGGCGATATCCTCTACCTGCGGCGCGGGGAGTTCGACGCGGCGATCGACGCGTGGACGCAGGCCCATCAGCGGGTGCCGGCCGACGTGTGGCGGTCGGTGGCGGATCGCCTCGCGCAAGTGCGGCGCGATCGGCTGATCGAGCGCGGCTTCGGCGCCAGCGCCACCGCGCATTTCGCGATTCACGCCCCCCCGTCGATGGCCGGCGCGCTGACGCGGCTTGAGCAGGCGCTGGAGGCAGCGTACGCCACGCTGGCCGGAGCACTCGGCTCCGGGCCGCCGAAGCTCACCGTCATCGTCTACACGCAGGAGGACCTGCGCCGGGTCTACGCCCAGCGCGACTGGGCGCTTGGCTTTTACGACGGCCGCATCCGTCTGCGGTTGGACGAAGTGACCCATCACGTCCTGGACGACCTCGTCGTCCATGAGCTGGCCCACGCCTTCCTGCACCATCTCTACGGGGATGCGCTTCCGGTGTGGCTCCACGAGGGCTACGCGCAGCACCACGAGCGCGCGTACCAGTCGACGGGCGAGGCCGCGCGGATCGAGCAGGGGATTGTCTCCCGCGCCCACTGGATTCCGCTGAAATGGATCGACCGGCATTTTCAGCAGCCCTCGAGCGACGACGATGTGCTCCGAGCCTATCTCCAGGCGCGCCTGGTGGTGCGCGAGCTGATCGGCCGGCACGGCACGCAGCGGTTCAACACGTTTCTCAGCCGGTTGGCGCAGGGGGCGACGGTGGAGGCCGCCTACGAACAGGCGTTCGCGCCGTCCCGCTGGGCGCGGGCCGATCTGGGCCATTTTGACTGACAAGCGCGATGGACCTTCTTATCCTCTTCGGTGTGGGATTGGGCACCGGCCTCGCGGGCGCGATGGTGCCGGGCCCCCTGATGCTCTATACGGTCTCCGAGGCGTTCGACAAGGGGCGCTCGGCGGGGATCAAGATCGCGGTGGGCCATCTGCTCCTGGAGGCCGCCTTCGTGGCGCTGGTGGTCATGGGGCTGCGGGAGCTGCTCTCCTCCGCGGCGTTCCGGACGCTGATCGCGTGGGTCGGGGGACTGGGGCTGGTGGTGATGGGCGCCTTGATCCTCACCAAGCTGCGCCGCCTCTCGCTGGCCCAGAGTGCTAAGGTTCGCTTTCGATGGGGCCTGGTGGCCGGCGGGGCGTTCTTCAGCCTCGCCAGTCCAGGATTTGTGCTGTGGTGGGCGACCATCGGGACCCCGGTGTTCCTGGAGGGGCTGCTGGCGGGGGCACCCGGTGTTGCGATGGTCTCGGCAGGCCATGCGCTCGCGGATCTGCTGTGGTGCTGGTTTGTGGCGTTCTCCGTTGAGCGGGGCAAGGCCTATTGCACCGACCAGACCTACCGCCTCATCATGGCCTGCATCGCGGTCTGGCTCATCGTATTGGGGCTGGGTTTTCCCCTGAAGCGCTTGCTCTTCTGATGGGATTCGCGTTGACAACGACGAGCAATTTTGCTACAACAGCGGTGTTCGTCGTGAGTTACGGAGGCCCATCGCGGCGGGTTCGTGGTGTTCCCGGCACTGCGCGCCCCGAGCAGGTGATACGTTGACGTTGCGTCTGCGGCTGGCAACGGCCTGTTGCCACGCCGAGCAGGTATGAGTTATTACCGCGTCCTGGGCCTTGACCGGGAACCGTTCTCCACGAGCCCGGATCCTACCTTCTTCTACCAGTCCGAGAAGCACCGCGCGGCCCTCGCCAATCTCATCATCGAATTCCGGCTCAAGCGAGGCTTGAGCGTCGTGCTGGGCGACATCGGGACGGGCAAGACCACGCTCGGCCGCAAGCTCGTCCAGATGCTCAAGGAACGGGACGGCTTTCTCTTCCACCTCATCCTGGACCCCACGTATCCCTCGGAGGACCTCTTCTTCAGCGCGTTGATCCGCGCGCTGGGTGCCGGGGTTTCCGTGCAGGCGCCGACGCTGGTGGATTACCGCGAGGTGCTGGAGCGCTACCTCTTCCACAAAGGCATCCAGGAGCAGCAGACGGTGGTCGTGATCATCGACGAGGCGCACAAGCTCAACGCGCTCTCCCTGGAGGCGCTGCGGATCCTCCTCAATTACGAAACCAACGAGAGCAAGCTGCTGCAGCTGGTCCTCCTGGGGCAGTTGGAGCTGCTGCCCGTGCTCCACGGCATGCCCAACCTCATGGATCGCATCAGCTATCGATGCACGTTGGAGCCGCTGGATCTGACGGAGACGCGGCAGATGATCGCGTTCCGCCTGCGCGAGGCGGGCTACCGGTCGCGGCTGGCACTCTTGACGGATGAGGCGATTGAGGAGATCTACGAGGTGTCCGAAGGGTATCCCCGCCGGATCGCCATGACGTGCCACAGGGCGCTTCGGACGCTGGTGATGCGGAAAGAGCGGGTGATCGATCGGCCGCTCATTGAGGAGCTCGTTCAACAGGAGCTGGCAGGCGGATGGTCCCATCCAAGGAGACTGCAGAAGAGCAACTCCTCCGTATGATCGAGGGGCCGGTTCGACCCCCCGCGCCCCGGGGTCCGATGAAGCGGCTGCCGGTTGATCAGTTGCTCGAGCGGGCGCGCGCGGCCCTCGATGCGCTCTCCGCGTGGCTGCTGCCCGCGGGCCGGCGGCGCGTTGCCGACGCCTTTCTCTGGCGGCTGCAGCTGGCCGAGCGGGTCGTGTGGGTGGTCCTGGCGGGTCTGGGGATCTACCTCGTGGTGGACCTGTTCGTGCTGCGGCTGCGCCCTCCGGCGCTGGCGATACCGGTCGCCTCTTCGCTTGGGCCGGGCGCCGAGGCCGTGGTGGGGGAACACCTGAAGCCGGTCGCAGACTATCACCAGCTGATCGCCGGACGCAACCCCTTCGGGCTGACCGGCGGGATGCGATCGCCATCGGTTTCGGACCAGGCGAAGGAAAGCCGCTTGGAGCAGCTGACCCGCACCCTGGTCGTCGTGGGCATCAACCGGGGCCGGGTGCCTGAGGCGCTCATTGAGGATACGCAGGCCAAACGGACCCATTTCGTGAAGGTCGGCGACCAGATCAGCGGGCTCACCGTCAAGGCGATCGACAAGCGCGGCGTGACCCTGGCGTATGAAGGCGAAGAGCTCCTCCTCCAGTAAGTGGCCGGTGCCTCCCTGGCGGGTGGCAACCGGTGCCCTCGTGATCCTCACCGTCTTCTGGTGGCTGAACTGGGTGCGGGTGAGCGCGGAATCATCCGACTTGGAGCTGGCGTTGCTGCCGGCGGGCCAGGAGGCCGGGCAGGCCTTGCGCGGGATGGAGGAGTTGGTCTCGCTGGATTTGCGCTCCACCGAGGCCACCGACGCCCTCAAGTATCTCGCCACCAAGGGCGGGCTCAACATGGCGATCAGCAAGAACGTCTCGGGCCGCGTGAACCTCCTGCTGACCGAGGTACCCATCCGCGACGCCTTTGACCTGATCCTGCGCAGCAACGAGCTCGCCTTCGACAGGCAGGGGGCCGTCTATAACGTGATGACGGAAGAAGAGTACCGCAAGCTCTATGGCCGGAAGTTCGCCGACCTGCGCCAGGTCAGGACGTTCCGGCTGCAGTACGCCATTCCGCAGCAAGCCTTCAACCTCATGGATACCCTCAAGAGCGAGATCGGCCGGCTGCTGGTGGATGACGATTCCGGCACCGTCATGGTCATGGACACCCCGGAGAAGCTGCAGCAGATGGAGGAGGCGCTCGCGACGCTCGAGCGGGGCGGCATGACGCACATCCTGGATCTGAAGTACGCCAAGGCCAAAGACATCGAGGAGCGGCTGAAGGACCAGCTGGAGCTCAACAAGCTGGGATTCGTGAAGGCGGATGAGCGGACGAACCAGATCATCATCAAGACGCTGCCGGAGCGCATGAAGGAGATCGAGCAGCTCGTGCTGGCCCTCGATCGCAAGACGCGCGAAGTGCTGATCGACGCGAAGATCGTCAAGGTGACCTACACCAACAACATGGACGCCGGCATCGACTGGGACTCGATCTTCACCAACCTCAAGTTCCACGGCGTCGAGCAGCCCGGCTTGGGCGGCTTCGGCGACTTCCGCAACACGACGACCGGCACCGCCCCCTCCGAAGTGCCCGCCGTGAACAAAATTCGGATTCCGCCGCTGGAGTTTGGCGCTGGGGGCAGCGAGGCCCTGAAGCTGGGCAACCTGATCTTCGGCACGGTCGCGCGCGACGGCTATGAGCTGTTCCGCTACCTCGAGACGATCGGCGAGACCAAGATCATGTCCAATCCCCGCCTGATGGTGACCGAGAATCAGGAGGCGAAGATCCTGGTCGGCACCCGCGAGGCCTACGTCACGACAACGACGACGACCGGCCAGACCACGTCCACGACCGCGGAGGACGTCCAGTTCATCGACGTTGGCATCCAGCTGGCCGTCACGCCGTCCATCAACAAGGACGGCTTCGTCACGATGAAGATCAAACCGGAGGTCTCCAGCGTCGTGCGGACGCTGACGACGCCGAGCAAGAACCAGATTCCCATTGTGGATACCTCCTCGGCCGAGACCAACGTCATGGTCTCCAACGGCACCACGGTCGTGCTCGGCGGCCTGCGGAAGAACGAGAAGAAGTTCAGCGACAAGCAGGTGCCCTACCTCGGCAAGGTGCCGCTGCTCGGACGGCTGCTGTTCAACAAGACGGACCGCGACGATACGCTGACGGAGCTGGTCGTCTTCATCACCCCCCACATCGTCCAGGGGGACGAGCTGGTGACGGGAGATGAGGTGGGCCATGTGCTCGAGTACCGTGACTATGCGCCCGTGCGGTCGGATCAGCGTTCACCGGGTGAGGAATGAGGTCCTCGAGGAGCCGTCGGGGCAGCGTCGGCGGGCGGGATCTGTGGATTCTCGCCGTGGTGGGCATCGTGGTGGTCGGGATGACGGCGGTCTGGAGGCTGCTGGGGGAGCTCCATCGCTTGAGCTCGCAGACCGTGTCGCTGGGGCAGCGCGAGCTCTCCACCGAGCAGCAGTTGGGCGAGCTCCAGAGGCGGTACACGGAGCTGGCCCGCAACCATCAGGGGCTCATGGCGGATCGGGACAACGTGCTGGCACAGGTCAAACGGGCGTTTGACGAGAAAAATCGGCTGCAGGCGGAGCGTGACGTGTTGGAGGAGGTCTTGAAGCGGACCGACGTGGAACGCCTTGGCCTGTTGGAACGGCTGACGCCGCTGGAGGAGCAGTTCGCCGAGCTGCAGCGCGACCTGGAGCGGGTGGTGAGCGAGCGAGAGCAGCTGGAGGGGCGGCTGGCGAAGGAGAAGGGCCGTTCCCATGAGCAGCAGCTGCGAGCACAGCTCTCCGAGATGCGCCGCAAGCAAATCGAGCTTCAGAAGGTCCTTGGGCACAAGAAGCGGGAGCTGGATCAGGCATCGCAGCAGGAGCGCACCGCCTCGCGGCAGAGCGAACGGCTGAAGCAGCGCCTGGAGATGGTGCAGGAGGAGTATGCCGACGAGGTCTCCGAGAACGCGACCCTGCGACGGCGAGTGGAGCGGCTGCCCAAGACCGTCACCAGCATGGCCCGCGAGCACCAGCGATTGCTGCACGACCTGGCCGATACCCACTATAATATGGGGGTGCTGTTCGCCAAGAAGCGGGACTTCGGGCGGGCGGCCAGAGAGTTCCAGCAGGTGGTCGAACTCAAGCCGGACGACGCCGGGGCGCACTACAATCTCGGCGTGATCTATGCGGAGCACATCCCGGATCGCGAGAAGGCGCTCAGCTTTTTCCGGCGCTACCTCACCATCAATCCCAAGGGCCAGGAGGCCAATTGGGCGAAGCAGTACATCGTGACCTGGCAGGCCTGGGAAGCGCAGGAGCGGTTGGAGTGATCTTGGCTCGTGACAGAGACGGAGGTATATCGGTATGAGGCAACGGCAGCTCATTCTGTGTGGTGTTCTCAGCGCCGTCGGCATGTGGCTCATCGGTTCACCGGTCGGTGCGGTCGAAGCCGACCAGGCAGCGGTTGAACCGCTCCCTGCCGCGCCGCAAGCCGCGAAACCTCCAACGCCCGAAGAGCAGATCAAAGCGCAACTCCACGGGACGCGGTGGGCGATCGAGATGACTCCGCTCTCCGCGTCGGGCAAGGCCAAAGCGCACAAGGACACCGTGGAGTTCGGAGCCGGCACGGTTGCCTCCGACCGGTTGACCAAGGCGGGGTATCTCCAGTCCAATTACACGCTGACCATCGGCGGCGATGGCGTCCCGGTCTGGGAGACCATGCAGACCAAGGAAGGGGAGGGCGTCGCGTTTTGGCGTGGCGAGCTGCACGGCTCGGCCGTCCGGGGCGTGCTCAGCAAGCATCCGCTAGATGGTCCTGCCGAGGACTTCTCGTTTACCGGAAATGAAGCCGGCGGTAAGAGCATCGCCCTTGGTGCGCAGCAGGCTTCTGACGGTTCCGGGGCGATGGCCAGCTCCAGCCAGCCCGCAACGGCCCCAGCGCCAGCCGCGCAGACACCCAAGAAGAAGCGCAAGCGAGGCAAGAATCAGTAGGCCCGCCCCTTGACAACGTTGCAGGGCATCAGGTAGGTTTAAAGAAGGTCAGTGCGCTAGCTAGTTGACAACTTGATCGGCTGTTCAAGGCAAACTATCCGAAAGGATAGGACCCCTGCTACGCTCGAAGCGTTTCCGCTTCGAGCTTCGCAGGGCTCTCCGAAGCCAACCGCGAAAGCGGATTGGCGAAGGAGAGGCAAAGCCACCGGTCCGCCAAAGAACGTTGGCGGACAGCGGGGTTGCCAGATTGCGGCCTGTCTGCCGCATTCAGGAGCGTCCTCCAGTCGGAGGACGCTTTTGTTTTATGGGAGTCGCACATCGGATGACGATGAGTGGATGGTCGCAGAGTATCGGCCAGCACCACGCAGATCGCTACGGCGCGGCGCGCCGTAGTTTTTTTGTGCCTGGCACCGGGTGCCAGGCACGCACGCTTGAGTGCCAGGCACTCCTGCCGTTTGCCGGTGCCTGGCTCCGAACTCGGGTTGCTGTGTTTGCCGCGATGGCAGCTCGGTGCCTGGCACCGGACCTATGATGCCGCGCCCCATCCGCGTCCACCTGCCCGGGGCCCTCTACGTGGTGACCTCGCGCGCCATGGAAGGCAGCTTGCTGTTTCGGGATGCTAAGGACTACGAGACCTTCCTGAGCTTCCTGCAGGGTTATCGCGAGCAGCTTGGCTTCAAGCTCTTCGCCTACGTGCTGCTGCCGGATTACCTGCAGCTCTGCCTGGAGCTGACCGGCTCAACCACCGTCTCCGAGATCATGCACGACATGAATTCCCGCTATACGAAGTACTACACGAAGCGCTACGGCTCTACCGGCCACCTCTTCCAGGAGCGGTTCAAATCCACGTTGATGGACAAAGCGCCCTCAGCGCTTCAGCTCACCGCCTTGCTCCACGCGCAGCCCCGCCGGCTTGGTCTGGTGGCAGATCTGCGGGCGTATGCGTGGAGCAGCTATCAGAGCTATCTCATCGGCGGGGATGGAGAGGTCGGCGAGGTGCTGGAACAGCTCGCGGCCAAGCATCCGGGCACAAGTTATGAAGCCTATGTCGCCTCGATGCCTGAGCGGACGCTTGAGCAGCTCGACGCCCAGCTGCGCGAGTGGGTGGCAGGGTCTGATGAGTTCGTCGCGATGGTCAAGGCCCGGGCCAGCGCGTTGCGCCAGGATCCAACCAGGCCGGCCCCGCAGCCGTCCGGCCCGCGCCTGCAGGGCGCGCCAACGCCTCGCAGGGCAGGATGGCTTCAGCGATCACCTGCGCTGGCCGGCAGCATGGCGGTGGCCATCGTGTCGCTCTGCGCGACGTGGCTCTATGCCAGGAATCTCTCATCGGTGCGAGAGGCCATGCGCGCCATGGCCCACGAGCGGATGGTTATGGCCCCGAGCCAGCTGGACGATCAGAGCGAGAGAGCAACCAGTGCCCGCCTGGCGAGCCTGACACTGCCCTCGCGCCTCAACGGAACGACCTGGGACGTCCAGGTGCATTCAACCACCCCCACAGGAGAGGCGCTGGTGCAGCGCGACCGCCTGCAGTTCGAGAAGGGGAAGGTGACATCCCGCCAGCTCAGCGGGCAAGGGTTTGCCACATCAAACTATACCCTGACTCCGCAGCCGGACGGCACGATCGTGTGGGAGACCATGCAGACGGACGGCAGCGGCACCGTGGTCTGCTGGCGCGGGGAGTGGAACGGCCAGGTGATGCGGGGCATGCTGACCCGCCAGGCGCCCGGCCAGCCGCTGGTGAACTTCACGTTCGTCGGCGCATCCCAGTCTGAGCGAGAGCCGGTCCGTCCAACGAGCGAGACCTGACGTGACGAACCTCCTTCGACAACTCATTGTGGGGGCCGCAGTTGTTGCCGCCGGCTGTTTCGCGCCGATGGCCGCATGGGCTGAGGCCGAGGCAAGCCACACCGCGTTTAAGCTCATACAGGGAACCGTCTCAGCGGTCAGTCGCCACGGTGTTGCGGTTGAGCAGGCCCGCGGCGAGCAGACTGCAAGCGATGAGATGTACTTGCCATTTGCCCCGCAGCTCAAGCTGCAGGGCGTTCAGAGCGCGGCAGAGATCCACCCAGGCGACACGGTCCTAGTGGAATATCAGGAAACGCTGCTCAAAGACGAAGCAGGCGCGTCTACGAAATCGTCGCGGGTTGCCGTCCGGGTCGCGTTAGTGAGTCGCGCCCCAGCACCGCTTCCGAGCCAAGACGAAGAGAATGAGGATGCCACAGAGTCGACAACGCCCTAAGACGTTCACCCTGGCCCAGCGGCTGCCCCACGCCGGTCATGCGCTGCTCGCCGTGTGGATGGCACTCGCCGCGGGCTTGCTCTGGTCTCCCACCGCCGAGGCGGTCCAAATCAAGCGCGTCCAGCGAGGCGTCGCTAACTTCGACCTTGACGACGTGGTCCAAGCCATCCCATTGGCGTATTCAGTCAACCAGGCGAAGTCGGTCATCCTCCTGACGCAGACAGGCCGCTCGAACGTGGACCGTGATCAGAACTACTACTTCACCGCGCAGTTCGAGGACAACGACACGATCGCGCTCGATCGCGCCGGTGGGACCACGTCGGCGAGCGTGCTGTGGCAAGTCATCGAGTTTGAGGACGGCGTCAGCGTCCAGCGAGGGATTTCCAGCATGCCGGCGACCGGCGCCACGTACCTCGTGAAGTCGATTTCCATTCCGACGTCGCTCAGCACCGCGGGGTGCACCCCGTCCACGTTTCCATGCCATGCGGTGCCCATCGTGCAGATGCGGGCCGCCTGGTCCAACAACGCCTCCCTGCAACAGACCCATGAGTTGCACTTGCTGCCGACCTTTACCGATGCCTCCACGCTCCGGCTGGAGCGCAAGGATGCCACGGGCACCAAGGCCATCCAGATCGTCTGGCAGGTCATTGAGTTCTTGACCGACGCGACCGTTCAGACCGGCGCGGTGACCCTGTCGAACTCCGGGACGCCGGCGAACGACCAGACCGGCGATGCCACCGTGACGTCCACCACCACCCCGCTCCTATTCACGAACTTCACCGGCGACACCGGCGTGAATGGGATGGAGGCGCGCTTCTACCTGACCGGACACATGCAGGCGCCGACGACGGCGCGCTTCACCCGGTGGTACAACACCACCACCGCAGCCACCTCAGCCTTTGTGCAGTACTACCTGGTCGACCTGCAGGATGGGACAAGCCTCAACCAAGCCAGCAGCGTGGCGTGGGCCGCGAGTCCAAGCGGAAGATTTACGCTCTCCACCTGTACGGCGGAGGCCAACTCCAAGATCACCACCAGCGCCGCGCACGGCTATGTGACAGGCGACTTAGTCAACATCGCCGCGGCGTCACAAGACGCCGTCAACGGCAACTGGATCGTGACCACGGGGGCCAGTTGCACTCCCTCGTGTACGACCACGGAATTCCGGATCACCAACACCATTGTCCCGGCAGCTACCTGCACCGCCGCCGGCGCGTCGCAGAAAGCGATCACGGCGACCTTGACGTCCATCGAGCCTGGGCGGACCGTCGCCCTCATGACGGTGCGGCCGGCCGTGGGGACGACGGGCACCGCCATGCGCGATCAAGATCTGAGCCTCGGGGTCCACATCACGAACGCGACGACGCTGGCGACGATCCGCGCCTCGGAGGTGACCACCGGCGAGTCCAGCACGGTCCAGTGGCAAGCCATCGAATTTCCTCCACTGACCGTGATGGTGCCGAATGGCAGCGAAGTCTGGAAGGTGGGTGAAACCCGCAACATCGTCTGGAGGCACAGCGCAGACGTCGAAAGCGGCGGGACCTGCACGGGCGGCAAGCACAAGATCAAGATCGAATTGGATGAAGCCAGCGGGACCGGCGGATACTTGCGGACCATCGTGGATACCGCCGCCAACCGCTGTATTGATGCAGACGCAGGGAGTGCGGTGGCGGGTGAAGGGTCCTATGCCTGGACGATCCCTGCGGCGGTTACCGTGGATTTGGATCGCGCCACGCTGCGGATCAAAGTCACCGACCTCGACCTCGCCGCCAGGAACTCCGATGCCTCCAACGCGGACTTCACGGTCAAAGGCACCCTGGCCGTCACGGCGCCGAACACGGCGGTCCAGTGGTTTGTCGGTGATTCCTGCCCCGGCGCCGACTGCCGTACGATCACCTGGAGCCGGACCGGCAACCTCGATGACAACGGGACGGTGACGCTGAAGCTGTACAAGGACAGCGGTGCCACGCTGGACAGCACCATCGCGACCCTCCTCACACCAAGCGCTGGCACGTACAACTGGAGTCCCATTCCGGACAAGATCCTCAACGGCCTGCGTGTTGGAGTCGAGCTCTCCTCCGATCCATCTGGGGTCAACGACAAGTCAGATATGGATTTCCAGGTCAAAGGCCGCATCACCGTGATCACGCCGAACGGCGTTCAGACACCACACTGGGAGGCGGGGAAGAGCTACAACATTATCTGGACCTCGACAGGGACGTTGCCGCCCGGCGGAGTGGACATCTTCTATTCCAAGAACACCGGCGGCAGCTACGTGCTGCCGAACGGCGACACAATCGTCACCGGCTACACGGGGGGCAGCCCCTATTCCTGGAGTGTCCCTACCGCGGCCATCGGCACCTTCAACCGGATCAAGGTCCAGCAGAACGGGGACGCGACCACCTATGACGAATCGGACGCCGACTTCACGGTCGTGGCCTCGATTGTGGTGACGAGCCCGAACCTGGGCACGGAAGTGTGGAAGGTCGGCGAGTCACAGCCCGTCACCTGGACGATCAACGGCACCGGCATCACGAACGTCAAGCTGGACTACTCAACAGGTGGATGCGGAGGGACCTTCAACCCCATCGTGGCCTCGACGGCATCGTCGGCCGGCACCTACCCCTGGACGATTCCGGATGCCATCGGCGGCAACACCTGCGTGAAGATCAGCAATGCGGCGGATGCGAACGTCTACGATGTCTCCAATGCCGTCTTCCGAATCAAGGGCAGCGTCCACGTGTTGGCCCCGAATAACGGCGAGGTGTGGACGGTCGGCTCATCCCAGAATATCCAATGGGAGAACTTCGGCAGCGTCTCCGGAACGGTCACGCTCCTGTATTCCACCAACGGCGGGGGCGTCTTCCCCAATACCATCACCAGCGGCGTTGCAATCGGCGCCTTGAGCCAACCCTGGACCATTCCAGACGCCATCGGCAACGCCGTCCAGGTCAAGATCGTGCCGTCCGATGCCACGAATGTCGCCGAGGATCAATCCGATGCGAACTTTTCCATCAAGGGGTCATTGACCCTGGGCGCGCCCAACGGAGGCGGCACCTGCACGGTCAACCAGGTCTGCACGGTGAGCTGGACCAAAGCCGGCTCCATCGGCAACGTCGAGCTGCACTACTCCACGGATGGCGGCACGAGCTTCCCGGCCGGCAAGCTGATCGCGACCGGGTTGGATCCCGTCACCGCCACGCCCTATAACCTGTGGACGACCCCCGATGACATCGACAGCGACATCCGGGTGCGCGTGCGCCTGGTGAGCGATACGACGGTCGAAGATCAATCCAACGCGAACTTCAGCATCAAGGGGACCGTCACCGTGACGGCGCCCAACAACGGGGAGGTCTGGAAGGTCGGCGAGACCACGCGCGACATCGCGTGGAGCCGGGTCGGGACGACCGGGGCCATGGCCGGCAACGTCGAGCTGCGCTATTCCACCGACGGCGGTA
>Ga0247727_10010505_pt1 | contig 16393 bp, 14 predicted proteins | sample WisWelCaveWW1625_FD_202498 | JGI IMG/M metagenome (GOLD analysis project Ga0247727, IMG submission 202498) | Biofilm microbial communities from Wishing Well Cave, Virginia, United States - WW16-25 | ecosystem: Environmental > Aquatic > Deep subsurface > Groundwater > Cave microbial mat | place... | reverse complement strand
TGACGTACTGCGGGCGGAGCTCGCCTTTCATGTCTTGCGGATAATAGATGGGGTGCTCCTCGCGCCACTTCTTGATCTGGTCGTGCCACGAGCGCAGGGACTCGCGGTATTTGCGGGCTCGTTCGGGCTCGCGGTCCACGATCGCCAAGAGCTTCTCCAGAACCTGCTTGGCGTCGCCCACCAAGGCCACGTCCACGGCGACGTTTTTGCCGATGGAGCTCGCATCAATGTCCAAGTGGATCTTCTTCGCGCGCACGGCGAATTTTTTGAGGTCTCCCGTCACGCGGTCGTCGAAACGCGGACCCAAGGCGACCAAAAGGTCCGCGTTGTTCATCGCCATGTTGGCCCAGTAGCCGCCGTGCATGCCGATCATGCCCATCGAAAGATCGTGAGAGCCCGGGAAGCCTCCCAGACCCATCAGGGTGATGCCCACGGGCAGGTTCAGTTTTTCGGCGAACGTCTTCACCAAATCCGAGGCGCCCGAGGCGACGATGCCGCCGCCCATGTAGAGCACCGGTCTCTGGGATTCGAAGATGAGTTCGATCGCCTTTTCCATATTGCCGGAAGCCGGCAAGACCTGTGGCTTGTACCCGCGCATCGCGACGCCTTTGAGGCCTTTGTATTCCGCCGAAGCGAGCGTCACGTCCTTGGGGATGTCCACCAGGACGGGGCCGGGACGTCCCGTCGTCGCGATGTAGAAGGCCTGGTGAATGATGCGCTCCAGGTCGTTCACGTCCTTCACCAGGTAGTTGTGCTTGGTGCAGGGGCGCGTGATGCCGACGATGTCCGCCTCCTGAAAGGCGTCGTTGCCGATGAGCGGGACCGGGACCTGGCCGGTGAAACAAACCATGGGCACCGAGTCCATCATCGCCGTGGCGAGCCCCGTGACCGTGTTCGTGGCGCCGGGACCCGAGGTGGCCAGGCAGACGCCGGGACGGCCCGTCACGCGGGCATAGCCGTCCGCCATGTGGGTCGCACCCTGCTCGTGGCGCACCAAGATGTGTTTGACCTTATCCTGCTTGAAGATCTCGTCGTAGACATAGAGAAGGACACCGCCCGGGTAGCCGAAGATCGTGTCAACGCCTAAGTCCTCGAGAGTCTTGAGGAAAATTTGGGCGCCCGTCATTTTTGCGGGCGCAGGCTTGGCCAAAATCTCGTTCGATTGGATTTTGGTGGGCGATGTACTCATAACCTATTGAAATCATTACGCCGTCCGGGCTCTCCTTTGTCAAGGTGTTTTCGGAGCGAATGTCTTTGTTTGCCTTTATTTATCCGGGTCTTCGAAGGTATCGAGGCAGAACCGTGCTAGGCGTGGAAACTTCGGCCAGAAAGGCGATGTTGGCGGCCCGGGGGGTATGAAACGGCGCGGAAGCCGCGTGTCCTTTGAACTCGGCCTTGAGAACCTCAAGGCCATTGCCCAGCAAGAGCGGCTCGTCCTCGAAAGACCGAAGACGTTCCAAAAAATCGGCAACGGGAAGGACCCCATCGTCTTGCACGGTCTCGGGCCTCCCCTCCTTCATGCGATAGACACCGAAGTAGACTTCCCCCCGAAACGCGTTGAGGACCGGCACGACGGGTCCGGGAAACAACGCCGCGTTCATCGCCAGACCCCGCAAGGTGGAAACCCCCGCGAGAGGCTTCGCGTGCGCCATGGCCAACCCCTGCGCCGCCGCGATGCCGATCCGGAGTCCCGTAAACGACCCCGGCCCCTCGGCGACGGCGAAGAGGTCGATCTGCGGAGGAGCGACCGCCGCGTCCTTGAGAAGCTGCTCGATCGCGGGCATCAACCTCTCCGAGTGTTGAACCGAGACCGAAAGCGTGGTTTCGCCCAGCAACCGGCCGTCCTCGACCAGCGCGACACTGCCGGTCAATGTAGAGGTTTCGATGCCAAGGATACGCATGGTGTAGGGGCGAACCTTGTGTCGGCGCTAGCCGCACCGTTTTTAGGTGTCGCCATCCTCTAAAAGATACCCCGGATCTTGCCCAAAATCTCGCGGAAGCCCCACACGCTGTCGACGTCGTTGAGCGTCACGAGCAGCATCAAGGAAATGAGAAGGAAGAAGAACGCCTGTTCCGCGACGGCCCTCGCCTTGGCCGGTACGGGGCGTCGGATGACCCCCTCGACCATAAAGAAGAGAAAGTGTCCGCCGTCGAGGACGGGGATCGGCAGAAGGTTCAGGACTCCGAGCTGGATGCTCAAGAAAGCCAAAAAATACAGGAAATCGGACAGACCGGACTTGGCCGCCATCGCGGAGGCCTGGGCGATGCGGATCGGCCCGCCCAAGGCCTTGTAAGAGAGGTCCAGGGTGACCAGGCGTTTCAAGACGGAGAGCGTCTGCCCCGTCAGTTTCAGGTTTTCCCGAACCCCTTGTTTGAGGGACTCGACGAACCCGTATCGTTTCAACGAAAAATGCTCGGTGTGCCGCGAGGCGTCCTTGCGGATGCCGATCAGCCACTTTTTCATCCCCTCGTCGTAGGCCGGCGTCACGGAGACGGTCCGGACTTCCCCTCCCCGGCGCACGGTCACGGCGAGGACCTTGCCTTGGGCCGCCTCGACCTTGTCGGTCATGTCCGTCCACGTTTCGACCGGCTGCTGGTCCACGGCCGCAATTTCATCGCCGGCCTTGAGGCCGCCCTTGTCGGCCGGACCGCCCGGAACGACCTCGTCCACGACGGGTTCGTTGCCGATGAAGTAGGAGGGCTCGATCCCTAAGGTCCCCGCCTTGGTCTCTTTCGACTCTTCGACCAACACCGGTTTGGAAAGATTTTCGCCGCCGCGACGCACCGTCAGCGTCACGTTTTTGTTGGCCTGCAGGACGACCGTCTCCAAAAAATCGCGCCAAGTGGCCATGGTCTTGCCGTCGATGGCGGCGATCTCGTCTCCCGGCTGCAATCCGGCGCCCGCGGCCGCGGACCCGGCGCGAACCCCGATCACGACCGGTCTTTCCTCAAAAAACTTAGGCTCCATCCGTCCGGCGAGAAAAACGACCGGCATGACGGCGAGGGCCAAAAGCAGGTTCATGGCGGGACCGGCGAAGACGACGATCATCTTCTGCCAAACGGGACGTGCCGAGTAGTTCTTCTCCTTGGGGATTTTCGAGTTTTCGGAGTCGTTGGGGTCTTCCCCCATGAGTTTGACGTAGCCGCCGAACGGCAGGACCGACACCTTGTACTCCGTCTCCCCCCGGCGGAAGCCGAAGAGCTTCGGGCCGAATCCCAGGGAAAATTTTTCGACGCCGATCCCCTGCTTTTTGGCGGCGATGAAATGGCCGAACTCGTGGATGAAGACGAGGACGCCCAACGTGAGAATGAAGTAAACGATGGCCATAGGTGTCCCTTTGTTATGCGGCGACCTGCTGACGCGAGGCTTCGAGGCGGGCCCAGCGATCCGCTTCCAGAACGTCTTCCAACGTGTTCAGGGCTTGGGGCCGATGGCGTTCCATCGTGCGCGCGACCAGCTTCGGAATGTCCGTGAAGCCCAACTCGCGGTTCAAGAAACGTGCGACGGCGACCTCGTTGGCGGCGTTCAAAACCGCCGGCATCGTCCGCCCCTCCTCCGCCGCGGCATACGCGAGCTTCAAGGCCGGGAACTTGTCGAAGTCCGGCGGAAAGAAACTCAAGGTCCCGATCTTGAGCAGGTCCAGGCTCGCCACTCCGGATTCCACGCGTTCCGGATAGGCCATGGCGTAGGAGATCGCGCACCGCATGTCCGGCACGCCCAATTGGGCGATGACCGAACCGTCGACGTACTCGACCAACGAATGCACGATGCTTTGGGGATGCACGTGCACGTCCACTTTTTTGGGGGGTACGTCGAAGAACCAGGTCGCTTCGATGACCTCGAGCCCCTTGTTCATGAGCGTCGCGCTGTCGACCGTGATTTTCGGCCCCATGTTCCAGTTGGGGTGCTTGAGGGCCTCGTCGACCGTCACGTTCGCGAGCGACTCCTTTGACCGCTGAAAGAAGGGGCCTCCCGAGGCCGTGAGGATGATCCTTTTGACGTCTTCGCGCCGATTGCCCGCCAAGGCCTGAAAAATCGCGCTGTGCTCGCTGTCGATGGGGATCAGAGGGACGTTCTTTTCTTTCGCCTTGCGCGTCATCACCTCGCCGGCGATGACAAGGCTCTCTTTGTTGGCGAGAGCCACCGTCTTGCCCGCTTCCAACGCCGCCATCGTGGGCCGGAGCCCCGCGGCGCCGACGATCGCCGAGACGACAAAATCCGCATCCGGGGAACGCGCGACTTCGCAGTTTCCTTCGTCCCCAAAAAGGATTTCAACCTTTTCGCCTTTCAAACGCTCGCGAAGGGCCTGAGCTTCTCCGGCCCCGGCGACCGAGATGCGCTTGGGCCGAAAGGCCCGCACTTGTTCGGCCACGAGAGCGACGTTTTTCCCGGCCGCCAAGGCCACGACCTCGAAACGGTCCGGGTGACGCCGGACGATGTCGAGCGTCTGGGTTCCAATGGAGCCGGTGCTGCCGAGAAGAATGATCTTTTTCATGGATTTAGCGCATGAACGCGGCGAAAAAGTAGACTACCGGAGCGGTGAAAAGCAAGGCATCAATCCGGTCGAGCATCCCGCCGTGGCCCGGAATGATGTTGCCCGAATCCTTGACGTGAAAGCTCCGTTTGACGAGCGACTCCGAAAGATCGCCCAGGGGCCCGGCGATCCCGACCGCGACCGTCAGAACGAGCCCCTTCCAGAGGGCGAGGTCGTTCCTCAGAAGGAACCAGAACACAAGAAATCCCGTCAACGTCCCCAGATAACCGCCCAAAAATCCCTCCACCGTCTTGCCGGGCGAGATCTTCGGGGCCAGCTTGCGGCGGCCGAATTTATGGCCGAAAAAGTAGGCGAAGGTGTCGTTGAGCCAAGTCATCGCTAAAAGGGCGAAGACCCAGAAGATCCCATATTCGCGGTCGCGCAAAAGCCCGATCATTGCCCCGAAGGTGCCGATATACAGGACGCCCAAGGCCGTAAGCGCGATCTTCTGCGCCGTCCCCTCCGAGGACTCCTTGGGGGAGACGCAAAAATACCCGAAGGACAGGAACAGGACGGCACAGAGCTCGAAGAGCTGCCACCGCCCGTTCTCGGGGCAGAAGAGCAGGAACGCCGCATGCGCGACCGAAAGCCCGACCGCGAACGCCCTGTCCGCCTTTTTCAGGGAAACGATGTTGAAAAACTCGATGAAGGCCAAGAAGAGGCAGAGCAGGACGAAGACCTTGAAGACCCATGTCATGGGCGCGAAGATTGCGCCGATCACGAAGGGCGCTCCGATCAGGACGGTGACGATGCGCTTGAAAAGCATGGTGTAGGGGCGAATCTTGTATTCGCCCTAAACGGCGATCTGTTCGGACGTTTTCCCAAACCGGCGTTCCCGCCGCTGGTATTCATCGACGGCCTTCACGAGCTCTTCGCGGTTGAAGTCGGGCCAGTGAGTTTCGGAAAAATACAGCTCCGCATAAGCGGCCTGCCACAGAAGAAAATTGCTGATCCGGCGCTCCCCGCTCGTCCGGATGAGCAGGTCGGGGTCGGGGATGCCGGCCGTGTCCAGGTAATCGGAAAACCGTCCGACGGAAATGAAGTTGTCGCGGAAGTCGCCCCTCTCCTTCTCCTTCAGGAGCTCGTTCACCGCACGCATGATCTCGTCCCGGGCGCTGTAGCTCAGAGCCAGGATCAAAAACATCTTGTCCAGATGGCTCGTCGCTTCCTCCGTCTCTCGGAGGGTCTTGAGCACGTCCGGGGGGAGGCGCTCGACGTCGCCGATGGAGAGAAGACGGATCTCGTTCTTCAGGAGTTTGGGTCGCTTGTTGACGAGAAAGCCCTTGAGGAGGGCCATGAGGGCCGTGATCTCGTCCTTGGGACGGGCCCAATTCTCCATCGAGAAGGCGTAGAGCGTGAGGTAGCGGACGCCCATCTCGCGGCAGGTCGTGGTGATCTCGTCGACGACTTCGCTGCCGCGGCGGTGGCCTTCGATGCGAGGCAACCCTCGCCCCTTGGCCCAGCGGCCGTTGCCGTCCATGATGATGGCGATGTGTTGGGGAAGCTTCTTGAGATCCGAAGTGGTCACCTCAGATCTCCATGATCTCTTTTTCTTTATTGGTGAGGACCTGGTCGATGTTGGCGATGTACTGGTCGGTCATCTTCTGGATCTCGGCCTCCGACTTTTTCAGGTCGTCCTCGGAGATCTTGCCGTCCTTCTGCACCTTCTTGACCGTCTCGTTCGCCTCACGACGCGTATTCCGGATGGAAACGCGGGCCTCCTCCGTCACCCTCTTGGCCACCTTGGCCAGGTCCTTGCGCCGCTCCTCGGTCAAAGGCGGGATCGAAAGCCGCACGAGCTTGCCGTCGTTGACCGGCTGGAGGCCCAGCTCCGATTTGTGGATGGCCCGCTCGATCTCCTGGAGAAGCGACTTGTCCCAGGGCGTGATGACGATCGTCCGGCTGTCCGAAACCGACAAACTCGCCACCTGGTTCAAGGGCATGAGGCTCCCGTAGCTGTCGATGCGGATGCCGTCGAGGATGGCGACCGAGGCCCTCCCCGTCCGAAGCTTGGCGAACTCGCCCCTCAAGGATTCGACCGTCTTGTCCATTTTTTGCTTGGTTTCGGATTGAATCTTGGGATCCATGAGCCCCCCTTACGAGACGATTGTTCCGATATTCTCTCCGCAGACGACCTTTTTCAAATTCCCCTTCTTGAACAGGTCGAACACGACGATGGGCAACTGGTTGTCCATGCAGAGCGAGATGGCGGTCGCGTCCATCACGCGCAGGTTTTTCTTGAGGACGTTGATGTAACTGAGCCGCGAGAATTTTTTGGCGTTTTTATCCTTGAATGGGTCCGCGGAATAGACGCCGTCGACTTTCGTGCCTTTCAGGATGACCTCGGCGCGCACTTCCATGGCCCGGAGGGAGGCCGCGGTGTCGGTGGAGAAGTAAGGATTGCCAGTCCCCGCCGCGAAGATGACGACGCGCTTCTTCTCCATGTGCCGGACGGCCCGGCGCCGGATGTAGGGCTCGGCCACCTGCTGCATCTCGATGGCGGAGAGAACACGCGTGTAGACGTTCATCTTCTCCAACGCGTCTTGAAGGGCCAGGCTGTTGATGACGGTGCCGAGCATGCCGCTGTAGTCTGCGGTCGCCCGGTCCATCCAGGGCACCTGCGACCCGCGGAAGAGATTGCCGCCGCCCATCACGATGGCGATCTCGATCCCCAGGTCGTGGACGCCTTTGATCTCCTGGCCGAGACGGCGGATCGCGTTGGGGTCGATGCCAAAGTTGCCGGAGCCGGCCATGGATTCGCCGGAGAGTTTGAGAAGGATGCGTTTGTATTGCGCGGCTGGCATTAGGCGGTTTCTTCACCCACCTGAAAACGGACCATTTCGACGATCTCAGCCCCCGCGGCCGCTTCCTTGAGGAAGGCGCCGACGGACTTTTTGCCGGTGGTGTCCTTGATGAAAGGCTGCTCGGCCAGACAGACTTCGCTGTAAAACCGGTTGAGCTTCCCCTGAAGGATCTTGTCGACGAGGTTTTCGGGCTTGCTCGTGAGTTCGGGCGACGCCTTGAGGACTTCCTTCTCGCGGTCCAGCACCGCCGCCGGGACCTGATCTCGACCGACGTACCGGGGCGACATGGCCGCGGCGTGCATGGCGATGTCCCGCACGAGGGCTTCGTCGGCGGCGCCCTTCACCCGGATGACCGAGCCGATTTTGGATCCGGCGTGGAGGTAGGAGGCCAGCACCTCGCCCCCCGTCGCCTGAAGGAGACGGAAGCGGCGGACAACCATGTTCTCCCCGAGCTTCGCAACCAATTGAGAGAGCACGTCCTGAATCGGCGCCTCTCCCATCTTTTGCGCCAAGAGCGCGTCCAGGTCGGCCGGCTTGGCTTTGACGATGTGCTCGCCCAACACGTTGATGAAGTTTTGGAATTGATCGGTGCGCGCGACGAAATCCGTCTCGCAATTGACTTCGACGATGGCCGCGGCCTTTTTGTCGGGGGCGATCGAGACGCCGACCAATCCTTCTGACGTGGCGCGGCCCGCTTTTTTGGCCGCCTTCACGACGCCTTCCTTGCGGAGGTGGTCGATGGCCTTCTCCATGTCCCCACCGACGACGGTGAGGGCCTTTTTGCAGTCCATCATCCCGGCCCCGGTCTTTTCCCGGAGGTCGCGAACCTTTTCAGCGGAAATATCGGTCATACGGCGCCTTCTTTGGCGATCTCCGAGGCCGCGCGTCCGGCGGTGTACTCGCCGTTCGTCTCCGCTTCATAAGTTTCGGCCTTGGAGACGAACGCCTTGCCCCGTCCGCCCGCCGCCTCGCGGGTGCCCGCGGCCGCCTCTCCGTTATCGGCCGCGATGCGGTCGCGCAACACGCCCTCCCTCTGGGCGAAACCGTCTAAGCAGGCCTGGACGACCTTGGCGGTGAAAAGACGGATCGACTTGATGGCGTCGTCGTTGCCCGGGACCAGGTAGTCGATGCCCTCGGGATTGCAATTGGTGTCGGCGATCGCAACGACCGGAATACGAAGCCGGTTGGCCTCCAAGAGGGCGATGTCTTCCTTGTGCGGATCGACGATGAAGATGACGGCCGGGAGACGGTTCATGTCCTTGATGCCGCCGAAGGATTTGGTGAGTTTGATGATATCGCGCTCGACCATGAGCTTTTCCTTCTTGGTCAATCCTTCGAGCGTGTTCTCTCCCTTCTTCTTCTCAAGATCCTTCAGGCGGTTGATGGAGGTCTGGATCGTCTTGAAATTGGTGAGGGTCCCGCCCAACCAGCGGTGGCTGACGTAGAACATTTGGGCCTGCTTGGCCGCCTCTTCAATGATGGGCTGCGCCTGCCGCTTGGTGCCGACGAAGAGGACGTTGCCGCCCTCCGAGACCATCTTGGTGATGAAGGCGCACGCCTCGCGGCAGAGATCGACCGTCTTCTGAAGATCGATGATGTGGATGCCGTTCCGGGAGCCGAAGATAAACGGCTTCATCCGGGGGTCCCAACGGTGCGTCTGGTGACCGAAGTGGACGCCGGCCTCGAGCATTTCTTTGACGGACATTTCTACCATACATTCTCCTTACCGAGGGACGAACGAGTTCGAAAAAACGAGCGTTTTCGGATACATCCATCATCCTGTTTATGCAAGAAAAAACTGTAACCCAGGTTTGCAGGGGCGTGATATTCTTTAAGAAAGAACGAGCATTCAGGAGGTGACGATATGATACCACAAGCCTTGGAAGAGTATCTCAATAAATCCAATGTCTGGTACGAGGTCCGCCACCACCCCCCGACGATGACCGCCGAGCAGCTCGCCCAGCGGGAGAACGTGGACGGGCACCAGGTGGCCAAAGTGGTCGTCATGCGGGAAGACGGGGCCTATTACATGATGGTCCTCCCCGCCTCCTACTTTATCGACATCCGGGAGGCTCGCCGGCTGACCGGACACCCCAACCTGCACTTTGCGAACGAGGCCGAGCTTCAAAAAATCTTCCAAGACTGCGAGCTGGGCGCCATGCCGCCGATGGGACGCCTCTACAACATGCCCGTCTACTCCGAGACGGACCTGTCGGAGGACGACGAGATCGAGTTCAACGCCGGCACCCACGAAGACGCCGTCCGCATGAAGTACGCCGACTGGGAAAAGATGGCCCAGCCGCAAAAGGCACATTTCGCTCGAAATTGGCGGGAATATCTGGCCTAAGGGCTACCCACTGGCTTCCATGTCAGCGATGGTTGTTGCGCGGCGCCGCGCCGTGGACCGTGGTCCGCTGCGAGGCGGTTCGCGTCCCGGAGCCGTCTCCGACGAGGTTGCGCACCCTCTGCTCCAAATCCGGATTGCCTTCGCGCTGCCGCCTCATCTCGCGCTGAACATTGACCTCGGGCATTGTAATTTCCTGTGTCCGTACTGGGGCCGTGTGACCGGCCGATACCTTTATTGTGTTGTCCATGTTCGTATCCTCCTTATTGATGGTTCTCGTTGGTTATTGATTGAGCAGGCTGTAGCTCTCCTCCGACCGGACGGCCTCGTAGGGTGCGGGTGCGGCCGGCACAATTTCATCGGGAGGAGGCGGGACAGCCTCATAAATCGGCTTCTGCCCCGCAACCGCCGATCCGCTGCAAACCGCCTTGGGCAATACAGGGCCGACCGGAACCGCCACGGCCCGCTGGTCGTTGCAATTCACCCAGACAGTCTTCGCGGGCGCCATGACGACCTTTTTGCCGTCGTCAGCCTCCTCGGAAACGGGCACCGCCACAGCCAATGGGCAGTCGACCAGACGCCCTTCCGGTCCCGTGACGCAGAAGACCCCCCAGCCTTCCACCTCGCAGCGGGCGATCCCGTTCGACAGGTCCGTGCCCCGGACCCACACGCAGCCCCATCTCTCAAGGGGCCCCCTCGGGTCCTCAGGTTCCGTGGTCGTTGGTTCCGGCACGATTGCCGGCGGCGGGAGGTAGCGGGGATCGGACCCATCGGTGCGGACGGGATCCTCGCCGCCTTCGCGAGCCACCTCTTCCGTCCGTTCCGGGACGATGACGTCCCCGGAATCGCTTGACGATTCGCCACCCTCGATGACGGCCGGATCGCCGTCTCGCGGCGCGACCTCTTCCGTCAGAACGGGATCGACGACGACCGGCGGCGCGGCGACGTTGTAGTACTCGCACCCGGCAAAACCGGAGAGCGCAGCCACACTGATCAGGACTCCAAGAAACGATTTCTTCATCATCATATTTTTCCCCTTGTTCTCATCAAGATTAGCAATCAACGTGCCATATCTAATTACCTGTAATTATTTAATATTTTGTTCTCGGATTGTTTAAATCACTCATACTGTGTGGCTCAATTTGGAGCCAAATCTCACAGTATGAGATCCCCTCTTACTTATGTCCCCGCCCCTGCGGAGGCCGCGGCGTCCGAACCGGTGACGCCGCCGTCGAAGCCCTGCGGCGCGGGGGTCGGTGGGACCACGGCGTCCACGGGTGGCGTTGTCGTGCTCGTCGCAGAGGCAGGGGGCCGCACCGGGCCCACCACGATCGGACGGTCATTCGAGGCCGGCGCCGTCGCCGAAGCGGGCGCCGACCATCCCATTTCTCTGCTGATGCTCTGCATGACCTGTCGTCCGAAATCGGTCGCCGGTGGCGTCACGGCCGGATGAGCCCTCGCTGCGGCTGCGCGGTGCTGTGTTCCCGACGGGGCGGCCGGCGGTGACGTCCTTGCAGGTGTTCGGGTCGCGGGCGCCGGCGGAACGGCTCCGGAAGGCGTCGGCGCCGCGGCCCGGGAAGGAGTGGCCGCGGCCGCCGGTGCCGATGCGGGTGCCGAAGTCGAAGCTGAATGTCCTGAATTGCGAGAAGACGCCTGTGATGCCTGTGGCCGCCCTGCTGCGGCGCCGATCGCGCCGAGGGCCGCGCCGACCGCGGCCATGCCGGCGGCCACGGCGGAACCCGTGGAATCGGGCGCCGGAGCCTGAGCCGGGGGCGGCTGAGACGGGGTCTGGCGGTGCGCCATCAATCCCACGAGCGTATTCATGATGTCCCGGCCGCCCTCGGCGCTCCCCGACGAAGCGCGGACGATCTGGGCGATTTCATCGCCGCCTCCGATCGAAAGCCTCTCCTCGATGGCGTTGAGGATCGGGTCGTCTGCCAGTGTGATGTGCGTCATAATTCCTCCTCCCGCTTCCCGCGGGACAGCGCTCGCTACGGCTCGTAACGGAAGCTAGTCTTCCGGCGGCGGCAGATCCGCGCCCAGGCTGTACGTGCTTTGGATTTGCTGAAGGCCCTTTCCGGCCTGGGCGATTTTTTCGACGTGGCGGTTCTCCTCGGCCGTCATCTGCTGGCGGTACTCGAGGAGAGAGACCTGCAGCTTGGTGTCGAACTTCTCGAGACCCAGCTCCAGATTTGCGGCGAGCTGCATCTCGCGATCGAGGGAGGCCTGCTGGAGGGCGAAACTCTGGTTCTGAATCTGGGCCAGGGCCGTCGTCTTATTATTGTCGGAGGCGTACAACAGCGCCTCGTTCCTGTTTTGCTCAAGTTCCCTGACCGCCGCCGCTTCACGCGCTCTTTGAAGCTCTTCTTCCCGAGCCTGCGCCGCCGCCTGATTCTGTCCGTTCACGCCGGCTGCGAGACCGATCAGCATTCCGATCGGACCTCCCAAGATCATACCGATCCAGGAGTAACCGGCCGTGTTCCCCGACGCTCTATCCACATTCGATGAGTTAGGCATAAAGTTCCTTTGCTTGAGAGATACAAAGCAAGAGCGATGCCAAATATAAGTGCCTGTAATTATTTGAATTAATAAAATATTTGGACAGGCTGTGAGATAAAAATATGCTCAAAATCTCACAGAATGAGCTATATTCGACCGATGTGGCGTGTGGAAAGACGTCTCGAATCGGGCGGCGTCGGCGATGTCTATGTCGTCCGGACGCCGAACAAAGTCCAAGTCGCGCTGAAGGTCCTTCGTTCTTCCGCTTCTCTTTCAACGTCGGTTTTTGAGAAAGAAGTCCTGCTCTTGGCCAAACTCCATCATCCGCATATTGTCTCGATCCTCGGATGCGCGTCCAAGAGCGACGCCATTTTTGGAGAAGACCGCGGCCCCTGTTATTGGATGGAGTTCGTCGAGGGATCGGATCTCCCGACCGCCGCGCGCGACGCCAATCCCGAGACCATCCTCCGCTGGCTCATTCAGGCATTGGAGGCGCTTCAGTATCTCCACGGACAAGGCGTCCTGCACGGGGACCTCTCCCCCCGCAATCTTCGGATCGACCGGGACGGAAATTTAAAGATGCTCGACTTCGGACTCGCCTCCGTTTTGGGCGAAGCGGCCGCCATCGAATCGGCCACGATCCCCTATCTCGCCCCTGAGAAGATGGGAGGGATTCAGGGACCGGCCTCCGATCTCTTTGCCTTGGGCACGGTTTTCTACGAGGCCCTGGCCGGGCACCATCCTCGTGCAGGAGCGGCCGGACTTCACGAAATGATGTCGGGTACGCCGCATTCCCTCTTAAAAGCCGCGCCAGCGTTGGCGGCCACCCACTCCGTGGCCTGCCGCGTGATCGACGGCCTGATCGAAAACGATCTCTCACGGCGCTTTTCCCGCGCGGAAGAGGCTTTGAAGGCACTCAAGAGCGGGATAGCCCCGAAACCTTCGCCGACGGCGGAATTTCATTCCCTCACCTTCTGGGGTGTAGCGCCTCACTTGGAGCGCGTCGGCAAAGCGCTGCTACAAATCAAAAACGCATCCAAAATCTTCGCCCTTCACGGAGCCACGGGAACGGGGAAAAAGAGGTTTTTGCGCGAGATCGGGTTTCAAACCGCGCTCGTCGGGGCGCCCGTCTTCGAGCGTTGGGACGGGAACTTCCGGGTTTTGGGCGAGGCCGGCGCAGGAGGGGTTTATTTTTTCCGGTCGCTGGAGACGCTGCCTCTCCAAGACCTCTCCCGGCTCTTGAGCCTCCGGCGCTCCGGGTTTCCGGGGCGCGGCCAGGTGGTGATCTTGGAATGGAACGATGACGTCTTGGACATGGACGCGGACGTCTCGGCCTTTCTCGCCGGACTTTCCCGATGGCCCGAAGTGGAGGAGATTCCGCTCGCGAACTTGGGTCGCGACGAGGCTTTCAGTCTCATCCGCTCGGCCTCCGGGGGCGGCTTTCACTTTTCGGAAGACGTGGCCGGGAATCTCTTCCTCCAAACCGGCGGCAATCCCGGCCTTCTGATCGAGGTCTTAAGCCGGCTACGCGCCGGCGAGTCGCCGGAAGACATCGAAAGCGTCCAGTCTTGGAGGGAGATCCTTCTTTGGAAGATCCTCGCCCTGCCCGAGCCGGAGAAAGAGACCTTGGCCTTCATCGCCGCCGCGGACAGGCCCGTCGCGCCGGAACTCATCCCCCATCAGGAATCCCTCTCCCGCCTGATCGAACGCCGGCTTCTTCGGTTCGATCCCGGAACGGGAGCCTACGCGCCGGCCCTTCCTCTGTTGTCGGAAGTCATGAAGGAAATCCTCCCGCCGGGCGAGACCCTTGAGATTCACCACCGATGGCTGGAAATTCTCAAAGAGGTTTCCCCTCAGCGCCTCCATCACGCCTTGGCCCTCAAGGACGCGGCCGTGATCGGAGCCATCGCTCGACCCGTCTCGGACCTCTTGTGGGCGCAGGAAAGGAAGAAGGAATCCGTGAACCTCGTTGGCCGCGCGATCGACGTCCTGAGAGGCGATGAAGAATTCCGCGTGGAGACCGCGAGGCTCCTCAAAGAGGAAATGAGCCTCTTGAACGACTTGGGAGTATACGAAGAAGCCCTCCAGGCCGCCGAGGAATGGTTCGCGCTCGGGCCCGACAACGACCCGCCGGTCCTGAAAGCGGTGAAGTATTGGTTCTTCACCGGCATGCTGCATCAGAACTTGGGCCGCGACGACGAGGCCGCCGGGCGCCTCCGCCGCTGTCTCGAGACCGGCGACGAGGCGGACGCCGACCATCGCCCCTTTCTCACACGCGCCCACTCGCTCCTGGGAAATTTGGAAAAGGCCCTCTCGCTCGCCGACACCAAGGGCCGGCGCCGCGCGGAGATCCACCGGCGCCTCGCGGAGGCCGATCCCGATCGAGCGTTCGAACATCTCAAACTCGCCCGTTCGCTCTATGAGGAAGACGGTTTCGAGCAGGGCGTCTTCGCCTGCTTCCTTCAAGAAGGGAACATGGTCCTCGAGAACGACCCCGAACGCGCGAAGGCCGTCTACGCCAAGGCCGAGGAGATCGCCGTCCGCCTCGACAACGACGCCCTGCTCGCCCAAGCCTGGCACAACCAGGGCGTCTTGGCCCGACGGCAGGGCCGTTTAGGCGAAGCCCTGGAGCTTCTGCCGAAGGCCCTCGAAATTTTCGAGATGTTGAGTCTGAAAAAAGAACGCACCGAGTGCCGGAAAAACTTGGAACTCGCCGAAGCCGCCGTCTGCGGGACCCAAGACCTTCCGGCCGCCTTCAAAGGCGGTTCCGTGGAAAACGTGAAAACCAAGGAGAAAGACATGACAACGACAACACCCGCTCCCTTCGACTGGGAGCCCACCGCCGCGCGCCTAGCCGAACTCGAACGCGAGCTCCTTCGCGAGACTGACATGGACATCGTTTTGCGTCGTCTCATGGATTCGGCGATGGAACTGGCCCACGCCCAGCACGGATTTCTTCTTCTGAAAACGGAAGAGGTGGATGGGGACAGCCCTCTTCCGGGATTCTCGATCGCGGTCGCCCGTAATGTCGATCGTCGCTCCCTGAAAAGCGGGGAGCATGTCTTAAGCCTTTCCGTCGTCCACCGCGCCATGGAGAGCGGAGAGCCGGTCGCCACCGACAACGCCCTGCAAGACCCGCGTTTCCGGGACGCCAAGAGCGTGCACCTAGGCCAACTCAAATCGATCTTGGCATTGCCCGTGCACGGGTCGGACGGCATCTTGGGCGTCTTCTACCTGGACCATCCCTTAAAGGACGGCCTCTTCCAAGGCGACGTCCTGCGCTCTTTGAGACTCTTCGCGGGGCTCGCGGCGATCGCGCTGCAGAAGGGCCGGATGATCGAGGACCTGCGCCAAAAAAATGAGAACCTTTCGGGTCAAGTCGACGAGCAGTCGAGTCAGATGAAGGTCTTGGAGCGCGAGGTGAAGGACTCGCGGCTCAAGCTTAAAAATCAGTACAGCGAGATCATCGGCCGCTCGCCCAAGATGGCCGACGCGCTGGCCCTGGTCGATCGAGTGACCGACGCGAAGATTCCCGTCTGGATCTACGGCGAGTCGGGAACCGGCAAGGAGGCGATCGCCCGGGCCCTCCACTTCAACAGCGCCCGGAAGAACAACCCCTTCGTCACCGAAAACTGCAGCGCCCTGCCGGAGAGTCTTTTGGAGTCCGAACTCTTCGGCCACAAGAAAGGCGCCTTCACCCACGCGACGGCCGACAAGAAGGGCCTCCTCCACTATGCCGACAAGGGAACGATCTTCTTGGACGAGATCGCCGACATGAGCGTGAGTCTTCAGGCGAAGCTGCTGCGTTTCCTGCAGGAAGGGGAAATCCGCCCGCTTGGCTCGCAGCAGGTGATCAAGGTGGACGTGCGCGTGGTCTCCGCCTCGAACAAGGACTTAAGGACGCTCGTTACCGATGGAAAATTCCGCGAAGACCTTTTCTTCCGGCTGAACGGCATCACCGTGAAGCTCCCGCCCCTCCGCGAGCGTCTGGCCGACCTCCCGCTCTTGGCGGAACATTTTTTGAAGGGCAAGGCGACGCTCGCGCCCGAGTCCCTGCGCGCTCTCATGGCCTATTCCTGGCCCGGGAACGTGAGGGAACTCCAGCAGACCTTGGAGACCGCCGCGCTCTTTGCGGAGAACGGAGTGATCGGGAAGAAGGCGCTTGAATTCAAGGACACCCTGTTCTCCGGGGCGGCGATGCGTTCCGCGTC
>Ga0247727_10010504_pt1 | contig 16394 bp, 14 predicted proteins | sample WisWelCaveWW1625_FD_202498 | JGI IMG/M metagenome (GOLD analysis project Ga0247727, IMG submission 202498) | Biofilm microbial communities from Wishing Well Cave, Virginia, United States - WW16-25 | ecosystem: Environmental > Aquatic > Deep subsurface > Groundwater > Cave microbial mat | place... | reverse complement strand
AGGCCGCCATGGAAGAGCAGGCCGACCGTTTCCAGCCCGATAATCGCGCTGACCGTCAGGATTGACAGCGTGACAGTGGTGGCCAACAGCCCTCGGATCATGCTCTGCCGCCGTTCGAATGCCGCGAGACGAATTCGGCCTTATTTGCTGAGAATCGTTAATATGCGGTTATCGTTAATTGCTCGTTATGATTATAACCGGCGCACAAAAGACCGCTCGTCGTTCATTAAATTCGAATTCCATATGCCACCGCTGGACGACTCCGGCGGTGGCATCCAGAACGCCGTTTCCGCGGCCTGGACAACGTTTCTGGGGCCTTCGCCGCGGGCCGGCACGTGTGGAAGCAGCCACCGAAATTCTGGCGTTCCTTGGCCACGCCAGACGGCAAAGCGGCGATGTGCCCGAAATGGGAAATAGGCACGACTTCGTAGGTTGGGTTAGCGCGATCATGCCGGAGGCGTGTCTTCGACACGACGCGTAACCCAACACGACGCGGATGCTCATTGTTGGGTTACCCCCGGATCAAGTCCGGGGCTTCGGCCTAACCCAACCTACGATAGTTTAATCGATTGGCGTTAGCTTAGGACCGGTAAAGACGCCGCGCTCGCCACCGTTTGATCCAAAATCATACGCGTCGCGTAGAAGCCGGCGTGGTCCTTGGTTGAGATACCGGCGATGCGAGTCCGGACAAGTGCGCGTACCGTGTTCGTTCCTGGGCTGCTGTCGAGGCCGTTGCTGGCGTTGTCCAACGCTTGCAGAAAGCTGGTGGGCGAGCTGACGGGAACCTATCGGCCCGAGAAGCACTACATGCGCGGTCCCGGCCCCAAATGGCGCGAGAAGAGCAACGGGCAGAGCGGTGGCCACGAATTGCGAGAGCCGCCTCGACGGGGCGGCCCCCGCCCGCACGCTACTTGATCAAGTAGCGCGCATTGAACTGGTCGCCGTGGTGGTCCTTGCCCGTCAGAACGACGATGGCACCTTTTTCGAGTGGCGCCGGAAGCTTGGTGACCAGGCGCTTCCCGTCCCGATCGACGAAATTGAGCGTGGTCGTCTTGCCTGAGTGTTGGATAACGGCACGCATCTTCGTGCCTTTCGACTCATGCGACTTTCCTTTTTCCAGCAGGTAGACGATCAATTCGGTCGGGCTGACGACAAGCTCGGTCTGGTGGCTGCCCGTCCCTGCCACGAGGCCGCCGTTCGGGCCGGCTTTCTGCGCGAGGCTTGGCGCAGCGCTGCCCAGCAGGGCGAGAATGGCGGCGACGAGCGCGAGTTGGCGAAGCATATGGTCCTCCTTCTTGCTCCGTTTCCGGATATCGGTCTCAAAACACTTCCGCGGCCCTGGGTCCGGCTTGCACGGGCGTGCTCTCACGCGCAGCCAGTATTCGCTCCAGCGGCGCGCGCCCGAATCTGAGGAACAGGACTGGCGTCAAAAGCGTGTCGAGCAAGGTCGAGCTGACGAGGCCGCCAAAGATCGTGACCGCCACCGGGTGCAGGATTTCCCGTCCCGGCTCGCCGGCACCGAAGAGAAGAGGCGTGAGAGCCAGACCGGCGCACAGTGCCGTCATCAGCACGGGGGACAGCCGCTCCAGGCTGCCGCGGATGACGAGTGCGGGCCCGAACCGCTCGCCCTCGAACAGCGCCAGATTGATGTAGTGGCTGATCTTGAGAATGCCGTTGCGCGCAGCAATGCCGGCGAGCGTGATGAAGCCGATCATCGACGCCACCGACAGCGGCTGTCCTGCCAGCATGAGGGCAATCACGCTGCCGATGAGAGCAAGGGGAATGGTGGTCAAGATAATGCCGGCAAGCAAGGCCGACTGGTAGCGCTGGTACAGGACCATGAAGATCAGGCTGAGCGATACGAGCGACAGGAGGCCGATGACGAATGCGGCTTCCTCCTGTGCCCGGAAAGTGCCGTGCAGCTGCGCGGTGTAGCCTGACGGCAGCTGCATCTCGGCGATGATCCGGCGCAGGTCGGAAACGATGGCCGCCATGTCCCGCTTGCCGTCGCCGTTGGCCGACACGACGATGCGGCGCTGGCCGTTGTCGCGCAGGATCTGGTTGGGCCCCTCGCCTTCCTCCACCTTGGCGAGCAGCCGCAGCGGCACGAAGCCTTTGGGCGTGGAGACGAGGAGATCCTGCAACCCTGTCGTCGAGCGCTTCTCGTCCGAGAGGCGCATGACGACATCGAAGCGGCGGTTGCCTTCGACGATCTGCGAGACCACGCGTCCGCTGGAAAGGGCCTCCAGCGCCTCGGTCAGCGCCGCCGGCGTGATGCCGTAGAGGGCGGCGCGCTCGTAGTCGGGGGTCACTTTGAGCTGCGGGATGAGCACCTGCTTTTCCACCCGCAGATCCACCAGGCCCGCAATCGGCTCCAGCCGGGTGCGCATCGCCTCCGCCAGGGAGCGCAGAGTGTCGAGGTCCTCGCCGAAAATCTTGAGGACGATCTGCGCCTGAACGCCCGAGAGCATGTGGTCGAGACGATGCGCGATCGGCTGTCCGATGGAGACCGAGACCGGCAGCACAGCGAGCCTGGCGCGGATCTGCGCGTAGACTTCCTCCTTGCTGCGCTGCGAGCGCGCCAGGTCGACGTCGATCTCTGAATTGTGGACGCCCTCGGCGTGCTCATCGAGCTCGGCACGGCCGGTGCGCCGGCCGAGGCTCTTGACCTCCGGAATGGTCATGATCAGCCGCTCGGCGATCGCGCCCAGACGGTTCGACTCGGCGAGCGAAATGCCGGGGTTGTACTGCAGAGTGACGAGAATGGTGCCTTCGTTGAACGGGGGCAGGAACGCGCGCGGCAGCAGATAGGCGCCGAGACCGGCGGCCAGCACACCGGAGACAACGGCAGCGAACAAAGTTCTCTGGTTGGCGAATGCCCAATTCAGGAGCCTGGTGGTGCCAGCCTTGAGGTGGCGCACCACGAAGCTGTCCCCGTCCCCGTGCCCTTTCGGGGCGGACAGGAAGTAGTAGGCGAGCACGGGGGTGAGGGTGATCGACGTCAGCAGCGAGGCCAGGATCGAGACGATGAAGGCGACCCCCAGGGGCACGAACAGGCGGCCCTCGATGCCGGAGAGCGCGAACAGCGGCACAAAGACGAGGATGATGACCACCGTCGCATAGAAGATGCCGGAGCGGACCTCCTGGCTCGCTCGCGCGATCACGTCGAGGACCGGCAGAGGATCGGGCTTCAGCCTGTTCTCCTTCAGGCGCCGCAGGATGTTCTCCACTGCCACCACGGCGTCGTCGACGAGCGCACCGATGGCAATCGCCATGCCGCCGAGCGTCATGGTGTTGATCGACAGGCCGAAGGCGTTGAAGACCAGCGCCGTCATGAGGACCGATACCGGGATGGCCGTGAGCGAGATCAGCGTCGCGCGCACATTCATCAGGAAGAGCAACAGGACGACAGCGACGACGATCGCCGCTTCGACCAGAACGCGCTCGACATTCTGGATCGATGTCTCGATGAAGGTCGCCTGCCGGAACTGGACCTTGTTGGCAGTCACGCCCTGCGGCAGGTTCTTTTGGATGCTGTCCAGCTGCGCTTCGATCGCTCGTGTCAGGCTGATCGTGTCCGCCGCCGGCTGCTTCTGGATGCCAATGATGACCGCAGGCTTGCCCATGAACCCTGCGTCGCCGCGCTTGACGCGCGCCGCGAATTCGACCTGGGCAACCTGCCGCAACAATATGCTGTGACCCTGGCGCGTGGCCACCACGAGGTTGCGCAGGTCCTCGAGGCGAAGGGTCAGGCCGATGTTGCGGATCAAATACTCGCGCGCGTGCTGATCGATGAACCCGCCGCCGGTGTTGACGCCGAAGCGGCGAATGGCGGTTTCGACATCGGCGGCAGAGACTTCGAGGCGGCTCATCGCCGCCGGGTCGGGCATGACACGATACTGGCGCACCTCGCCGCCTATCGGAATGACCTGGGCGACGCCGGGGATGGTGAGGATCTGCGGGCGGATCACGAAGTCGGCGATCTCACGCAGCTCCATCGGCGATACCGACTGTCCGGTGACGGCAACGAGCATGATCTCGCCCATGATGGAGGAGATCGGCCCCATTTCCGTGTGCACACCTTGCGGTAGCCGGCCTTGCACGGTGGCGAGGCGTTCCGCCACCTGCTGTCTGGCCCGGTAGATCTCGGTCTCCCAACCGAACTCGACATAGACGATCGACAGGCCGACGCCCGAGGTCGAGCGAATGCGCACCACCCCGGGCGTGCCGCCCATGGCGGTCTCTATGGGGTAGGTGATGAGCTGCTCGACCTCCTGCGGCGCAAGCCCTTCCGCCTCCGACATCAGGACCACCGTTGGGCGGTTGAGGTCGGGGAAGACGTCGACGGGGAGCCTAGGCAGCACGAAGCTGCCGTAGGCCACGAGAACGACGGCCGCGGCAAGAACCAGCAGCCGGCTTTTCAAACTCGCGCTGATGAGGAGATTGAACATGGGGCCCCGCCTCAACGCACCTGGTTGAGGAGGGGCGCGTTGCGCACCACGATTTTCTCGCCGGCTGGGACTCCGGCCGTGATCAGAACGTTCTCACTGTCGAAGGGCTCAAGCCGCACGGCACGCGGCACGAAGATTTCCGGCTCCTTGTGGCTGAAGACGATGGTCTGCCCGCTCGGCGCCTGGGCCAGCGCCGAACGCGGCAGCACGATGCCGGTCACACGCTCGCCGGTGGCTGCCATGACCGTGACAGGGGCGCCCGCATTCAAATGCGGGGGCGGCTCCACGATCTGGAACTGCAGGATCGAGTACTGCTGTTGCAGTGCCCGGCTGCGGCCGATGAACTTGAGCTTGATTGTTGCTCCGTTGCCGACGCTTGCGGTTGCCTCATCTACAGCGTCCGGATTGATCTGATCGAAGACGAGCGCCTCAACGAGCAGGCTCGCCGGATCGATGATCTGGAACAGCTGATCGCTCGGCGCCACCACCTGACCGACGACGACGCGCGCTGTCGCGATCACGCCGTCCACGGGCGCGCGCAAGTCCTCCGGGCGGGCCTTGGCAGCCAGCAATTCGCGCCGGCGCTTCACGAGCCCCTCGACCTGGAGGCGAAGTTCCTCAACCGCGGCTCTGGCAACCACGTTCTTCAACAGGAGTTCTTCCTGCCGCGCGAGCTTCCTGCGATTGACCGCAATCTCCTGGTCGAGCGTGCCCAGGGTTTGTGCCATGTCGGAGGCGTCGATTCCCGCGAACGCGGGCGCGACCCGTCCCAGCAAGTCGCCGGCCTTGACCTTCGTGCCGAGCGGTGGCACCCCGCCCTCCGGCGCCTCGTATCTTCCCTGCATGGTGCTTTGCACCACGCCGCTCCGATTCGGATTGGCAACGATGCGCCCGTGGAAGCGCACGGTTTGCGGCCTGCTCTCGATCACTGCGACCCGCGTGCGAATCTCGAGAAGGCGTTGTGTCGGCTTGGGCACGAACAGGCTGCCGTCGGGGCGGCGTGAGGGCGAATTGCCGACGCTGGCGCTCATATCCGGCCCGTGGTCGTGCCCCTCGTGCGCCCAGGCAACGGCGGACGCCAGGATCAGGCCGATGATCGCCGCCGGGACGATGAGGAGCTTGCGGCGCCCGGAAAGCACGGCTCCGCCGGCAGCGGCAACGAGCAGCAGGATGCCGGCGAAGGAAACAGGGGTCCGGCCACCCGGCAAAGCCGCGAGCGTTTCGGCCACGGCCTGAGAAATGTCGCGGCGCCGGGAAAGCATGGCTCCTGCGGTGGCCGCGACGAGGAGCAGGAGGCCGGCGAGGGAAACAGCGGTCCGGCCACCCGGCAAAGCCGCGAGCGTTTCGGAAATACTGCGGCGCCCGTTGCCCGCCTTGGCGCTCGTCGAGGGAATTTTGAGCGTTCCGACCAGGAGATCCTGCGAGTCTGCTTCGGAGAGATTGACGAGAACTTCATAGCTACCTGCCGTCCGCAGCAGCGGCGCCGTCACCTCGTAAGTACCCTCCTTCTCGTGCAGCTGCGCCTTGAACGGCTCGCCGTTGAGCGAGACTTCGATCGTCGCGGCGGTGACCGGCGCATTGTCTTCGGCACGATCGAGGTAGATGACGAGCACCTCGCCTTCGACGATACCGACGAGTTGATATCTCTCCGAGGTGGCGACAACGCGCGGGGAGGCATGAGCTGCGCCCCCAACCGGCGGTGTCAATTCATGGTCGTGGCCTTCGTGAGCGGGCGCTCTGCCGGCCGCAACGAGCGAAACCGCGGCAACAGCGCAAGCAATGGCGATGGCGCGCACGTCGTGCGCGAATAGACGGCGAATTGGTCGAGCCATGGGAATTCTTCCGTTCAGGCTGAAGCACGGGACCTGCGTCCCTGGGCGATCAGGCGCGAACGGAAGCTTTAGGAGGACGTTCGAGACCGCTGGGCGGTGCGCTATGCAAGGCAACGACCGGCTGAACTAGGGGTGCACCCAGCACCGGATGGGGAATGTCGACAGCTGCAGCAAGAATTGCCTGCCCACCGTGGCACATGATGTCGTAACACTCGGCGGTAGAATTGCCGGCATCGCCTCTTTCATGCCCGGCGCGGACGTGACCGTTCTCATCATACGCAGCCTGAACCTCCACGCCTGCCAAATGCGCGGCATGCGGAGCCGGGTGGTGGAGGTGGTGAACCTGTCCTGCGGCATGCGGCGTGTGGTGGTGCCCCGCAGCGTGCGCGTATGCTCCGACGGTGCAGGCGAAGACCAGCGCAAGCGACGTCACGGTTGCAATCAACCGTGCCGGCCATGTCTTGCGCTCACCACACATGTGGGCTCTTGATCACCTTTGTTGCGCTGCTTATGGCGGCGCTTTGTGCAAACATCAAGACAAACGCTTGCAACACCATTTCGGGCGTTACCTTGTTACAGATCCGGCGCGGCGAGCACCGCCAGATGAAGGCTTAATCGAGAGAAACGGGAGACGGCAGAGATGAGCAACGCCAGCGTTCAGTTCGTTGTGCCTGCGGGCGAGGTGGGCCCCGGCGAGCGGCTCCAGCACATCGCCATTCAGGCAACGGCGGTGATGCTGCAAGGATGGTTCGAGGACGAAGAGCCGACCGCGGAAGAAGCAAAGCAGATGGTGAGCGCGGTCATGGACGCGCTGCTGAAGGGTCGGCATACGCCTTCATAGCGTCGAGAGCCAGGCGTCCAAATTGCGGCCGGTCTTCTCGTACATCGGTGCCGAGGCCGGCCGATCATGCAGCTGCAATGCAGCCCTGCAAATCCCGCAGCTACACTATATCATAAGCTTGCTTATTATAAGCCTAACTGCGAGCCCTGGCCCGTGTCGAGAAACCCTGTGATCCGCCGCGAGATCCTGTTCCAGCTCACCGATGTGGCGCGCGCCATGCGTACCTTCATCGACCAGTGCGCACGCGGGCATGGGATGACGCGGGCGCAGTGGGCCGTGCTCATCAGACTGGAGCGGCAGGAGGGCATGACCCAGGCCGAAATGGCCGATGCACTGGAGATTCAGCCCATTTCCCTTGTCCGCCTCATCGACCGCCTGTGCGACCAGAAGCTGGTGGAGCGGCACCCGCATGAGAGCGACCGGCGCGCCAACCGGCTCTACCTGACGGCCAAAGGCCGGACCACGCTGGAGCGCCTGGTCCCGCTCGGCCGCGAGATTTCCGGCAATGTGCTCGCCTCATTCAGCGAGACGGAGGCTACCGAGCTGTTGCAGCAGCTGTTGCGCATCAAGGTGAACGTCCGCAAGGCGGCGGCGCGCGAGGGCGCCCGGCGCGCGGCCAACGGGGCGCGCCATGCTGGCTAGACCGCCCTGGCTGATACGGGCTTCCTCCCGCATTCCTAGACTGCCAACGCTGCGGTTGACGCTGCTGGTGCTGGTCCCGGCGCTGATCGGCGTTGTCGCCCTTTTCTTCTATCTCCTGGGCGGCCGCTATATCTCGACCGACAACGCCTATATCGGCGCGCAAAAAGTGCTGATCACGCCGGAAGTCTCCGGCAAGGTGGTGCGCATCGCCGTAGCGGAAGGCCAGCTCCTGCAGCCCGGCGATGAGCTGTTTGCTATCGATGCCGCGCCCTATCGCCTTACCGCACAGGAGGCTGAAGCCCGGCTTGTGCGCGTGCAGAGCGACTTCGCCGCCCTCAAGGCCAACCTGGCGAGCCTGGCGAGGCAAATCGAGCTCTCGCGCCAGAACCTGGCCGCGGCCCAGGCCGATTTCGACCGCAAGACAAAGCTGCTCGACAACCGCATCAGCACGCCCTCCGATCTCGACAAGTCCAGGGTGGCGCTGGTGGCGGCCAAGGCCCAGATCGAGCAGCTCGAGCAGCAGGAGCGGACGGCGCGCATTCAACTCCTCGGCGACCCGAACCTGGCCATCGAGAAGTTCCCCCAATTTGTCGAGGCCACGGTGGCGCTGGAGCGCGCCCGGCGCGATCTCGCCAATACCGTTCTGCGCGCCCCGATCGCCGGCGTGGCCACGCAGGTCGCAAGCATCCAGATGGGCCGCTTCCTCACCGCCGGCACCCCGGTGTTCAGCGTCATCAGCAGCACCAGCGTGTGGATCGACGCCAACCCCAAGGAAACCGATCTCACCCACGTGCGCCCCGGCCAGCCGGTCACCATCACCGTCGATGCGTTCCCTGACAGGCAATGGATGGGTACGGTGGGGGCCATCAGCCCGGGCACCGGCGCGCAGTTCGCCATCCTTCCGCCGTTGAACGCCGCCGGCAACTGGATCAAGATCGTGCAGCGCGTGCCGATGCGCATCGAGTTCGCGCGCGGCCAGGACCTGCGCCGGCTGCGCGCCGGGATGAGCGCAACGGTCGAGATCGACACCGGCCGTGTTAGTAGGCTCGCCAGGCTGCTGGGCGCCAGCGCCGTGGCACAAGATCCCGATCCATGATCGGCGGGCCCGCCGCGCGCAGCCTCACCCCGTCCATGCAGCGGCTGCTGATCACGATCTGCGTGATGATGGCCACCATCCTGCAGGTGCTGGACATTACCATCGCCAACGTTTCGCTGCCCTACATGCAGGGCAGCCTGTCGGCCACGCTCGATCAGGTGAGCTGGGTGCTCACCTCCTACGTGGTGGCCGCGGCCGTGATGACGGCGCCGGTGGGCTGGCTGGCGGCGCGGTTCGGCATCAAGAAGCTGCTCATCGTGTGCGTCGCGGGTTTCACCGCCGCCTCCATGCTGTGCGGCATCGCCCAGAGCATCGAGGAGATCGTGCTGTACCGGGTGGTCCAGGGCATGTTCGGCGCTGCCCTGGTGCCGCTGTCGCAGACCGTGATGCTCGACATCTATCCGGTGGAGCGCCGGGGCTGGGCCATGTCGCTGTGGGGCATGGGCGTCATGATCGGGCCGATCATGGGGCCGATCCTCGGCGGCTGGCTGACCGAGTCCTATTCCTGGCGCTGGATCTTCTTCATCAATCTGCCCTTCGGCGTCGCCACGGTGCTTGGGCTGCTGGCCTTCATGGACGAGACCGAGGCAAATCCGCGGCTGTCGTTCGACTGGCTCGGGTTTGCCGCGCTCGGCATCGGCATCGGCGCCTTGCAGCTGATGCTCGACCGCGGCGAGCAGCTCTCCTGGTTCGACTCCAACGAGATCATTCTGACGGCCATCGTCTCGGCGGCCGGCTTCTATTTCTTTTTCGCTCACTCACTCACCACGCCGCACCCCTTCATCTCCTTCGGCATCTTCCGCGACCGCAACTTCGCGATCGGCCTCGCCTTCATGTTCGTCTGTGGCGTGCTGCTGGTCGCCTCGATGGCGCTGATGGCGCCGTTCCTGCAAGGCGTGATGGGCTTTCCCATCATCGACGTCGGCCTGCTGCTGGGCACCCGCGGCATCGGCATGGCGGTCGGCATGCTGGCGGCCGGCAGGCTGATCGCGCGGCTCGACCCCCGCCTGCTGCTTGCTTTCGGCCTCGCCTGCTGTACCGCCTCGCTCTACTACACGATAGGGTTCTCCCCCGACACGGCCGTCTTCACCATCGTCTGGACCAGCATTCTGCAGGGTATCGGGCTCGGCGCCCTGTTCGTGCCGCTCAACACGCTCGCCCTTTCGTCGCTACCGCCGGCGCTGCGCACGCAGGGCACGGCCATGTGGACCTTGATCCGCAACCTCGGCAGCTCGATCGGCGTCTCCATCGTCATCGCCAACCTCACCAACAAGACCATCGTGATGCATGCACGTCTGGCCGAGAGCGTCACGCCCTTCAATCAGGCCCTCGCCGATCCGGCGGCGGCCATGCTCGATCCCCAGACCGAGACGGGGCGTGCGCTCCTTGAGCAACTGATGAGCCAGCAGGCGGCCATCATCGCCTACGCCAACGACTTCAAGCTCATGATGGTGATGACCCTGCTGGCCTTCCCGCTGATCCTGCTGGTGCGCGTGCAGCAAATGGGCCCGCGCCCTGCCACTTCGCCGCCGGCAGATTGAGATCGGACCACGCGCCTCCTGCCCGGATCGGCGTCCCTTGCGCCGACCGCCGCTGCGGCAGGTGGAGGAACCGCGCGCTAGAGCAGGATCGCATGAGATGGAAGCGTTCTTCCATCGTAACCGTGAATCCTGCTCTAACATTTGAGTCCAGAGCGAGATTCACGTTCTCTGATGGAAGCGACTCCGCTTCCATCACGAACGATCTCGCTCTAGGGCCGGATGTAGGCGTAGCCCTGGGCCTGCAGCTCCATGAGCCGCACCACGCCCGAGGGCATGACCGTGGCCTCGCTGATCAGCGGAACCTGTTTGCCCTCGGCCTTGCTCTGGTTGGCTTGCGTGTTGGCGCAGGCGATGAACTTGAGATTGGGGTGCTCCAGCGACATCGGCCCGATGCGGTCCTTCACCGGGCTGGTATCGGCGCGCAGCATGTGCAGGCCGGGCCCGTAGGTGACGATCTCGATCGCAACGGTTTCGCCCTTGCCCTTGTAGTACTCGATGATGTTCCTGGCGTTGTTCAGCGCAAGGTCCATCTGCGCCTTGTCGTTCTGGCTTACCTGGATGGCGACCTTGTGCACCTTGGCCGCCGTTTGCGCCCCGGTGCTCGCGCCTTGCAAGCACAACACCAATGTCATCGCAGCCAGAGCCACGCCATGCCGGAACAGCGACCTCATCTTCCCACTCCCGTCAACTGCGCACTCTGGTCAGGTTGCATCGAACGGCTTCAGAAAGCCAGGACAGGGGTCATACGAAGTCCGGTTGATTGGCTTTCATAGTTGTACATGGCTCCTTTTCGGGACGCTGCGAGGCCGCACCTATTTCCGGGAAATCGCCGCTAGGCCGCCTGGCGAGGCCAAGGACGGCCGGAATTTTTTGGGCTACCAGGGTACCGGCCCGGCCACGAAGGCCAAAAAAGGGCCTGCCCCGCGCGACGGGAAACGGCGCTCCGGAAGCGACCACCGGTTTTTCCGCCGGGGTGCAGAAGGGCCCCTCGCCTCCACCCCTCGAAGCTCCGATTGCAGCGTCAACCGAGGGCGGCCCCTTCTCAATAGCCGCGGCTGCGGTCGACCAGATTCTCCAGCGCCTCGCCATTCCTGTTTGCGTGCATCTGGCGCAGCGCGTAGCGCGCGATGGCTGCCGGTGTGCTCTCGGCAGCGTTGTGAGGTGTGACGACAACACGGGGGTGGGACCAGAGCGGGCTGACTGCGGGCAGCGGCTCGGTTTCGAACACGTCGAGCGAGGCGGCGTAGAGCTCGCCCGCCTCGAGCGCCGCGACAATGTCGGCATCCACCTGCAGGCCCCCGCGCCCGGCGTTGATCAGCACCGGCCCCGGCAACAGGGTGCTGCGGCCGCTGCGTGAAAGTCTGCGAATGAGCCCACGGTTCAAAATGCCGCGCGTCTCGGGCGTCAGCGGCAGCAGCACCGCCAGGATGTCGGTCTCGGCGAGGAACGCGTCGAGCGCCGCTGGCCCGCTGTAGCAGGCAACGCCATCGATGGCTTTGGGGGCGCGGCTCCAGCCGCTCAGGCGATAGCCGAACGGCTTGAGGGCACCGGCGGCCGCCAGGCCCAGCACCCCGAGTCCCATCAAGCCGACGCGCACCTCCTGCGCGGCGGGCTCGGGCAGGTATCGCCAGACCTTCCGCGCCTGCAACTCGCGGAATTCCGTCATGCGGCGGTGGTGATAGAGCACGTTCAGCGTGATGTATTCCGCCATGCGGCCGGTGAGGTCGGCATCGACGAAGCGCACCAGCGGAAGATCAGGCAATGTCGGGTCTTCGAGCAGGGAATCGACACCGGCGCCGACCGACACGATGAGCCTGAGATTGGGCAGCGCCGGCAGCAGGCCCGCTGGCGGCTGCCAGACCAGGGCCGTGTCGATGTCACCGGGATTGCCAACGTCGGGGGCGACACGCACGTCGAGCCCGGGATCGAGCGCGCGCGCCTCGGCCGCGAACTGCTCGGCGCGCGAGCTGCAGGCAATCAGAAGCGCCATCGGCGTAGCCCTTGGAGCCGTCCGGTCGGATACGGCCGCCTTGGGCGACGCCAGTCAAGGCGCTCCCATGGTCTGGGCAGATTTTTGGCTGTCTGCAGGCAGCGCCAGAGCAGGATCGCATGAGATGAAAGCGCTGATGCGCTTCCATCGTATGCGTGAATCCTGCTCTATCATTCGAGTCTAGAGCGAGATTCACGTTCTCTGATGGAAGCTACTTCGCTTCCATCACGAACGATCTCGCTCTAGTAGCATCTCCACGAAAAGCATTGACCAGTGCGCGGGTTCCAGAACGTACAATAGCAGTTCACGCGCGCGATCGTGGTCGAATTGGACTTCTCTTGCGTCTTGATCGCGGTCCTTGGCGCATCGGCTCGCCGCGAAGCGTCGATTTTGGCGTTTGCCGGACCGGACGCCAGCGCAGCCGCAGCCAGAGCCAACGCACCCGCGCTCAGCAATGTCTTCTTCATGGTCGTGGTTCCTTCGATTGGCTAAGTCTAACGCGCGGAGGTGACATAGCTTTTGGCCACCTCGAAGGGGCCGCGCCGGTGCTGGTTCGACAACCCTTGCGACCCCCATGCCTGGAGACCACGTCGGTCTTGGCGGATTTTTTCCGCCGCCGCGTCCACCGATCGTGCGTTTCGATTTACCCGTCACAAGGCTGGCAGCCCGCCGCCCGTTGCTGCTATCCAATTGTCCGTTGCAGGTTCGAGAGGTTGAGCCCGGCATGCCCGCAGACCCTTTGCCAGCGCGGCCAGCATCGTCACCGGGCGCCACTGGCGGCGGCTGGCCCGCCGGCGTGGAGCCGACGGTCGAATTCCTGGCGGCACATCGCTTCCTGCGCGAGGGCCAAGGGCATCTGTTCGTCACCGGACGGGCCGGCACGGGCAAGTCCACGCTCCTCAAGTGCCTGAGAGACCTGCTCGCCGACGAGATGGTGATCGTGGCGCCGACCGGCCTTGCCGCCGTCAATGTCGGCGGCCAGACCATCCATTCCTTCTTCGGCTTCCCGCCGCGCCTGATCCGGCCCGACGACATCCGCCGCAGCCGCAACGGCCGCGTCATGCGCCGCCTCAAATTCCTCGTCATCGACGAGGTGTCGATGGTGCGCTCGGACCTGATGTGGGCGATCGACCAGTCCTTGCGCGTCAATCGCGGGCGGCCGCGCGCCCCGTTCGGCGGGGTGCGGCTCGCCATGTTCGGCGACCTGCATCAGCTCCCGCCGGTGATCGACGAGGCCGAGGTGGCCGCGCACCTGGAATCGGAGCATGGCGGGCCCTTCTTCTTCAACGTGGCAGCGCTGCGGGAGGACCTTGGCACCTCGCTGATCGAACTCGAGCAGGTGTTCCGCCAAAAGGACGAGGCGCTGCTGCGCGTTCTCAACCGAGTGCGCGACGGTGATGCCGCCCAGGACGACCTTGCCCTGCTCAACGAGCGCGTGCAGCCCATCCGGACGCTGGCGGAGGGCGAGCCCTACGTGATCTTGACGCCCACCAACGCCGCTGCCCGGCGCATCAACACGGCCTATCTGGAGGCCTTGCCAAGCCCGGCGCAGCAATACCAGGCGAAGGTGACGGGCGAGTTCAGCGAGAGCGCCCAGCCTACCGACGCCGCACTGATCCTGAAGCCCGGTGCCAAGGTGATGCTTCTGCGCAACGACCCGGACCGGCGCTGGGTCAACGGCACCGTCGCCCGCATCGCGCGGCTGGAGGCGGACCGCGTCTGGGTCGAGATCGACGGCGAGGAGCACGAGCTCGAGCGGGTGAGCTGGGAGAACCGCCGCTATGCCTACGACAAGGCTGAGGAGAAGATTGTCGAGACGGTCGCCGGCACCTTCCGGCAGTACCCGCTGCGCCTGGCGTGGGCCCTCACCATCCACAAGAGCCAGGGCCTGACCCTCGACAAGGTGTATATCGACCTTGGTCGAGGCACCTTCGCGCACGGTCAGGCCTACGTGGCGCTGTCCCGTTGCCGGACGTTGGAGGGCCTGGCATTCGCCCGCTCGCTGCGACCCTCCGACATCCTCTTCGACCGGTCAGTGATGGGCTATCGTAGGGCATTCGAGCCGCTCGCAGCGGCCGACACCCGGCCTCCCGCTGAGCCAGCAAAAAGGTTTGAGCCAGGCGACGGCGGACCAGCTATAGTGTGACCATGTTGGGGTACGGTTCCAAGGTGTCCGTGCGTAAGGGTACGCTGGCCGATGCCGCGGCCTTGTCCCAAGTCTTTCGCGATTCCTGGCTGTATGCGTATCGCGGCATCATTCCGCACGTGGATCTTGAAGGCTTCATCCGACAGCGCACGCCCGAGTGGTGGCACAGCGCCGTGCGATCCGGCGAGGGCATCTTGGTGCTCGAGCTGGCGGGTAAGGTCCTGGGGTACGCAACATTCGGCGGCGCCCGCCATCGCGGGCCCTACCAGGGCGAGATCTACGAGCTTTACCTTGATCCCGTGGGCCAGGGCCTCGGCTTCGGCGAGCACCTGTTCGAAGGCTGCCGGCACGCGCTCGACATGCGCAGGATCAAAGGCCTGATCGTGTGGGCGCTGCTCGACAACACGTCGGCCTGCGACTTCTACTGGCGGCGGGGCGGCCGGCCGGTGACCAGCACGACCACCAAGATCGGCGGGGCGAGCCTGGAGAAGGTCGCTTTCACCTGGCGCTGATGGCCGATCGGGCCCTCTCTTTGCGTGAGGGCCCGGCGTTGCTATACCGCCTCATGCGGTGGAGGCCAGCGAAATGAGCAAGATGAAGATCGCCGTGACCGGGGCGGCGGGGCGCATGGGGCGCGAGCTGATCCGGGCCGTACACGGCAAGGATGAGTGCGTGCTCGCCGGCGCGGTCGAGCAGGAAGGGTCGCTGGCCCTGGGGCAGGATGCCGGCCTGCTCGCGGGCCTCGGCAAGCTTGGTGTGCTCATCACCGATGCTGCCCCCGAGCTGTTCGCCAAGGTCGACGCGGTGCTGGATTTCACGATTCCGGCCGCGTCGGTGGACTTCGCCGGGCTCGCCGCCAATGCGCGCATCGTCCACGTGCTGGGCACCACCGGCCTCGCGCCCGAAGACGAAGCCAAGGTCGGCGCTGCCGCACGACACGCCGTCATCGTCAGGTCCGGCAATATGAGCCTGGGCGTCAACCTGCTCGCCGCCCTCACGCGCAAAGTGGCCGAGGCGCTGGATGCCGATTTCGACATCGAGATCCTCGAGATGCATCACCGGCACAAGGTCGATGCCCCGTCGGGCACCGCATTGATGCTGGGCAAGGCCGCTGCCGAGGGCCGGGGCGCCGGGCTCGATGCGGTCAGCGTGCGCGTGCGCGACGGTCACACGGGCGCGCGCCGGCGCGGCGACATCGGCTTTGCGGCGCTGCGCGGCGGCAGTGTCGTCGGCGAGCACAGCGTGCTGTTTGCTGCCGATGGCGAGCTGATCGAGCTCACGCACCGTGCCGCCGACCGCGGCATCTTCGCGCGCGGCGCCGTCAAGGCGGCGCTGTGGGGCCGCGGCAAGAGGCCGGGCCTCTACAGCATGATGGACGTCCTCGGCCTCGATGCGGCAAAACCAAAGCCCTAACGAGGCCCCCCTCAGACCGACGAGGCCTGCTCAAGCGCACGTACATACGTATTAACGGCAAGGGGACGGCTCGATCGCAGGGGGGCTGTGCGCTCAGAACGCGTTTGCCGTAACGCGGGGGCGGCCTTGCAGGGCCATCGCGGCCTCGGCACGTGCCGGGGTAGCCAGGACGGCTCCCGCGAAAAAAATCCCCGCCCCGCGCAATAAACCGCCGTCGGAATATATTAACCCTAACGAGACCCCCCTCACACCCAGGGGAATCGCATATGACCTGAGCGGATAGCGCTTGCAATGCGGCGAATCATGGATTCTTGAGAGACCCCCGTGACGACCAGGGAGCCTCGCGATGCAGCTTTTCCTTGCCGCGTTCCAGAGCGTCCCCGACCCGCGCGCCGAGAACACGCGCCACGATCTGTCCGAGATCCTGATCATTGCCTTTCTG